>Ga0302326_10005194_pt1 | contig 29721 bp, 25 predicted proteins | sample Palsa_T0_3_FD_202264 | JGI IMG/M metagenome (GOLD analysis project Ga0302326, IMG submission 202264) | Peat permafrost microbial communities from Stordalen Mire near Abisko, Sweden - Palsa_T0_3 | ecosystem: Environmental > Terrestrial > Soil > Palsa > Peat permafrost | place: Sweden: Abisko... | reverse complement strand
TTGGCAACGTGCGCCGACCACAGGTGGACAAGGGCGAGGTGTCGGTCGGTGCGACGCTCGTGGTGCTTGGCGGTCCGGCGATGCTCATCGGGCTTGGCGGCGGGGCGGCCTCCTCGGTGGGCAGCGGTGCATCCGCCGAGGAACTCGATTTCGCCTCGGTGCAGCGCGGCAACGCCGAGTTGCAGCGGCGAGCGCAGGAAGTCATTGATCGTTGCTGGGCGCTCGGCGCCGACAATCCGATCGAGTTGATTCACGACGTCGGCGCCGGCGGGCTGTCCAACGCCATCCCCGAGGCCGTGGCTCACAGTCAGCGCGGTGCCCGCCTCGAGCTGCGCGAAATACCCAATGCGGAACCGGGCATGTCGCCGCTCGAGATCTGGTGCAACGAGGCGCAGGAGCGCTACGTGCTGGCGCTCAAACCCGGCGCCCTCGAGCGCTTCGGCGCCATCGCGCAGCGCGAACGCTGTCCGTTCGCCGCCATTGGCCGGATCACCGACGACGGCGTGCTGGTGGTGCACGATCGCGAGTTTGGCAATGATCCGGTGCACATGCCGATCGAATCGGTGCTCGGCAAGCCGCCGCGCATGCGCCGCGTAGTGAGCAGCCTGCCGGCGCCGCCGCGCGATGAAGATGGGCCGATGGTGGATGCGCGCGCGGCCCTCTACCGCGTGCTGCGGTTGCCGGCGGTGGCTGACAAGACATTTCTGATCACGATCGGCGATCGCACGGTCGGCGGCCAGATCAGCCGCGATCAGCTGGTCGGCCCGTGGCAGGTGCCGGTCGCGGATGTCGCGGTAACGTTGGCGGACTACCATCATCACGCTGGTGAGGCGATGGCGATCGGCGAGCGCACGCCGGCCGCCTTGCTCGATTCCGCCGCCTCGGCGCGGCTCGCGGTGAGCGAGGCGATCACCAATATCCTCGCGGCCGACATCGGCGCCCTGCGCGATGTGCGCCTGTCGGCCAACTGGATGGCCGCATGCGGCGAGGAGGGCGAGGATGCGGCACTGTACGCCGCGGTGCGCGCCGTCGGCGAGGAGCTGTGTCCGGCGCTGGGCATCGCCATTCCGGTCGGCAAGGACTCGCTATCGATGAAGACGGTCTGGCAGGAGGGCGGGCAGACCCGCTCGGTGCTGGCGCCCATATCCCTCATCGTCTCGGCGTTTGCGCCGGTGCGCGACGTGCGGCGCACGCTGACGCCAGTGCTGCAGCTGCATCGCGGTGCTTCAGCGCTGCTGCTGGTCGATCTGGCGCGCGGCCGCAACCGGCTCGGGATGAGCTGCCTGGCGCAGGTGTTCAATACCGTATGCGGCGCCCCGGCCGACCTGGACGATCCCGGACTCCTGGCGGGCTTTGCGGCAGCGCTGATCGAACTGCGTGCGGCCGATCGGCTGCTCGCTTATCACGATCGATCGGACGGCGGGCTGCTCGTCACGCTGGCGGAGATGGCCTTTGCCGGCCACTGCGGCCTTGACGTCGCCCTCGCCCCGGGCGTGACGGGCGCGCTCGCGGCGCTGTTCGCCGAGGAGCCGGGAGCGGTGCTGCAGGTGCTGCAGTCGCAGCAGCAGGCGGTGCTCGAGTGCTTCGCGTCCCACGGGCTGGCCGACTGCGTGCAGATCATCGGCGCACCAATGATGGAACCGCGCCTGCGCATCCGCAGCGGCGGCACGCTGCTCGATGAGGCCTGCGTCGACCTGCGTCGCGCCTGGTCGGAGACCTCCCATCGCATGCGCCGGCTGCGCGATGATCCGCAATGCGCCGACGAGGAACTGGCCGCGCTGCTCGACCCGGAGGATCCGGGACTCTCGCAGCAACTGAGCTTCGATCCGCAGGAGGATATCGTGGCGCCGCTGATCGCGCGCGGCGCCCGGCCGCGCGTTGCCGTGCTGCGCGAGCAGGGCGTGAACGGCCAGGTTGAAATGGCGGCGGTGCTCGATCGCGCCGGCTTCGAGGCGCACGACGTGCATATGTCGGACCTGCTCGGCGGGTCGCGCAGTCTCGAGGGTTTCTCCGGCCTGGTCGCGTGCGGTGGCTTCTCCTATGGCGATGTGCTCGGAGCGGGCGGCGGCTGGGCGCGCTCGATCCTGTTTCATGAGCGTACGCGCCGCGATTTCGAGCGCTTCTTCACTCGCAGCGACACTTTTTCGCTCGGCGTATGTAACGGCTGCCAGATGTTCGCGCTGCTGCGCGAGCTGATTCCAGGGGCGCAGCACTGGCCACGCTTTCTGCGCAACCGCAGCGAGCAGTTCGAGGCGCGCTTCAGTCTGGTACAGATCGCCGACTCACCCTCAGTGCTGCTGGCAGGCATGGCCGGCTCGCGCCTGCCGGTGGCCATGGCGCATGGCGAGGGCCGGCCGCAGTTCCAGTGCGCCGAGGACCTGCAGCACTGCCTCGAGCAGCGGCTGATCGCGTTGCAATACGTCACCAACCGCGGCGAGATCGCCCGCACCTACCCGGCCAATCCCAACGGCGCGGTGCACGGCATCGGCGCGCTGACCACATCCGACGGCCGTGTGACCATCACCATGCCGCACCCGGAGCGGGTCTATCGCACGGTGCAGAACTCCTGGCATCCACACGAGGCTGGCGAGGACAGTGGCTGGATGCGCATGTTCCGCAATGCGCGGCTGTGGCTGGGTTGAGCCGGCGCGCCGCGCGCGGCGCCTATCAGCCCTCGATGCGGCTGCTCTCGAGCGATCGGTCGCTGCCGGTGTCAGCCCGGGCATTGCGCTCGGCCTCGTCGGAGAAAAAGCGCCGTACCACCATCGCCTGCTGCAGCCGCCCCCTGCGTACGTACGACTGATACAGCAGGTCCTTCATCACCTCGAGCAGCAAACCGCACTGATCGTCGTCGAGCACCGGCATGGCCGGGGCGGGATCCGCATCGGTGCCGAAGATCACGCGCTTGATAAGCGCAAAACTCGCGCCGTCGACTTGCGCCATGTCGCGCACCTCATTGAGCTCATCGAACACCCGCAGCCTGCCGGCCTCGCCGGTATTGGCGAACACGGCCTGCATGGTGCGCCGGCACATGGTGGCGAAACCGTTGAAAACGCCGTGCGAGTAGCACAGCAGCGCCTCGCGAAACATCGTCTCCACGTCTTCGGGCAGGTAGGTGAAGCTGAACTTCTCCTTTGGCCGTTCGATCTCGCTGAATTGCGACGACAATTCGATGCGCGCCGCGCCGTAGGTACGCACGTTGAAGCGCAGAAAGATCGGCGAGTTGCAGGCGTCGCAGCGATAGACGATGCCGATCTGCTTCGGGCGCTGGGCGCTCAGGTCCGAGAAGCGCGGTACGGCCTGTGGCGTGACGTGCGCCAATACCAGGCAGTGCGGACAGGTCAGGGCAAGGCTCGTAGCCTGCTCGTGGTGCAGCCGATCGCTGGTATCGATGTAGACCGACATGGTGCGACTTCCGATGTGATCCGCGACTTTGACCCGCGGCACAAGTGTAGCCGAATGGCGACACAGTGGCACGGCGCCCGCCCGGTGCTAGGGCCGGCGGCCATATCCCGACATAATCCCCGGACATAATCCGACGCATCCGCGAGGCGGCGCGCCCCTCAACCAGTGAGGCGCCGGTACTTCAGCCGATGCGGCTGGGCGGCATCCTCGCCGCGCCGGTGCTTCAGGTCGGCGACGTACTCCTGGTAGTTGCCCTCGAACCAGACCACCTCGGAGTCGCCTTCGAAGGCGAGGATGTGGGTCGCGATGCGGTCGAGGAACCAGCGATCGTGCGAGATGACGGCGGCGCAGCCCGGAAAATTCAGCAGCGCATCCTCCAGCGCGCGCAGCGTTTCGATGTCCAGGTCGTTGGTAGGCTCATCCAGCAGCAGCACGTTGCCGCCGGCCCGCAGCACCTTGGCCAGATGCACCCGATTGCGTTCGCCGCCGGAGAGCTCGCCGATCAGCTGCTGCTGCTGTGTGCCCTTGAAATTGAAGCGGCCGACATAGCTGCGTGACGGCGTCTCGTAGCTGTCGATCTTGATGATGTCGAGGCCGCCGGAGATCTCCGCCCACACCGTCTTCTTGTCATCGAGCGTCTGGCGCGACTGATCGACATAGGCGAGCTTGACCGTCGGACTGACGCGAATTTCCCCGGCGTCCGGCTTCTCGGCGCCGGTGAGCATGCGAAACAGGGTGGTCTTGCCGGCCCCGTTCGGGCCGATGATGCCGACGATGCCACCGCGCGGCAGAGTGAAATTCAGGTTATCGATCAACAGGCGATCGCCGAACGCCTTGCGCAGGCCCTTGACCTCGATCACCAGGTCGCCCAGCCGCGGTCCGGGCGGGATGTAGATCTCGTTGGTCTCGTTGCGCTCCTGGAACTCCCTGGAGGCCAGCTCGTCGTAGCGCGCCAGGCGCGCCTTGCTCTTGGCCTGACGCGCCTTCGGATTTGCGCGCACCCATTCGAGCTCGCGAGCGAGTGTCTTGCGCAGGGCGTCGCGCTCGCGCTCTTCGAGCGCCAGGCGCTGCTCCTTCTGTTCGAGCCAGGACGAGTAATTGCCCTGCCAGGGAATTCCATGGCCGCGATCAAGCTCGAGGATCCACTTGGCGACGTTGTCGAGGAAGTAGCGGTCGTGGGTCACGGCGACCACGGTGCTCGGATATTCCTCCAGGTAGCGCTCGAGCCACGCCACCGACTCGGCATCCAGATGATTGGTGGGCTCGTCGAGCAGCAGCATGTCCGGTTGCGACAGCAGCAGCCGGCACAGTGCCACGCGCCGCTTCTCGCCGCCGGAGAGCTGGGCAATATTCGCCTCCCACGGCGGCAGGCGCAGTGCGTCGGCCGCGATCTCGAGTTTGCGGCCCAGCTCCCAGCCACCGGCCGCATCGATCGCGTCCTGCAGTTTCGCTTGCTCCTCGAGCAGTTTGTTCATCTGCTCGTCCTCCATCGGCTCGCCGAACAGTTCGCTGATCTGATTGAAGCGCTCCAGCAGGGCGAAGCTGCCACCGACGCCCTCCATGACGACGCTGCGCACGTCCTTGTCCGGATCCAGTTCCGGTTCCTGCGGCAGAAACCCGACCTTGATCCCGGACTGTGGCCGCGCCTCGCCATCGATGTTGCGGTCGATGCCGGCCATGATTCGCAGCAGCGTGGATTTGCCGGAACCGTTCAGACCCAGTACGCCAATCTTGGCGCCAGGGAAAAACGACAGACTGATGTCGCGCAGGATGACGCGCTTCGGGGGCACGATCTTCGAGACCCGATTCATCGTATAAATGTATTGCGCCATGGGGCTCCAGTTCGGCGGGGAGTGGAAGGCGCGCATTATCGATGAACGCCAGGGTTCGGTGCCAGGCCGGTGTGATATCTTGCCGCGGTCTGCAGTGTCGCAGGCCCAGAGCTCGAAGCGTAGCGCTTGAACGCCACAAGCCCAGAGGTTGCAGTCGTGCTCGGCGAGCAGTTGGCCCGCTACGGCTTTGGCGACGGCCATCCTTTCGGTCCGGATCGCCACGGCGCTTTTGTACGCGAGTTCGAGCAGCGCGGCCTGGGCGCCCACGTCGCGCCGCTCGAGCCGCGCGATGCCACCGAGGCCGAGCTGCTGCTGTTTCACACGCCCGAGTACCTGCGATTCGTCGCCGAGCGCTCGCAGGCGGGCAACGGCTGGCTGGACGCGGGCGATACGCCCGCATTCCGCGGCGTGTTCGAGGCCGCTTCCTGCGTAGTCGGCTCGAGCCTCGCGGCGGCCGACTGGATCATGCAGCGCGCGCGCCGGCGCGCATTTATCCCGATCGGCGGCCTGCATCATGCCGCTCGCGACCGCGCCGCCGGATTCTGCGTATTCAACGACTGCGGCGTGGTGATCGAGCATCTGCGGCGCGAGCGCGGCCTGGCGCGCATCGCCTACGTGGACATCGATGCGCATCATGGCGACGGCGTCTTCTACGCCTTCGACGACGACCCGGATGTCATTATTGCCGACCTGCACGAGAGCGGCCGGACGCTCTATCCGGGCACCGGCTCGGACGAGGAGATCGGGCGGGGAGCGGCTGCCGGCACCAAGCTCAACGTGCCGCTGCCGGCCGGCGCCGGCGATGTGGAATTCGACGCCGTATGGCCGGACATGCTTGCCCACGTGGAGCGTTTCGCGCCGGCATTCGTGATCCTGCAGTGCGGCGCTGACAGTGTCGCGGGTGATCCGATCACGCACCTGAAGCTCTCGAGCGCCTGCCATGCGCGCGCGGCGCGCGAACTGTGCCTGTTGGCCGATCGGCTGGGCCATGGCCGGGTGCTGGCACTGGGCGGCGGCGGCTACGATCGGGGCAATCTTGCCCGTACCTGGTGCGGTGTGGTGGAGGCCCTGCTCGCCGCCTGAAACGCGCGTGTTCGGGTACAATCCCGCGCCTTTCCGCTCATTGCAGAGCATTACCACGAAAGGCAGCTGCGACATGTTCTCCAACCGCTTGCTCATCAAGGATGTTGACCCGGAACTCCAGCGCGCGCTCGACGGCGAGCGGCAGCGGCAGGAGGATCACATCGAGCTGATCGCATCGGAGAACTACACCAGTCCACGGGTGCTGGAGGCGCAGGGCTCGTCGCTGACCAACAAGTACGCCGAAGGCTATCCGGGCAAGCGCTATTACGGGGGTTGTGAATTCGTCGATATCGCCGAACAGCTGGCGATCGACCGCGCGAAAAAGCTGTTCGGCGCCGACTATGCGAACGTGCAGCCGCACTCCGGCTCGCAGGCGAACATGGCGGTGTACCTGGCGCTGCTCTCGCCGGGGGACGTGATCCTCGGCATGAGCCTGGATCACGGCGGGCACCTGACGCACGGCGCCAAGGTGAATTTCTCCGGCAAGGTGTTTCATGCCTTCCAGTACGGCGTGCACCCCGATACCGGGCTGCTCGACTACGAGCAGGTCGAGGCGCTCGCGCTCGAGCACAAGCCGAAGATGATCGTCGCCGGGTTCTCGGCCTATTCACGCGTCATCGATTGGGCGCGCTTTCGCGCCATCGCCGACCAGGTCGGCGCGCTGCTGTTCGTGGACATGGCGCACGTGGCGGGCCTGGTCGCCACCGGGGAATATCCGAACCCGTTGCCGTACTCGGACGTGGTCACGACCACGACCCACAAGACACTGCGCGGGCCGCGCGGCGGCATGATCCTGGCGCGCGCCAACGATGCGATCACCAAGAAGCTCAATTCGATGGTGTTCCCGGGTACGCAGGGCGGCCCGCTGATGCACGTGATCGCGGCCAAGGCGGTGGCGCTGCTCGAGGCGCTGCAGCCGGAGTTCAAGCAGTATCAGCGCCAGGTGCTGGCGAACGCGCGCGCCATGTGCGCGGCGCTCGCCGCGCGTGGCTACGGCATCGTCTCGGGCGGCACGGATAATCACCTGCTGCTGCTCAGCCTGGTTGGCCGCGACATCACCGGCAAGGATGCCGACGCGGCGCTCGGACGGGCCAACATCACGGTCAACAAGAACGCGGTGCCGAACGATCCGCGTCCGCCGATGATTGCCAGCGGGCTGCGGCTGGGTACCCCGGCGGCCACTACCCGCGGCTTTCGCGAGCCGGAAATCCGCAACATCAGCGGCTGGATCGCGGACATCCTCGATGCCGGTGGCGCCGACAGTGCGGTCGAGCGCGTGCGGCCGCAGGTGATCGAGCTGTGCCGCCGATTCCCGGTGTACGCGGATTGAACCCTGATCCGGGCAGTCGATGCATTGTCCCTTCTGCGGCCACGTCGAGACCAAGGTAACCGACTCGCGGCTGGCCGCCGATGGCGGGCAGATTCGCCGTCGACGCGAGTGCCTGAGCTGCGGCGAGCGCTTCACGACCTTTGAGACCGCCGAGCTGCTGATGCCGCGCGTGATCAAGAGCGACGGCAGCCGGGAACCCTTCGACGAACGCAAACTCGCCAACGGCATGATCAAGGCGCTCGAGAAGCGTCCGGTCAGCGCCGAGGCCATCGAGCAGGCCGTGAGCCGCATCTGTCACAAGTTGCGGGTGTTCGGGGAACGCGAAGTGCCCGCCCGGACGATCGGCGAGTTCGTCATGGAGGAGCTGCGGCACCTGGATGAGGTCGGCTACGTGCGCTTCGCGTCGGTCTATCGCAGCTTCCAGGATGCCGAGGCGTTTCGCGAGGAGGTCGAGCGCTTACGCCATCATCGGCGTCGGCGCGCGGAGAAACGCGATTCCGAGCAGCTGCCGCTGTTGCCGGGTGAGACGGCGAGCTTGAAATCAAAATCATGAACGAACCCGCGGTGAATGAACCTGCGGGCGGTGCTGCCGCCCAGAATGAGCTCGACGCGCGCTTCATGCGCCGCGCGCTCGAACTCGCGGCGCGCGGCCTGTACTCGACCGACCCCAATCCGCGTGTCGGCTGCGTGCTGGTGCGCGACGGTCGCGTACTGGGCGAGGGCTGGCACCAGCGCGCCGGCGAAGCGCACGCCGAGGTGAACGCGCTGGCTGCGGCCGCTGCGGCCGGCGCGGGTGCCAGGGGCGCCACAGCCTACGTGACGCTCGAGCCCTGCGCCCATACCGGACGAACGCCCCCATGCGTGCAGGGGCTGATCGGCGCGCGCGTCGGCCGCGTGGTGTATGCGATCGGCGATCCCAATCCCCTGGTCAACGGTGCCGGCGCGGCGGCGCTGCGGGCCGCGGGCATCGATACCGTCGGGGATGTGCTGGCGGCCGAGGCGCGCGCGCTCAATCCCGGGTTCTTCAAACGCATGCACACCGGGCTGCCCTGGGTCCGGGTGAAGCTCGGAGCCAGTCTCGATGGCCGCACAGCGCTCGCCAATGGCGCGAGCCGGTGGATTACCGGACCGGCCGCGCGCGCGGACGCGCAGCGCTTTCGCGCCCGCAGCTCCGTGGTCCTGAGCGGCAGCGGCACGGTGCTGGCCGATGACCCGGCGCTGAATGTGCGGCTCGAGGGCGCGACCCGCCAGCCGCTGCGCGTGGTACTCGACAGCGCTCTGCGGGTACCGCCGCAGGCGCGCATGTTCGACCGTGAAGGCCCGGCGCTGGTGTTCACCGCCAGCACGGACGCGGCGCGCCGCGCCGAGCTCGAGCGCCGCGGCGTGCGGGTTGAGAGCATAGCGCCCGCGGCGCACGGGGGGCTCGAACTCGAAGCGGTGCTGCGACGCCTGGCGCAGCTCGAGGCGAATGAAATCTGGGTCGAGGCGGGCGCCGGCCTCGCCGGGGCGCTGCTGTGCTCGCGGCTGGTGGACGAGTTCATCGTCTACCTGGCGCCGAGCCTGCTCGGTCCCACGGCGCGCGCGCTGGTAGAGTTGCCGCAGATCTCGCAGCTCGACCAACGGCTGCGACTGGAGTTCAGCGAATGCAAGCCGGTCGGGCCGGATCTGCGCCTGACCGCGGTGCCGGTCGCGCCGAGCGCGCCGCCGGGAGCGGTGTAGGCGCCATGTTTACCGGCATCATCCAGGACGTCGGCCGCATCCTGGCAGTCGAGGCGCTCGGCGGGGATGCGCGCCTGACCGTGGAGGTCGATCGGCTCGAGCTCGCACGCGTCGCGCCCGGCGACAGCATCGCGGTGGCCGGCGTGTGCCTGACGGCGCTCGCGATCGAGCCGCGCGCCTTCAGTGCCGACGTGTCGCGCGAGACGCTCGCGCTCACGACCATTGCTGACTGGCGCGTCGGGCGGCGCGTCAATCTTGAGCCGGCGCTGCGCGCCGGCGATGCGCTCGGCGGCCACTTGGTCTCCGGCCACGTCGACGGCGTCGCCGAAGTCAGCCAGCGGGCCGATGCGGCGCGCTCGCAGTACTTTCGTATCCGGGTGCCCCCAGCGCTGGCACGGTATATCGCGCGCAAGGGCTCGGTGGCGCTCGACGGGGTGAGCCTGACGGTCAATGCGGTGGAGCAACAGGAGTTCGAGGTCAATCTGGTGCCGCACACGCTCGCCGTCACCACGCTCGCCGGGCTTGAGATCGGCGATCGCGTCAATCTGGAAGTCGATCTGATCGCGCGCTACACGGAGCGGCTGCTCGCCGCGCACTGAAGGACAGCGGAGCACCATGAAATTTGTACGCGGCATTCTCGATCGCATCGTGCTGCTGGTGGCGGTGGTCGCGGCGGCCTGTATTCCGAGCTTTATCGTGCAGTACCGGCAACGCGCCGGTGGACGACTCGATCAGGTGCTGGCCGATCTGTCGCCATTTCAGGCGATCGCGGACCGCTATCACGGCGGCAGCCTCGCCGAGCTGATTCACTACCACCTGCAGAGCAGCGATACGACCTTCCACCAGGAAGGCGCGGCGCTGCAGTCGATGGTGCAGACGGCCGAGCGACTGCGTGCGATGCTGGCTGCGCTCGACACCGATCTGGTGCATCAATGTGGCTATCTGCTGCTGCATTACGACTCGACGCTGGTGCGCGCGACCTGGGGCGCGTACCAGCCTGGCTTTACGCTTGACCTGCAGAGCGTGGTGTTTGCGCTGGCGGTCGGTGTCGCCCTGTGGGCGATATTTCTCGGACTCTGGCACGGCGTCGGCCGGCTGTTCGCCGCGCTGCGCAGCGGAGCATCCGGCCGCGCCTCCCGTGGGCCGTCCCGTCGCGTCGAGCCGCGGCTGCGCTAAGATGGCGACCCCCTATTATCAGGCTGCGCTGCTGACTCAGGCCCCGGCGGTGCGCATGCGGCGGTGCTACCGATGAACCAAAGATCCGCGATACTCCTCGGCGCTCTGGCTTACATCGCCATGGCAGCGGGGGCACCGATGGAGCAGGCCACCGGCACCGCCATGCTCGGATTCAGCGCCGCGCGCGCCGGCGATGAGCAGGCGCTGGAGCGGCGCTTCGATGCCGAGCTCAATGCCGGGCAGCTGCGCGAGTGGATGCGCACGATGTCCAGCGAGCCGAACCAGGTCGGCTCGGCGCACGACAAGGCCAACGCCGAGTACATGCTGCACGAGTTTCGCGCCTGGGGCTGGGACGCGAGCATCGAAAGCTTCAACGTGCTCTATCCGACCCCCAGGCATGTATCGCTGCAGCTGATCGCGCCGAGTCAATTCACCGCCAGGTTGCGCGAGCCGGCGATCAAGGGCGATGCGACGTCGGCCAAGACCGCGGGCGCACTGCCGCCGTACAACGTCTATGGCGCCGATGGGGATGTCAGCGCCGAACTCGTGTACGTCGATTACGGCATGCCGGATGACTACAAGGAGCTTGATCGTCGCGGTATCAGCGTCAAGGGACGGATCGTGATCGCGCGCTACCGTGGCGGCTGGCGCGGCCTGAAGCCCAAGCTCGCCTACGAACACGGCGCGATCGGCTGCGTGATCTATTCCGATCCGCGCGATGATGGCTATTTTCTCGGTGACGCCTATCCGGCCGGAGGCTGGCGTCCGCCCGACGGCGTGCAGCGCGGGTCGGTGGCCGACATCCCGATCTATGCCGGTGATCCGCTGACACCGGGCGTCGGTGCCACCGCCGATGCGCAGCGCCTGCCGCTGTCGGAGGCCAAAACTCTGATGAAGATCCCGGTGCTGCCGATCTCGTACGCCGATGCGCAGCCACTGCTGGCCGCGCTGGGCGGCGCGGTGGCGCCCGCGAGCTGGCGCGGCGCGCTGCCGATCACCTATCACATCGGTCCAGGCCCGGCAAAGGTGCGCCTGCAGGTGCAGTCGGATTGGAGCCTCAAGCCGATCTACGATGTGATCGCGAAGATACCGGGCAGTGAGCTGCCCGATGAATGGGTAGTGCGCGGCAATCACCACGACGGCTGGGTGTTCGGCGCCTGGGATCCACTCTCGGGCAACAGTGCGCTGATGGGTGAAGCCAAGGCGATCGGCGCCCTGCTCAAGAGCGGCTGGCGGCCGCGGCGCACGCTGGTGTATGCCAGCTGGGATGGGGAGGAGCCGGGTCTGCTCGGCTCGACCGAATGGGCGGAGACCCACGCCCAGGAGCTCAGGAGCCACGCCGTCGTGTATGTGAACTCGGACACCAATTCGCGCGGCTTTCTGGTGGCCAAGGGCAGCCCGTCGCTGCAGCGCCTGGTCAACGAGGTCAGCGCCGGCATTCACGATCCGGAGACCGATGGCAGCGTGCAGGCGCGGCTGCGCGCCAAGCTGCGCGTCGAGGCTTTTCAGGCCGCCGCGCCCGATGAGCAGATCAGGCGTCTGGGACAGGCCGCGGCCTCCGCGGCCGACGTACCGATCGGCGCCCTGGGCTCGGGTTCCGATTACACGCCGTTCCTGCAGCACCTGGGCATCGCGTCGCTCGATCTGAGCTACGACGGGGAGGCCGACAACGAAGGCGTCTACCACTCGGTCTACGACAGCTTCGATCACTACCAGCGCTTTGGCGATCCGGGCTTTGCCTATGAAATCGCCGAGGCGCAGACCGTGGGCCACCTGATTCTGCGTGTGGCGGATGCGGACGTGTTGCCGCTGCAGTTCGCCGATGCGGCCGAGACCTACGACGGCTACGTACACGAACTGCACAAGCTGGCCTACGACGAAGGCGAGCATGCCCAGACCCTGGCGGAACTGCGCCAGGCGCGCGCCTTCGAGCTGGCCAGCGATCCGACACGGCCGGTCGGCGCGCCGGCCAACGAGGCGGCGGTGCCATTCGTCAATCTGGCGCCTCTGGACGAGGCGATGACACGCCTGAAGCGCTCCGCCAGGGCCTACGACCAGGCGTTAGCCGACGCCGACGCCAGGGGCGTGGTGCCTGGCGCCGGGCAACGTGCGGCGCTCGATACCCTGCTGCAGGGCATGGAACCGGCGCTGACCAGCGATGAGGGTCTTCCCGGACGTCCCTGGTACAAGCACCTGATCGACGCGCCGGGGCTCTTCACCGGCTACGGCGCCAAGACCATGCCGGGCGTGCGCGAGGCGATCGAGCAGCATCACTGGGACGACACCGCGCAGTACACCGGCATCACGGCGCGAGCGATCCAGACTTACTGCGACCGGCTGGACGCCGCGACCGCGCTGCTGCGCAACTAAAGTCCGGCGCTGCGGCCGGCGCCGATGCATCGCGTCGGCTTGCCGCCGCATCTCAACGAGACCTGGACGATGAAACGACATCAATTCGAGCGCCACTACGTCAATCGCACCGGCTGGCTGCGCGCCGCGGTGCTCGGCGCCAATGACGGCATCGTCTCGGTGTCGAGCCTGCTGGTCGGGGTGGCCGCGACCCACGTGTCGCGCGGCCAGGCACTCATCGTGGCCGTCGCCGGACTGGTCGGCGGTGCGATGTCGATGGCTGCCGGCGAGTTCGTTTCGGTGAGCTCGCAGGCCGATAGCGAACGCTCGGATCTGGAGCGCGAGCGCCTGGAGCTTGCCGCCGACGAGCCGTCCGAGCGCGCCGAGCTCGCCGCCATCTACGTGCAGCGCGGGCTCGAGCCGGCACTGGCCGAGCAGGTGGCGGTGCAGCTCATGCGGCGCGATGCGCTGGCCGCGCACGCCCGCGATGAGCTGGGCTTGTCGGCGGTGCATCGGGCGCGGCCGCTGCAGGCGGCGCTGGCTTCGGCCTCGAGCTTCGCGGCCGGCGCGGCGCTGCCGCTGCTGGTGGTGCTGTGCAGCCCGGCCGCAGCGCTGATCCCGGTGCTCGCGGCCAGCTCGCTGCTGTTCCTGGCGCTGCTCGGCGGGCTGGCGGCGCGCGCCGGCGGTGCGCCGATCGCCGCCGCGGCCGTGCGCGTGACCTTCTGGGGAGCGCTGGCGATGGCCCTGACCGCGGCCGTGGGCAGCGCCTTCAGCACCTTCGCCTAAAACCACGGGCACGTGGTAGCGTGCGCCTATGGCCAAACTAAGCGCGATTAACCCGAACAATGCCGCGGCGGCGAGCGCTGCTGGCTACGCCAGCGGCCTCAATTCCATCGACGAGATCCTGCTCGAACTGCGTGCCGGCCGCATGGTCGTGATCATGGACGATGAGGACCGTGAGAACGAAGGCGATCTGGTCATGGCGGCCGAGTGCGTGCGGCCCGAAGACATCAATTTCATGGCCCGCTTCGGGCGCGGCCTGATCTGCCTGACACTCACGCGCGAGCGCTGTGCGCAGCTGCGCCTGCCGCTGATGGTCAGCGACACCGATCGCACCCAGCGGACCAATTTCACGCTGTCGATCGAGGCCGCCGAAGGCGTCACCACGGGCATCTCGGCCCACGACCGCGCGCATACCGTGCGCACCGCCGTGCGTGCCGATGCGCAGCCGGAACATCTGCGCCAGCCCGGTCACGTATTCCCGATCATGGCACAGCCCGGGGGGGTGCTCACGCGTGCCGGGCACACCGAGGCGGGTTGCGACCTGGCGCGCCTGGCCGGTTTCGAGCCTGCGGCCGCGATCGTGGAGATCATGAATGACGACGGCACCATGGCGCGCCGGCCCGAGCTCGAAGCATTCGCGCGCCAGCACCAGCTCAAGATCGGCACCATCGCCGATCTGATCCGCCACCGCCTGCAGACCGAGCGCTCGGTCGAGCGCATCGCCGAGCAGACCGTGAGCACGGCCTACGGCGAGTTCCGCCTCTACTGTTACGAGGATCACGTGAACCGCGACGTGCATCTGGCGCTGGTGCACGGGGATCTGCAATCCGACACCCCGATCGTGCGAGTGCATGTCACCGATACGCTGCGTGATCTGGTCGGCGTGCACGACGGCTCGCAGGCCTGGACGCTGCCGGCGGCGCTGCTGCGCATTGCGCGCTCGCCCTGCGGCGTGGTCGTCATCCTGCGCCAGCGCGAGCCGCCGCGCGAACTGGCCGACGCCGTGAGCGCGCTGTCGCGCCGCGCTTCGGGCGAGGCGCCGGCGACCTTGAGCGGACGTGTGTTGCGGACCTACGGGGTGGGCGCGCAGATCCTGCGCGATCTGGGCGTGCAGCGCATGCGCGTGCTGTCGGCGCCCAAACAGCTGCATGGCATCTCGGCTTTCGGGCTCGAGATCGTCGATTACGTCGGCGAGAACGGCTGAAGCTTCGTTATACTTCGCCGACCGCATGGGTATCGCGGCCAATCAATCCGGCACGTTTGCAGCGAGCGACTTCAAATTCGCGATCGTCGCGGCGCGCTATAACGATGACATCGTCGAGGCGCTGCTCGACGGTGCGCGCGCCGCCTGGCGCAAGCACGGCGGCATCGACGCGGCGTTGCGGGTCGAGCATGTGCCGGGCGCATTCGAGCTGCCGTTGGCGGCCAGAACCTTGGCGCTCTATGGCGCGGTCGACGCCGTGGTGGCGCTCGGCTGCGTGATCCGCGGCGACACGTCGCACTTCGAGTTCGTCGCCGGCCAGTGTGCGCACGGTCTGCAGCGCGTGATGCTCGACACCGGAGTGCCGGTGAGCTTCGGCGTGTTGACCGTGGACACGCGTGCGCAGGCGCTCGAGCGCGCGGCGCCGGATTCGCTCAACAAGGGCGGTGAAGCGGTCGATACCGCGCTCGCTATGGCAAGCCTGCTGCGGCGGCTGAAGTGAGCGCGCGCTTCGAGCGCAATTCGGGCGCCCGCACGGTGGCGCGCAAGCTGGCACTGCAGGCGCTGTATCGCTGGCAGCTCAACGCCTGCGAATGGCAGGACCTGGTACAGGAGTTCGCGACCGACGCCGACATGCCGCGGGCCGATGCCGAGTACTTCGAGGCGTTGATCGCAGCCATCTGCCGCTCGCACGACGAACTCGACGCCGCGCTCGCGCCGCTGCTGGATCGCAAACCTGCCGAGCTCGACCCGATCGAGCACGCGCTGCTGCTGATCGGCAGCTATGAGCTGCAGCATCGGCTCGAGGTGCCATTCCGCGTCGTGATCAACGAGGCCGTCAACCTCGCGCGCCGCTTCGGCGCCACCGACGGCCATAAATTCGTCAACGGCGTGCTCGACCGCGCGGCCCGCCTGTGGCGAATCCAGGAGCATTGAGCGCCGCGGCGCTCATGCCCGCCGTGGCGACGTGGCACCTTCCGAGTCGCAACTCATCGAGCGCTATTTTCGCGAACTCGGCGCGAGCCGCGCCGATACCGTGCTCGGCATCGGCGACGATGCCGCACTGCTGCGGGTACCCGGCGACAGCGAGCTGGTACTGACGACCGATGCGCTGGTCGAGGGCGTGCATTTCCTGCCCGGCGCGCCGGCACGCTCGCTCGGGCACCGTGCGCTGGCGGTAAACTTGAGCGATATCGCCGCCATGGGCGCCAGTCCGAGCTGGGCGCTGCTGTCGCTCAACCTGCCGGCGGCCGAGGACGCCTGGCTGCGCGAATTCGCCGCTGGCTTCGGCGCGCTGGCACGCAGCCATGACGTGGCGCTGGTCGGCGGAAACCTGAGCCGCGGTGCACTATCGATCACGGTCGAGCTGGCGGGGCTGGTACCGGCCGGACAGGCGCTGCGGCGGGATGCTGCCCGCCCCGGCGATGAGCTCTATCTGAGCGGCAGCGTCGGCGATGCGGCCTGCGGCCTGAAATTTTTACAGGGCGAGGTGAGCGCACCCCCGGCCGAGGCCGCCTATCTGCAGCGCCGCTTCGACTACCCGACCCCGCGCGTGGCGCTCGGAGCGGCCCTGCGCGGCATCGCCAGCGCCTGTATCGATGTCTCCGATGGCGTGTATATCGATGTCACGCGCCTGCTCGCGGCGTCCCGCTGCGCTGCCAGGATCGAGATCGAGCGCCTGCCGCTGTCGGCAGCATTGCGGTGCGCGCTCGGCGAGCAGGCCTGGCGCACGGCGCTGTCTGGGGGTGAGGACTATGAGCTATGTTTCAGCGCCCCGCCGGGGCAGGCCGCCGCCCTCGCCGCGGCGGCGGCGCAAACCGGGCAGGCCGTGACCTGCATCGGCACGCTGCATGCCGGGACCGGCCTGACGCTGACAGCCGCCGGTTCGGTGATGCAGTTCTCGGCTTGCGCTTTCGATCACTTCGGGGATTGAACATTGCGCGCCCCCGGCTTTGGGGGGCGCAGGACGGCCTCGCCAGCCCCCTGACGGCCGGCACCGATCCGCGATCCGCATCACAGCCCTGCGGTATGGCCGCGCTTATCCTGACTGCCGTCATCCAGGGGTCGTCGGGTCGATGAAATCCTCCGCACCGAAAAACGCAAACGCGATCAAGATTCCCGACCGCATTGGCAAGTACCCCATCATCAATGAGGTCGGGCGCGGCAGCACGGGTACCGTGTTTATGTCACATGACCCGTACTACGGCCGTGACGTTGCCATCAAGGTGTACAACATCGAGGCCGGGGGGGATGACGAGCGCGCGCGGGTGGCGCGCAAGATGTTCCTGTCCGAAGCGCACATGGTCGGGATGCTGCACCATCCGAACATCCTGCCCATTTACGATGCCGGCGAGGAAAACGGCCATTGCTACATCGTCACCGAGCACGTGCACGGAGCGCGCACGCTGTCGGCCTATTGCCGCCCCGATAACCTGCTGCGTCTGGATGATGTAGTCGAACTGATGTTCAAGTGCGCCAAGGCGCTGCACTACGCGCATTCGCGCGGCGTGATCCACCGCGACATCAAGCCCTCTAACATCATGCTCACGACCGACAGCGATGTCCGCATCATCGACTTCGGCATCGCGCTGGTCGCGGACTCCGAGATTTCACGCATCGAGGGCATCGCCGGTTCGCCGAGCTACATGTCGCCGGAACAGGTGCAGAGCCTGGAGCTGAGCAATCGCTCGGATCTGTATTCGCTCGGCGCGGTGATGTACGAATTGCTGACCGGCGTGCGGCCGTTTCGCGCCGGCAATCTGGCCAAGCTGCTGCACCAGATCGTGTACGCCACGCCGGCGCCGATCCATACACTGCGCGCCGATGTGCCGGAGGAGATCGAGAACGTCGTCGCGGTGGCGATGCAGAAGGATCCGGCGCGCCGCTATCAATCGGGGCTGGATTTTGCCGCCGAGCTGACACGGGTGCACCAGACCCTGCGGCAACAGTATTCGCGCATCGACCAGCAGGAGCAGTTCAGTCTGCTGCGGCGGCTGAAATTCTTCCACGAATTCTCGCACGCGGAAATCCACGAAGTGCTGCGCGCCAGCCACTGGCAGGAATACGCCGCCGGCGAGCAGATCGTGAAGGAAGGCGAGATGGACGATCGCTTCTACATCATCGTTGCCGGTGACTGCGCCATGGAACGGCTGGGCGAGCGCATCGGACTGCTCTCGAGCGGGGAGTGTTTCGGTGAAACCAGCTACGTGCAGGGTGCCAAGCGCACCGCGACCATTCTGGCGGCCGATGAGGTCACGGTGCTCAAGGTGAGCTCGACATTGCTCGAGCAGGTCTCGGCGTCGTGCCAGCTGCGCTTCAACCGCGTATTCCTGCGCTCGCTGATCGGCCGCCTGCAGACCAATGAGGCGCGCCCCTAGGTTTCATCTACGGCCGCCGCACCCACGGCCCTCGGCCCGCGCTCAAGAGAACGCTGCGCTCCAAGCAGGGCGCTCGCCGTATCGCGGCGAGCGCCTGGCTGCTGTCAGCGTGGCTCCCCATGTTCCTCGCGCGGCTCCTTCGGTGGAGCTTTCGAAGTCGGGGCTTTCGGGGGCGGCGCCTTGGGAGGCGCAGCAGCGCCGCCGCCGGCCGGGGCGTGCTCGATCCTGGCGGCCGGTGCGACCGGGCTCTCGTGCGGCGGAGTCGCCGCTGGCGTAGTGGCGTGCGGTGCGGCGGGCGTGGCGGCCGGATGTGGCGTCATGCCACCCGGTCGCGGCGCGACCACCGCGGTGTGCGGCGCGGGCACCGTGGCGCCGTGGGCCGCGACTACCCCCGCGCCAGTGAACACCGCGGGGCGCGCGGTGGCGGCGATGGGCGGATGGCCGTGATTGGCCGACGCCAGCAGCGCCGGGTTATGGCTGGCAGTCTGCTCGTGCTGCACCTGGGCGGCCACCGGCGGCAGATGTTGCTCGTGCTGCGCGGCCAATTGCTCCGTGGTCGGCTTGGCCTGCACGCCGCCGGGGCCGCCGTTGAAGCTGACGTTGTTGACCGTGGTGTTGTTGATGACCGTTTTGGTGTAGACGTTGGTGATCTGGGTATTGCCGCGAACGTTGCTGTAGGCACCGTTGTAGCGGTAGGCCCCGTGGTCCCAATAGCCGCCCTCGAAGCCCACGCCACCGTAGCCGAACCCGTAGTTGACGCCGCCGTAGTACCCGATGTGCTCGCCCCAATAGCCGCCGTTCCAGACGTAAACACCATCGTTCCAGCCCCAGTAGCCCGGGGTCCACAGATAACCCGGCTGCGGCGCCTCCACCCAGGTGCCGGGGACCCAGTAATAACTACCGGCGTCGGGGCTCCAGGCCCAGTAGCCGGGCGTCCACAGATAACCCGGCGCCGGCACCGGCGGCTGCTCGTAGACCGGCAGCTCGGGCGGGGCGATGTTGATCGATACGCCAACGCTCACGAAGGCCGGTGCGGCCTGCGAGCCCAGCAGCAGCGCGCACGCCAGGGCTGCTGTGCAGAAAATACTGCTGTAAAAACTATTGCTGCGGTTGCTCATGGATCGGTCCCCTTAGCTGTCCTTGCTGCTGTCACGCATAGCGATGCTTGATCAAAACGCCAACGAGACTAATTCGTTGACGCTGAACGGAAGCTGACTGGCGCTGTGCGGGGGGATTGCGCACGCAAATGCGCGCAAACGCAATCGGACGGATGCGCATTCCCTCGCCGCTGTGATGGCGGGCACGGTGGCAGGCGTTGCTGCGCACCGCGCGCTGCGCACTCAGGCGCGCCTCAGCGCGATCTGGCCTTGCTCAGAAAACGCAGGATCTCCAGATACAGCCACACCAGTGTGACCAGGGTACCGAAGGCTGCGTACCATTCCATGTAGCGCGGCGCGCCCTGCGCTACGCCGGTTTCGATCAGGTCGAAGTCGAGTACCAGATTGAGCGCGGCGACGCCGATGATGACCAGCGACACGCCCATGCTCAGCGGGCTGGCATCGTTGAGAAACGCCACGTTGACATGAAAGAACCCGAGCACGATCGATGCCAGATACAGCAGCGCAATGGCGCCAGTGGCGCCCACCACCATGGAGCGCAAGCGCTGCGTCACCCGGATGATTCTCATCGTGTAGGCCAGCAGCAGCGCGGCCATGACACCGATGGTCAGGCCGACGGCCTGCAGGGCGATGCCCGGATAGCGCTTCTCGAGCACCGCCGAGAGGCCGCCGATCAGCAGGCCTTCGCACGCCGCGTAGGGTATCGACAGGTACGGCGCGAGCGTCTGCTTGAAGCTGATGATCAACCCGAATACCAGACCACCCGCCACGCCGATCACCAACGCCGGTGCGACTGCGGCCGGATTGCCACTGGCAAAGAACTGCGACCACGGCCACAGCGCCGCGGCCAGCAGCACCACCAGCAGCAGGAAGGATTTGTTGATCGTGCCCTGCAGCGTCATGGCCTCGCCAGCCACGCCGGCGCGCGGCAAGCCGGCAAAAGTCCGCTCGTTCAGGCCCGGATTGCCGGTGCGCGTGAGCCAGCTTCTGTTGTCCATCCTTATGCTTCCCTCAGCGCAGCGGCGCGGCCTGCTGCTTGTCGTGTTCGATCATCGCGTAGGCGGAATGGTTGTGGATCGATTCGAAATTCTCGCTCTCCACCACATACGCCGTGATGCGATCCTCGCTGTTGAGCCGCACGGCGACGTCGCGCACCATGTCTTCGACGAATTTCGGATTGTCGTAGGCGCGCTCGGTGACGTACTTCTCGTCCGGCCGCTTGAGGATGCCATACAGCTCGCATGAGGCTTCCTTCTCGGCGAGCTCGATCAGCTCCTCGATCCAGATGTGCTCCTGCAGCCGTGCCGTGATGGTTACGTGCGAGCGCTGGTTGTGTGCCCCGCGCTCGGAGATCTTCTTCGAACAGGGGCACAGGCTGGTGACCGGCACCACGACCTTGACCCAGGTGTGGGCCTCGCCGCCGCAGATCTCCCCGATCAGCGAGGCCTGGTAGTCCATCAGGCTCTCCACGCCCGAGATCGGCGCGCGCTTCATGACGAAGAACGGAAACGACATCTCGATATGACCGGCATCGGCGTCGAGCCGCGTGGTCATTTCGCTGAGCATCGAGCGGAACGAGTCGACCGAGATTTCGCGCTCGTGGTGCAGGATCTCCACGAAGCGCGACATATGGGTGCCCTTGAAGTCGTGCGGCAGGTTCACGTACATGTTGAAGGTAGCCACGGTGTGCTGCTCGCCGGTCGAACGGTCCTTGACCCTGACCGGGTGGCGGATGTCCTTGATGCCCACCCGGTTGATCGGGATGCGGCGGGTATCCGCGCGCGCCTGCACGTCCTCGACGGCGACGACGTTGTTGGGTCGCGACTGCACGACGGTGCTCATGGGCTTCCCCTGTGGGTGGTCAAATGGGGCTGACGCCGCCCGCTGCGGTCAATCTGGTGGCGGTGCGGGTCAGCTTCAAGGCAGGTACCGTCGCGCGCCAGCGCTCGATGGCCGCCGCGATGCCCGCCAGGTCCAGTCCCGCTGCCGCGAGACAGTCATCGCGGCTGCCGTGCTCGATGAAGCGATCGGGGATGCCGATATGCAGCCGCGGCGTCGTGATGCCTTCCGCGTCGAGGGCCTCGGAACAGGCGCTGCCGGCGCCGCCGGCTACCGCGTTGTCCTCGATGGTCACGAGGCCCGCATGCGAGCCCGCGATCTCGCGCAGCAGTGCAATATCCAGCGGTTTGATGAAGCGCATGTTCACCAGCGTCGCATCGAGGCGCTCGGCCAGCGTGCTCGCCGGGGTCATCATGGCGCCGAAGGCCAGCAGCGCCAGACCGCTGTCACCGCGGCGCCTGAGTTCGGCACGACCGATGGGCAGGGCGGTCATTTCATCCGCTATAGCGACCCCTGGGCCGCGGCCGCGCGGGTAGCGTACGGCCGCCGGACCGTCGATGGTGGTGGCGGTGTAGAGCATCTGGCGGCATTCGTTTTCATCCGCCGGCGCCATGATCACCATGTTCGGCACGCAGCGCATGAACGACAGGTCGTAGCTGCCATGGTGAGTGGCGCCATCGCTGCCGACCACCCCGGCGCGATCGAGCGCGAACACCACGGGCAGATTTTGCAGCGCGACGTCGTGAATCAACTGGTCGTAGGCGCGCTGCAGGAAGGTCGAGTAGATCGCGAGCACCGGTTTCATGCCTTCGCAGGCCAGTCCTGCCGCGAAGGTGGCGGCGTGCTGCTCGGCGATGGCGACGTCGAAGTAGCGCTCGGGAAAGCGGCGCGAGAATTCCACCAGGCCCGAGCCCTCGCGCATCGCGGGCGTGATGCCGACGATGCGCGGGTCGCGTTCGGCCATGTCGCACAGCCACTGGCCGAAGACCTGCGAGTAGCTCGGCGTGCCGGGCTTCTCCTTGTGGATGGTGCCGCTGACCGGATCGAAGGGCCCGGGCCCGTGCCAGGCGATCGGATCGGCTTCGGCCGGCGCATAGCCCTTGCCCTTGCGGGTCACCACGTGCAGCAGCTGCGGGCCGGACAGGCCGCGGATGTTGCGCAGCGCGCGCAGCAGCGATTTCAGATCGTGGCCATCGATCGGCCCGACGTAATTAAATCCCATCTCCTCGAACAACGTGCCGGGCAGCACCATGCCCTTGACGTGCTCTTCGGAGCGGCGTGCCAGGGCGCGCATCGCCGGCATCTGCTGCAGTGCCTTCTTGCCGCCCTCGCGCAGCTGCGCGTACAGACGGCCCGAGATCACGCGCGCCAGGTAGTTCGACAGCGCGCCGACGTTCTCGGAAATCGACATGTCATTGTCGTTGAGCACCACCAGCAGGTTGATCGGCAGGCTGCCGGCATGGTTCAGGGCCTCGAAGGCCATGCCGGCGCTCATGGCGCCATCGCCGATCACCGCCACCGCGCGCCGCTGCTCGCCGCTGCGCTCGGCCGCGATCGCCATGGCCAATGCGGCGCTGACCGAAGTACCCGAGTGGCCGACGCCGAAGGCGTCGTAGGGGCTCTCAGTGCGGGTCGGGAACGGCGCCAGGCCCTCGTGCTGCTTGATCGAATACAGCCGGTCGCGCCGGCCGGTCAATACCTTGTGCGGGTAGGCCTGGTGGCCGACGTCCCAGACCAGCCGGTCATGCGGGGTGTCGAACACGTAGTGCAGCGCAATAGTCAGCTCCACCGTGCCCAGGCCGGCCGCGAAATGCCCACCGCGGGTGCTGACGGTCTGGATCAGGAACTCGCGCAGCTCGGCGGCGAGCGCAGGCAGATCTCGCTCAGCCAAGGCGCGCAGGTCCGCCGGGGATTCGATGGCACCCAGCAGGGGGTAGGACGGGGTGCTCGTTGACATGATGAGCTTTAAGTTTACACGGTCCACGAGCGTTAGTGCCGCACCGCCGCGCGGCGGGTGCCTCGCCAGGGATGCCCGGGGCGGGGCGGGAACGGCGGCGAGCCCCCCACCATGGGCAATCCGGGCCGGGAGGGCCCCCAGGGTCGTCAGAGCGCCCGATCGACCACGTAGTAGGCCAGCTGGCGCAGCGGGAGGGCCGCGGCGCCCAGGCCCTCAAGGGCCAGCAGGGCCCGATCGCGATGCTGCATGGCAACATCGCGCGCCGCCTCCAGGCCGAAAACGCTGGGGTAGGTCGGCTTGCCCAGGGCGGCGTCCGCGCCCTTTTTCTTGCCAATGACGCTGGTCTCGCCGGTGACGTCGAGGATGTCATCCTGAATCTGGAAGGCCAGCCCGATTTCGGCCCCGAATGCGCGCAGGGCGGGATAGGCGGGCCGGTGCGCCAGCCCGGCGGTTATGGCGCCGAGCTCGACGCTCGCCTGGATCAGCGCGCCGGTCTTGCGGCGGTGCATGCGCTCGATGGCCTCGGGGCTCAAGGCCTTGCCAATGGCTTCCAGGTCGATGGCCTGACCGCCGGCCATGCCCTCGGTCCCGATGGCACGCGCCAGCGTGGCGAGCATCAAGACCCGCTCCTCGGCGCTGGTGTCGCCGCCGGGTTGCTGCCGCGGCTGGGCCAGTACCGCGAAGGCGAGGGCCTGCAACGCATCGCCGGCGAGGATCGCGGTGCCTTCGTCGAAGGCGCGATGGCAGGATGGGCGGCCACGCCGCAGATCATCGTCGTCCATGGCCGGCAGATCGTCATGAATCAGGCTGTAGGCGTGGATCAGTTCGACCGCGGCCGCCGGGGCGTCGAGGCGCAACAGCGGCGCGCCGAAGGCCTGGCCGGTCAGGTACACCAGCACCGGCCGCAGACGCTTGCCGCCGCCGAGCACGCTGTAACGCATGGCCTCGCACAGGCGCGAGGTGGCCGGGTCTTCGCTCGCGAGTTCATGATCCAGCGTGCGCTCGATGCGCTCCCGGCAGGCCTCGATGCTCGTGGCCAGGGCGCTGTCGCGCGCGGCCGCTGGCGCGCCGGGCGAGATCAGCTCGGCACTCATTCCGACGAGGCGGTCTCGAGGCGTGCCGTGGCGTCGAGATCTTCGATCACCAGCTCGTTGTCACGCTTTAGCAACTGCTGCACCTTCTGCTGCGCGACGGCGAGCGCGCCCTGGCATTCGCGCGTCAGGCGCACGCCCTGCTCGAAGGTGCGCAGCGCCTCATCGAGCGGCAGATCACCGGACTCGAGCCGTGTGACCAGCGATTCGAGCTGCGCCAGCGCCGCTTCGAAGGCCGGTGGCGCCGGCGGGGATGCAGCCGATACAGACTTCGATGCCATCGAATCACCCTAGCACAATTGCCTGCAGATTTAATCTGCGCGGGTCGTTGACGCGCGGGGAGCTTGCGCATAGATTGCGCTTGATTAGAATTAGTCTAAAAATGGGCTGAGGCTTTATTTACGGAGGTGACTGCTCATGAAACTCGCTGGAACCAAGACCGAAAAGAATCTCAAGGACGCCTTCGCCGGCGAATCGCAGGCGAACCGTCGCTATCTGTACTTCGCCGCCAAGGCGGACGTCGAAGGTTACAACGACGTGTCGGCGGTGTTCCGTTCCACCGCCGAGGGCGAGACCGGTCACGCGCACGGCCATCTCGAGTATCTCGAGCAGGTGGGCGATCCGGCCACCGGCCTGCCGATCGGCGAGACCAAGCTGAACCTGAAGTCCGCGGTGGCGGGCGAGACGCACGAGTATTCGGACATGTACCCGGGCATGGCGAAGCAGGCGCGTGAGGAAGGCTTCAGCGAGATCGCCGACTGGTTCGAGACCCTGGCCAAGGCGGAGCGCTCGCACGCCAACCGCTTCCAGAAGGCGCTCGAGACCCTGTAGGGGCTGACCGCAAGCGCACGGACCGCAGCGGCGTGAGTTCAGCGACGGATGGCGGCGGGCGCGAGGGCAACCTCGAGGCGCCTACCCGCCATCCGCTCAACTGGCGTGATCCCTCGTTCTACGATGAGGCGGGGCTCGATCAAGAGCTGCATCGGGTGTTCGACATCTGCCACGGCTGCCGGCGCTGCTTCAGCCTGTGCCAGTCGTTCCCGATCCTGTTCGACGCCATCGACGCCTCGCCGACGCTCGAGCTCGACGGTGTGGACAAGCGGGTCTACTGGCAGGTGGTGGAGAACTGCTACCTGTGCGATCTGTGCTACATGACCAAGTGTCCGTACGTGCCGCCGCATCCCTGGAACGTGGATTTCCCGCATCTGATGCTGCGCGCGAAGGCGGTGCGCGCGCGCCGCGGCGAACTGGCACTCAGCGACCGCTTGCTCAGTTCGACCGAAGCGGTCGGGCGCATTGCCGGCATTCCGGTGGTGGCCGAAATCGTCAACGTGGCCAACCGCAATGCTCTGGCGCGCAAGCTGCTCGACAAGGCGCTGGGCGTGGATCCGCGCGCGCCACTGCCGCAGTATTACTCGAACAGCGCGCGCCGGCGTCTGCGGCGCGCCCTGCGCCGCGATCTGCCGGTGCAGCCGAGCGGCGATACCCGCGGCCAGGTGGTGTTGTTCACCACCTGCTATGGCAATCGCAATGAGCCGGAGCTGGCGCAGGATCTGGCGGCGGTGTTCGAACACAACGGCATCGGCGTCGTGCTCGCCGCCAAGGAGCGCTGCTGCGGCATGCCCAAGCTCGAACTCGGCGATCTCGAATCCGTCGCGCGGTTCAAGGAGGACAATATCCCGCAGCTGCTCGGGCTGGTCGATGCCGGCTACGACATCGTCGCTCCGATCCCCTCATGCGTGCTGATGTTCAAGCAGGAGCTGCCGTTGATGTTCGCCGGTGACGCGCAGGTGCAGCGCATCGCCGAGCACATGTTTGATCCGTTCGAGTACCTGATGCTGCGTCACAAGGCGGGACTGCTGCGCACGGACTTCAAGGCGCGACTGGGCAAGGTGAGCTACCACGTGCCCTGTCATCTGCGGGTGCAGAACATCGGCCTGAAGACGCGCGATGTGCTGCGGCTGGTGCCGGATACGACGGTCGAGGTCATCGAGCGCTGCTCGGGCCACAATGGCACCTATGCGATCAAGAGCCGATTTCGCGACGCCTCGATGAAGATCGGCCGGCCGGTGTTCGAGCGCGTCGCCAACGCCGGCGCGGACTACTACTCCAGCGATTGCCCGATGGCCGGCCATCAGATCGAGAGCGGGCTTACCGCGCCGAGCGCGCCCTCGCATCCGCTGAAGCTGCTGCGCATCGCCTACGGCATCTAAGGCACCCATGCAGAAACTTGCCGCCACGCAGCTGATGTCCCTCGAGCAGTACGCGCGCGAGCGCCCGGCGTTGCGCCCCGGGATGATCGAGCACCGGCGCGCGCGCCAGCTGCAGATCGGTGAGCATTGCACCTGGTGCTTCGAGGACCGGCGCACGGTGCATTACCAGGTGCAGGAGATGCTGCGCAGCGAGCGCATCTTCGAATCCGCCGCGATCGCCGAGGAACTCGCGACCTATAATCCGCTGATCCCGGACGGCAGCAATCTCAAGGTCACGCTGCTGATCGAATACGCCGACGCGCAGGAGCGCGCGCGGCGCCTGGCCGACCTGCGCGGCTTCGAGCGGCGCTGCTGGATGCGGGTCGCGGCCTTCGAGCCGGTCTACGCGATCGCCGATGAGGATCTGGTGCGTGAGAACGACAGCAAGACCTCGGCGGTGCATTTCCTGCGCTTCGAGTTCTCCGCGGCGATGATCGAGCGCGCCAAGACGGGTGTGGCGCTCGCCGCCGGCGTGGACCACCCCGAGTACCGGCACAGCGTCGATCCGCTGCCTGACGGCCTGCGGCGGGCATTGCTGGCAGACTTCGCCTGACCGGGCGAGCTCCAGAGGAGCCCATTGAAAATACCTGCTGATTGGAGGGATCACACACATAGTGCATTTTTCATTACGAAAAATGCACTATGTGTGTGATCCCTCCCATGAGTAGATATCTTCGGCGAATCCTCAGCAACTCGCCCGGTCAGATGCGCGGTGTCTGCTAGAATCCGCGCCGCCAATGGCAGAGTCGTACACCGCATCCGATATCGAAGTCCTGAGCGGGCTGGACCCGGTACGCCGCCGCCCGGGCATGTACACCGACACCACGCGGCCCAATCACCTCGCGCACGAGGTGATCGACAACAGCGTCGATGAGGCGATCGCCGGCTACTGCAAGAACATCAGCCTCACGCTGTACAAGGACAACTCGCTCGAAGTGGTGGACGACGGCCGCGGGATGCCGATCGACATCCATCCGAAGGAGAAGGTCAGCGGCGTGGAACTGATCCTCACCCGCCTGCACGCCGGCGGCAAGTTCACCGAAGGTTCTTATAAATTCTCCGGCGGGCTGCACGGCGTGGGTGTCTCGGTGGTCAACGCGCTGTCGAAACACCTGGAGTGCTGGGTGCGGCGCGGCGGCAAGGAATACAACATCAGCTTTCGCGACGGCCGGGTGCATTCGAAGCTCGAGGTGATCGGCAGCGTCGGGCAACGCAACACCGGCACCACGGTGCGCTTCTGGCCGGATCCCAAGATTTTCGATTCTGATCGCTTCTCGATCCCGGATCTCAAGCGCGTGCTCAAGGCCAAGGCGGTGCTGTGCCCGGGGCTGCGCGTGAGCTTTCACAACGAGCAGACCGGCGAGAAAGAGGAATGGTTCTACACCGGGGACTTGGGCGCCTACCTGCTCGAGCAGCTCGGCGCCGCCGAGCTGCTGCCGCCGGAGCCGATTACCGGCAAGCACGTGTCGGACGAGGACGCGGTGGAGTGGGCGCTCGCCTGGTCGAGCGATGCCGAGCAGCTGGTTGCCGAGAGCTACGTCAACCTGATACCGACCACCGGCGGCGGCACGCACGTCAATGGCTTGCGTGCCGGGGTGGTCGAGGCGGTGCGCGAGTTCTGCGAATTCCGCAACCTCTTGCCGCGCGGCATCAAGCTCACGGCCGAGGACATCTGGAATCGCGCCTGCTACGTGCTGTCGATCAAGATCCGCGATCCGCAGTTCGCGGGCCAGACCAAGGAGAAGCTCGGGTCGCGCGAGGCCGCGCCGCTGGTCGAGACGCACGCGCGCGATGCGGCGGCCCTGTGGCTCAATCAGCATCCGGATGCCGGCGAGCGCATCGCCCAGTTTGCGATCGAGAATGCGCAGGAGCGCCTGCGCGCGGCGGCCCGCGTGGTGCGCAAGCGCGCCGTGAACGGCCCGGCGCTGCCCGGTAAGCTTGCCGATTGCAGCTCGCAGGATCCGGCGCGCTCGGAACTGTTCCTGGTCGAGGGCGATTCGGCCGGCGGTTCGGCCAAGCAGGCGCGCGACCGGGAATTTCAGGCCATCATGCCGCTGCGCGGCAAGATCCTGAATACCTGGGAGCTGGAGCCCGGGGAAATCGGCAGCTCGCAGGAAGTGCACGACATCAGCATCGCGCTCGGCGTGGACCCGGGCTCATCGGATCTCTCCGAGCTGCGCTATCACAAGATCTGCATCCTCGCCGATGCCGACTCCGACGGCCAGCACATCGCCACGCTGTTGTGCGCGCTGTTCCTGCGGCATTTCCGGCCGCTGGTGACTGGCGGGCACATCTATGTGGCGATGCCACCGCTGTATCGCATCGATGCCGGTAAGCAGGTGCTCTACGCGCTCGACGACGAGGAGCGCGATGCCACGCTCAAGCGCCTGACTGAAGAGCGCGCACGCGTCAAGCCGGTGGTCACGCGCTTCAAGGGCCTGGGCGAGATGAATCCGCCGCAGCTGCGCGAGACCACGATCGATCCGCGCACGCGCCGCCTGGTGCAGCTCACCATCGAGGCCAAGGATCAGACCGACAAGCTGATGGATATGCTGCTCGCCAAGAAGCGCGCCGGCGACCGGCGCGACTGGCTGGAGAGCAAGGGCGACAAGGCCGAGGTGCTGATCTGATGGCGCAGCCGCCGGTGAATTTCGAGGGAGTCGAGCGCCGCGCGCTCGGCGTCTTCACCGAAAAGGCGTACCTCGACTACTCGATGTACGTGATCCTCGATCGCGCGCTGCCCGCGTTGGGCGATGGGCTCAAGCCGGTGCAGCGCCGCATCACCTATGCCATGAGCGAGCTCGGACTCTCGGCCGCCTCCAAGCACAAGAAATCCGCGCGCACCGTCGGCGATGTGATCGGCAAATTTCATCCGCACGGGGACGCCGCCTGCTACGAGGCCATGGTGCACATGGCGCAGGATTTCTCCTATCGCTATCCGATCGTGGATGGCCAGGGCAACTGGGGCTCGCCGGATGACCCGAAGTCGTTCGCCGCCATGCGCTACACCGAGGCGCGTCTGACGCGCTATGCCGACCTGCTGCTGGCCGAACTCGAGCACGGCACCGTGGACTGGGCGCCGAACTTCGACGGCACCATGGATGAACCGCTGATGCTGCCGGCGCGGCTGCCGAATCTGCTGCTCAACGGCGCCTCCGGCATCGCGGTCGGCATGGCCACCGACATTCCGCCGCACAACCTGCGCGAGA
>Ga0302326_10005193_pt1 | contig 29721 bp, 33 predicted proteins | sample Palsa_T0_3_FD_202264 | JGI IMG/M metagenome (GOLD analysis project Ga0302326, IMG submission 202264) | Peat permafrost microbial communities from Stordalen Mire near Abisko, Sweden - Palsa_T0_3 | ecosystem: Environmental > Terrestrial > Soil > Palsa > Peat permafrost | place: Sweden: Abisko... | reverse complement strand
GCGGCGAGCAGCTCGATCACGCGCTCCTGGACCGCGTCGAGCTCCGCAAGCGAGACCGTGCCCTTGGCCGCGGCCGGCTGGTTGGAGACACCGACGAGTAGGAGCCCCGCCGCGGCAAGCTCACGCAGGGCGGCGGCGGCGCCCGGCACGAGCGCGACGTCCTCGGCCCGAAGCGGCGACTCCGGACGCCCGGAGCTGGGATCGGGGGCCAGCTCGTTGATCACGCCGTCGCGGTCGATGAACGCGGCGCGAGCGCTCACGATCCTGGCGATGCGGTGATCGACTCCCAGTGACCCTGGCGCGCCGCGAGCTCCGGATGCGAGACGAGCGCGTGCCAGACGACTGCTTGGAAGGATTCGACCAGCGGTGTCTTCAGGTCCGGCGGCGCTTCTACGACGATCGCCACGTCGGCAAGCTGTGCGAGCGTCCCGTCGGTCGATCCGACGATCCCGTAGATCGCGGTGCCGAGCTCGCGGGCCCGCTCGATCGCATTGACTAGGTTGAGTGAGACGTTGTGCTCGCGTGAGCCGCCGCCGACGCTGAACACGAGCAGCGCGTCGCCGTCGCCGAGCTTCGACACCGCGAGCCAGTCGCTGAACGAGGTCTCCCAGCCGTCGTCGTTGGTGCGCGCGGTGAGCTCGGACACATTGTCGGTCGGCGCGTAGCTCTCGATCAGGCACAGCTTGCGAAAGTCGTTCACCGCGTGCGAGGCGTGTCCCGCGCCGCCGCCGACACCGAGGATGAACAGGCGCCCGCCGCGCTCGCGCAGCACCGCCAGCCCGCGCGCCATCGCGTCGACCTGCTCGGGATCGATCGTCGCAGCGATCGCGGCGACGGAGTCGAAGTAGCGCCGGCTGTGGGAGGGGTCGGACATCGGGGGGAGCTTAGGGTCCTACGGCCGGTAAGGGTCCTACGGGCGGGTAAGGGTCCCACGGCCGGTGAGGGTCCTACGGGCGGGTAAGGGTCCCACGGGCGGTAAGGGTCCTGCGGGCGGGTAAGGGTCCAACGCGCCTTTAGCGCCGCCCGAAAGCCTGGTCGTCGATACGCCGGAGCGTCGCGAGGTCCGGATCGGCGCGCAGGCGCGCCTGGAACTCTTCTTCTCGCCACGGGTCCCACTGCGCGCTCAGCAGGCGTCCAGTGATGCCGGCCGCCGCGTCAGAGAGCAGGAAGCACACGAGCTCCGCCGCTTCGCCGGCGGGGACACCTCCCTCGGCGAGCCCGGTGAGGGTGCGCTCGTGATACGCGGCTCCGGCGGCGTCCGGGCCTGCGCGCACGGTCCCCTCGTGAATGCGCGTGGCGACGAATCCGGGCGCGACGCAGTTGACCTCGATCTCGGACGCCGCCGCGACGTTCTCGGTCAGCCTCACGACGCCGGCCTTCGAGACCGCGTAGGCGTCGTAGCGCGGTAGCGGCGAGGTTGCGCCGCCACCGGAGAACGTGACCGCGCGGCCGGCCGAGCGCTTCAGGCGCGGGAGCGAATAGTGCAGCGCCAGCATCGTCCCGATCAGGTTGACCGCGATCGTCCGCGCGATCGCTGCCGGGGCCACGTCCTCGAGGAGGCCGATGGGACCGAGCTCGCCCGCCGCCGTCACGAGCCCGTGCAGCGGGCCGCCCGCATCGATCGTGCCGATCGCGTCGGGCCAGGCGTCCCGCTCAGAAACGTCGAGTGCAAGCCCCTGGTGGCCCTCGCCGTCGAGCCCGTCGACGGCCGATTGCACGGCGCCGAGGTCGCGGGAGGTGATCACGACCCTGGCACCCCGTCGCGCCAGCTCGCGACTCACCTCGAGGCCGATGCCCGCCGATCCCCCCGTCACGAGGACACGACGTCCGTCGAGGCGCGGCCGGGCGACTGTGGTTGCGCTCGGATCGTCGGCCGGGCGACGCGCTATACCGGAATCCCCCACAGCGGGAACCAGCGCTCGAGCTCCGCCTCGACCGGGAGCTCGCGCCCGATCTGTGCTCGCAGCTGCAGCTCCCGCTCGTTGTCGCGCTGCTGTTGCCCCGATGCGGGCACGAACGGGTAGAAGCTGCCGCGCTTGTAGTTGTAGATCCAATACAGCGGCCTGCCCTTGGCGTCCTTGAAGGCGAACACGGCGCACAGGACGCGGTCACCGTAGCCACCCCCTTCGAGCGCGGTACTGACGGCGTTGATGCCGACGACGAGATCGTCGAAGTCGCTACCGCGCAAGACCAGCCAGCGGAAGCCAAAGGCGTCGTCGGTGCTGGTCACCGTCGTCCCGCTGTCCGCCGCGGTGCTCCGGACGACCTCCTCCATGTCCTTGACGATCGAATCGAAGTCCGCCGTCGCGAGCGGCTGGAAGACGATCGCGGCGGTGCCCCGTGTGGTGATGTCGAGCTGTGTCTGGAGGGTGACGTACGCGGTCGACATCGCAAACAGTCGATCCGGCGCCGGGCCCGCAAGCTTGTGCTTGCCCGTGATCACGTCAAAGAAGCCCATCAGCGGTTTGGTCTCCGTTCCCCTTCACCGGGAGTGCATGCCCACACGCCGGGTGTCGGCCGCGTCCCATCTTGGCAGACCCGTCGCGGGGAGCCCCGGAGTTCGGGTGCTACGTGATCCCTGCTGCTTCGATTCGCTCCGGCCTCCTGCAACCTGAGGTCCACAAGATCCGGCCAGAATCACTACCGTGCACGGGCCCATCACTGGAGGATCTAGCCATGTACGCCACGGTGCGTCTAATGAAATGCAAGTCCGGGAAGGTTGACCAGGTCGCCGATCTGATCGAGAACGAGTACATCCCGAAGCTCGCCGAGCTCGACGGCGTCGTCTCCTACACCGTCGTTCAATCCAGCCTCGAGGAGATCGCGTGCATCGGCATCTTCACCACCGAGACGGGCGCGATCGCGGCTGGCGGCTTGGCCGGGCTGTTTGTCGACGAGCGTCTCGCGCGTCTCGGCGCCTCGCTCGGAGACTTTGACGGTCCGATCCTGGTGCACGCAGGCGCGCCGTCCTGATAGCCGTTTACGCCGCCCCCGGCTACTGATCGCGGTTACCCCGCCGCGGTGCGGATCGCCGTTTACGCCGGCCCGGTGCGCAGGAATTCGCTCGTCTCGGCGAGCGCGGCGGGTGTGCCGATCTCGTAGAACCGCTTGGTGGCGGCGAAGCCGAACAGCGACCGGCGCCGAGCCAGCTCGCCGTACAGCACGGCGACGTCGCTGACCTCGGGTCCGACGGCGTCGAGGGCGGAGGCCTCGAACGCTCCGAGGCCGTAGTCGATCCAGAGCATCGACCCGCCGGGGGAGCTTTTGCTGTATTCGGTCACGAGGGTTCCTTCGAAGCGTACGTTCGAGGTGTCCCACCGGCCCTCGTTGCGTAGCACCGTCATCATCGCCGGGAGACCGCTACGGGCCCAGGCGGCCGCGGCGGCCTGGTAGTCGATCCGAAGGTAGGTGTCGCCGTAGAGCACGAGGAAGCGCGGGCCGAGCAGCCCCGCGGCATGTCTCATCGCCCCGAGCGTCCCGAGCAGGCTCGGTCCGTCATGGCTATAGGCGATCCGGATCCCGAAGCGCTCGCTGCCGGCGTGCTCCACGATCCGCTCGCCGAGATAGCCGACGCACAGCACCACCTCGCGCGCACCGTGCCGTGCGAGCAGACGCAGCTGGTGGTCGATGAACGGCTCGCCCGCGACCTCGATCAGTGCTTTGGGCGTTTCGGCGACTCGCCCACCGAGCCGCGTCGCGAGACCGCCGGCAAGGATGCAGATCGGGGGGAGCGGGCTTGCCACGGCCCTAACGATGCCGTTCCAGGGTGGCGCGGCGCGAGAGCCCGATCCGGTGCAGCCGCACCCATCCGCGCATGCTCGCCCGCCGATACCCGAACCGCTCGGGGTCGCGTCGCGCGAGGACGCTGAACACGACCGCTCGCGCGGCTGCCCCGATCAGGTTCATGACCGCGATCGCGCGGACCGTCGCGAGCCCGCGACGGCGCAGCATCCAGGCGTACGTGCTCCACATCCACTGCTCGGTGCGCGCCTCGCCCCACGCCTGTGAGGTAGACGCCGAGTCCGCATGGCGGACGATCGCCGAGGGCTCGAACCAGGTGCGCCAACCGCCTACCCTAAGCCTCCAGCTGAGGTCAAGGTCCTCGGCGTACATCCACTGGCCGGAGTCGAAGCCGCCCACCGCGTCGAACGCCTCGCGTCGCAGCAGTAAGAACGCGCCGAGCGCCCAGTCGACGTCTCTCGGGCGCGAGGGGTCCCATCGGCCCTCGATCGTAAGCCGGTCTCCGAGCGCCGGGATCGCCTGGGCCAGGCCGAGGTTGAACAGGACCGTCACCGCCGCGGTCGGGAACGGATGCACCGAATGCTGGACCTGACCGTCGCCGAGCACGAGCCGGGGCGCGATCGCCCCCGCACCCGGATGCTGCGACCCCGCCCGCAGCATCGCCGCGAGCGCACCATCGGTGAGCTCGACGTCGGCATTGGCGGCCGCGATCCAGGGCGAGGCGGTGCGGGCGGCGACGCGGTTGACCGCGGCTCCGAAGCCGACGTTCTCGCCCTCGAGCAGATTGGCCCATGGATATCGCGTGTTCACCAGTCCCGCGGAGCCGTCGGTCGAGCCGTTGTCGACCACCCAGACCTCCGCACGGCCGGCGACGGCGTCCCGCTCGAGCGAACGCAGGCAGGCGTCGAGCAGGTCGCGTGTATTCCACGAGACGACGGCGATCGCGACCTCGGCCATTGCTCGCGAGGCTATCGGTGGCGGCGGTGGTGGCGGGGCCTGGAGGGTGCCGGGCGGGCCGGGGGCCTGCGTGCGTGAGTGCGGTGTCTAGGACGGCTCGGATCGGGGACCTGGTCGAGAACCCGTCCATACAACGACGGCGGCCGTCTGAGGTCGGGAATCGCCTTACCGAGCGGTGAACCGGGGAGGGTGTGTTCCTTTGCGAACCTGGAGTTCGCAAAGGAACACACCCTCCCCCGGGAACGCTGCGAACCGACCGCCGACCGCCGATTCGCGCCCCCGGATAGCCAAAGAACCGTGCCTCGCGCCTCCCGATTCGACTAGCACCGGTTTCTGGTGTATCGTCGTTTGGATGTTCGCCAGTGCCCCGAAAGCCACCCTAAGCCGGCCCAGAAAAATTTTTCGCTCGAGGGCTAAAGTCGCCCCGGGGACCTGCCGATAAGTCCGTGGCAGAGGTATGCGGGTGACTCGTGCATATATCGCTGGGTTCGGGACGGCCGGTTCGCTTTTGGCAGGGGCGTCGGTGCTGTTCGTGCTGGCGACTGCCCTTGTCTCCTATCGCGGCTGGCCGCAGGTCGCCTACGCTGGATCGCAGCCCGCGCTCGTACTTCCGCACGCGACGATCTACGGCGTAGCTCCGCCATCGTCGAACCCCGTGCTCACCGCCTCCGCGCAACAGCCGGTCGCGCCGAGAACGGCGTCACGCGACGTCGCGACTCGCACCATCGTTCCCGCGCGCACCCGCACGCAGCCTGCGGTCACCCTCTCGGCCGGCGTCTCGCATGCCGCGCCGAGCCATCAGCCGCCGCAGGTGAAACCGACGCAGACGGTGACGACGGGCGCGCCGTCATGCACGGGGTCCGCTTGCGTGCGTCCCGCCGGAGGCGTTCTCACCAGCACGACCACGAGCGTGACCGCGGCGGTTGGCGCGGGCGTCGCCGCTGTCGGAAAGAATCTTGGAAGCACAGTCTCGGCCGTTAGCGGGACGCTCGCGAACAAGCTCTCAGGCGTGAGTCCGGCTGTGGGCGCGCTCGTCGCAGGCACCGGCAAAGCGCTCGGCAGCGCGGTCACCAATGCGACCGGAACAGTCGGAAGCGCCGTCGCGGGCACCGGTCAGGTGCTGAGCGGCGTCCTCGGCGGGCTCACGCACTAGCGCCGCCGCGCCCCCGAGCCGCCCCGCGCCCCCGAGCCGTCCCGCGCCCCCGAACCGCCGCGCCCCCGAGCCGCCCCGCGCCCCCGAAGCGCCGCGCCCCCGAACCGCCGCTACGCCAGCGCCTTCCGGATGAACCTGACGCTTACCGCCTGCATCTCCTCGTCGTGCTGAATCGAGCGGTGGTGGCCGCCGGGTAGGGCGATCAGTCGGCTGGCGGGCGCCCCCGCCCCCGCCCCCGCCGGCGCGCTCGCCCCCGCCGGCGCCCCCGCCCCCGCCGGCGCCCGCGCCCCCGCCCCAGCCCTCGCCGGCGCCCCCGCCCCCGCGCCCGCCCCCGCCCCCGCCCCCGCCCTCGCGCTTGCGGCGAGCTCGCGGGAGTGCTCGATGGGGACCTGTTCGTCGCCCTCCGCGTGCAGCAGCAGCAGCGGCACCTCGAGGGACTTGACGGCCGTGAACAGGTTGTGCGAGGTGAGGAACGCCTCGAACGCGTCCTTGTCGGCGGCGAAGCCGAACTTGCCGGCGCGCATGCTCCTGACCAGGCCCTCGCCAGGCGCCGGGCAGATCGCCACGACGGCTCGCGCGCCGGCCTCGCGGGCTGCGACGATGGCGAGGTAGCCGCCCATGCTCGATCCGCGCAGCGCGACGGGCAGTGTGGGATCGCCGGTCGCCGACCGCAGCAGTGATGCGACCTCGACGACGTCGCGCAGCGCGCGACCATCCATCGGCCCGTCGCTCTCGCCGTGACCACGCTGGTCGAATGTGATGGCGGCGAAACCGGCGGCGAGCACCACGCGGGCGAAATCGTGGTGGCTCTCCTTGCAGGAGTCCGCGCCGTGGAGGATCACCACGCCCCCGCGCGGTGGCGACTCGGGGAGCCAGAGGCAGTAGGCAAGGCCGTTGTGGCGCGCCACGCGGGAGGGGAGCGCGGCGGTGACGATCCGGGCGCGGGGCACCGGGCGATGATGGCATCGCAGGAGCTTCGCTGCAGGTTTGGGGGCAGATGCACTCTCAACCTTGGCCGACGTATGTCGGCGTACCTAAAGGTTGGTCATCGTTGGTCGATAGGTATCGCACGATACTCAGCGTGGAATAGGCGGCAGCATGAAAAGCATGGGTCCGGGGCCCGGCTCAGATCAGGCGGTGCCAGGCGGTTACGGCCCGGCTAGCACCACATACTTAGTTACGGGCGGCGCGGGCTTCATCGGCTCGCACCTCACCGATCGGCTGATCGCCAACGGCGACCGGGTGATCGTGCTCGATGACCTCAGCGGCGGGTCGCGGGGAAACCTCGACCGCCATGCGATCGCGTCAGGTCGGGTGCGGTTCGTGCATGGCAGCGTCCTCGACGCCGAGCTGGTGGACAGGTGTACGCAGGAGGCGGACGTGTGCGTCCACCTGGCCGCGGCGCTCGGGGTCCAGCGAATCGTCGATAACCCGCTCGAGACGCTGCTCGCCAACGTGCGCGGCGCCGACATCGTCATGGAGGCTGCGCACCGGCATCGCCGCAGGCTGCTGTTCGCCTCGAGCTCAGAGGTGTACGGCAAGCGCGCGGGCGCGGCGCTGACTGAAGACGCGGATTGCACGATCGGAGCTCCGAGCCGCTCGCGCTGGAGCTACGCGATCGCCAAGCAGTTCGGCGAATCGCTCGCAAACGCCTACACGCAGGACGCCAAAGCCGACATCATCACCGTACGGTTCTTCAACGTCGTCGGTTCGCGGCAGAGCAGCGCCTACGGCATGGTCCTTCCGCGCTTCGTGGCGCAGGCGCTCGCGGGCGTGGACCTGACCATCTATGGCGACGGTAGCCAATCGCGGTGCTTCACCAGCGTCCACGACGCTGTCAGCGCCGTTGAAGGGCTGCTCCAATCCGACGGTCCGCGCGGCGCCACATACAACGTTGGCATCTCAGACCCGATCAGGGTCGACGAGCTCGCCCGCCGCGTGATCGAGCGCGTTGGCTCGTGCTCGAGGACTGTCTTCATCCCATACGCCGAGGCGTACGGCTCGGGCTACGAGGAGCTTGGGCGCCGAGTTCCCGACACAAGCGCGCTTCGGGCCCGCACAGGGTGGGAGCCGCTGAGTACAGTCGATCAGATGATCGACGAGGTGATCGCCTTCCAGACACGCCCGGAGCCGCAGGCGGTGCACCCCGCACGCGGTCGGCTTCGGCGTCTGCGCAGGTCGATCGCCGTCGCAGCCTGATGTTCCCGCGGGACGCGGCCGCGCCGCGCGCGACAGGCGCCGGCGCCGGCGGCGCCGGCGGCGGCGGCGATGGCGGCGATGCCGGCGGCGGGGGCGGCAGCCAGAGCCTCGCCACTCGTCGCCGATCGCGATTGCGCGTCCCCTTGATGGTGGCGCCCTACGTCGGGATCTTGGCCGGCGGGCTCATCCTCTCACGCGTACCCGAGTCCGCGTACCATCGATTCTGGTGGCTCGCTGTGGCGGTGGCGATCGCCTACGTCGTGGGCCTGTCACTGACCGTCGGGTCCCAGGCGCGCCGCGAACTGCAAGCCCAGCACGAGCGCGACTATCGCGCCGCGGTAGAGGCGGGGCTGGTCAGATCGCTACAGCTCCCGGACGCTGAGCGCCGCGACGCGCTCGAGTCACTGATTCCCAGGCTGCGGGATGTGCGGATCGCGAGCCGCCGGCTGTCCGACGACGAGCTCGCGTTGCTGCGAAAGACGCTCGTCGAGCTCGACGCCGCGCTCACCGCTGGCGCGGTCCTGTCACGCAGGCGTCGCAAGTGGCGACGCACCGACGCGTTGTTCACGCTCGGCTGGCTCGGCGACGAGCGATCGATCCCGACCTTGCGCGAGGCGTTGAACGGCCGCGATCCCGACCTCGCCTACGTCGCCGGTCAATCGCTGGCCGAGTACGACTCCGCGCAAGCGTGCGGCTGCCTGCTCGACGCGCTGCGGACCGAGTGCATTCCTCGACCGCTGGCGGCCACGCTCCTTGAGGGCTCGCGTTACGCACGCGCGCCGGCGCTGATCGCGCAAGCACGCGAGTCCCGCACACCCGAGGTCCGGAGCTGGGTCGCGTACCTGGTGGGTCGCACCCAGGACCCGCGAGCAGGGGCATGGCTCTCTTCGCTCGCCGCCGATTCCGACGCGAAGGTCCGCGCGAGCGCCGCAGAGGCGCTCGCAGGTTTCTCGGACGCGCCGACGCTCGGGCGCCTGCTCGCCGACGATGACTGGCTGGTGCGCGCCAATGCCGCACGGTCGGTGGGCCGGGCGGGTCTCAGCGAGCTCGCCGACCAGCTCCCGCCGCTGCTCCACGACCGCGTCTGGTGGGTGCGCCAGAGCGTGACGCTCGCGCTCAAGCAGCTCGGCGCCCGGTCGGTCACCGTCGTGCGGCCACTACTCGAGGACGAGGACCGGTTCGCCCGCAACAAGGCAGCCGAGGTGCTCGTCGAGGTCGGCTACGTGACCGAGCAGATCGCCGCGCTGGCGGGGAGCTCCGCGGACGTGGCCGCCGCCAGACAATCGCTGATTGCGCTGGTGCGGGCGGAGGCGAGGCGGTCGATCGAAGCCGGCGCCGCCGACGTGGTCGATGCCCTCACGCGCCAGCGGGTGCTCGAGCTGCTCGAAGAGGTCGACGATGACGCATGAGCCAGCCAATTCAGATCATCTACGCGCTCCTGCTGAGCTACTTTCTGGTGCTCAACCTGGGAACCATCGGCTTCGTGCTGATGGCGATCGGCGAGAACCGGTTACGACGGCGTCAAGCTGAGTACACCGACCTCGAGCGGCTGATCCGCTCCGACGCGACTATCGCGTTGAGCGTAATCGTGCCGGCCTACAACGAGGAGGCCGTGATCCGCGACACGGTCCTGTCGGTGCTGGCCTCTCGCCATCCGCAGTACGAGCTGATCGTCGTCAACGACGGCTCGACCGATTCCACCATGGAGGTCTTGCACGACAGCTTCGAGCTCGAGCTGCGCGATGTGTTCTATCCCCAGCCGATCGAGACCCAGCGCGTACGCGGCATCTACCGGTCACTGCGATACCGGAACCTTTGGGTGATCGACAAGGAGAACGGCGGCAAGGCGGACGCATACAACGCCGCGGTGAACATCGCCTACTACCCCTACCTCCTCCACACAGACGCAGACTGCGTGTTCGAGCCCGAGACGCTCGTGCGCACGGTCCGCGCGATCAACTTCGACCCGGCCCGCATAATCGCGATCGGCGGGCAGATACGCCCGAGCAATGGCCTGCGGATCCATAACGGGCGGATCATCGGCTCGGGGGGCCTCCCACGCTCGCTGGTAGCGCGCTTTCAGGTCATTGAGTACATGAGCGCGTTCCTGACTCATCGGCTGGCGTGGAGCCACCTGAACGCGGTTCCCGTCGTGGCGGGCGGATTCGGAGTCTGGCGCCGGGACGTCGTGATCGACCTCGGCGGGTACGCGACCGACGTCACGCATGAGGACATCGAGCTGACGCTCAAAGCCCACCGTCGGTTCCGGCGCGCTCGCGTGCCCTACCAGATCGTGATGGTGCCCGACGCGACGATCTGGACCCAGGTCCCGACGACCTGGCACGGCATCGCGACGCAACGCAAGCGGTGGCAGCGGATCGTGCTCGAGGTCCTGTGGAAGCACCGGACGATGCTGTTCAACCCGCGCTATGGCGTCGTCGGGATGCTGATGATGCCCTACCTGCTGCTGTATGAGGCCCTCGGCCCGTTCGTTGAGGCGTGCGCCTATCTGTTCATCCCGGTGATGGCGATCCTTGGCCTCCTCAACGTTGGGTTCGTGCTCCTGTTCCTCGCCTTCTCGATCGGTCTCAACGCCGCGCTCCGGCTCTCCGCGCTCCTGATCGACGTCGCTTTCTTCGGAACCTACGACCGCCGCAGTGTGCTGCGTCTCGCCCTGCTCACGCTCGCGGAGCCGCTGGTCTACAGACCGATGCTGCTCGTACCCCGGCTATACGCGTTCGTCGAGTTCTTGACCGGGCACAAGGCGCACGAGCAGAGCGTGCGGGAGCCAAGCTCGCTGGCCGGCGGCGCGACTGCCGCGTCTGATTGACGGCGCAGCAACCGGATCGCCGCGCGTGCCATGACGGCGCAGCAACCGGATCGCCGCGCGTGCCATGCCGGCGCGCGCATGGCATGATCGACCACCTCGTGGCGCTCACCAGCTCACAGCTTTCGCAGGTATACCCGCTCGGCGCGCGCGTCAATGACAGCGGCCATCTCGAGATCGGCGACTGCGACGTGGTCGAGCTCGCTCACCAGCTCGGCACTCCGGCGTATGTGGTCGCCGAGGATGACCTGCGTGCCCGCGCCCGTTCGTTCGTCGACGCGGTGGCGGCGCGGCATGCGGACTTCGACGTCCTGTTCGCCTCGAAGGCGTTCCCATGCACGGCCGTGTACCGGGTGCTGGCCGAGGAGGGGCTTTCATGCGACGTGGCCTCTGGAGGTGAGCTCGCGCTTGCGCTGCGCGGCGGCTTCGACCCGGCTCGCATCTATCTGCACGGGAACGCGAAGTCCGAGACCGAGCTGCGCGAGGCGATCGAGGCCGGTGTCGGCCACGTCGTCCTCGACTCACTCGACGACTGCGCGCGCCTGGAGCGGATCGCGGCCGAGCTCGGACGCGTCCAGGAGGTGCTTATCCGCGTGACCCCTGATGTCGCCGGCGCCACCCATGCGGCGATCTCGACCGGACAGGCCGACTCCAAGTTCGGCTTCTCGATCGCCGAGGCCAGAGAGGCAATCGAGCGTCTCGGCCCGGCCCCCCACCTGACGCTCGTCGGCCTGCACTTCCACATCGGCTCGCAGCTGCTGGAGCTCGAGCCCTTCCGCGCTGCGGTGCGTGCGATCGCCGGCCTCGGCGAGTTCCCCATATACAACCTTGGCGGTGGCCTCGGCGTCGCCTACACCGCCGATCAGCACCCCCCGGCGATCCAGGACTACGTCGACGCCGTGATCGGCACCGCACGCGACCTCCTCGGCGAGGACAAGCGGCTGCTGCTCGAGCCTGGGAGGGCGCTCGTCGCGAACAGCACCGTGACGCTCTACACCGTAGAAGTCGTAAAGCACAACGTCTCGAGCTGGGTGGCGGTCGACGGCGGCATGTCGGACAACCTGCGCCCGATGCTGTACGGCTCGGTGTACGAGGCGATGATCGCCGACCGCGCGATGGCGCCGCCGACCGGGCGCTTCCATGTCGCCGGCAAGCACTGCGAGTCGGGCGATGTGATCGTGCGCGACGCGCCGCTGCCGGACCCGCGGCCCGGGGACATTCTCGTCACGCCGGCGACCGGCGCCTACGGTTACGCGCTTGCGAACAACTACAACGGTGTGCCGCGGCCGCCAGTGATCTTCTGCCGTGGCGGCTCTGCGCGCGTGGTAGTGCGCCGCGAGACCTACGAGGACCTGATGAGACGTGACGTCGGGCCCTGAAACCGTGCGCTCGCGCGCATCGGCCGGCGCACCCTTCCGGATCGGACTGCTCGGCCACGGCACGGTCGGGTCCGCGGTCGCGGAGCTGCTTCCCGTACAGGCGAGCCGGATCGAGGCGCTCACGGGGCTGCGTCCCGAGATCTCGGGCGTCCTCACGCGGAGCGAAGGGGATTTCGGGGAGATCCTCGCGCGCTCGGATCTGATCGTCGAGCTGATGGGCGGGATCGAACCGGCCTATGACTACGTGCTACGCGCGATGCGGTCCGGGCGACACGTGGTCACCGCGAACAAGCAGCTGCTCTCACAGTACGGCGAGGAGCTGTGGGACGCGGCCCGCGAGCACGGCGTGCAGCTGCGCTTCGAGGGTGCCGTCGCCGGCGTCGTGCCCGTCATCCGCGTGCTGCAGGAGTCGCTGGCCGGCGCCTCTATCGACCGCGTGCACGGAATCGTCAACGGGACCACCAACTTCATCCTCACCGAGATGGCGAGGGCCGGCATGACCTTCGCCGAGGCGCTCGCCGAGGCCCAGCGGCTCGGCTACGCGGAAGCAGACCCGTCGGACGACGTCGGCGGCCGGGATGCCGCCGCGAAGATGGCGATCCTCGCGCGGCTCGCATTTGACACCCCGGTCCACCTCGACCAGGTCAGGTACGAGGGGATTGAGCAGATCCATCCGGACGACCTCGAATACGCGCGCGATCTTGGCCTCGGCCTGAAACTGATCGGAACTGCCGAGCGGCTCGAGGATGGGCTGTCGGTTCGCGTGCATCCGGCGTTCCTGTACCCCGGACATCCACTGGCATCTGTCGGCGGTCCCTTCAACGCGGTGACGGTCGAGTCGGAGACGATCACCGAGATCACGATGTCCGGGCCCGGCGCGGGCGGACCGCAGACCGCGACCGCGGTCCTCGGCGACGTCATCAGCGCGATGATCCCCCCGGCGTCGACGCCCGCGGCGAGCCGGCGCCTCCCGATCGTCGAGGATGTGGTGTCCGCCTTCTACCTTCACCTTCAGGTCGCCGACGAGTCGGGGGTGCTCGCCCAGGTGGCGCAGCTACTCGCACTCCAGGACGTGTCCGTCAAGTCGGTCGTGCAGAAGGGGCTGCGCGACCAGGCGCGGCTGGTGATGGTCGTCCACCCGGTGCTCGAGTCGCGGTTCCTCGCCGCGATGGAGCTGATCTCGGGGCTCGATGCGCTGCGGGCCCCGCCGCGCGCGATCAGGGTGATCGAGCGGGAGTTCGGGTAGCGGTGCGATGCCCGGGCTGATCGAGCGCTACCGCGACGACCTCCCGTTCGCGCCGGAGGACCCTGTCGTCACGCTGAACGAGGGCTCGACGCCGCTCGTGCCCGCCCCGCGTGTGTCCGAGCGCGCCGGCGCCGAAGTGTGGCTGAAGCTCGAGGGCGCGAACCCCACCGGATCATTCAAGGACCGTGGGATGACGTGCGCGGTCTCCGCCGCCGTACGTGAAGGCGCCGACGCGGTCATTTGCGCCTCGACCGGCAACACGGCGGCGAGCGCCGCGGCGTATGCGGCGCGCGCCGGCCTGCGCGGGGCGGTGATCGTTCCCGAAGGAAAGATCGCCACCGGCAAGCTGGCGCAGGCACTGATGCACGGCGCCCGCGTGATCGCATTGCGTGGCAACTTCGACGTCGCCCTCGCGCTCGTGCGCGAGCTGGCCGAGCGCCATCCCGTCGCCCTGGTGAACTCGGTCAACGAGTTCCGGATCGAGGGGCAGAAGACGGCGGCGTTCGAGCTGATCGACGAGCTCGGCGAGCTGGACGCGCTCTGCATCCCGGTGGGTAACGCAGGCAACATCACCGCGTACTGGAAGGGCTTCCAGGAGCGAGGGCACCGGCCGCGGCTGTTCGGCTTCCAGGCGGCCGGCGCCGCGCCGCTCGTTCTCGGCCACCCGGTTGAGCACCCGGAGACGGTCGCGAGCGCGATCCGGATCGGGAACCCGGCGCGGTGGGAGGACGCGATGAACGCGATGACCTCCTCGGGCGGCTCGATCCAGGCCGTGACCGATCAGCAGATCCTCGACGCCTATCGCTTCCTGGCCGAGCACGAGGGCGTCTTCTGCGAGCCCGCGTCGGCGGCGAGCGTGGCCGGGCTGCTGGCGCACGGGGCGCGCGGCGCGCAGCGGATCGTCTGCGTGCTCACCGGCCACGGTCTCAAGGACCCGCAGACGGCGCTCGAGCGCGCGGGCGGCGTCGTTCCCTGCGATCCTGAACTTGCCGCAATCGAGCGAGCGATCCTGAGATGAGCATCGAGCGTTTGCGGGCCGCAATCGAGCGAGCGGTCCTGAGATGACGCTGGGGCGCCGCCGGGTCGTGCGCGTCCCGGCTTCGACTGCCAACCTGGGCCCCGGATTCGACGTCCTCGCCGCGGCACTGGCGCTCCACCTGGACGTCGAGGTGATCGAGACCGGCACCTTCGCCGTCGAGACCGAGCTGGACGTCCCCACGGACCGCAGCAACCTGCTCGTCCGCGCGTTCGAGGCGCTCCACCCGAGCGACGGATTCACGTTCCGGATCGCCTCGAAGATCCCGACCTGCGGAGGACTCGGCTCGAGCGCCGCCGCGATCGTCGCCGGGCTGATGGCGGCGGACCACATGTTCGAGCTCGACGCCGACGTCAGGGGGCTGGCGACCGAGCTCGAGGGGCACGCCGACAATGTCGCCGCTGCGCTCGACGGGGGATTCGTTGTCTGCGCCAACGGGCGCACGCGACGGTTCGACACCCCGCTCGGCCTGGAGGCCGTGCTCGTCGTGCCGGAGGTTGCGGTTCAGACCGGGCAGGCGCGTGAGGCGTTGCCAGATCAGGTGCCGCTGAGCGACGCGGTATTCAATATCGGCCAGGCGTCGATGCTCACCTTAGGTCTCGCGACGGGCGACTGGGAGGCCGTGGCCGCCGGTCTGCACGATCGTCTCCACCAGTCCTACCGCTCACAGCTTTACCCACGGTCCGCCGAGCTGCTCGAGCGCGCACCGGACCTCGGCGCCCTCGGCGCGACGATCTCCGGCGCCGGGCCGACGGTCCTCGTCTGGTCGCAATTCGAGCACACCGGTCCCCTGGTCGAGCGGCTCGGTCGCGAATGCAGCGGCTGGGCACGGGTGATGCGGGTCCCGTTCGAGTCGCAGGGGGCGGACGTGCGGGGGATGTAGACGGCCCCGGGTCAGCGGGCTGGTCAGCGGCTTGAGTACGGGAACGCGACCGCTACACTTTCTGTAGTTGTCCACTCAATCAAGGAACTTACGTGCACGTCGAGATCTGGTCTGACATCGCCTGCCCATGGTGCTACATCGGTAAGCGCCGCTTCGAGGCTGCCCTCGCCGAGTTCGAGCATCGCGACGAGGTGCAGGTGACCTGGCGGAGCTTCGAGCTCGATCCCGGCGCGCCGCACGAGCGCGAAGGCGACCTGACCCAGCTTCTCGCCAAGAAGTACGGGATGCCGATTGAGCGGGCTCGGGCGACGCAGCAGCAGATGACCGAGACGGCGGCGGCCGAGGGCGTCGCGTTCCGCTTCGACGCCGTGCGCAGCGGCTCCACGTTCGACGCGCACCGGATCGTGCATCTCGCGGAGGAGCATGGCCTCCAGGATCAGATGAAGGAGCGCCTCCTGCGCGCCTACTTCAGCGAAGGCAAGCTGATCAGCGACCACGAGACGCTCGCAGAACTGGCCGCCGAGGTCGGGCTCCCGGAGAATGAGGTCGCCGAGACACTCGCGGGTGAGCGCTACGCCGAACAGGTCAGGGACGATGAGCGGACCGCCCGGCAGCTTGGGATCAGTGCCGTACCCACGTTCGTCGTCGACCGCGCGCTCGGCGCGTCCGGCGCTCAGCCCCCGGATGCGCTGCTGGGCCTGCTGCGGCAGGGGTGGGAGGCATCAGCGGCGGTGCCCGTCGCCGCCGGCGGCGAGGCCTGCGGCATCGACGGCTGCTAGCAGCGGAGGCCTGCGGCATCGACGGCTGCTAGCAGCGGAGGCCTGCGGCATCGACGGCTGCTAGCAGCGGCGGCTCAGGCCGGACGACTGACCGGCCGTCAGCTCGAGGGCCGGCTCCTGCACGTGGCCGCGTGGACCTCCTGGGTCAGCGTGTTCAGCGTCTCGGCCATCTTGTGGATCTGTTCGGTGAGATCGGTGTTCTTCTGCAGCAGGTCGTTCTGATACGTGGAGAGCTCGTCGCGGTGCTTGGCCGACGCCTCTTCGTTCGCCTTGTCGGTCCGCGTCTGCGCCTTCTGGGCGATGATCACGAGCGCTCCTGTGTAGAACGCGACTGCGGAGAAGATCAGGTTCAGCAGGATCCACGGCTCGGGATCGAACTGCTTGCCGTGCCCGATGGCCGTGATCGTGGTCGAGATGTAGTGGATCGCCCCGTTCGAAAGCACCCACGCAAAGATCAAGCACGAGGAGACGAGGAGGAACGCCACCGTGCCCATGCCGGAGGCCACCTTCTCGCTCATCCGCTCCATGAAGCTCGATCCTCCGGCGTAGGGAGAGCCGCCCTTCTTTGCTGCCCGATAATGCTCGTAATGGCGCAACGGATCCAGCGTCCGCCGCTCGAGCTCAGGCGCCGTGCTTGCCATCTGTACCTCCTCTAGTCGGGGTCAGCTATGTCGTCTGGTCGTCGGCGCGCGACCCGTTCAGCAGCGGCGCGAGACGTTGCCGTGCCTCGTCCAACCCGAGGCGCCGCAGCAGCTCATCGGCGACGAGCAGGTAGTCGAGCCCCAGGTCCGGCCGGTAGTCGAGGATCGACACGGCTCGCTCGGCGGACTCGGCATAAGCGATCGAGGCGCGAATCGTCGGCTCGAACAGCTTCTCGCCGAAGTGCTGGCGAAGCGAGTCGTAGGCCTCCCGTGAGTGGCGCGTGCGCATGTCGGCGATGTTGAGCACGACGCCGAGCCATTCGAGCCCCGGGTTCAGGGTCTCTCGCGCGAGCTCGATCACTTCGAGTGCCTGCTCGACACCCTGTAGCGCGAAGTACTGCGCCTCGGCGGAGAGGAGGGCGTAGTCGGCGGCGACAAGCGCGTTCACCGTGAGCAGCCCGAGTGCGGGCGGACAATCGATCAGGATCACGTCGTACAGGTGCTCGAGCTTGTGCAGCGCCTTCTTCAGCGTCAGCTCGCGACCCATCTTGCCCCCGAGCATGAGCTCGGCTTCGGCCAGGCCGAGGTTGGCAGGGATGACGCCGCTGTGCACAGCCTCGCCGGGCTGTGCGCGACCGGACAGCACGTCGCCGATCGTCGGGGTCGCGTCGGGATCGATGTCGAGATAATCCGAGAGGTTGCCCTGCGGGTCGAGATCGACGGCGAGCACCCTTAGATCGAGCCGGCGCAGAAGATCGGTCAGCGTTCGAACCGCTGTGGTCTTGCCAGTGCCTCCCTTCTGGGAGAGGACCGCAATCTTGACCGCCGCCATGGCTATTCGGCGCGGCCGCCGCTTGTCGCGTCCGCGTTGTCGCCGCCGCTCAGGTCAACGCCGGTCTCGGTCGCCGGTTCGTCGGAGCCGGTGGTCACACCGAACACCGGGTTGCCGAGCTCCGGGTCCTCCCCGAGCATCTCGCCGGGCGCATCCGATCCTGTCTGTTCGGGGGAGACGATGCCACCTTCGGTGGCCCGGGCGATCCAGTCACCCGGCTGGGCATCCTCGGCATAATTCGGGGTGGCTCCATCGCGCTGGTCGCGCGGCGGGACGGTGGACTGCGATGGGTCGGGTGACATGGGAACCCTCCGGTTCGGACGACGGTTGTCGACAGGTCGACCCTGTTCGACTCTACCGTTATCCATGAGGCTAACCGACGATGGAGCCGGTGGGCCTGACCGCTGAGCCGGCTACCGGCTCGACAAGCTGCGAACTGCACCTTGGCGTGGGGTCAGATCGCCCGCGGCGACCTTATAGGCGATCGTGTTGAGGTAGTCGCCGCCGTCGCGGGTACGGACCGCGGCCTGCTCCGGCAGGACGCCGAGGTCGGCGAGCGCGCGTGCGGAAACGGGATCGAAGCACCGTGCCTCCAGCCATCTCGCGGTCATCTCATCACCGAAGCCGGCCTTCGTCCACGCCTCTGCCGCGGCGTCGGCGGTGCCGCCGTGCTCGCCGAACTCGCCGAACCGTTTGATCGTCTCGGCGTGCGTCTTGACTGGGAGCTCGTAGATCTTCATGGTGCCGCCCGAGGGATGTTCGCGGATGAGGTCCGATGGATGGTGGCGGGTGAGGTCTGGCAGGTCAAGCGTCGAGCCCGGGTTAGCGGCTGCTCTATCCGAGTCCCGCAACATTCTCTAGCTATTCACCCGCCCTGCCGGTACGGTTGCCGAAAATAGCCAGAAATGATCGAAGGGATGGTGACGCTGCCATGAGCAAAGACCTCGCAGCGCTTGAGCACACGGCCCGGGAGATGGTCGCAGAGGGAAAAGGCGTCCTTGCCGCCGATGAGAGCGCAGGAACCATGTCGAAGCGCCTGGAGCACGTGGGCGTAGAACCGAACGAAGAGAACCGGCGCCGCTGGCGTGAGCTGCTGTTCACGACCGAGGGGATCGAGGAGCAGATCAGCGGCATCATCCTGTTCGACGAGACGATGCGGCAGACGGCCGCTGACGGAACGCCGTTCCCGGAGCTGCTGACCGAGCGCGGAATCATCCCCGGCATCAAGGTCGACACCGGGGCGCACCCGCTCGCCGGCTCGTCGAAGGAGAAGGTCACCGAAGGCCTCGACGGTCTGCGTGAGCGCCTCGCCGAGTACTCGGAGATGGGCGCCCGCTTCTGCAAGTGGCGCGCCGTGATCACCACCGGGGACGGAATCCCGACGGACTACTGCATCCACGTCAACGCTCATGCGCTGGCGCGTTACGCCGCCCTGTGTCAGGAAGCCGGAATGGTGCCGATCGTGGAGCCCGAGTGCTTGATGGACGGCGACCACACGATCTTGCGCTCATTCGTCGTCACCACGACGACGCTGCACCAGGTCTTCCATGAGCTGCGCGAGCAGCACGTCGCCTACGAGGGCATGGTGCTCAAGCCCAACATGGTCATGTCCGGCTACGACGCTCCCTACCAGGCCGGCGTGCAAGAGGTCGCCGACTTGACGCTGCGTGCACTGAAGGAGACGGTCCCGGCGGCCGTGCCCGGCATCGCCTTCCTCTCCGGTGGGCAGAGCGATCAGCTCGCGAGCGCCCATCTCAACGCGATGAATCAGGTCGAGAACCTGCCCTGGGAGGTCACCTTCTCCTACGGCCGCGCTCTGCTCGGGCTCTCGCTCGAGACCTGGCGCGGGGAGGACGCGAACGTGCCGGCGGCCCAAGCCGCCCTGCGTCACCGATCGCGCCTGACCGCCGCCGCCCGTCGCGGCGAGTACTCCGAGGACATGGAGCAGGAGCGCGAAGCGGTCTCGGCGGCTTAGTGACGTGTACCGTTAGCTCTGGCCACGTTTCGGGCACTACCGTCGTACCCGTCCGGAACAGCCATACGACATCGACTCATCGAGGGAGTGCCCCGTCGCGAACCTGACAGCTATCCGTGCTCTGACGACGACGTCGCCGCCGAGCGGTAGATGAGCGCGTACCGCGACCGCAGCTCGCCCTCCTTCTCCGAGGACGAGTTCACCGGCAAGGTGGTGCGCCCGGACGAGGGCGCGCAGTCCGGGTCTGCGATCGAGGCCGTTGACTTCGCGGAGGCAGTGTCCGAGGGCGAGGCCGACGTTCAGTCGGTGGTGCGCGACTCGCGCGTATACGAGGTGATCGAGGAGCTCGACCGCGAGCTGGTCGCGCTGGCGCCGGTCAAGCGCCGGATCCGCGAGATCGCCGCGCTGCTGGTGATCGACCGGCTCCGTGACGAGATGGGCCTGATCGCGCAACGCCCCACGCTGCATATGAGCTTCACGGGCAGCCCCGGCACCGGTAAGACCACCGTGGCGCTGCGGATGGCTGCGATCCTCCACCGCCTCGGCTACATCGAGCGGGGCCACCTTGTGTCGGTCACTCGCGACGACCTGGTCGGCCAATACGTCGGTCACACGGCGCCGAAGACGAAGGACATCGTCAAGCGCGCCCTCGGCGGGATCCTCTTCATCGACGAGGCGTACTACCTGCACCGAGTCGATAACGAGCGCGACTATGGTCAGGAGGCGATCGAGATCCTGCTTCAGGAGATGGAATCCGAGCGCGAGAACTTCGTTGTCGTAATGGCCGGCTACAGAGACCGGATGGAGGAGTTCTTCCAGGCCAACCCCGGCATGGGTTCGCGGGTGGCCCACCACATTCACTTCCCCGACTATGACGCCGATGAGCTGATGCAGATCGCGCAGATGATGGTCGAGCAGCAGGGCTACGAGCTGAGCGAGGACGGGGAGGCCGCATTTCGCGAGTACATCGTGCGACGGCTCGCGCGACCTCGTTTCGCGCACGGGCGGAGCATTCGCAACGCCGTCGAGCGCGCACGGATGCGACAGGCCAACCGGTTGTTCGAGAGCAAGCGGCGGCTGACGAGGGCGGACCTGGTCACGATCGAGCCCGACGACATTCTTTCGAGCTCCGTGTTCGATGACATCCAAGAAGAAGAGCCCAGCGATGGCCGGACCCGCGAGCCGGGCCGGTCGGAGGCGAACTGACAATGGAGGGAGGAACCATGCGCCCCATCATCCTCGGCGTAGTCGGCGACTCGGCGGCTGGAAAGACGACCCTGACGCGCGGGCTGGTCCGGATCCTCGGCGAGGATCAGGTGACCGCGGTCGCCACCGACGACTACCACCGTTACGACCGAAAGCAGCGCGCCGAGCGCCGCATCACACCGCTGCACCCGGACTGCAACTACCTGGACATCATGGCGCAGCACCTGCGCCTGCTGCGCCAGGGCGAGCCGATCCTCAAGCCCGTCTACGTCCACCACGACGGCACCTTCGGGCCGCCGGTCTACGTGGATCCGAAGCCGTTCACGATCGTCGAGGGACTGCTCGGGTACCACGCCGAGGACATCCGCGACTGCTACGACGTACGCATCTACCTCGCGCCGCCCGAGGAGCTACGGCGCCGGTGGAAGGTGCGCCGGGACACGTCGCGGCGCGGGTACACGACCAATCAGGTCCTTGCCGACCTCGACAAGCGCGAACCCGACTCGGCGGAGTTCATTCGTCCCCAGGAGCGCTACGCGGACGTGGTCGTCTCATTCCGCGAGGGAACGAGCGGCGACGGTCGCTCGCTCGACGCGGAGCTGCAGCTGCGCGACACGCTGCCCCACCCGGACCTTTCGCCGGTGATCGGCGACGGCGAGCGCGGCATCACCATGACCGAGCGGGACTCGGAGGTGGTCGTCAACATCGCCGGCGACATCGACCCCGATCAGGCGAGCGAGATCGAGGAGCTGGTCTGGGCTCGGCTCCACTTCGCCTCGCACCTACGCTCCGAGCGGCTCGGTCAGTTCACGATCGGCAACGACCTCCAGCGCTCCGAGTCGCTGGCGCTCGTGCAGCTACTGATCCTGTACCACCTCGTAACGGCCAAGGCGGCGGTCGCGTTGGGTAGCGACGGGCCTCGCGCGGAAGCCGAGGCCGAAGCCGCTGCCACAGCGGCGTCGTCGTGACGCCGCCGAGCGGCTAGCCGGCTCGATCAGAGAGAGCCGGCCGCGTGCGCGCCGGTCTCCGGCCCGCCGGCGGCGTCGAGGTCGCGCATGCCGGAGACGGCGTGGATCAGGATGAAGTGCAGGCGATGGCGGCCCACGGCGATCTCGTCGCCGTCTCTCAGCGGGCTCCATTCGACGCGCTTGCCGTTTACGAACACGCCGTTCAGGCTACGGTCATCGAGGACGCGAAGCCCGTCGGGCTGACGGACGATGAGCGCGTGACGGCGCGAGACGGTGGGGTCGTCGAAGCGGATGTCGGCGGCCAGGCTACGGCCGATTCGTGTCCATTCGCGGCGTAGCACGAACGCGGTCGCGTTTTCGTCGCCGTCGAGGAACGCGATGTACTCGCCAGGCAGGTCGAGATGCTCGCGGAGATCGTCGAGCCAGCCCGAAACCTCCGGGCCGGGGTGTACCTCGTCCGCCGTCGAGGCGACCGTGGTTAACAGCGAAGTGCGGACGAACTCGGTCTTCACGGGAACCTCCTGCTCTAGGCGGGCGCAATCGACCTTGGAGACGCCTTCCCACGCCCACCAGGTCGGCAAATCATCATATCTGGCGCGTCAATTCACCCCGCCGGCACGGAGACGCTCGGGCCCTGAGGCGACTGGCGCTCAGACCTCGAATCTACCCGTGTCGCCCTGTTCGGAAACGTGCAGCGCTCAGGAGGAACGGTGCACGTGACGACGAAAGGGAGGGGATGCGACTCACCGTAAGGGACATTCCGGGACTGGAGTCCCAGCTGTTGCGGCGGAGCGTAGGCAGGCTCGCAGAGGGCCGCGAGCGTTGCGACCACTGTCACCGCACCCCGCTGGTCGGAGAGCGGGTGCACACCTATGCGTCCGGGCGGATGCTGTGCGACCTGTGCCGCGCGCTGCGCCCCGAGGAACCCGTCTCCTCGCGCCTTGTCCACGGCCCCGCGTTCGGGCACGCCGTGCGGATCACCGATCAGCGCGGCACCGCCGAGCCGGGATAGACCCGCCCCGGGCGGGACCCATAGACTCCCCCCGGCGATGATCCCCGTCTCCGTGTCCACCTTGATCAGCAAGCCTCGCGAAGAAGTGTTCGAGTACCTCGCTGACATCGCGAACCACGCTGAGTTCACCGATCACTATCTCACCGACTGGCGTCTCACGCGCGAGCAGAGCTACGGCACCGGCGCCGGCGCTCGGTTTCGCGTCAGGGCGCCGCTGGCCCGGTTCTCGTGGGCCGACATCACCTTCGCCGAGCTCGACCCGCCGTTCCGGATCGTCGAGCAGGGCCAGGGCGGGAAGTTCAACCGGGTCCGTCTGCTCGGCACATACACGCTGACCAACGGCCCCGGCGGCTCCACCAAGGTTGAGTACCGGTTCGAGACGCGGCCCGTGCAGCCGAGCGACCGGCTGATCGAAACGCTCGGTGGACGTGCCTGGACTCGTCGTCAGGCTGCGAAGGCGATGCGCCGTCTGCGGGTGATCCTCGAAGAGGACCGTGACCGTGGACCGAGGCCGTCGATCGGCGGCAGATAACCGCCCGGCAGGCCCCCGCCGCGGGGTCGCTCAGTGCGGGTCGGCCTAGCGCACCGTTCGGCGAGCCATCGGGATAGACTTCCCGCCCCGTGAGAGTCCGCCGCGTCACGATCCTCATCTCGAGCCTCGTTCTCGCCATCGTCGTCAGCGGGTGCGGGGACAAGCCGAGGATGCGGCACACGGCCGACTCGAACAACAACGCCACGTACGTATTCGCCGGGCCGATCACCTACCAGCTGCAGATCTCGCGCGAGCTCAACGGCTTCAGCACCGAGGACTCTCAGTACCTCGAGGGGCTGCCCCCGGGCACCACCGGGCCCGACTCCAACCAAGAGTGGTACGGCGTCTTCATGTGGGCATGGAACCAGAGCAAGCACGCGTACTACACGGCCACCCCGAGCGACTTCGACGTCGTCGACACGCAGGGCACCATGTACCACCCGTATCCGGTCAATCCGGCCGACAACGGGTACGCCTGGACGTCCCAGCTGCTGCTGCCGAACGCCACCCAGCCGGCCCCCGACACAACTGCGTGGTTCGGGCCGACCGGTGGGAACCTGCTGCTGTTCAAGATCAGCACGTCGGCGTACGCGAACCGCCCGCTCACGCTGCAGATCCGGAACGGCCCCGGGGGCCGGGTCGAGGCGACGATTCCCCTGGACCTGTGACCGAGGATCGGCCGAGGCGGGCGAGTGAGCCCACCGGGAGGCCCGATCTGACGTTCAATCCGGTGGCGACCGGGATCGGCGTGTTCACCGCCGTTACAGCTCCCCTCGCGGCCGTCGGGCTCTCGCTGTCCGGGGAGCTGCACAAGGTCGTGACGGGCGCTGCCGTCGTACTCGGCCTGCTGAGCGGTCTGGTTGCAGGGCTCTGGATCGATCGGCGGGGCGGCAGGGTGTGGAACGGCCGGCAGCTCTGATCCGAGCCCGGCGAGCGTTCACGACCATCGCCGCCGCGGCGGCAATCTGGGGAGGGGCGGCGTCGACGGCCAGCGCCGGCTGGAAGCCACCCGTCGAGATCGCCGCGCCGAGCTCGATCGAGGTTGTCGGATCGGAGGTCGCCTCCTCCCAGGCGGGCGCCGCGGCGGTCTCGTTCAACGAGGTCAACGAGGACGCGCAGGGCACCGCTGCCGCGTTCCTCTCCCTCGCCTCCCCACATGCCACCTTCGGCGCCGCGCAGAGGCTGGGTGCAGGCGCGCAGGAGGTTCTCGCGCTCGCCTATTCCGGCACCACGCTCGAGCTGCTCACCGCGCGGAACACGCCAGGACAGCCGTGTTGCACGACCGTTGACGTGACCCGGCGCGGGCCGGGCGGCGCCTTCAGCGGCCCGCAGCAGCTCGTCTCGAACGTCGGCGGTGGGACGACGGGCCGACTGGTGCCACTCGCCGACGGGCGCCTGCTCGCCGTGATCGGGGCCCCGCAGGGGCTGTGGGTGGCCGAAGCACGGGGGACCGGCAGGTTCGCCCGCGCCAGGGCCCTGACGCCCACGGGGGTTTCGCCGGTAGCGCTCGGGGTCACGGGCACCCCCGATGGCGGGAGCACGGCGGTGTGGACCGAAGGGAGCGGGGAGAGCGTGTTCATCGCGAGCGGCGCTCCAGGCGCGCCGCCATCGCGACCCCACACGTTGCTCACCGTCGCGCCGGGCCACACGATCGATGATCTGCAGCTCGTGCCACGGACAGGCGGCCTGACGGTCGCCTGGACCGAGAGCTGGACCGATGCCCTCGGTCAATATCACGCGCACGCCATGGCGGCCGACCTGCTCGGCTCCGCGCAGCCGATCCGCCCGCGGGCGCTGTCCGCGCCGGCGAACGTCGCCTCCTTCCTGTCGCTCGCGGCCGACGGACACGGCGACCAGGTAGCCGCGTGGAACGTCTGCTCATCCGACCTCTGCGCGCTCCAAAGCTCGATTCGGAAAGCAGGCGGCGCGTGGTTCGGCGCCCCCTCACGGCTCGGGCGGATCGACGCGGTCGCCGGCCCGCTCGTGACGATGGCCCCAGATCGCTCGTCCCTGATCGCCTGGATCAGAGGCGGCCAGGTCGTGCTCGCCGGCCTCCCAAGAGGAGCATTGCATTTCCGCGCCCCCCGCCCGCTCTCCGGCGCCCTCGCCGCGGATCTCGCGCTCGGGTTCGGCCCCAGCGGGGTGGCGGTTGCGACGTGGACGCAGGGGACCTATTCCCCGGACGTCTTCGCCTCGCTCAGCTCGGGCGGGTAGGGGCGATGAACGCATCAACACCTCCGGTATGAGTAGGAAATGTTGCGTGCAAACCTCGCGAGGTTCGGCAAGTGGGTCTTCATCCCATCGCCGCTCGGCAACGTTCGTGACTTCGTACAGCGTCAGCTGAGTTGCTCGGCCAACGCGACGATGATCCCCTCGGGGCCGCGGACGTAGCAGAGCCGATAGCTCTCCTCGTACTGGGTCACCTCACCGACGAGTTCGGCGCCGTGGGCGCGCAGGCGGGCAACGACGTCGTTGATGTCATCGACGGCGAACATGACGCGATGCAGGCCCAGCGTGTTGGGCGGCGGGTAATGCGGCTTCGCGCCGATCGCTGCGGGGGTGTGATATTTCGTCAGTTCCAGCTTGCTGTGGCCGTCGGGGGTCCGCATCATCGCAATGTCGCTGCGGACGCCGTCGAGTCCGACAATGCGGTCCGCCCAGAGGCCCTCGATCTGCGCCTTGCCTACCTGCTCCATGCCAAGTTCGGTGAAGAAGGCGATGGCGGCATCCAAGTCTTCGACGACAATGCCGACGTTGTCCATCCGCTGAATCGTCATTGTGGTTCTCCTTCATCGTCTCGCAGCCAGTTGGATCGCTGGGGCCCGTTGTTGCGCCTCAACGAGCGTGACGTGCTCAACACGCTCCTCACCCCACCTCGATTGGATCTGTTCACCGGCCGGCGGCTCAAACCGAAATGTCTCATTCGGGATCGGCTGGTCGAACGCGGCCGCGAGCTCGCGGTGCCGCCAAAGCCGGTAGATCACCTCGACCGCGCCTACCGGTGCGTCGGCACCGTGAAGGAGCACGAGCAAAGCCTCAAGGTCGACCGCATCAGCGCTCGCATCAGGAGACCGTGCGGTCATCTGCCGCAGGGTAACCGGATACCGGAACGCTTGACTGGAGCGTGTGCCGGGTTCCGCGCGTGAGGAAGAACCTCACAGGCTCTCCTCTGATGTAATGGTTTACGCTCGCTCAAGAGCGGAAGCCAGCCGAGCCTCATCTGCGCGGCACCGTGATGAGCCGTTTGGCGACCGGTGATTTCTCAGCGGGTCGGCGGTCTAAGGATCCCATGACACCAACTACCTGCCATATGTCAATATCGCTTGACGGATTCGTCGCGGGCCCTGATCAGAGCCGTGAGAATCCGTTGGGTGTCGGCGGCCTCGAACTTCACCACTGGCACTTGGATGAGCCGCTCCACGAAGCTGACGCCCGCGCCCGGAATGAGCTAATGAGGCGCCGCGGTGCGTATGTCATGGGCCGCAACATGTTCGGCCCTATCCGGGGCAGCTGGGATGGCGAGTGGCGGGGATGGTGGGGAGACGAGCCGCCATACCACGCGCCGGTGTTCGTCCTGACCCACTATCCGCACGAGCCAATCGAGATGAACGGCGGGACGACGTTTCACTTCGTAACCGAAGGATTCGACGCCGCGTTCGAGCGCGCGACAACAGCGGCCGACGGGCTTGGTGTCGACATAGCCGGCGGCGCCTCCACCGTCCGCCAGGCGCTCGCCGCAAACGTGATCGACGAGCTAATGCTCGACATCGTTCCAGTCCTGCTCGGTACCGGCGAGCGGCTGTTCGACGGGGTGGAAGACCCGGGCTTCGAACCGCTCGAGATCATCGATTCCCCGCACGCGACCCACGTGCGCTACCGCGTCGGCGGCTGACTCGACCGACACCCGAGCGCTCGTCGTTGGCACCGCGATTCGGCGGCCTACGAAAGTCCCAGCGCCGCCACCAGCACCTGCTGGACCGCAGGAGCTGCGGTCGCGCCACCCGCCCCTTGCGACGGGAACAGGGCGCCGACCACGATCTTCGGCCTGCCAACCGGGGCGTAGCCGACGAACCAGGCGTCGGTTTCGGCGGCGGTGTTGACTGGTGGTGCGTTCGGGTTGGTCGAGGTGGTGACGGTGTTGGTGAGCTCGGCTGTGCCGGTCTTGCCGGCCACGACGACGCCGGGGATCTGGGCCGCGGTGCCGGTCCCGTACTGCACCACCGCGATCATCATCTTTTGCACCTCCGCGGCGACATGCCGGCTCGTGACGGGAACGAAGGTCGGTCGCTGGCCGAGCATGAACGTCGGCACAGGCCGCCGTCCGCCCATCGCGATCGTGGCGCCCGCGACCGCCATCTCGAGCGGTGTCGCCAGCACCATGCCCTGACCGATCGCGGATGAGCCGACGGCGAGTGAATCGCCGATCGTGGACGCCGACGGGATCGTGCTTGGCGCCTCGCCCGGGAAGCTCGGCGGCTGGTTGAATCCGAACTTGTCCGCGATCGCGACGAGGCGCTGGGCGCCGAGCTGGGCGCCGAGGGGCGCGAAGACGGAGTTGCAGGACACCGCGAACGCGTTCAGCAGGGTCCCGCCACAGTCCTCTCCGTTCGCGTTCTGCAAGGTGTAGCCGTCGATCGTGGCACTTGTCTGGAACGGGAACGTGGTGCCGAGCTTGACGATTCCCGCCGCAAGCGCCCCGGTGGAGGTGATGATCTTCATCGTCGAGCCGGGAGGCTGGGGGGCGGAGAACGCAATGCCGGCCACCGCCAGCACCTGACCGTTGCGTGGATTCATCGCGACCATGCCGGCGTAGCGGTTCGCCATGGCCGCGATCTCGGCGTCCTCGAGTGCGGGGTCGATCGTGGTTCTCACTCCATTGCCGGGCTGTGGCACCGACTGCGCGAGCACACGGGAGCCGGCGAACAGCGTGCCGCCCGGGGTGCCCGCGAGCTGCTGCTGGAAGATCAGCTCTAGCCCGTCCAGGCCGACGTGCGCTTTCGGCGGATATCCCTCGGCCGCGAACGTCGCACGCTGATCGGCCGGGATCGGGCCGAGCGTGCCGACGACCTGCAGCGCCACCTGGGGGATCGGCGAGTACAGGCTCGGCCCTTCCGCCAGCAGCGTCCCGTCACGGGCGTACAGGGATGCACGGGGTGGGAGCGACACCTTCCGCGTCAGTCGCTCGCCGCCTCGCAGGCCGGGGAACAGCAGGCTCGAATCGAAATGGACACGAGCGCCCGAACCACTGTCAGTGAACCCGACGGGAAGGGTCTCGCGCAGCGTTCCGAAGATCCGCGTCCGCACTCGGACGGGCACGTCGATCACGTTCCCGTGCGGCTGGCCGACCCTGCCAAAGGTGAGCGAGACGAGCGTCGCCGTGTTCGCGGCAGCGCTGTACTCGGTCTGGAACTCCGTCAGCGAGACCTGCACGCGCGACTGCGAGTCCAGCAGGCCGTACATAGCCGCGAAATCCCCGCGCCGCCAGGCGGTGATGTACTGCGTGACGAGCCGTCGCTCGGCGCGCGCAGGACCGGTCGCCGTCACGAAGCCGGCGGCGAACGCCAGTCCGGCGACCACCAACAGCGGCACGGTCCGCGTCAGCAGCTTCCTGCGCCGTCGCGCAGACAGTCGCGACCGGTTCGGCCTTCGCGCCCCAAGCGATGTCCGTCCCCTAACCACTTCCGATACGCAGCGTAAACGGTGACGCCGCCGGGTGGGCCGTTCGGGTGGCTCCGTGCACGCCCGCAACTGTCTGTTTGCCGGTCGCCGGCATGGCTACAGTGATCGGCGTGAACGGGATCGACTGGTTCATAGTGGCCTTCGCCGCTCTGTTCGCGGTATGGGGCTACATGCAGGGGATAATCGTCGGTGGCCTGTCGCTGGGTGGTTTCGTCCTCGGCGCGGTGCTCGGCGCACGGGTCGGTCCGCTGGTCCTGTCGAATGGGGCGCACTCGGTCTACGCGCCGCTGTTCGGGCTGCTCGGAGCCCTGCTCATCGGAGGCCTTCTCGCAACCCTCCTCGAGGGGCTGGGGATGCGGGTTCGATTCGCACTGCGGATCCCCGGTCTGCGCGTTATCGACGGCCTCCTCGGGGCGGCGCTGACGGCGTGCATCGGACTGGGGATCGCCTGGATCGTCGGCGCCGTCACGCTGCAGGCTGCGAACTCGCCGAGCTTGCGGAGCGACCTCGAGCACTCGGTGATCCTGCGTGATCTCGACAAGATCCTGCCGCCGTCGGGGCCGATCCTGAATGCGCTGTCTACCTTTGACCCACTGCCGTCGCTCAGCGGTCCGTCGGCCGAGGTGCCGCGGCCGACGAAAGCGGTCGATTACGCGCCGGCGGTTCGGGACGCGTT
>Ga0302326_10005189_pt1 | contig 29733 bp, 28 predicted proteins | sample Palsa_T0_3_FD_202264 | JGI IMG/M metagenome (GOLD analysis project Ga0302326, IMG submission 202264) | Peat permafrost microbial communities from Stordalen Mire near Abisko, Sweden - Palsa_T0_3 | ecosystem: Environmental > Terrestrial > Soil > Palsa > Peat permafrost | place: Sweden: Abisko... | reverse complement strand
ATTGGGCTCTAGGGCCAGCGACCGGATGATAGGAGCCGGATGAGTCGCGAGGTTCACGTCCGGTTCTGGGAGGGCGCGGGGCTGCAATGCCCCGCGCTACTCGACTCGCGAGCGGGCTCGATCGATCGCGCGGTGTCGACGAACCAAACTTCTGCAGTATCGGGGTGAAAGACCCCCGAAACTCGGCTTGCCTTTTCCGCAATATGGGGGTTTGCAATACTCCAAGACTTCCATATAATTGAAAGTATGAAATCAAATGAAGCGATCGCAGCTCTGAGTGCGTTGGCGTCGGAAGCGCGCCTCGCGGTGTATCGATTGCTTGTGAAACGGGGTCCCGAGGGCTACACGCCCTCCGAGCTCGGATCGCGCTTGGATCTCCCGGCGCCAACGCTGTCGTTCCACCTTAAGGGACTGCTGCACGCGGGCTTGGTGATCAGCCGGCGCGAGGGGCGCAATTTGTATTACAGCCCGAACTTGGAGCGGATGAACCGTCTCGTGGGTTTCCTGACGGAAAACTGTTGCAGTCTTGCGGACGATTCTTGCAGCAGCACGTGCCAACCTCAGGCCATGCCCTCCCAATCGAGGAAAAGAGCATGAAGCGCTTGCACGTTCACGTGTCGGTAAAGGACCTTGAGGCCTCGGTGCGATTCTATTCGGAGCTCTTCGCAGCCAGTCCGACGGTCCGTAAGCCGGGTTACGCGAAATGGATGCTGGAAGATCCCCGAGTGAATTTCGCCATCAGCCAACGCGACGGCAAGGTGGGGATCCAGCACCTGGGGATCCAGGTTGAGGAGCGCGCGGAGCTCGTAGAAGTCTATGAGCGTTTACAGCGCGCCGAGCGGCCGGTGCTCGAGCAGGGCGAGACCACCTGCTGCTACGCGCAAAGCGAGAAGAGCTGGATCGACGATCCACAAGGCATTCAGTGGGAGACCTTTCTCACCACAGGCGATAGCACGGAGTATGGGTCGGAGGAGATCCGGCCGAAGTCTGAGAAGGCCGCCGACGAGGTCTGTTGCGCCTCGGGTGGCTGCGCTTCGAAGGGTGCCGCGCTGGTGTGACCGACACAGTGCACACGACTCCGGCTTCCGCAGAAGATCTGATTACGATCCGCTCACTGCTTGAGGAAGCAGGGTTACCGACCAGTGATCTAGACTCAGCCCGGCCTGAATTTGTGGTTCTGCGCGCCGACGGTCGCGTGACAGCAGCGGGGGCACTGCAGCACTTTGGCGATTCAGCGCTGTTGCGCTCGGTCGTTGTCGCCGCCGCGCGACGCGGACGTGGTCTCGGCCAAACGGTTGTCGGGGAACTCGAGCGCCGGGCACGCTCCGCGCACATCGGGCAGCTGTTCCTACTTACCCAGACCGCTTCGGACTTCTTTGCGCGTCTGGGCTATCGCATCATCGAGCGCGCCTCAGCGCCCCCGGACATGCAGCAGAGCGAAGAGTTTCGATCCCTATGCCCGGCGTCGGCGATCTGCATGTGCAAGGTGTTGCACGAGCGAGCAAGCCCAAGTGATTGACCGACCGTACAACGTGCTGTTTCTCTGCACCGGAAATTCCGCGCGCAGCATCCTCGCCGAGGCTTTGGTGAATCACTCGGGGCGCGGGCAATTCCGGGGTTTCAGTGCAGGAAGCCATCCGAAGGGCGCTGTGCACCCCATCGCGCTGGCGCTGCTAAAGCGCATGACGCTGCCGACCGAAGGCCTGCGCAGCAAAAGCTGGGACGAGTTTGCGGAGCCCGGTGCTCCGCCGTTGGATTTCGTGTTCACGGTTTGCGACAACGCTGCCGGGGAAGCCTGCCCGTACTGGCCTCGGCAGCCGATGACCGCCCACTGGGGTGTACCGGATCCGGCGGCTGTCGAAGGCACGGAGGCCGACAAATGGATCGCCTTCCGGGAGACCTTGAGGCTGCTCGACAACCGGATCAAGATCTTCACGAGTCTGCCACTGGCCACGCTCGATCGGATCAAGCTGCAGGAGCGTCTGGACGCGATCGGCAGGACCGCAGCGCCCAACGTCAGCGAATGAATCTCGCCAGGCGCCTTAGCGCCGAAGGAATCGGCTCGCTGTTCCTGGCCGCCGCAGTGGTGGGCTCCGGGGTCATGGCCGAGCGACTAGCCGGTGCAAACGCGGCCGTCGCGCTCTGGGCGAACACGGGAGCCACGGTGGCGGTGCTGGCGACCCTCATTTCACTCTTGGGTTCGATCAGTGGCGCGCACTTCAATCCTGCGGTATCGCTGATCCAAGCGGTGCGCGGCGCGCTCTCCTGGCGGGACGCAGGTGCCTATTCGCTCGTCCAGGTGCTCGGCTGCTGTCTTGGGGCGATCCTTGCTCATGCGATGTTCAACCTTCCTTGGCTGCAGTCGTCTGCGCACGTGCGCACCGGTACGTCCCAGTGGCTAGCGGAGGCAGTCGCGACGTTTGGGTTACTCCTGGTCGTCCTGGGACATCGACGAGCAGAGGCTGCTCCCTGGATGGTCGCCGCGTGGATCGGTGGAGCCTACTGGTTCACCGCCTCGACATCTTTCGCCAATCCCGCGATCACCGTCGCACGCTCGCTCTCCGACTCCTTCTCGGGAATCCGGCCCGCCGACGTGCCTGGCTTTGTCGTCAGCCAGCTTGTCGGTGCACTCGCGTCGCTCCCAGTCGCTAAGTATCTGTTCGCGTGGGATAAGTCACAGTCAGATCACCCGTTGCGTGGAGCTTTCTGACCTGACACTGTCGCAGCGCGTATCAGTCGATACCAACACGGCGCACGCGATTCCAACACACGAAAAACTTTGTTGAGTTTTGGGGGTGTTTTGGTTCGAGTGCAGGATAGCCTCACGGGTGCGGCTGTATCACGATCACGGATGTGCCGAAGGATGCATTCATCATTTGTCGCGTGACCGGTGAGATGAAAGCGCTCGTGCGCAGGCTCGCCGCACGCGATGGGATCACCGAGTCGAGACTCGTAAAGGAGCTCCTCAGCACGGTGCTTCGGACGTCGACTCGGGATGAGCTGCCGACGCCGTCACCGCCGGAGAAGGGCAACCGCGATGCGCGCCTGAATCTGCGACTCACCCTTGAGGACCGGATGCTGTTGCGCGAACGAGCGGCTGCACGCGACGTGCCTGCCGCCACCTATGCATCCGTCCTGATCCGTTCACACCTGCGCAACGCCGTGCCCCTGCCCAAGGAAGAGCTGGCGGCATTCAAGCGCTCTGTGGCAGAGCTGAACGCGATCGGTCGCAACCTGTACCAGATCGCCCGGGCTGCGAATCAGGGTGACAGGGTCGCCACTCCGGGACGCCAGGAACTGGCTTTGTTGCTCAAGGTGGCGGAGGGCTTGCGCGATCACGTGAAGTCGCTACTGAAAGCCAATGAGGCCAGCTGGCGTGGGCGTGCCCAGGCCAGTCATTGAGGCGGAGATGCGATGAGACCATTGCTGGATATGCCGCATGCGGCATATCGAGGAGCATGCCGGGTTCGGAGCTATGCCGCATGGACGTTCTTCCTCTCTCTTTTGCCGGTCAGGTGCATTAGCGCATTCGGCATAGTTTGGTGTTCTCTCCGGTGGGTTCGTAACTCACTGGGGAGGATGTATGACCACCTTGGACCTGATCGTCGACGCCGGTGTTTTGGAGCCAGTCCAGCGTCCGGCTGCCCGGATAGCGCTCGGCCCCTTTGGCCGATGGCTCACCGCGCGAGGACTCGGTGTGCGGGATATCACCGAGGCAGTGATCGATGCGTACGCGAACGAGGCGCCGGCACCCGAACGAGGCAGCACGCGTGCGAGTCTGCTCGAGCTGCTTGCCGTCCTCCGGGAGTCCGGAGCCTGCCGGCCCGTCTCTCTCGATGCGGGAGGCGCGCACCAGCAACTGCTGAACGAGTTTCGCCGGTATCTGGTCACGGAACGCGGACTGGCCGATCGAACGATCGAGCATTACACCGAGGCTGCGCGGGCCTTCTTGCTGTCGCGCACGGCAGACGATGCGCGGGCGGTGAGGGAGTGGACCGCCGCGGACGTACTCACGTTCGTGCAGCGGCGCGCCGTCTGCCGCCCACCAGTGCACATGCAGCAAGTCTGCGTGGGGTTGCGGGTGTTCCTGCGCTACCTGTGCTTCCGGGGATGCACGGACTGCGATCTCAGCAAGTGCGTCCCGCGGATCGCGCGCTGGCGCCTTGCGACGCTGCCGAAGTCGCTGTCGGCAGAACAAGTCGATCGCTTGCTCATTGGCTGTCGGCGCGACACGGCGGCTGGTCGACGGGCTTACGCCGTACTGCTGTTGCTCTCCCGCTTGGGGCTGCGCGCAGAAGAACTCCGCCGACTGACCTTGGACGACATTCATTGGCAGCGTGGCGAGTTGACCGTTCGCGGCAAGTGCCATGACCCGCAGCCGATGCCTCTGCCCCAGGATGTCGGAGAAGCACTCGCGGCTTACTTGACCCACGATCGGCCGCCCTCCTGCAGTCGCAACGTCTTCGTTCGTCTCACGCCACCGCATGACGCATACGAGGAGCCCGATGTATTCGGGCGCATCGTCATGCGAGCGATGCACAGGGCCTCAGTCGACGCCCCAAGCAAGGGCACACACATCTTTCGGTACACCCTCGCGACCGAGATGCTCCGGGGCGGCGCTTCACTGCGGGAGATCGGACACTTGTTGCGCCATCGCGATGAGGACACGACGCGCCTATACGCGAAGGTCGATCTGGTGCGCCTCAGGACGCTCGCACTCTCCTGGCCGGGAGGTGTGCTGTGAGCTCCCTCCGGGATCGATTCCGCGACTACCTCTCCCTGCGACGTGGGCTCGGCTTTCGCTTGGTGGAGGCGGAGTGCTATCTGCGCGACTTCTGCTCCTTCATGGAGAAGGAGCGTGCAACGGTTGTGACCTCGGGCCTGGCGCTGCGCTGGGCGACGGCGCCCACGAGTGCACGCCCGACCACCTGGGCGGGAAGACTCACCGTCATCCGGCAGTTTGCGCGCTATCTCAAGGGCTTCGAGCCCACCACCGAGATCCCTGGCACGCGACTTCTGCCATTTCGACCGAAGCGCTGTCAGCCGTATCTCTACTCCCAGGAGGAGATCGAACACTTGATGTCGGCGGCTCGCTCCATGCCCTCGAGGCAGCCGTTGAAGCCGCATACCGTGGCCACGCTCATCGGCCTTCTCGCCGTTACCGGGATGCGGGTCAGCGAAGCACTCAACGCGCGCCGCGAGGACGTCGACCTCGAGAACGGCGTCATCACGATCCGCGGCAGCAAGTTCACGAAGTCCCGTCTTGTCCCGCTGCATCCCTCTACGGTACGGGCGTTGAGCGAGTACGCCGCGCGTCGGGATCTGTGCATTCCGAAGCGCTGGCCGCGCGGTCCGTACTTCCTGCTGACCGGCCGCGGCGCCAAGTTTGCTGTCTCCCAGGTTCATCTGGCCTTCGACGCGGTCTCGCGCACGGTGGGTCTGCGCACATCGCAGATGCGCCGTGGGCCGCGCCTTCACGACCTGAGGCACCGCTTCGCAACCGAGACGCTGCTGCGATGGTCGCGCGCCGGCACCGAGATCGAGCGCGAGATGCCAACCCTCACGACGTATCTCGGTCACTCGAACCTCTCCGATACGTATTGGTATCTGTCCGCCCACCCGGAGCTGATGAAGCATGCGGCGCTGCGCCTCGAGCGCCGCTGGGGAGGGTCGGTATGAGCACCGCGACCCTGCCGGTATTGCTGCAGAGCTTCTTCACCGAGCGCCTGCTCACGCAGCGCCAGGTCAGCGCGCACACGATCGCCTCTTACCGAGACACGTTCCGTCTGCTGTTGCGCTTTGTGCAGCTCGAACGGCACAAGCGCCCCTCGGACCTCGACTTGTCGGACCTTGATGCGGATCTGATCGGGCGCTTCTTGACCAGTCTCGAGCAGCAGCGACGCTGTAGCGCCCGGACCCGCAACGCGCGCCTCACCGCGATCCGCTCGTTCTTCTCCTACGCCTCCTACCAGGAGCCGGGACTCTCGGCGCACATCCAGCGCGTCCTCGCCATCCCGTACAAGCGTCAGGTTCGACCGATGGTGGCCTTTCTCTCGCACGAGGAGATCGAAGCCATGCTCGCCGCACCCGACAAGAGCACCTGGCTTGGCAGGCGCGATCACGCGCTCCTGACCCTGGCGTTCCAGACGGGACTGCGGCTCTCCGAGCTTACGAGCCTGGACCGGGCTGCCATCACCTTCGGCGCCGGCGCCCACGTTCGCTGTCGCGGTAAGGGCCGCAAGGACCGCTCGACACCGCTCACCACGGGAACTGCGGCTGTCCTCCGGTCCTGGCTCAAAGAGCCGGTACCTCAGACCGAGGTGCTCTTCCCGAACGCTCGCGGTGGGCGCCTGAGCGCCGACAGCGTCCAGCACCTGGTGCGCAAGTACGTGCAGGTCGCGGCCGTGCGCTGTCCGACTCTCAGGGGCAAGCGCGTCTCGCCCCACGTCCTGCGCCACAGCGCCGCCATGGAGCTGCTCGCCGCCGGCGTGGACTCCTCCGTCATCGCGCTCTGGCTCGGGCACGAGTCGGTGAACACCACTCAGATCTACCTTCACGCTCACCTCGCGTTGAAGGAAGCGGCACTCGCTCGAATCACTCCGCCGAACGTCCGACCCGGTCGCTTCCGCCCCGATGACCGGCTCTTGGCTTTCCTGAGCGCACTGTAGGAGCTGCGGACTATGCCGAGTGGCACTAACCCATCGAGCACACGACACACGAGAAATCAGCCACGGGAGCCACGACCATGAAAGCCACTCGGCATAGTTCCGAACCCGGCATGCTCCTCGATATCGCCAGCTACGCGCGACGAGGGCCTGGCGCCCGGTGGTCGCCCCAAGAGCTCGAGCTAATTACCTACACGGCCAGACGGACCCCCGAGGTCATGGTCAAGGTCTCGGGTGGTGCCACGAGCTCGCAGGGTGCGCTGGCGCACCTCGCGTACATCGACCGCCGTGGCCAGCTCGAGATTGAGACCGACCAGAGCGAGATCGTGCAGGGAAAGGAGGCCAAGGACACCCTGGTCGACGACTGGGAGCTCGATCTCCTTGGCGCGGAATCCCGGTCACCCTACAGGGGCATCCCCGGTTGCAAGCCGGCAAAGCTCGTTCACAACATCGTCCTATCGATGCCGGCGGGCACCCCGCCGGCGAAGCTCCTGGCCGCAAGCCGGGAATTTGCCCGGGAGGAATTCGCACTCAAGCACCGCTACGCGATGGTTCTGCACACCGACCAAGATCACCCGCACGTCCATCTGGTCGTGAAGGCAGTCAGCGAGGAGGGGAAGCGGTTGAATATCCGCAAGGCAACGCTCCGGGGCTGGCGCCGGCAGTTCGCAGCGCATCTTCGCGCCCAGGGCATCGCCGCGAACGCTACTGAGCGTGCCGTTCGCGGACAGGTACGCGCAACCGTTCGGGATGGCATCTACCGTGCCGCGCTCCGTGGCCGATCCACGCACCAGCAGGCGCGCCGCGAGCGGATCGCGCAGGCCGCTCGCAGCGGTCGGGCTGCACCTGAGCCGGGTGCGGCGAAACTCCAGGAGACGCGTCGCGCCGTTGTGCAGGGTTGGCACGCTGCAGCCGAGCGGGCGCTCGAGGAGGGTCTCCCGCACCTGGCGGAGCAGATCTGGAACCTAATCGGCGGCATGGCGCCACCCCGAACCGACGACGAGCACCTACGGAATGAGTTGGCAGCGCGTGTAGACGGCGAAAGACGAAAGGAACGCGATGCGCGAAGTCTCTGACGCCTAACAATGCAACGTTGTGATACGGAATGAACGCGCGTGAGCACCCGTGGACGCGCGTGGACACAACATCAAATAAAGTTGGTCGAACCTCATGGTGTTTTTTCGGGTGAAACTGAAAAGGTTAGGTGCAGTAACGGTGCAAATTGGGTCGAAACTTTGCTTGCAAATGTTTTGAGTTGACGAGTAGGGTGGTCGCGCACTCGTCTCACCACAAAAGGCCAACGTTGTGAATAGCACTTATTTCGGTTTATTGGCCGAATTTGGAGAAGCCAATATTCCGCTGGCGCGCGTTGCACCCAAGTACTTCGGTTTGAGTTATGAAGAGGCTCGCCGGCGGGCACCGAGACAGATGCTGCCATGCCGCGTCTTTCGGCTCGGCGGACAGAAGTCGCCCTGGCTCGTCAGTGCGCCCGATCTCGCCGAGCTGATCGACCGACGCCGGTCGCAGCTTGCGAAGGCAGCAGAATTGCCCCGCGAGAATGGTGCGAAGCGCCCTGCGCTGCCGGCGGCATGATCTCGCGCACGTTCTCGGGCTTGAGATTCGCGTAGCGCTTGAGCTCGTTCCACGAGTCGTGGAGCGTGAACTGCGCGACCTCGTGGATCTGGTAGCCGCGCTCGAACAGGCGACTAGTGGCTTCGTGGCGCAGATCGTGAAAGCGAAGGTCCTTGATTCCCAGCACGTGGCACGCGCGGGTGAAGGCCGCGCCGATGCTTCGCGGCTCGTAGGGGAAGATGTATGCGCCGCCTCGGGGCTGAGCCTCTACGACAGCCCAGGCTTCCGGCGTGTACTTGAATCGGCGGTGATTGCCTTCCTTCGCGGTCGGGTGTTTGGCGTCTCGCACAATGCCGGTACGAGCTTGCTCGTCGTTGTCGCGCCATTCCAGCCTGCAGATCTCCGCCTCCCGCCGGGCGGAGGCGAGCGCAAATTCCAAGACGGGGAGCATCGGAATCCGCGAGCGTTTATCGCGATGCGCGAAGTAGTCGCGCAACTGCTCGAGCTCTCCTGGAGTCGGCCGCCGTGCGCGCTTGCGCGCCTTGCCAATGAGGCGCAACTCCGCGCACGCATTGCGTGCCTCCTGGACGATCTCGGGCCGCACAGGAAGCTCCCTGACGCTCTTGGCGGCCCGGAGCACAACCCCGGTCCATATGAGGTCGTTGGCAACCGTCGCGGGTCCTGCACCTTTGGCGCGCCTCGAGCGCACATGATCGATGAGCGCCGCGGACGTCAGGGTGAGTGCGTTGCACTTGCCGAGCGCATGGCGCTCCAGCAACTCCAGGTGGGCCTGCTTGCTCCGCTGCCACTTCGAGATGGTTTCAAATGTATCGATGTACCAGCGGATGAGCTCGGCGAGCGTGGGCGCACCGTATTGGACTCGGGCGAACGCGGAAGGATCCTCCAAGACAACCTCGCGGTGTTTGGCCCAGGTAACTGCGGCGACGCGATGCGCGAAAGTCCTGTACTCCTGGTGGATGATGATCTTGCCCTTTCGGATGCGAACGATCGCGGTGTATCGCGTGGATCCATCGGCCTGCTTGCGTGCGCGGATCGTCGCCATGCTGAGTTCCTGGAGGAGTCAAGCTATTCTTGACACCTATATGGCACCTCTGCAACCCATAAACTCCCCGTAACCCGCAGGAATCACGCAGGAACGCACAGCATGCAGAGTACTGGGAAAATAGGCATTTCCTCCGATCAAGAGGCCGAAAAGGTTGACCGGCGCCTCTCCGTCGCCCCTATGATGGATTGGACGGATCGTCATTGCCGCTATTTCTTGCGTGGCTTTGCTCCCGGCGTGCTCTTGTACACTGAAATGATCACCGCTGCGGCGATCCTGCATGGCGCGCGCGCGCGGCTGCTCGCGTTTGATCCGGAAGAGCATCCTCTTGCACTGCAGTTGGGCGGTAGTGAGCCGAGCGCGCTGGCCGCGGCGGCGCGCGCCGGGGAAGAGGCGGGTTACGACGAGATCAATCTCAACTGCGGCTGCCCGAGCGAGCGTGTCGCGAGCGGCGCATTCGGGGCGTGCCTGATGCGCGAGCCCGCTCTGGTCGCCCAGTGTGTGGCGGCGATGCGCGCCGCGGTGCGCGTGCCGGTGACAGTGAAGATGCGTATAGGGATTGTTAGCGCCAGTGTCCGGGAGGCGCACGCAGCGGTCGTGGGCTATGAAGACTCCGACTTCGAGAGTCTGTGCGAGTTTGTCCGTCAGGTGAGCGAGGCAGGCTGCGCGGTCGCGATCGTTCATGCGCGCAAGGCGGTGCTGCGCGGTTTGTCTCCGAAGGACAACCGTGAGATTCCGCCACTGCGCTACGACGTGGTGCGGCGACTGAAGGAGGCCTTCCCGAGGCTGCCGATCGTGGTCAACGGCGGGCTGCGTACCCCAGAGGCGGGACTCCAGGTGCTCGATTGGTGCGATGGCGTGATGTTCGGACGCGAGGCCTACCACCGGCCGTTCGTGCTCAGCGAGCTGTACCGGGCGTTGTATCCCCAGACCGGGCCGGCCCCCACCCGCGAGGCGCTGATCGAGCGCATGCAGGCTTACGCCGCGCGCGAGCTTGCGCGTGGCGGGCGCCTGGCACCCATTGCCCGGCACATGCTTGGCCTTTATGCCGGCGAGCCTGGAGCACGCGAATACCGCCGTACCCTCAGCGAGGGGGCCCGGTCGGGCGATGCGGGAGTCGAGCTGTTGCGACGGGCGATCCCTGCGAGCTCCCGGGTCCCGCTTAGTTATTAGCAGCCCGAAAGCGCTTGCGTATAATCAGGCGCACTGCATGAGCAAGGATATCGAACTCGCCATCCTGTTCGCGGACGTCGTCGGATCGACGCGCTTGTACGATCTGATGGGCGATGTGCGGGCGCGCGAGATGGTGGGGATCTGCATCGAGGTGATGCGCAGCGCCACCGAGCAGCGCCAGGGCACCGTGATCAAGACCATGGGCGATGAGGTCATGGCCACCTTCCCCGGTGCCGACGCCGCGCTCAACGCCGCAGCCCAGATGCAGCAGCAGATCTCAACGCACGCGCAGCTCAAGGTCGACGGACAGCCGGTCGCAATCCGCATCGGCTGTCACTTCGGCCCCGTGGTGCTCGAGAACCGGGACGTGTTTGGCGCCGCCGTTCACACCGCGAATCGCATGACGAGCCAGGCCAAGGCCGGGCAGATCGTGACCACCGCGGCAACCGTGGAGAAGCTGTCCCCCGAATGGCGTGCCTCGTGCCGCCAGATCGACGTCGCGACCCTGAAGGGCCAGGGGAGCGAGGTTGCCCTCTATGAGGTTTTGTGGCAGTCCGAAGACGTTACCAGCATGGTGCCGGGCATCGCCATCGAGTCGCGCCCGGCGCGCACCATGCGGCTACGGCTGCGGTGTGATGACCGCGAGCTGCTGGTCGATGAGCGGCATTCGAGCATCACGATCGGGCGCGCCGAGGACAACGACGTGGTGGTCAAGGGCAACCTGATCTCGCGTCTGCACGCGCGTATCGAGATTAACCGCAACAAGTTCGTGCTGATCGACCAGAGTACCAATGGCACCTTCGTTCAGAGTTCTGACGGCGAGGAGTCCTTCGTGCGCCGCGACAGCCTGCAGATCAAAGGTCAGGGAATGATCGGCCTCGGGCGGCTGCCCGAGCAGGGCGCGCCCCAGACAATCCGCTTCATCTGCGAAGAGGGCTGAAGCCCCCAAGACCACTCAGCCGAGCCGCTGCTCGGTCTTATCCAGTTCCGCAAGCAGCGCCGGCGGCACGCGGCTGCCGTATCGCGCCAGGTATTCGCGCAGGTCGGCGATCTCCTTGCGCCACAGCCCCGCATCGACCGTGAGCAGCGCCGCGAGCGCATCTGGCGCGAGCTTGAGTCCGCGCATGTCGAGGTCTTGCGGCCGCGGCAGCCAGCCGACCGGGGACTCGATCGCACCACCGGTGCCGGCACCGCGGCTGAGCATCCACGCAAGCACCCGCAGGTTCTCGCCGTATCCGGGCCAGAGGAACTTCCCGTGCGCGTCTCGCCGGAACCAGTTGACCTGAAAGATGGGCGGGGGTCGCGCGAGCCGCGCACCGACGTCGAGCCAGTGCTGCCAGTAGTCGGCGAAGTTGTAGCCGCAGAACGGTTGCATCGCCATCGGATCACGCCGCGTCACGCCGACCTGGCCGACTGCAGCCGCGGTGGTTTCGGAGGCAAGCGATGCGCCCACCAGTACCCCGTGCTGCCAGTTGCGCGCTTCGTAAACGAGCGGCGCAACTTCGCGGCGGCGGCCGCCGAACACCAGCGCCGAGATCGGCACACCAGAGGCATCCTCGGAGTGGGGCGACCAGCAGGGGTTGCGCCGTGCGGACACGGTGAAACGGGAGTTCGGATGAGCGGCCGGTCCGTGCGCCGGGTCGTAGGGCCGCCCCTGCCAGTCGAGCACCGGCTTGCCGCTGCCGAGCCCTTCCCACCAGGGCTGCTTGTCGGCAGTCAGTGCAACGTTGGTGAACAGCGTGTCGCGCCGGATCATCTCGTAAGCGTTGCGGTTGGTCTGCGGATTGGTACCGGGAACCACGCCGAAATAGCCCGCTTCCGGGTTGATCGCCCACAACCGTCCGTCTTCGCCCGGATGCAGCCAGGCGATGTCGTCGCCGACTGTGAACACGCGCCACCCCGGGAGTGATGCGGGCGGGATCAGCATGGCGAGGTTCGTCTTGCCGCAGGCGGACGGGAAAGCGCACGCGAGGTAGTGCGTTTCCCCCTGCGGGTTCTGCAGTCCGACGATCAGCATGTGCTCGGCGAGCCAGCCTTCGCGGCGCGCTTGCCAGCTCGCGATGCGCAGCGCGTGGCACTTCTTGCCGAGTAGCGCGTTGCCGCCATAGCCGGAGCCGTAGCTCTCGATCGAGAGCTCCTCGGGGAAATGCATGATAAAGCGGCGCTGCGGGTCGAGCTCACCGGTGGAATGCAGGCCGCGCACGAAACTGCCCTCGCGCGCGATGCGCTCGAGCGCCACGCGCCCGGCACGTGTCATGATCAGCATACTCAGCACCACGTAGGGGCTGTCGGTGATCTCCACTCCGCAGCGCGAGAGCGGTGAGTCCAGTGGTCCCATGCAGTAGGGAATGACGTACAGCGTGCGCTCGCGCATGCAGCCACGAAACAGCTCTTGCATTTTCGCGTGCGCCTGCTGGGGATCCATCCAATGGTTGTTCGGGCCGGCATCCTCCTGCGAGCGCGTGCAGATATAGGTGAGATGCTCCACTCGTGCCACATCATTCGGCGCCGAACGGTACAAGTGGCAACCTGGAAACTGTTCGGGATTGAGTGTCGTAAGCTCGCCGTTGCGCAGCAGCTGCGCGGTCAGCTCACGCGCTTCAGCGTCGCTTCCCTCGCACCAGTGAATGGCGCGCGGCTGCGTGAGCTCGCGCACCCCATTCACCCAGTCCGACACCGCCCGGCTCAGCTCGGGCAGCGGACTTAGCATGTGGGCGGCGGTAGCCATCCGCTGATCCTCTTACGTGGGTAGTCGGAAGTCGCCAAGTATATCTCGGGCCGGTCCTGTGCCCTGATACAGTAGCAACGCATTCAGCATTCTCTTCTATTGGCGGGCCGCGCACCACTTGCAGGAATTTCAGCAGGATATAAGGCTCGACATGTGCGCGCACGCACGGCAGCATCAAGCCCGGGCTTGGCGCTGAGCGCTCGCCAATGTTGGATCTTGAAGACATATTCGGGGACGGCGGACCCCTGCAGCGGTCTTTGCCGGATTTCAGGGTGCGGCGCGAGCAGCTGCACATGGCGCAGCGCGTAGCGCAGGCGCTGGCCACGCGTGAGTCCGTGGTCGTGGAAGCCGGCACTGGCACCGGCAAGACCTTTGCTTATCTCGTGCCGGCGCTGCTTTCGGGTGCGCGCGTGCTGATCTCCACCGGTACCCGCACGCTGCAGGATCAGCTGTTCTCGAAGGACCTGCCGCTCGTGAGCGCCGCTTTGGGACGGCCGGCGCGCGTTGCGCTTCTCAAGGGGCGCGCGAATTATTTGTGCCACTATCGCCTGGGACGCGCCGGAGATGGCGCGGAGCAGCTTGCGCTGGTGGAACCGGAGGCGCCACGCACGCGCGCTTCGGCCGCGCTGTTGGCGCGCATCCGGCGCTGGGCGCGCACCACGCGGGGCGGGGACCTCGCCGAGGTCCGCGGCCTCTCGGACACGCATCCGGTGTGGGCGCAGATTACCTCCACGCGCGAGAGCTGCCTGAGCACGCGCTGCCCGGATTTCTCCCGCTGTCACGTCGCGCTCGCACGCCGGGAGGCACTCGAGGCGGACATCGTGATCGTCAATCATCACCTGCTGCTCGCGGATCTGGCGCTGAAGGAAGACGGCTTCGGCGATCTACTCGGCAGCGCCGATGCGGTGATTCTCGATGAGGCTCACCAGATCCCTGACCTTGCCACTCAGTTCTTCGGCGCGCACGTGAGCGGGCGCCAGCTCGAGACGCTGCTGCGGGAGCTGCGTCTCGAGCTCGCATCAACGCGGGCCTCGGCGCGCGGTGCCGGCGCGGACACCGCGGCGGCGGGTTTGCGTGGCGCCGAAGAGGCCCTAGGGGAGCTGCGTGCCGCGGTGCCGCTCACGCCGGCGCGTCTGGGGTGGACGGCCGGCAGCGCCGGGCTCGGGGATGCGGTTGGCACACTGACGCTGGCGCTGCAGCAGCTGTCTGCGGTTCTGGCGGGGGCACAGGAGCAGGGCGCGCTGGCGCAGCTTGGCGAGCGCGCCGGGGAGCTGGCCGCGAGCCTTGAGCGTATTGGCGCCGTTGATGCCCTGGATGGAGCTCGAACGCTCGAAGTGACGGCGCGGGGCTTCAGCCTGAGTCTCATGCCGTTCGATATCTCGGAGCGCTTCCGCTCCCTGGTGTACTCGCGCAGCGGGGCGTGGATCTTCACCTCGGCCACGCTGTGTGTCGGGGAGGAATTCGGTCACTTCACCGGCAGGCTGGGACTGGGCGAAGTACCCACGCTGCGCATCGACAGCCCCTTCGACCATGAACGCCAGGCACTGCTGTATCTGCCGGCTGGGTTGCCCGAGCCCGCCTCCCGGGACTATGTGTCGGCCGTCATCGATACCGCACTGCCGCTGATAGTGGCCGCCCGCGGCGGTGCATTCGTGCTGTTCACCAGCCACCGCGCGCTGGCGCAGGGAGCGGCCCTGCTGCGGGCACGCTGGGCGCACGGCGCGCCCTACCGGCTGTTCGTTCAGGGCGAGGCGCCGCGCGAGCGTTTGCTGGAGGACTTCCGCGCCGACGGCAACGCGGTGTTGCTCGGCACGGCCAGTTTCTGGGAGGGCGTGGATGTGAAAGGCGAGGCTTTGCGGCTGGTGGTGATCGAGAAGCTGCCATTCGCATCCCCCGACGATCCGCTGGTGCGTGCCCGTATCGAGCACCTGACGGCCAGCGGCGGCAACGCGTTCCGCGATTACCAGCTGCCTGAAGCGGCGCTGGCGCTCAAACAGGGAGCCGGACGACTGATCCGCAGCGAGGATGACTACGGAGTGGTGGCGATCTGTGACCCGCGCATGCTCGCTCGCCCCTACGGTCGGGTATTCCTCGCCGCACTGCCTGCCATGACCGTCACGCAGGATGAGGATGAGGCCACCCGCTTTCTCGCGCGCCACGCCCCGCGCCACGGCTCAGGCGTGGGCGCGGCCGCCGCGTCGTGAAAATCCTCGCCATCGACACCGCCACGGCGAGCTGCTCTGCGGCGCTGCTGCTCGAGGATCGCCTGATCAGCCGCGAAAGAATACTTGAGCGTGGCCACGCCGAGCACATCCTGCCGATGGTGGACGAGCTGCTGCGCGAAGGTGCCGTGGCGCTCACCGATCTCAGCGCGGTTGCCTTCGGGCGCGGTCCCGGCGCATTTACCGGACTACGCCTGGCGGCGAGTGTGGTGCAGGGACTGGCATTCGGCGCCGGCCTGAGTGTAGTGCCCGTCTCGGACCTGCAGGCGCTCGCCCAACAGCTGCTGGCATCGGACCTCGCGGCCGCACACGTGCTCGCCTGCACCGATGCCCGTATGCACGAGGTCTACTGGGGATGCTTCGAGCGCGGAGCGCGTGGATTTGCCCTCGCAGTGGGTGATGAGCACGTGGGCAGCCCCGGGGAGGTGCGCCTGCCGGATACGTGGATGGGCGAGGGTCGTGCTCGCACCTGCGGCGCAGGATCGGGCTTCGCCGCCTATCCGCAGCTAAGTGCCGCGCTTACGGGCGCGCTGGATGGCATCCAGGATCGCCTCCTGCCGCGGGCGCAGGAAATCGCACAGCTGGCGGTGGCAGAGGTCCGGGCCGGCCACGCTCTGCCGGCCGATCAGGCCCTTCCGGTCTATTTGCGCGACGATGTGACCCAGGTACGGCACGGGCAGTCATGAAACTGACACCGTTTGTCGGACTGTCATGAATCTGAAACACGCTGCCTCTGTAATACCCGCGCCTACTTCTGTCTGTAACACAATGCCCGCCAAGCAGGTACTGATCGTCGAGGACGAGCGCCCGATCCGCGAGATGATCGCCTTTGGGCTTAAGCGTGCCGGGTTCGAAGTCCGGGAGGCGGAGGATTGCCGCACCGCGCGGGCGGCCCTTGCCGATGCCCGTCCGGATCTGGTGCTCATCGACTGGATGCTGCCGGACATGAGCGGGCTGGAGCTGACGCGGGCACTCAAGCGCGACCGCGAGACGCGCGAACTGCCCGTCATCATGCTCACCGCGCGCGCCGAGGAGGGGGACAAGGTGGCAGGGCTTGAGGGCGGGGCTGACGATTATGTCACCAAGCCGTTCTCTCCCCGCGAGCTATTGGCCCGCATTAACGCGGTGCTGCGGCGCATCGGCCCGAACGGCATGGACGAGCTGATCGAGTTCGAGGGCTTGATACTCGATCAAGGCAGTCACCGCGTCATGGTCGGCGACCGCACCGTCGCGCTCGGGCCTACCGAGTACCGGATGCTTGAGTTCTTCATGACGCACCCGGAACGGGTCTATACGCGCGACCAGCTGCTCGATCGCATATGGGGCGGCAACGTCTATGTTGAGGAACGCACGATTGACGTGCACATCCGGCGCCTGCGCAAGGCCCTCGAGGATTTCGGGTACGATCGCTTCGTGCAGACGGTCCGGGGTTCGGGGTATCGCTTCTCGGCGCGGACCATATAAGAGAAAGAGGCGCGCGTAAGATCCATGGAACCCGCGACGCAGTCCTGGTGGTTCGCGGCGGGTCGTCTGGCTTTCACCGTAGCCATCGGCGGCGGCGCGGGCTGGTTATTCGGCAATCTGTGGGCCGGGCTGGCCATTGCCCTGGCGCTGCATCTCTCGTGGGTACTCGCCAATCTGTTTCGCCTGGAATGGTGGTTGCGCCATCGCAGCTACGCCGATCCCCCCGACGTCGGCGGCGTGTGGGGCGAGATCATCGCCCAGATCGTGCGCCTGCACCGTCGCAAGCGCTTTCACAAGCAGCGCTTCGTGCAGCTCATGCGCCAGCTGCAGCGCTCCACCGCCGCGCTGCCGAACGGCGTCGTGATCCTCAATGCGCAGCGCGAGATCGTGTGGTTCAACCGCATGGCTGCGCGTCTGCTCAGCCTGCGCCGCACCGCCGATCTGGGCATGCGTATCGAGCACCTGCTGCGCGAGCCGGAGTTCGTGCGCTACCTCGCCACGCAGGATTACTCCAACCCGGTCGTCATCCGTCCGACCACCGGAGAGGATAGCTATCTGTCGATGCAGGTCGCCCCGTACGGTGATGGCCAGCTGCTGCTTCTGGTGAGCGACGTCTCGCGCCAGATGCGCCTCGAGGCGGTACGCCGCGACTTCGTAGCGAACGCCTCGCACGAGCTGCGCTCCCCGCTCACGGTGATCTCCGGTTACCTCGAGACCCTCGGCCAGGACACAGCCCTGGAGGCGGATCTGCAGGGGCCGATCACCGAGATGCGCCGCCAGGCCGAGCGCATGACGGCCATCATCCGCGATCTGCTCGCACTCTCGCGGCTCGAGGAAAGCGACCAGGCTGACAGTGGCGAGCCGATCGATATCGCAGCCCTGCTCGGACTGCTGCGCAAGGACGTGCTGGCCCGTCCGGTGCACCCGCGCGAGGTACGCGTGCGTATCGACTCCGAGGCGCAGCTGATAGGGGATGAGCCGGAGATCCATTCCGCGTTCTCCAACATCGTCGACAACGCCGCCAAGTACACCTCCTCCGAGGGCTCCATCGAGATGCGCTGGTGGCAGGACGAGGAGGGCGGACATTTCGCCGTGAGCGACACCGGCATGGGAATTCCGCCCGAGCACATCCCGCGCCTGACCGAGCGCTTCTATCGTGTGGACCCCGGGCGCTCGCGCTCGACGGGCGGTTCCGGACTCGGGCTTGCGATCGTCAAGCACGTGCTGCAGCGTCACGGCGGCACGCTCGAGGTCCAGAGTACCCTCGGTGTCGGCAGTACGTTCACCTGCAACTTCCCCGCCGAGCGGGTCGCTCCGCAGGGGCAGGCTGCTCATGCCGCAATGGCTTAGATGTTTATCGCAACTGTATAATTCGTAAGAAATAATTAGTCCGTTCGTCACAAAACCGACATGCGTTCGGATGAGGCTAGCTCGCTCATAGGCGCGCACGTGCGCGAGGACGGGCTAAAGACGGACATGTCCAGAAGCGCACCCAAGCGCGCCGCCCCGATCCAGGTGCGCACGCTCTTTCTGTCGGATCTGCATCTTGGCTTCAAACACGCGCGCGTGCGCGAGCTGAACGAGTTTCTGCACGGTGTGCAGGCCGAGCACATCGTGCTGGTCGGGGACATCGTCGATGCCCTGAGTCTTGCGCGGCGCGCCTACTGGACCGCCGAGCACACCCAGGTGGTGCGGACCCTACTGGCGCGGCAGCGCGCCGGTGCGCGCCTCATCTACATTCCCGGCAATCACGATGCGAGCCTGGCGATGCTGGCGCAGATGCTTCAGGGGCAGTTCGAGGTGCATCGCGAGTGGGTGCATCGCACGGCGCGCGGGGAGCGGCTGCTCGTGCTGCACGGGGACCAGTTCGACGACTGCGTGAGCTGTCCGCGCTGGCTTAATCGCCTGGGCGATGTGCTGCACGGCGTGACGGTGCTGGCCAATCACAGGCTCAACAACCTGCGCCGCGCGTTCGGCAAGCCCTACTGGTCGCTCGCCGAATGCCTCAAGCTCTCAATCGGCACCAGCAAGCGCTATATCGAGAACTTCGAGCACCTCGCGGCCCACCACGCCGCACGCCTCGGCTACGAGGGCGTCGTGTGCGGACACATCCACCGCGCCAACCTGCGGCGCATCGACGGCATTCTCTACGGCAATACCGGAGACTGGGTGGAGTCGTGCACCGCTCTCACCGAAAGTGAGTGTGGCGAGCTCACGCTGCTGCGCTGGCCGCAGCGATGTGCCGCGCCGTCCCCGACGGCGGGCTTGATCGCCGATGCCGCCTGAGGACTGCTGCGGGAAGCCTCGCCCGCGAGAGGCCGCTCAGCGGTGTGCTTGGCAGGCCAGCGCGCTTGAGGCTCGCATCCCCCGGCTGGTTGGGGTGTGACCGGCGTCTTCGATCCGGGTCTGCCGATCGCGCTACGCTCGGTCCCCTCGCAGACTGCCGCGGACCTTGCGTGTCCGGGCTGGCCGTTCGCCGCCGTTCCGCTATGATCGTGCGTGGAGACGCCCACTGATGGAAACCGCCGACCTCAGCCACCACATCTCGCGCCGCTTCAACGAGGATCTCGAGCGCGTGCGCAGCAAGGTGCTGGGCATGGGCGGATTCGTCGAGCAGCAGCTGCAGAAGGCCATCACCGCGCTGGTGGAGGGCGACAGCTCCCTCGGGGAGTCCGTTGCCATGGACGATCACCAGGTGAACAACATGGAGGTGGCGATCGACGAGGAGTGCAGCCGCATCCTCGCCACGCGAGCACCGGCTGCTGGCGATCTGCGCGTGATCGTAGCGATCATCAAGACCATCACCGATCTTGAGCGCATCGGCGATGAGGGCGAGAAGATCGGCTACATCGCCTCGCGCCTGGCGACCATGGAGCGTCCGGCGGACAAGTACCGGGAAATCAAACATCTCGGGCGCGTAGTGTCGGAGATGCTGCACGATGCGCTCGATGCCTTCGCACGCATGGACGTCGAATCGGCGCTGCGCGTCGCGCGCCAGGACCGACTGGTGGACGAGGAATACGAGGCGATCCAGCGCCAGAGCATCACCTTCATGATGGAGGATCCGCGCACCATCCGCCGCGCGCTGGATGTCATGTGGGTGGTGCGTGCGCTCGAGCGCATCGGCGATCATGCCAAGAACATCAGCGAGTACGTCATCTACATGGTGCACGGCAAGGATATCCGCCACACCTCCCTCGATGACGTCGAACGCGAGTTGCGCGGGAGCGCTGCCATCGCGCAGCCACCGGGCTCCGCCTAGTCCCCAAGCGAATCTGCGCTGCGCGTGCCCGAACGCCGTCTGAGCAATCTCGCAGGCTTCCTCGTGTGCGCGGCACTCCTGGCCTACGCGCTGTACGCGCAGTTGCACCTGGGTCTGGATCCGTGCCCGCTGTGCATCTTCCAGCGCATCGGGATCGCGCTCATCGCGGTGGCGTTTCTGGCCGCGGCGCTGCACCACCCGCGAGGCGGCGGCCGCTACGGCTACATGTTCGCCGTCGCCGCAGCGGCGCTCCTTACTGCTGCGGTGGCGGCACGCCACCTGTACGTGCAGAGCTTGCCGCCGGGAACGCTCCCCTCCTGCGGGGCGCCGCTGGCGATACTGCTGAAGTTCACGCCCGTGTGGCAGGTGATACGCAAGGTGCTCACCGGCAGCGGCGAGTGCGGGGAGGTGAACTGGCGCTTCCTCGGCCTGGCGATGCCCGCGTGGGTGCTGATCTGGGCGCTGCTGCTTGGGGCCTGGGGGGTCGCGGCGAACGCGACACCCGCGCGGCAAGCCTGAGCGCTAGCGTGCCAGGAGGTTGCGCAGCGCGTTGAAGTACATGCGCTGCAGGGCATCGATGTCCGCAACGCGCACGCACTCGTTCACCTTGTGGATCGAGGCGTTCACCACGCCGAGTTCCACCACCTGCGCCCCGAGCGGGGCAATAAAACGTCCATCAGAGGTGCCCCCGCCGGTTGAGAGCTTCGGCTCCACCCCGGTCACCTGCGCCACCGCATCGCCGACGGCCTGCGAGAGCACCCCGGGCGGGGTGTAGAAGGGCTCGCCCGAGAGAAACCACTCGAGCGTATAGCGTACCGCGTGCCGGCGCAGGACCTCCTCGACGCTGGCCTTGAGGCCCTCGAGGTTCTGCACCGGTGAGTAGCGCAGGTTGAAGCGCGCGCGCAGCTCCCCGGGAATCACGTTCGGTGCCCCGGTGCCGGCGTTGAGATTGGACACCTGGAAGGTGGTTGGCTGGAAGTGCTCCGTGCCCTGATCCCACACGCGGCTGGTGAGCTCGGCGAGCGCGGGGGCAAGCGTGTGCACGGGATTCTCCGCCAGATGCGGGTAGGCGACGTGACCCTGAACGCCGTGTACCGTCAGGCGGCCGCTGAGCGAGCCGCGCCGGCCGACCTTGATCGTGTCGCCGATCGAGACTTCGCTCGAGGGCTCGCCTACGACGCACCAGTCAATGCGCTCGCCACGCTCGCTCAGCAACTGTGCGACGCGGCGCGTGCCATCGACCGAGGGGCCCTCTTCATCGCTGGTGATCAGAAAGGCGATCGAGCCGCTGTGGCACGGATGCGCGCCCACGAACTCCTCGGTCGCGGTCAGCATCGCCGCAAGTCCGCTCTTCATGTCCGCAGCCCCTCGTCCGTAGAGCACTCCATCGCGGATTTCGGGCACGAAGGGATCGCTGCGCCACGCCTCCAGCGGGCCGGTCGGTACGACGTCGGTGTGTCCGGCGAAGCAGAACACCGGTGGCGCACGCCCGCGGCGCGCCCAGAAATTCTCGACGTTTCCGAAGGGCAGTGGCTCGATGCTGAAGCCGGCGGCTGCCAGGCGCTCGCTCATCAGCTGCTGGCAACCTTCGTCGGCGGGCGTCACGGAACGGCGGCTGAGCAGATTCCGAGTGAGTTCAACGGCTTGTGACATGAGCCCCGGTTTATACGGTCTCACTCGCCGTGCGGCAAGCGCAAGGCGCGCGTCACGCGACTGTAAAGTGCCGCGGCAACACTGTGCGCCGGCGGCGACGCGCGAAGGGCATGCGTGTCACGCCCAGCGTCCCGCGCTTGTCATGAGAGCGTCACATGATTGTCATTAAATGCGCGCCTCGGCCGGCCGGTCGCAGCCCCGAAGATGCCCGGAGTCAAATCATGAGCTTATTCAATCTGAAGCGCGCGCTCCTCGCGGTGGCGGCAGGCATCGTGTGCGCCGGCGCCATGGCGGCCGTCGAGATCTCCGGTGCCGGTGCCACTTTCCCTTATCCGGTCTATTCCAAGTGGGCGGATGCGTACAAGCAACAGACCGGCATTGGCCTGAACTACCAATCGATCGGCTCGGGCGGGGGCATCAAGCAGATCAAGGCAAAGACGGTGACCTTCGGCGCATCCGACATGCCGCTGAAGCCCGAAGAGCTCCAGCAGGCCGGACTCGTGCAGTTCCCGATGATTATCGGTGGCGTAGTGCCGGTGGTGAATATCAAGGGCGTGCAGGGCGGGCAGATGGTGCTCGATGGGGCGACCGTGGCGGCCATCTATCTTGGGGAGATCACCAAGTGGAATGATGCGCGCATCAGGAAGCTCAATCCCGCACTCGCGCTGCCGGCTACGGCGATCGCGCCGATCTATCGCTCGGACGGATCGGGGACGAACTTTCTCTTCTCGAATTACCTGTCCAGCTCGTATGCGAAGTTCAAGGACACGGTGGGCGCCAACACCTCGGTGCAGTGGCCCTCGGGCATCGGCGCGAAGGGCAATGAGGGCGTTGCCAACATGACCGCGCAGACCGACGGTGCGATCGGCTACGTGGAGTACGCCTACGCCAAGCAGAACAAGATGGCCTACGCGGATCTGATCAACTCGGCCGGCAAGAAAGTGGCCCCGGACGCGGACTCCTTCCAGGCCGCGGCCGCGAACGCCGACTGGGAGCGCGCACCCGGCTACTACCTGATCCTCACCAATCAGCCCGGCGAGAAGAGCTGGCCGATCACCGGCGCGAGCTTCATTCTGCTTTACAGCGTGCCGCCCGATCCGGCCGCGACCAGCACGGCGCTCAAATTCTTCGACTGGGCGTACAAGAACGGTGGCAAGATGGCCAGCGATCTGGACTATGTCCCATTGCCGGAGAGCCTGATCAAACAAGTGCGCGGCACGTGGAAGGCACAGATCAAGGGTGTCACGCCGCTGTGACCGGAGCTAGGGCCGGCGCCCCGCCTGCCCGCACCGCCGCCGGCTTCAGTGTGGGGAAGACAGCCGTGACGGGGTGCCGTCCACGATGAACACCGTAGCAGCGATCGATCCGCGCCACGCCGCAGGACAGCGCCTGCGCGAGCGCGTGTTTCGCGGGGCAACACTCGCTGCGGCGCTCTTGGTGCTGCTGCTGCTCGGCGGCGTGACGGTGTCGCTCCTGGCCGGGGCGTGGCCGGCCTTCACGCACTTCAAGCTCAGCTTCCTCGCGCGCGAGGTCTGGAACCCGGTGACGGACCAGTACGGCGCACTCGCGCCGGTGTACGGCACCGTGGTGACCTCACTTCTGGCGATGCTGTTCGCGATCCCGGTGAGCTTCGGCATCGGCATTTTCCTGACCGAGCTTGCGCCGCACTGGCTCAAGCGCCCCGTGGGCGTCGCCATCGAGCTCTTGGCCGCCGTGCCGAGCATCATCTACGGCATCTGGGGCCTGTTCGTGCTCGCGCCGGTCCTGCAGCGGCACGTGCAGCCGTGGCTGATCGAGGTCCTCGGCCCACTGCCGCTGATCGGCAGTCTGTTCCAGGGGCCGCCGTTCGGCATCGGCGTGCTGACCGCGAGCTTCGTGCTCGCGATCATGGTGATCCCCTTCATCTCGGCGGTCACGCGCGATGTGTTCGAGACCGTGCCCGATGTGCTCAAGGAGTCCGCGTACGGGCTCGGCGCCACCACCTGGGAGGTCATCTGGCAGGTCGTGGTGCCGTACGCGCGCGGGGGCATGATCGGCGGCATCATGCTCGGACTCGGGCGCGCGCTCGGGGAGACCATGGCGGTCACCTTTGTCATCGGCAACGCGCACCGCATCGGCTCCTCGCTCCTCGCACCCGGCACGACCATCTCGGCCTCGATCGCGAATGAGTTCGCCGAGGCCGTCGGCGATCTGTACACCTCTTCGCTCGTGGCCCTCGGGGCGCTGCTGTTCCTCATCACCTTCTCGGTCATCGCCGCCGCACGCTTCATGCTGCTGCGGCTCGAGCGCAAGGCGCTGTCCGCCGTATGAGCCGTCGCGCGCTTCGTAAGCTCGTGAACGCCCTCGCGCTCGCCCTGTCGGGTGTGGCGACCGCCATCGGACTATTCTTTCTCGGCGCCATCCTCTGGACGCTGCTGCGCAACGGCCTGGCCGGCATGTCGCTGCAGCTGTTCACCGCCATGACGCCACCGCCCGGGGGGAGCGGCGGACTGCTGAATGCCATCTACGGCAGCGTCGTCATGACCCTGATCGGCATCCTGATCGGCGGGCCGATCGGCATGCTGGCCGGTACCTACCTGGCCGAGTACGGCCGCACCACGCGCATCAGCAGTGTGATCCGCTTCGTCAACGACGTGCTGCTCTCGGCTCCCTCGATCATCATCGGACTGTTCGTGTATGAGCTCTTGGTGATCCGTATGGGGCACTTCTCGGCGATCGCAGGGGCGGTGGCGCTTGCGATCATCGCCATGCCCGTGACGGTTCGCACCACCGAGGACATGCTGAACCTCGTGCCGCAGGGTATGAAGGACGCCTCCACGGCGATGGGGGCGTACCCGTGGCGCACGATCACCAGCGTCATCTACCCGGCCGCGCGCAGCGGCATCGTGACGGGACTCCTGCTGGCGGTGGCGCGCATCAGCGGGGAGACCGCGCCGTTGCTCTTCACCGCGCTCAACAACCAGTTCTGGAGCAGCACGCTCACGGCCCCGATGGCCAACCTGCCGGTGGTGATTTTCCAGTTTGCGCTCAGTCCGTATCCTAACTGGCAGCAGCTCGCCTGGTCGGGGGCACTGCTGATCACCGGGAGCATCCTGATCCTGAGCATCACGGCGCGAGTGGTGGTGGCGCGGCTGAATCCAGGCGGTAAGCAATGATGGGCGTCTCGGAAGCCCAGCTCGGTATCCCGGCAGCGGCCGCCCAAGTGCGCGCGGTGAAGTTCGCGGTACGCCATCTGGATTTCTATTACGGCGCTAACCACGCGCTCAAGGACATCAACCTCACCCTCGCCGATCGGCGCATCACCGCCTTCATCGGCCCCTCCGGCTGCGGCAAGTCGACGCTCCTGCGCGTGTTCAACCGCATGTACGCGCTATATGCCGGGCACCGTGCCACCGGCGAGGTGCAGCTGGACGGTGAGGACATTCTCGCACCGACGTTCGACATCGCAGCGCTGCGCTCGCGGGTAGGGATGGTGTTCCAGAAGCCGACCCCCTTTCCCATGTCGATCTTCGAGAACGTCGCCTTCGGACTGCGTCTGGCACGGCGCATCTCCCGCAGCGAACTCACCGATCGGGTGGAGGAGGCGCTGCGCGAGGCGGCGGTGTGGGAAGAAGTCAAGGACAAGCTGCACGAGGACGGGCGCGGGTTGTCCGGCGGGCAGCAGCAGCGCTTGTGCATCGCCCGTACCCTGGCGCTGCACCCGGAGGTTATCCTCTTCGATGAGCCCACCGCGGCACTGGACCCGATCTCGACGCTGCGGATCGAGGAAACTCTGCAAAGCCTGCGTGAGAGCTACTGCATCGCGATCGTCACGCACAATCTGCAGCAGGCCGCGCGCGTCTCGAACGTCACTGCCTTCATGTACCTGGGGGAGCTCGTGGAGATCGGGCCGACGGAGCAGATTTTCACCGCCCCGAAGCATCGCCGCACCGATGACTACCTGACCGGGCGATTTGGCTGATGCTCACCGAGCGATGAACGAGAGTCCCGAAGAGCGAACGCAGGAACCGCAGCCGCCGGCGCGCGCCGGCAGCGCAGCGGCCCTCGCCGGTGAGGGCACAGCTTCCGCGGGCGTCTCCGGCTCCACGCCGCCGCCGCCGGGACGGCAGGGCGGGGAGGTTGCGCGCTACTTAAAGCCCAGCGGCCGGGTTTCCGCGAGCGCTCCGTCGCTTGCGAGCGGCGCATCGCTTGCCGAAGGCACCGCGGGCGTGGTGAACCCCGTGTTCTCGTGCCGCGACGTGAACGTGTTCTACGCCGAGAAGCAGGCGCTCAAGAATGTCACGCTCGATGTCGGCCGCCGCCAGGTGCTGGCGATGATCGGCCCGTCCGGCTGCGGCAAGTCGACGTTCCTGCGCTGCCTGAACCGCATGAACGACACCATTGCCGGGGCGCGCGTCACCGGCACGATCAAACTCGACGGGCGTGACATTCACGACGAAAACCAGGATGTGGTACAGCTGCGCGCGCGCATCGGCATGGTGTTCCAGAAGCCCAACCCGTTTCCGAAATCGATCTACGAGAACGTCGCCTACGGTCCGCGCATCCACGGACTGGCGGGCAGCCGCGCGCATCTGGACGACATCGTGTGCAGCAGCCTCACGCGCGCCGGGCTCTGGGACGAGGTGAAGGACCGGCTGGCCAGTCCTGGCACCGGGCTATCGGGCGGCCAGCAGCAGCGGCTGTGCATCGCGCGTACCATCGCCGTGCAGCCGGAGGTGATCCTCATGGATGAGCCGTGCTCGGCGCTCGACCCGATCGCAACCGCGCGCATCGAGGATCTGATCGATGAGCTGCGCGAATCCTACGCGATCGTGATCGTCACGCACTCCATGCAGCAGGCCGCGCGCGTGTCGCAGCGCACCGCGTACTTCCATCTCGGGGAGCTGATCGAAGTCGGCGACACCGACCGCGTATTCACCAACCCGCGTCACCGGCTCACCGAAGACTACATCACCGGGCGCTTCGGCTAGCGCAGGCCTGTAAAAACAACGGGCCCGCTCGCGCGGGCCCGTGCTGTGATCCTCTGAAAGAGCCGAGCCGTCAGAACCTGAAGCGCACTCCGACGGTCGAGGTGAGAGTGGAGGCGCTGCTCCCGGTGGAGTCACCCTTCGCGTTGAGGTCGGTGAGCAGGTAGCCGGCGGCGAGGCCGTCCTGCACCTCGCTCCAGAATGTGCCGATGTAGGCATCGAAGCGCTTGGTGAACTTGTAGTCGAGCAGGGCCGAGGCGGTGTTCTCCGTGCCGCTGCAGCCGCTGTTGATACTGGTCGAGCAGCCCGCATTCTTGCCGGTGGCGTAGCTGTTCTGCTTGTAGCCGTAGTAGGCGGCAATGAAATCCAGCTGCGGAGTGATCGGCCACTTCAGGCCGGCCCAGTACACCTGCAGGGTCTTGTTGTTGTCGTAGGCCTCGTTGTTCACGTACGCGAGCACATAGCCGCCGATGATCAACTGGCCGGGCTCATACGGGGTGTTCGGATTGGCGAATTTGATGTGCTCGTAACCGGCGTAGAACGTCGGCAGCGGGGCGCCGAGGCTGTACAGCGCCATGATGCCGTAGGTCGTATTGTCGGAGATGGTCGCCGAGAGCGAGTTGGCCGCCGAGTAGCACTGCGCCCCGGCCGGATTGGCCGGCGCAGTGACGGAGGTCGTGCACAGGTCGGCCAGTCCCGACACCTGTTTCGCGCTCAGCGCGCTCGCCGAGACCGCGTCGTACTTCTTGGCGTAGTAGGCATCCACCGAGGCGCCCGCGTAGTCCGCCCCAACCGTGGCCTGGATCGCGGTATTGGTCGAGCCGGAGGCGCCGGAGAACTGGTACAGCGCGCCCAGGTGCAGCCAGTCGTACCTGGCGGTGTACTTGAGCGACTGATCGAGGCGCCGATCCTCCGTGTCACCACCGCCTGCGGTCGTGCCCGAGAAGCCGATCAGCGAGAACGCCTGGCTGGCCCCCGTCGGGTCGTACTTGGAGATACCGTCCGCGAGCGGCGTCGGATGGCGGCCGAAAGTTAGCGAGCCGTAGGTCGGGGAGCTCAAGCCCACGTAGGCGGCACCAGCGAAGATCTGGCCCGCAACGCTCGTGTCGACGTTGGTCGACTGCGCCGAGAGCGCCCGGCCGTTATTGAGCACCAGCGACTTCAGGCCGTCACTCAGATCGCCCGACTGTGGGTTGAAGAACGTCTCCACCCGGAACACTCCCGCCCAGTCGCCGACTCCGAGGGGCTCGTTCCCGGCGAGTCCGACGCGCGACTGGCTCAGGTTGCTCGGCGTGACGGCGCTCACCGAGCCGTTGCTGTTCTTCTGGACGGGCGATTCCGTGCCAGCCGGGAAGTAGTCGCTCACGGGAACGCCATGGGTCTGGTACTGATAGCCAATGTCCACCGCCCCGTAAAACGTGAGACCTTTCCAGGTGAGGCTTGTGTCGTCGGACGGAGCGGGCATCGGCGTGTTCTGCGCATGCGCCACCGTCGCTGCGGCGATCGAGACCGCTAATAGACACGCACGGATAAGAGTCATCTGACTGTTCCTTTTTCTGGATTTGCCCACGAACTGCCGCTGCGATCTCACCCCGGGGGCAGGTGATGCGTGCATGCGACGCTTTCGACCTCCGTGAACCGCCACGGTAGGCGGGGCTCACTGTGCTGCAGTCATGTGACACTCCAACTTCATGCGTATGACGGTTCTGTTACGCCCGCCCCGGTCGACCGCCGCCAGGGGGCTGAGGCGCGCTGCACCTTAATTCGGAGTAAAGTATCGACAATCAATAGGTTAGATCCGGGTCGGCGATTCTGAATGGTTTTTAATCGCGCATTTTTGGCCCGTTAATCCGTGTGTGGTCTGCTGGCGGGCATGCGGTGCTCTATGCGACTGCTGCTGGTAGAGGACGAGAGAAAGCTTTCCGAGCTCGTGGCGCGCGCGCTGCGGGCCGAGCGCTATGCGGTCGACGTCGCCGATGACGGCGAGCAGGGCTGGCAGCTCGCCGACAGCTACGACTATGACCTCGTGATTCTCGATCTGATGCTCCCGCGCCTGAGCGGGCAGGAACTGCTGCGCCGGATCCGGCGCAAGAGTCATCAGGTACCGATCCTCATCCTGACCGCGCGCGATGCGACCGAGGAGAAGGTTCACAACTTCGAGGCGGGCGCCGACGACTATCTCACCAAGCCGTTCGCCTTCGCTGAGCTGCTCATGCGGGTCAAGGCGCTGCTGCGCCGTGGACCGGTCGCACGCTCGAGCGTGCTGCGGATTGCGGACCTGGAGGTGGACCGCCTGGCGCAGCAGGTACGCCGCGGCGGGCGGCGCATCGAGCTCACGCCCAAGGAGTACGCGCTGCTTGAGTATCTGGCCGCCAATCCCGGGCGCGTATTCTCCCGCACCATGATCATCGAGCACGTATGGGACCAGAGTTTCGAGGGTCTCACGAACATCGTCGATGTGTACGTGCGCCATCTGCGGGCCAAGGTTGACGACCCGTTCCCGGTCAAGCTCATCCGCACCGTGCGCGGCGTCGGCTATGGGTTGAGCGAGAGCCCCGCGCCGTGAACACCCGCTCGCTGAGCTTTCGCCTGGTGGCCTGGTACGCAGGCGTGCTCACCATCGTGTTCGTACTGCTTGGCGGTCTGACCTTCCTGCTGCTGCAGCACTATCTGGAAGTGAATCTGCTCGATAGCCAGGCGCGTCGCGCACGCCAGATCGCCGGCACCCTGGTGGCCCATGCCAGCGCCGCCACCGAGCAGGCGCTGCGCAACGAGGTGGAGAGCCTGTATTCGCCCGAGGTGAACGACCGCTTCATCCGCATCACGCGCGCGGACGGACAGATCGTCTATGCCTCCGGCGCCCCCAAGGACGAGCGCTTCGATCCGACGCAGGTGCCACCGCTCGCCCCCGATGCCGCGGCGAGCTCCGCGCGCAAGGTGCGCCGCGGCGGCCGTGCGCTCCAG
>Ga0302326_10005187_pt1 | contig 29745 bp, 25 predicted proteins | sample Palsa_T0_3_FD_202264 | JGI IMG/M metagenome (GOLD analysis project Ga0302326, IMG submission 202264) | Peat permafrost microbial communities from Stordalen Mire near Abisko, Sweden - Palsa_T0_3 | ecosystem: Environmental > Terrestrial > Soil > Palsa > Peat permafrost | place: Sweden: Abisko... | reverse complement strand
AAGGGGGGCGGCAGGGGATTCCATTGCCGTTCCCGACTCATCGCCATTCTCGGTTCCTTCGGTTGCGAGTTGCATGTTCCAAGGCACGGTTAATGCTGGCACATCGCGCGGGAAATTTCAAATCAGGTTTGGTGTGGACCTTCTGTGAGGGGCTTAGACTCCGCAGGTTCTTTGAAGAAGTTCGACTACCGTAACGGCATCTTTGTAGTAACCCGTTAGGGTGCTCATGGAAAGAGATACGGATTCGCCATGCGCGATTCTGTGCCTGTTCCCTACGATGCTGTTTACAGAATCGGAGAGCTGTCCCTGGGTTGCCGCTTCGAGCTGCGCCTTCCAGTCCGGGTTGAACGAACCAAAGAGGTCCAAGATTGCGCCCATTTTGGGATTTTGAAAGCCCTGAAGCTTGGCGCTGACGAAATTTGATACGGCGGCGTTAGTGACGCGTCTGCAGTACTCGGAAAGACGAAGCTCAACTGAGTTTTCGAGAAAGCCGCTGACAAGAACGCAGAGGTAGCGGGACCAATGTGACTGTATCTCGGCGTCAGAAAGAGTACGGGCTGCTTTGAACAGATCGTCTATGCGCTGCTTCTGCTGATGAATAGATAGCATGCTACGGAAGATCGGAAAATGCTGCGGTGGCTAAGCCGACACGAGTCTTGACGCGCTCCTCTCCGGCTGTGCCTCGTCCGCATGCGTCCAGGAAGTCCTGATTTCGTAAAAGCTCATCATACTTGGCCTTAAGTCGCTCGATGTTTCCGATGGCGCCGTTTTTAAGGCGCCTCGCTAGCCCAACCATAACAGAATCGAAAACAGCTGCATTAAGCGCTCGCACTGGCCTGAAAGCTGAGTCCCCGATCGCTTGATGTATGACGTGAATAGTATCGGAGAACGCACCTTTCATTTCACTGGCGGCGGCCTTTTCGAGTCTCTTATATCGACCCATAAACGCATTCAGAAAGTTAACAAGGGGACTCCTGTAATTACCGGCCTCATAGAAGAACGCTAGAAAGCGGAGCACTAACTCTTGATCCCGCATACGGGGATCTTCTGGTCCATAGATGGAGCGCCACTCGACGTTCTTATTCAGGTCGTGGAGCAGTTCCCTCATCCCGCCTGCATGGTGCACGGCACTCCGTATTTCCTGAGGAGTGAGCTTCTTACCGCCTGAATTCAGTCGTTCAAAGACATGGTAGATTCCGCTTTGGTCCTCGGACGGTTCGTCTTGCTTAAAAACCGTAACATGCAGGATCGCATCGTCAAGGCGACGGCGATCCTCGTCGCGGAGTTTTTTATAGGTTCTCCCGTCGAAGGTCGGGTCCACACCCCTAAGCGAAAACTCCCGCTTGGTCGGCTCCCAGAGGCCGTCGTAGAAGTATCTTAGTGACAGCAACCTCTGCTGCCCGTCTACGACGAGTAGCTTTCCAGTATCGGCCTCTTTAGAAAGGAAAATACTGGGTACCGGAAGCCCTAGGAGGAGTGATTCGACAAACCGTGACGCGTCCTTCACGTCCCAGACAAAACCTCGCTGGAATTCAGGTACGTAGACAGAACCTTCGCGCATGCGTTTGACTAACCCGTCCACCGTGTAGTCGGCGCCGCAACCTCACTGTCGCCCTCCTCATTAGTTCGAACGTCTTCAATCTGGGGATTTTGTGCTTCTTGTAGGTCTTGTTCTGACATTCTGCCCGTTTCTCCCGATCCCAATCACGCCGGAGTATCTCACAGCCAAGCTCGCTGGGCTAGAAAATGACCCAAGCTCTGTGATGTGGAATACGCCGAGGCGTTCCGTTACTGAAATCCCTACTCAGGCCTTCAAGGCTTCGTCGCGGAGTTCGGGAGAGGCGCGATGGCCGCTTACTTCGGCTCCCGCGTCGGGAGCAATGCCCAGGCAATCGAGGGTGCCCAACGCGATTACGATCGCCACAAGAATAAAAGCGAAACGGAAGTCCGCGAGGACGGGAGCTTTGCCGGCGTGGGGATGCAACAGCGCGCCGAGACGAAGAAAGATGGCGCCTACGGCCACGCCCGTGCCCATGGTCATTTGCGTGACCATGCTGTAAAGGCTGGTGGCGCGGCTCATCATCGGCTTGGGAATATCGGCAAAGGCCAGCGTGTTGAGGCTGGTGAACTGCATGGAGCGAAACAGGCCGTTGAAGAACAACACGGCGCAAACGATGAAGCGCGAGCTGTGAGGAGAGAGCGCGGCGCAGCCCAGCGCCGCCAGCACGTTGAAGGCTCCATTGGTCAATAAAACCGCGCGAAATCCGAAGAGCCTCAAGATGGGAGAAGTGACCGTCTTCATGCCCAGATTGCCGGCAAATAGAGCCAGGAGAAACATGCCGGATTGAAAAGCGTTGAGGCCGAAGACCACCTGAAACAAAAGGGGCAATAGAAAGGGCGCCACGCTGATGGCAACTCGAAACAGAGAGCCACCATGGATGGTGACGGCAAAAGTTTTGAATTTGAGAGGACGAAGATCGATCACCGGATCGGGCGCGCGGCGAATGTGGTACACGCCGAGAACACCCAAAGCAACACCACCCAAAAGATAGAGCGAAGGGGTTCGCCATGAGGACGATTCGCGGCCGACCAATTCCAGGCCGTACATCAAGGCGATACAGGCTGACCCGCATAGCGCGAACCCGAGCCAATCGAAAGGTCTCCGCTGCTCCTCCTTGAAATTCGAAACCCAAAGCCAAGCCAACGTGATTCCGATAATTCCCAGCGGAACATTCAGAAAAAAAATCCAGTGCCAAGAGGCGTAGGTGGTGATGAATCCTCCCAGCGGAGGGCCAAGCACCGGCGCCACAAGCCCGGGCCAGGTGATATAGGAAATAGCGTCCATCAGATTACTTTTTTCAGTGGTGCGCAACACGACGAGCCGCCCGACGGGAACCATCATGGCGCCGCCGATACCCTGAATGATTCGCGCGGCGGTGAATTGCCAAAGCCCGGTGCTGATTCCACAAAGAATCGAAGACAAAGTGAACACAACCATCGCGGACATGAACACGGTGCGCGTGCCGTAACGGTCGGCGACCCAGCCGCTGATGGGAATGAAGACGGCGAGCATGAGCATGTAGGCCGTCATGCCCATGTTGAGATCCACGGGACTTACATGGAAGGACTTGCCCATTTGCGGAAGCGCGGTGGCGATGATCGTGCCGTCAAGATTTTCCATGAAGAACGCGCCGGCAACGAGAAGCGCAACCAGCGTGGATTTGGCGGGGGCTGAGGACATAGGCGATTTGCCAGGAATTTAAAAGAATAACACGTCGAGGAGAATCAGGTTCCGCGGTCGCGAATCATGCGGATGGCGTCGGGCAGGCCCGCTTCGCGGGAGCTGCCGCCATTGGGACCGTTCTCGGCAGTTTGGGTTTCAGAATCGATGTCGCCTTCACCGGGAGCGAGAAAGAGATTGGCCTCGAGACCGTGCTGCTTGGTGTAGAGGTCATAGTAGCGGCCGCCCTCGGCGTAGAGGGTGCTATGCGTGCCGCGCTCGATGACGCGTCCGCCCTCGACCACGAGAATCTGGTCGGCGCGTCGAATGGTGGAGAGCCGGTGGGCGATGACGAAGGTGGTGCGTCCGCGCATTAGGTAGCGCAGCCCCTCTTGAATGAGGGCCTCGGATTCCGAGTCGAGGCTGGAAGTCGCTTCGTCGAGAATTAGAATACGCGGATCGGCCAGAATGGCGCGGGCGATTGAGACGCGCTGCTTTTGGCCTCCGGAGAGTTTGACGCCGCGTTCGCCGACGATCGTGTCGTAACCCTTCTCGAAAGTTTCGGCGAACTCATCGACGCGCGCGATGCGGCAGGCCGCGAGAATCTCCGCTTCGGTGGCATTGGGACGGGCGAAGGCGACGTTTTCGCGGATCGTGCCATCGAAGAGAAACGTTTCCTGGAGCACGACGCCGAGTTGGGTGCGGTAGGAGTCGAGGCGCACGGCCGCGAGATCCACTCGGTCGACCAACACGCGGCCGGAAGTCGGGACGTAGAATCCGGCGATCAGCCCAATGATAGTGGATTTTCCCGCTCCCGAGGGGCCAACGAAGGCGGTGACGGTGTCGGGCGCGGATTCGAAGTCCACACCGTGCAGGACTTCCTTATTCGACTCGTAGGAGAAGCTGACCTCCTGGAAGGTGACGCGCCCATCGACGCGGCCCACATTGATGGTGCGGTTGGGATCGGCCTCTTCGGTTTTTTCGCTGAGGATCTCGCGCGTGCGCTCGAGGCCGGCAAGGGCCTCGGTCATTTGCGGGCCGAGCGAGACGATTTGTCCCACGGGAACGATGAGCATTAGCAGAAAGGCATTGTAGGCGACGAACGAACCGGGGGTCATGATGCCGGCTGCCACGCGGTGCGCGCCCAAGTACATGATAACCGCGCTGATGAGGCCAGTGAGCGTGGCCGCGGAAAGGCTCATCAGGGAAGTTGCGGTGAGCGTGTCCAGCACGTTGTCCAGGAGCTTCTGAACGCCGGACTGGAAGACTTTTTCTTCGCGCTCCTCGGCGTGATAGCCCTTCACAACGCGGACGCCGCCCAGAGATTCGGTGAGGCGGCCGGTGACTTCGGCATTGAGCTTCGGGCGCGCTCGATAGATGGGGCGAATGGTCTTGAACGCGCGGCTAAGACCAAAGGCAAAAATGATCAAGGCAACGGCGGCCGCGGCGGTCATCGAGACGCTCGATCGCACGAGGTAGGCGAGGGCAAGAATGGCAGTGATGATGCCGCCGGAGAAATCGACCAGGCCGGTGCCGATAAGATTGCGGACGCCTTCGACGTCACTCATGATGCGCGAAACGAGAACGCCGGTGCGATTGGCGTCGTAGAACGAAACGGGAAGCTTGCCGATGTGCGCCTGCACCTTGATGCGCAGCTCGGTGATCATTCGCTGCGAGGACTTCGATAGAAGCTGAGTGAGCGAATAGGACGTGAGCCCCTGCACGATGGTGGCTGAAATGACTGCAAGGATGATGAGTTTGAGCACCGGCATTTGATGGCGGATCAAGACATTGTCGAGCAGAAATTTTGTCGACGCCGGCAAGATCAATCCCGCCACGCGATTGACGAGCATGAGTACAAAGCCGAGCGCGAGGATGCCGCGGCGCGGCTTGAGCAGCGCAATGATTTCGGGAGTGAGCTTCCAGGGGCGCTTGTGATCGGCTGGTTTTCCGGAGTCCTGCGAAGAGCCCGAACCTACGCCGCCCATCCTGCGGCCGGGACCGCGGGAGGATTCGGCGTGATGCATGTGTGGGCGGAAAGTGGACATCGCTATGCGTTCACGTCGATCACCACGCGGCCGCGAATCTGGCCAGCGAGGATTTGCGCTCCGAGTTCGGTAACCTTCCCGAGCGGCGCCACCTGAATCATGCTGTCGAGCAGGGGCAGCGGAAGATCGCGCGCCACGCGCTGCCAGATTTCGCGACGGCGAGCATTCGGAAGATGGAGCGAGTCGAGGCCGAGCAGATTCACGCCCCGCAGGATGAACGGGAAGACGGTGGAGGTGAAAGCAGCTCCGCCGGCGACTCCGCAAGCGGCGACGCTGCCACCGAGAGCCATGGTTCGCAGCAGGCCGGCGAGCGTGTCTCCGCCTACGTTGTCGATGGCGCCGGCCCATCGCTCCGATTCGAGCGGACGCTTCGATGGCGATGCGAGAATGGCGCGATCGAGAATCTCACTGGCGCCGAGCTTCCGGAGATAATCCCCGAGTCCGGCACCGCGGCCGGTGGAAGCGGCGACTCTGTATCCCAGATGGGACAGGATGGCGATGGCGACGCTGCCCACGCCGCCGGCAGCCCCGGTAACAACGACTTCGCGTCCGCCCGGTTTCAAGCCGTGCCGTTCGAGCGATATGACGCATTGCATGGCGCTGAAGCCGGCTGTGCCCACCCCCATGGCTTGTTTGAGAGTCAATCCCAGCGGAAGCGGCACGATATGGTCTGAGTTGAGACGAGCAAACTGCGCGTACCCGCCCCATAGAGTTTCGGAAGTGCCACTCCCGGTAACGAGGACTTCGTCGCCGGGCTTGAATTGCGGAGAATTGGATTCTTCGACGACGCCCGCCAGGTCCAAGCCTGGAACCATTGGAAAGGTGCGAATCACGCCGGGCTTGCCGGTGACGGCCAAGCCGTCTTTGTAGTTCAGGCTGGAGTAGGCGACTCCGATCAGCACTTCGCCTTCGGGCAGGGCGGAGCGTTCCAGGTTCTGGATGGAAATTGAAAAGTTGCCATTCTCCTGCGTCGCCAAGAGAGCTTTAAAGGTGCCCAACCGTGTGCGCCTCCGCTTGTGCTTGGATGCCGTGCGCGCATCCGTCGATTCCGCGCCCGATTGCATGCTGATGACCGGCGCGCTGCGCTTGCAGTGATTCCAGGCGACTGGCTTGCCGAACGATGATCCGACTACAACGATTATAGCTGGGATTCTTGCTGGGCGGGCGAGGAGCTGACGCTCACGTAGCAGGCGATTGCCAAGCACGATTGCCGGGCACGGCGTGCCGTGCCCCTACAAGGCGTGCATGCGAATCAGGAGCGGGCGCGCATATCGCTTGAGGTGCCGCCGGCGGCGGGAACGTAGCACTTCAGGGCGTAGTCCATCACCATGCGGTCGGCATTGAATCTCCACCCGAGGGTGCGGATGGTTCGCTTCATGCGCTTGATCCAGCCGCGGGGCAAGCCGTCCACGTCGCGGTGATAGTAGAGAGGGATCACTTCTTCGCGCAGGACGCGGTACAGATCCTCGCCATCGCGCGCGTCGTGCACGTCCACATTGGAATGGGTGCGGCCGACGCCAATCGAGAAACCGTTCAGGCCGTCGTAGGCTTCGGCCCACCAACCATCAGGGACGGAGAGGTTGAGCCCGCCGTTCAGCACCACTTTTTGGCCGCTAGTCCCCGAGGCTTCCAGCGGGCGGCGCGGATTATTCAACCACACGTCAACACCTTGCACGAAACGGCGGCCCACGTTGATGTCGTAGTCCTCGACGAAGACGAACTTGTCGGCGAATTTTGAATCGCGCATCATTCCGGCGACGCGCTGCAGGACGCGCTTGCCGGGCTCATCGAGGGGGTGGGCTTTGCCGGCGAAAACGAATTGCACCGGGCGCTTGGGGTCGTGGACCATCGACGAGAGAATTTCGATACTGCGCAGAATCAGGTCGGCGCGCTTGTAAGTAGCGAAGCGGCGAGCGAATCCGATGGTCAGGGCGTCGGGGCTGAGCACGCGAGACAAGGCTTTCAAGGTCTCGGCGGGCTCTCCGCGGCGGGCGGCCTGTTCGACGGCTCTGCGGCGCACGAAGTCGAGGAGCTGAGACTTCAGGCTGAGGTGGGTTTCCCAAAGCTCGCCATCATCGACGTTCTCGATTCCCTCCCAGGTGCGCGCTTCGCTACTTCTCTCGTGCCAACCAGGGCTGAGGTGGCGATCATAGAGCCGGAACATCTGCGGCGCGAGCCAGGTGGGCACGTGCACGCCATTGGTGATGTGGCCGATGGGAACGGCCTCATCGGACTTGCCCGGATAGAGGCCAGCCCACATGGCGCGCGAAACCTCGCCGTGCAGCGCGGAAACGGCATTGGCGCGGCGCGAAAGTTTCAGTCCCAGCACGGTCATGCAGAACTGTTCTTCCGGATTCGCGGGATTCTCGCGTCCGAGCTCCATCAATCGATCGTGAGAAAGGCCGAGCCTTTCACGAAACGCGCCGAGGTGTTCTTCGATTAGATCGGCGCTGAAGCGGTCGTGGCCGGCGGGCACCGGCGTGTGGGTGGTGAAAACCACGCTGCGGGAGACGCGCCGCACGGCGGCGTCGAAGGGCAAGCCTTCCTCTTCCATGCGCAAGCGCACCGCCTCCAGGACGGCGAAAGCGCTGTGGCCCTCGTTCATGTGCAGGACGCCTGGCGTGATGCCCATGGCGTGCAGGGCGCGGTAACCGCCGATGCCCAGGATCAGCTCCTGGCGAATGCGGATGCGAATGTCGCCGCCGTACAGACGGGAGGTCAGCTGGCGATCTTCGGGCGCGTTTCCTTCCACATTGGAATCGAGAAGCAGCAAGTCGCAGCGGCCCACATTGACACGCCAGACTTTGGCGCGGATGGAGCCGCCGCGCGTTTCCACTTCCACGGTAACGGGCTCGCCATGCGGACCGATGGCCGGCTGCATAGGCAACTGGTCGACGTCGGTTTGGAGATACTCCTCCTGTTGCCAGCCGTGGATGTCAAGACGCTGGAGGAAATATCCCTGGCCGTAAAAAAGACCGATGCCGATGAGCGGGATAGCAAGATCCGACGCGCTCTTGATGTGGTCCCCGGCCAGGACTCCCAGCCCTCCCGAATATTCCGGGACCGATTCGTGCAAACCAAACTCAGCGGAGAAATACGCGACCGGCCGGGGTCGAAGAACGCCGGCATAGCGCGTGCCCCATGTGCGGTCCTTCTGCAGATATTCGAGCTGGCGACGGTACGCATAGTTGATACGGCTGTGGAGCATCAGCTCGGCAGCCCGGCGTTCGAGCTGCGCCAGCGGAATCTCATTGAGCAGGGCCACGGGATTGTGATTGAGCTGGTCCCAGCGTTCCGGGTCGAGATCGTGGAAAATGCTTACAGAATCGTGATCCCAGCTCCACCACAGATTGCGGGCGAGCGACCAGAGGCGCTCCTGGATGGGGGCGACAAACTGGTCAAGCGTGCGCGCTTCGCTGATGACCGGCGCGATCTGAGCGGCCGCCTCCGTAAGCAGACGGATTTCCTCCTCGGGAAAGACACGAGGCTGGGTGGTCTGCAAGACCAGGACGCCCTGCAGGACGCCGCGGTCGATCAATGGCACACCGAGAAAGCTTTCATAGGCATCTTCGCCGGACTCTTTAAAATATTTGAACCTTGGATGATTTCTTACCTGTGCGACGGCCAGAGGCCGCACCTGTTCGGCCACTAGGCCCGTTAGCCCTTCATGAATTCCCATGCGTAGCGTTCCCACTGATTGAGCGCGCAATCCGACTGTAGCGGCCAGAACGAGATGATTTCGATCGGGTTCCAAGAGGTAGGCTGAGCAGACTTCGGTTTGGAATCGTCGCGCGATCAGGGCCACGACGTTCATCAACGTCTCGGCGGGCTTGACACAGTTTTCGGTGAGGCGAGCGATCTCATCGAGGGTAAGGACGCGCCGGGCTTCGTCAGCCGCGGGCTGCTTGCCCGGCGACTCTACTTCCGCACCTGGCTTGTCGACCTTCAGATCCTGGGGCGCCATGGCGCTCCTCCATGTTCCTGTGTTTTGCAGCGCAGCATAATTATGACTGTGAAAGCCTGCGGTACCAATAACCAATACGCCGCATTAAAAAATCAAATGCGCATGCCGGGAGGGAGCAATCTACGGCAGGTGAAACGCGATGCTGATGTCCACTTCGGAATCAGAGGCTTTTCCGTCGACGATGGCCGGAGAGTAGACCCATTGGCTGGCCGCCTTCGCCGCGGCCTCGGACAGCATCGGAGGACCGCTCAGCACTCGAACATCGCGCACCGTGCCGCTTGCGCTCACAAGGATGTGCATCTTCACAATGCCATCGAGGTGGCGGCTAACGGCCAGCGGCGGATAAACGGGATCGACACGGCGAATTAATTGCGCGGCTCGCACGACGGCTTGCTTTGGCGGCGGTGGTGCGGGAATCGAGTAGGGTTGTTCGACCAACGGGATCGTGTTCTGCGCCGCTTCAGCGGCTGAGGCCACGGCGGGCGGGGCGGTGGAGTCGGAATTACCACCGCTATTTCTTGGCTGAACCGGAGGGGTCAACACCCACGTCCTGAAAGGGACCGTTGCCCCGCGGCTTGATGAAGGCGAAATTCCGTCGGAGGCCGACCGCGTTTGTCCCGCCGTGACCGGTGCAGAGGATGCCACTGGAATCATCCAGCGGTCGTTGTTGACGCTGACAATCTCGATATCCGATACGTGCGCTCGCGGGGTCAGCGCGACCAACGGAGGAGCCACGGCGCCTCCCGCTGCGCCTTCGCGCAAAACCGCTTTGCGAAAAGTCTGAAACCCACCGGCGAGAGCGCCCCGCCCGACAGCCCATCCCGCGGCTAGCGAAGCTGTCGCCAAAAATAGAAAAAAGACGGCTGCGCTCCATTTATCGGGTAGGCCGCGGTCGATCGTTGCCGGGCTGCGAAAGCTATCGGATTGAAAAGAGAGTACGGGCTTAGCTATTTGTTCCGCACCAGGCTCGCCAACCGCGTCAACAGGCGCGCTCACGGAGGGATGGGCCTCGGCGATTTCCGTGACTGCCGCCACACTGGGGACAGACAGCGTAAAGTCAGAGGACAGCGCCGGGGTTTCGTCTGGATGCGAATCGACCGCAATTGCTGATGCGGCTTGCGCCGGCCCTTCGGATGGAGGCGGAATCGCGGCCGCTAGGGCCTCGGCCGGCGCCATGACCGGAAGACCGACCGGCGGCGGTAGCACCGGCACCGTGGGGAGAACGGCGGGCGTGTCCGGTGCCTGGGCGTGCGCCTCGGCATGTACCCCGGCGGGAATCTCGGGAGAGTCGGCTTCCTCGTTTCCAGAAAGTTCCCGTTCGAGCCACTGCCTTATTTGCTGCCTTGATTGGTCCGGTAAGTCCACGAAGCGCAAGCCCACGAGTTTTCTGGTTTCGTTGGACCAGGTGACTTGCGCGCTTACCTCAATCCATTCCTTCGATTCGGACAGTTGAAAGCGAACACGAGAGAGAAAATCGTCCATCAAGCCCATGACGGCCTGCACCGCCATGCCGTCCTCGCCGATGTTCAGGGCGATTCCACCGTTTCCCTCATCGAGTTCCACGTAGACGAGGGATCGGGGTTGGTGGCGCAGCTGGGTGCGACGCTCAGGATGAACGGCGTCAGAGAATTCGGCAGCGGCCGATGTGTGTGGCGATCGTTTCATAGACCCGGGGACAGGATCCGCGACGATCCTCTAAATTCTTGGCAGTATACGCTGAGCGCTCGCGATAGTCCAAGGCAAGGGCTATCGCCTCTATAACGTCGAGACCCTGACTGCCCAAGCCGCCCGAAGCCCACTCAGGGTCTAACGGCAGCGGAAGACTGCTGCAGCTCCGGAAGCACGGCCGGTAGCTCGATCTGGTAGCGCGCCGCCTGGTCGAAGATAACGAAAGCCCGCAGGTCGGCTACTCGGCCGGCGACCAGATCGCGGAAGTTGCGGTCGGCAGCCGCATCCTTCTGGGAGGGCCATGCGAAGGGCTGCAGCACCTCGATCGCCACGCGCGCTCGATTGCCGGCGGGCAAAAACGCGCTGGATTCAATGTCCGCCGGTTCGTCGGAACTGAGGCTGTCGGTCGTCTTCAGCCGGCTCATGACCACTACATCGGGCCCTTTGGTCAGGCGATAGTCACTGTCCGTGCGGTTGTCCAGGTCATACAGGAAAACAACGGCGGCATGAGTAGTATCTACCTCACGCACGCGCACACCAGCCAGGGTGCCCTCAATGGCGTGCGTGCTCCAGGGGCTAGCGGCCGTTTTGGTGGACGCCGGGCGGGAATACCGCCCCACAATCAGAGCGAGAAGCAGCAGAAAAACGCACGCAAAAGTTCCGACTAAAGCAATTTTCTTTACGTTCACGAAAACAAATTTACCACAAGCCAGCTTGTTGTATATGAAGCGTGCGCCAAAAGTGCGCGAATCACAAAACGGCTGTTTGACGGACGGGGATGTTGTATCCTACGCGCATGAGCCAGAAAATTCGCAAAGATGACTCCGAATGGCGCAAGACTCTGACCGGCGAGCAATACCACGTGACCCGGCAGAAGGGAACTGAGCCGCCGTTTACGGGCGAGTACGAGAACACCGATACCAAGGGCATGTACAAGTGCGTCTGCTGCGGGCAGCCGCTCTTCAGCTCCGACGCGAAGTTTCACTCGGGCTCTGGCTGGCCAAGCTACTACCAACCCGTCGATGAAAAGAACGTCGAAGTTCACCGGGACGCCAGTCACGGCATGCAACGCACGGAAGTGGTGTGCAGCAGCTGCGACGCTCACCTGGGACACGTTTTCGAGGATGGTCCGAAGCCTACGGGATTGCGCTACTGCATAAATTCCGCTGCGCTGAAGCTGGAAGAAGATAAATCCGCGAAGAAATCCTGATCGTCCCCCCCCCCTGTTTTTCCGGGCCGCCGAGACCTTGATGATTAGTGATCGAGGGAGATGATTTGCGGGTCTGCTATGCCTGGATCGGCTGACATCCAGCGAATGGCCGACGGCGAAACCACGTAGAAGATGACGTTGGTCGGGAAACCGGTCACTACCCCGGAATTCGTGAGTATGCCGCGCCCGTTGGCGGCCACCATGTTGATGGTGGCGCTCAGCGATTGTCCGAGGTTGGCTTTTCCCTCCGGAAGCGCAACCGTAGGCGCGGTGAATTCGTCGATCACGCCGAGTATGCTGCCGGCTCCGTTGCTGGTGACCTGCCCGAGAAGATTATTCACGTTTGTCTCGGCTGGGAACCGCGCGCTAAGCGCATAGCTGCCCGCGACGGACGTGTCCGCAAACGGCCCGCCCGATTGCAGCTCCATAAATCCTGAAGTGACCGCCGCGTCGCCGCCGATCAGGAAGCCTTGGCCTGGACCGGTCAGATAGGCCGTCACAAACCGAGGCGCGATGGCTGCCGCCGGCGGCATGGGAGGTTGAATCCAACTGAAGGCCACGCGACCGTTTGGCGTAGCCGAGCACGTGCCGGAGAGACTCGTGGGCGGAGCAATCGTGCCGCCGTCATTCTGGTCGTACGACAAAGTAAACGTAGCTGTGCCGTTGCAAGTGGCGGCCGGCATAAGGCCCGCGAAAATGTCGGCCTTGGCTCCATCGGTTCCCGATCCTGTGGCTACGCTCGTCCCAGGCAGCGATGTGGCAGGGCCGAAGGTGGCCGCGGGCTGCTGCAAGATCACTTCGCCGCTCAAGCGTGGAGGATTGGGCGGGCTAAGGGGCGCGCCCACGCTATCCACCTCCACGAAGAACAGGTCGTTCGCGGACACAAAATAGAAATTGAAAGTCAGCGTGGTTTGGGATTTGGACGGAGGCTGAAAGACGAAGTGCGCCGCGCCGCGATTCCCGGAGGAGAACACGAAGTCGCCGGAGAGCGATTGCGAACTCTCCGTTCCGGCATCGTTCAGGTCACTCGTTCCCTGGGTCAGAGATTGGCCGCCATCGGCGTTGAATACGCCGGCAAAAGCCTCGGACTTTCCCGTGAAGTCCTGGCCGGAGAATCCGAAGGCGTAATTTCCACTGAAGCTCGCGGCCGAGAAAGTGGCCCCGACGACCGGTTTCAGAATTCCTTCGCCGTGCGTGCCAAACGTGTCGGTGCTCGTAGTGGTGGAATTATTCTCGAAGAAGTGAGCGTTTCCGTTGGACTGAAGAACCAACTGATAGTCCGTGGTGATGATGTTATTCGGATTGCGGGGATCAACGGCTTTGATTTCGAGTGTGCCGCGGCCGTCCGAACCGATCGAGTAGGTGCCCGTCAGGGCGATGCTGGTGAGAATACCGGACGCCCGGCTGCTGTCTTCAATCCCAGTCGAGATGTTGCCCGCTCCGTCCGCGGCGAGCGTGCCGGTTACAGCCACCGATCCGCCGGAATCGAAGCCTTTAAACAAAAATGTATATTGCCCTTGAAACAAAGCGTTGTTGGCGGCGCCGGGAGTGATGGTGATGGTGAACACGCCGGTCGTTTTCATTGGCACGACTTCAGAATCCTGCACCTGCACGGTGAAAGTCGAAGTTCCGGCAATCACCGGGGTCCCAGAGATGCTGCCGCTACCATTGGCCTGCGATTGCAGCGTCAGCCCAGTCGGGAGTTGGCCCTGAGTCACAGTCCATGTATACGGCGGCACGCCTCCGGTGGCTTGCAGCGATCCGCCCGAATAAGGCGTCGCTGTACTGCCATTGGGCAAAAATGGAGTCGTGATCAGCAGGGGAGGCGGTGCCTGGACGACAAGCGTGATCGTGGCCGTAAAAGGCTGGCCCGGAGCCGGGAGAGACGAATCCGTGACCTTGACTTGGAATGAATACGGGCCGGCCAGAGTGGGCACGCCACTCACTACGCCGGTGGCAGGATTCAGGGTCAAGCCGGGAACAGGGAAATTGCCTCCTCCCACCAAACTGAAGGTCAGTGGCGCCACACCGCCCTGCGTCTGGATGGCGGCTGTGTATTGAATGTTCGTCGTGGCTGTGGGCAGCGAGGTGCTCGTGATCGTCAGGGTTGGAGGCGGAGTGACGGTGATGGCGAGCGGCTCGGAAATCGATACGCCGCCGACGGGATTGGCAACGGTTACGCCGCCGCTATCGGTGACCGTCACAACGAAATTGGAAGTGACTGCCGGCTGACCGGCGAGCGGAGCAGAAGGAGAGCCAACGAACTGACCGGTGGTGGAATTGAGCGTCACACCCGGGGGCAAGCTGCCGCTGGTGACTTTGTACGTGTAGGGCGTCACGCCCCCAGTCACCACGATCGTTTGGTTATACGGCACACCGTTTGAGCCATTGGGCAAAGACACCGTGGTGAACGTGGGGGGCAGATCGACGGTAATGCTCTGGGTCTGGGTCTTCGAGGGCTGCGCCACCGACGTTGCGGTGAGAGTAACGGCGATCGAGGCGGAAAGGCTGCTGGGCGCGTTATAGGTCACCGACATCGCGGTGGAATTTGTCAGCGTGCCGCAGCCGGTGCCCGCGCAACCGCTCCCGGTGAGCGTCCAGGTGACACCTTTGTTAGTTGTATCCGCACCGAGCAGAGCCGTGAAATTGACGGTCTGCCCCTCGTCGATGCTTAGTGCGCCGTTCGGCAGGATCTCAATGGTAATGGCCGTGGGGCCACCGCCTCCGCAGCCGGAGACGAGGAGGCCGCCCGCGCAAAGGATGCAGAAGACGGCGAGAGCGGTTACCGCAGAACGCAGCCGGATCATGCAATCACCGGCGCGCGCGTGGCCGCTGTTAATTTTGGGGTCAATTCCAGGAACGGGTAGGCCATGCAGACATCCACCGAATGAGTTGTTATCACGCTCTTCATTTTTGATATTAGGAAGCGCCCAGGCCGGCTCGAGATCGTCCCCGTTGTAGTTCCGGCACAATATTGGAAACAAGTTGAATAACAAAATGGAGAGAGCGTGTCAACGCACATCCGCTGCGAGCCCCTTGGGAGCGCCTGAAGTCGATCCGGCATAAGTTGGAAGATGCTTTGAATTCAGGCATGTGGATGCGTTTGAAGCGGGCGGCGTTGCCCGGCAGGGCCTTGGAGAAATTCGGGGCCAAAAGGACGGGTTCGGGCAACTGTTTTCAATTGGCGAGATTTCTAGTATAAAAGATCACCTAATGGGTTAGTTTCGTACGTTCATCGGAGACGCGCATTGATTGAAGTGCAGGACCTCACCAAGGCCTACGGTGCGGTTACGGCCGTCGACCACGTTTCGTTCACGGTCAATAAAGGCGAAATTCTAGGTTTTCTCGGGCCCAACGGCGCCGGGAAGACGACTACCATGCGTATCCTGACGGGCTACATGCCCGCCACGTCGGGAACCGCGCGGATCGCCGGCTTCGACGTCTTCGAAAACTCCATGGAAGTGCGCCGCCGCATCGGCTACCTGCCGGAAGCGCCGCCCGTCTATCCGGATATGAGCGTCGAGAGCTACCTCGATTTCGTGCTGCGCATCAAGAACGCGCCGCCCGAAAGGCGCGCGGGTAGCATCACAGACGCGCTGGAAAAGACAGGCCTGGCCGACAAACGCACGCAGCTGATCAAGCGCCTCTCCCGCGGATACAAGCAGCGCGTCGGCCTGGCGCAGGCGCTGGTGCACGATCCCGAAGTCATCATTCTCGATGAGCCGACCGTCGGGCTTGATCCCAAGCAAATTATCGAGGTTCGCCACCTGATTAAGAATCTGGCCGGGAGCCACACCATCATCCTCTCGACTCACATCCTGCCGGAAGTGAGCATGACCTGCGATCGCGTGGTGATCATCAACAAGGGAAAAATCGCCGCCGTGGACACGCCTGAGAACCTTACTTCGCAACTCCGCGGCGGGCAGCGAATCCGTGTAGAAGTTCAGGCTCCTGAAAAGCCTCTGGCGGAACTGCTGCTGGAGGTTCCCGGCGCAAACCACGTCGACGTGCAAGCGCCGCGCGCGGACGGCAGGGTAATCGCCATGGTCGAAGCGGCTTCCGGAACGGATATACGCAGCCAGGTGGCCGCGCGGATCGTCGAGAAAGGTTGGGCGCTTTTCGAGCTACAGGGCGTCAGCATGAGTCTGGAAGACATTTTCCTCGAGCTGACGACGGACGATGCGTCGCACGCGGAGGCCGTAGTAGCGGGCGGGGGTGGACATGCGTAGCCTGTACGCGATCTATCGCAAGGAGATGGGCCATTATTTCGTTTCGCCCGTCGCTTATGTGGTGGTGGGAGTATTTTTGATTCTTTGCGGATTCTTCTTCGACCGCATCCTGGATTTTTACGTGCAGAATTCGCTGGCCGCGGAGATGCAATCGCTGCGTTTCGGCGGCGGCCCTCCTCCCATCGACATTCCCGGGCAGGTGATGCGCAGCTTTTTCGACTTGCTTTCGTCCTTGGTGCTGTTCTTCACGCCTATTCTGACCATGGGAATATTTTCGGAAGAGCGCAAACGCGGCACCATCGAACTCTTGATGACCTCTCCGGTCACCGAGACGCAAATTGTGCTAGGCAAATTTCTGGCGGAGCTTTCGCTCTTCGTCATCATGCTCCTGCCGACCGCTGTGTACCTTATCTTCATGAACCTTCACAGCGATCCCCGGCCGCCCTGGAGTTTGATGCTGGTGGGATATCTGGGCGTGCTGCTGCTGGGATCAGGCCTGCTGGCGCTGGGGTCGTTCATTTCTTCGCTAACCGAGAGCCAGATCATCGCCGCGGTGCTGACGTTCGGAGCTTTCCTCATACTCTGGGTCATTGATGCGGGGGGGCGAGGCGGGGACAGCACGCTCGGCCAGGTGCTGCAGTATCTGTCGGTGATTCATCACTACGACGATTTCACGCGCGGGATTGTCGACACAACGGGCGTGGTGTATTACCTGAGCTTTTTTGTGTTTTTCGTTTTTCTGACCGTGCGTTCCATCGATTCGATTCGATGGCGCCGGGCTTAGCGAGCGACTGAATTTTTATGGCTGACAATCCCAGAAGTCCCAGCGGCTCACCGAAGAAACGCAGCCGCAACGAAATCGCCGAAATCGTCGGAAGCGCCGGCGTGGCGGCGCTCATCGGCGGCTATCTCCGCTATTCGTTCCAAGGCGAATTGCTGATTGCCAGCAAGATCATCCTCATCGCCGGGGGCGTGTTGCTTTTGGCCGGAATCGTCCTCGGATTCGGCGGCATCATAAACTTCCTTTCGCGGCGCTCTTCGAAACTCGGCACCAATACCGCGATTCTCGCTATAGCAGTGCTCGCCATTCTCGCGGTGTTGAATTATCTGGGCGACACTCACCACAAGCGCTTTGATCTGACGACCGAAAAGCTGTATACGCTCTCCGATCAGACGAAGAAGACCGTCAGCAGCCTGCGCCAGGACGTGAATGTCGTCCGCTTCGCCAACCAAGCCGACCCGCAGCTCAGCGACTTGATGGCCGAGTATAAGAACGTCAGCTCGCACATCAAATTTCAAAACATCGATCCGCGCGAGAAGCCCGAGGTCGCCAAGCAGTACGGCGTGACGCGCTTGGGCGATGTTGTGGTGGCTGCCGGGGAACACCGCCAACCCTTGGAGCCCGCGCCCGAAGGCGGTTTCTCGGAGGAAGATGTCACCAGCGCGATCATTAAAGTTACGCGCGACAAGATCAAGATGGTCTGCTTCACCACGGGCCACGGTGAGAAGTCATTGATCGACGACAGCGCCAAGGGCTACACGCTCGTGGATCAGGGGCTGAAGAAAGAAGCGTACAACACGAACTCCGTGAACCTGGTCACGTCTAACGGGGTGCCGGCTGATTGCGATCTTCTGGTCATCGCTGGACCCACACAAGCCTTTTTCCCCCAGGAAGAGATGATGATCGCCAGGTATCTCGATGGCGGCGGGAAGGCGCTTATTGAGGTCGATCCGGAGACCGATCCCAAGCTCGACGATATCTTTCAGACCTGGAACATCGCGGTGGGATCAAATGTCGTGGTCGACGCCAGCGGGGCGGGCCGGCTGTTTGGCATCGGCCCGGCAATTCCTCTGGTCATCGATTACGGCGACAGCCCCGTCACCAAGACTCTTCAGGGCGGGATGACCTTCTTCCCGCTGGCGCGCACCGCTTCGATCGCCGACAAAGCCAAGGCTGACCCGCAAGCCGTCGAGCTGCTCAAAACGTCGGCGCGGAGTTTTACCATTCCGAATTTGAAGCAGAAGGAAGTGACGTTCGATCCCAAGACTGACACGGCCGGGCCGCTCTCGCTCGGCGTGGCAGCCGACCGCGGGAGCGGCGACAACACGGAGCGCCTCGTCGTAATCGGCGATTCCGATTTCGCCGAAAACCAATGGGTCAGCCAGCAACACAACGGCGATCTCTTTTTCAACGCGGTCGACTGGCTGGCGCAGGATGAGAACTTAATTTCTATCCGCCCTAAGGCGGCTACCAATCGCCGCGTCACATTGACCGCAGCTCAAGCCACCGTCCTGCGATGGCTCGACCTTTTGTTTCTGCCCGGGATCGTCATCCTCGCGGGAATCACGATCTGGTGGAAGCGGCGATAGCCGTTTTCCTGCGGAGGGTTTGCGCGAATGGTCAAGAACAACACACTCATCGTCCTCCTCTGCGCGGTGATTCTTGCTGGCGCGGTGTACTACTTCGACTTCCGGCACCCCAAGGACGATAGCGCGCCGAAGGACACCTCCAAGCCCGCACTCTCGCTGCAGGCTTCCGACGTCACGGGAATGACCCTGAGCCATCCAGTGCGCGCGGAGGACCCGGCAATTGAATTGGAAAAGCACGGCGACGATTGGCAGATCACCCAGCCGGTACAGACGGAGGCCGATCAGCCGACCATCCAGGGTCTGGTAGACGAGATTGCCGGAGCCAGGGTCGATCAAACCGAGCCCGGAACTCCGGACCGCCGAAAAGTCTATGGTCTCGATCCGCCGCGCACTCAGCTTGAACTGCGCATGCAAAACGGCTCCAAACACACCCTGCTCTTCGGCGACAAGGATTTCACGGGCGCTTCGGTCTATACGGTCATCGACGGGGGACAGAGTGTGTCGCTCCTGCCCAGCGCGCTTTTTGACAGCGTCACCAAGCCACTCGACAATTTGCGCGACCGCGCCGTGTTGCACCTGGACGCGGACGCGACCGCGTCATTCGACCTGAAGAATTCTTCCGGCGAACTTCTAGCCTCCAAAGACAAAGATCAGTGGAAGTTCAGCAAGCCGGACAATTCGCCGGCCGACGGGGACGCGGTGACGTCGCTGTTGAGCGGCGTCGCCAGCACGAAGTTCGTCAGCGTTGTTGAGGAAAAGCCGGAAAATCTCGCGAAGTATGGCTTGTCGAGCCCGGCGGTGAGTTTGACGGCGGCCGATGGCAAGGGTGCCAAGACAACACTGCTGGTGGGCAAGAAGGATGGCGATTTCTATTTTGCACGCGATGCTTCGCGCCCCGCCGTTTTTCGCATTGACGCCGATCTGTACAAAAAGCTTGCGGAACAATACGCGGACCTCCGCGATAAGCAGGTGGTCCACGTTGATACATCCAGCATACAGAGCATCGAGCTACGCAACGATAAGGGCGTTATCGCCGCGAGCCGCAAGAAGGATTCGCCGGACGAATGGGACTTCGACTCGCCCGCGGATCAGAAAGGGAAGACCGCGGCCACCTGGAAAATTCTTGATCCCGTCACCGGCCTGCGCGCCGACCAAGTGATAGACCACCCCGCCGCAGCCCAGTTGGCGCAACTTGCCAAGCCCGCGGTGACAGCTGTTTTGACGGACAAGTCCGGCAAGCAACTCACGGTGCGGATTTCCCGCGCTTCTGGAGATTTTGCCTACGCCCAGGCCAGCAACAGCCCGGCGCTATATAAGGTGAAGAAGCAGGTTGTGGATGATCTGACGTTGAGCGCCGCGGACGCCGCGCTTTAGCCGCTGTAGAAGGTAACAGTTAAGGCCTTACGCAGCTCGATTCGAATCGTCGAACGCGGGCTCGCTCGGCCAGGTTGCCAGCAGAGAAATCTTCCCGGACACCGGCGAGACGTGAATGTAGTAAACGCTCGCGCATCCCTGCACCTCGAAGATGTTCCTCCGCTTGGGGTCTTCCACCAGCCTCGATTGAGCCGCTAGGCACGATCGCAGCCCGCGTACGGCATCCGCCGAGTGTTGGCCCAAATCCTCGATTGCCACATCCTTGCCGCAATTGGTCTTCATGGTAACTCTCCCTCTTCTTTGTCGCCCCAGTAGAGAATACGTAAGCACGCAGCAATAAGTTTCCTCCGCGCCATTTTCTAATGTGCCCAGTGCATCAGATGCTATGTGCTTGCTATAAGTCGCAACATCTTCAAATAGTTGGGGAGTTAACCCCTAGTTTGATACTTGCGGCCCACCTTGACAGTAGCCATAGTCAAATCCCGGCCAAGGGGGGCTTGTGAAGAAGAAGCGGGCAGAACGGAAGAAGCGGCCAGAACGGAAGAAGCGGCCAGAACGGGGGAAATCAAAAATGAGTGAAACAGACCGGCGGCGAAAACACCGCCATTGGCAGGTCACTGTCTACTATCATGACGGCGAAAAATTCGCCCGTGTGTATATCGACCGGGAGCGGGCCGAGGCCTTCGCAATCCGTCAGAAGAAGTCTCCAGTGGTGAAGGCGGCCCGGATTACCGAAGTCGACTAGGCCAGTCCGTTTGGCCGAGTCCACACTGGCACTGTTGACTCTTCGTTCACCTAAGGTCATATACTGGATTCATTCGATTGCTTCCGTTTTCGAGTCCCTGCTATGGTCGTTTCAGTATGAAGCCCAAAGAAAACTTGCTTCTTCTTTGGCTTGCCACTGTGGTTGGCGGGCTGGCCTTGGGATTGTCGCACTCTGCCGAAAGGAGCCTGGTGGGCGACGGGATCGGGGCCTTCGGCATCATCGGGTCGTTGTGCACCATGCTGGCCGACAAGCTGGGAACCTACCGACCTTGGCAGGATCCTGACCGCGTACCGCGAACGCCGCTGGACCCAACGCATCCCCCTGAGTAGTTCGCTCGTTGCGGTAGCCGGCACCCTATTATTTCGTTTGATCCTTGGTAGGTTCTCGATGGCCCTCCGTGGACCTTGTTCAGCCGCGAGCGGGCATGCTATAAGTAACGAACTGCAGGGAAGCACGAGTCGTGCGGGATTCGTATAGTGGTAGTACGCCACCTTGCCAAGGTGGAGGCGAGAGTTCGATTCTCTTATCCCGCTCCATATCCGCCGCCCTTCTGAGTAACCGCCCATTTCACCTCGATCCTTAGGCGCGAAGCGCAAACCCAAACCCCAGCGGAATTTACAATCTAGGCCCAAGCGCAAGTCCCAAACCAGGACGCATAGAGTCATTGTCGCCGTGGGCTCCATGCGGCGCCCCAAGCTCGCCGCCGTGCGCGAGGCTCTGGCTGCCGTCGGATCGACGATCGATCCCCATGCCGTGTTCCGTGTAGTTGGCATGGACGTGCCGAGCGGCGTGCGCCACACTCCGCTCACGCGCGACCAAACGATGGCCGGCGCCCGCGAGCGCGCGCAGGCGCTGGCGCGAATCGCCCGCGAGAAACGGCTGCCGTGGCAATACTTCGTGGGCCTCGAGGGTGGGCTGGATATTGTGGAGCAAAGCGGGAGAAGCTGGGTGTTCCTCGAAAACTGGGCTTACGTGTGCGATCGAGAAGGCCGTGAGTCTTTCGGCCAGTCAGGCGCGATCCTGCTGCCCGAGGTGCTGGTCAACCGAGTGGCGGAGCAGGGGATTGAGCTCGCTGAAGCGATTGATGAGTTCGCGGGCCAGCGCGGCGTCCGCGATGCACAAGGTGCCTGGGGAGTGCTGACCGGTAATCGCGTGACGCGCAAGGACGCTTTTCGCATGGCTGTGATTAATGCCTTCGCGCCGTTCTTTCGCCGCACCTTTTAGTCACGTGCTAGCCTAGATGGGGGTTAACGCATGGAGAGAGTGCCAAAAGGAGTCGCGGCCGGCGCAGGGTCCGCCGTGGAGCTGCGGCGGCACCTCTTCTATGAAACCTCTCATTCGCCGGCGGTCTCCGATCTGGTCGGCTACGAGCACGCCAAGGACATCATCGACTTCTGTTTCATCGCCAATCCGTATTACCCCACGCCGGAAATGCTCGCAGGTCTCCAGCAGCAACTTCCCAACCTGATAAAGTCCTACCCTTCCAGCAATCCATTGGAGAGTCAGAAGCATCTCGCGGCGGTACTGCAGGTCGATCCGGAAAATTTGATTATCGGCAACGGCGCAACCGAGCTGATCGTGCTCATCAACACGATCCTGATCGAGCGCATCGGAGTGCCGGTGCCGACGTTCGGCGAGTACATCGAGAAGATGAGAGACGAACGCGACGCGGAACTCTATTTCCTCGATCCGGAGAAGAAATACAACCTCGATCTGGACGACTATCGCGCCTGGGCGGCGCGGAAAAATCTGAAGGCGCTGCTGGTTATCAATCCGGGCAATCCCACGGGTCAATTCATCCCGCTCGAGGCGATGGTTGATTTCGTGCGCCGGACGAGCGATCTCGATTTTGTGGTCGTCGACGAGTCGTTCATTGATTTTGCGGGCGATCCCGTGCCGAGCCTCCTGCCGAGGGCTGCCGAGTTCCCGCACCTGCTGGTGGTGCGCAGCATGAGCAAGCACTGCGGCGTGCCGGGCCTTCGCCTGGGCTATTGCCACAGCGGCAACCGTGAGGTGCTGGCGCGCTTGCGCCACTTTGTGCCCACATGGAATTTGAACGGCATCGCGCAATATTTCTTATCGCTCTTGCCGGCGACCGACGCCGCCTATCATCAGGCGCGAAAGCGATTGATAGCGGACGTTCGCTGGCTTCACAGCGCATTGCAGTCGATTCCCTGGATCGACGTCTATCCCACCGGCGCGAACTTTGTGCTCCTCCGCATCAAGACAGCGATGACCGCGGCGGAGCTTCAGACGCGGTTGCTCGCCGAGCATCAGATGTACGTGCGGGATTGCTCAAACAAAGTGGGCATGGACGCGTCCCACATTCGCGTAGCCTCGCAAGGGCGCGAAAAAGATGCGAAGCTCATCGAAGCGCTGCGCGGGCTGGGACCCAAGGTGCAATGAAGCGGCCCGTGGTTTTGGTCACCGGCCGCCGGACGCCGCGCGGCACGCGGTTGATCGACTACGTCGGCGAATTGCATCTCGATCTTCTGATTGGGCTGGGGCTGGTACCAGTGATGGTCCCGGTCGTCCCGGGAACGATCGCCTGCCTCCCGCAATATACGGAAGGTATGGATGGCCTTCTGATCGTCGAAGGGGAGGACATCGAGCCCCGGCACTACAAATCCGAGAGAGCCAACTTCCGCTACCTCGAAAAAACGCACCCGCTTAAGGATCGCATCGAAATTCTGCTGATGCGCCAGGCGCTGCGGAAGAAGATTCCGATTCTCGGGATTTGCCGCGGATCACAACTGCTGAACGTAGTCTGCGGCGGGACACTCTACGGGGATGTGCGGAAGGAGAAACGTTCGCGCCTCCTGCACATCGATCCCAAGCATTACGACTCCTATCGTCACCCAATACACATTGTGGGGCGAACTCCGCTGGCCAAATGGTACGGGCGCGAGACGATTCGGGTGAACAGCTATCATCATCAGGGCATTCGCGCTCTTGCGCGTCGCTTTCGCGCCATGGCCCATGCTGACGACGGATTGATCGAAGCGTACTACGATCCCGCGGCTGATTTCGTCGTCGGCCTGCAGTTTCATCCCGAGCGCATGCTGGCCGAGTACGCCGGGAACCGCCGGGTGTGGCGGGCTTTCGCGGCGGCGGCCCATAAATCATTCCGCCGCTCGCGCCGCAGGTGAACACCCTCCGGACGCCGATCGGCATTTGTCGAGATTTGCTTCGACGACCAAAAGCAATACAATGTTCTCAGATTCGTCATGGACGTTCGCTTCGCCCTCGCCTTGGCTGCCGCGCTCGCTCTGAGCCCGCAGATTCCCAGTAGATCGCTGTCCCGCGATGCCTCAACAAGGGGAGGGTTCTCAGCCGGCATCCTATTGGCGGACACCGAGGATAAGGATGCTCCGCAGCCTGATACGCAACTGCAGCCGGTGTCGCGGCTCCTTCTAGTGCGCGACGTAAGCGGCGAGTTTGCCAAAGCGGTGACGGGCATCCCGGGCGGGAAGAAGGGATTTCGCGTCGCGGCCGGCAAGCCCATTAATGCTCAGACGCTTCGCGACGCGCTTCGCCTGCAGGGTCAGGCGGCTGGCCCCGGCGATACGGTGCAGATTACCAACGTCGACTTCCGAGCCCATGAAATCGTGGTCGATATCAATGGCGGCCCTAGGAAGCATTTCCACCTGCGCGATCATTTGCAGGTCGGCGCGGGCGCAGGCTCAGGCCCCATCGATGCGCCGCCTGCGCCGACGCACCCCAATGAAGGCTTAGGCGCTACGTTGATTTTGGATTATCACGGTCCGGTGCCGGATATGAGTCCCGATCAGCTCAAACACGATCTTTCGGCGATGCTGGATTTCTCGAAAGAACACTCCGCTTCGAAGAGCTGGATCGATACGTTGCCGCCGCAATTCCAGCAGGGAATTAAGGATCACCACGCAGTGCTGGGCATGGATCGGGAAACGGTAATCGCCGCCATGGGACGTCCGGACAAGAAGGTTCGCGAGCGCAGTGACACAGGAGTCGAGACCGAGGACTGGATCTTCGGCACGCCGCCGGAAAAGACCACATTCGTCACCTTTGTGGGCGACACCGTTATCCGCATCCAGGAATTTAACTAGTGACAAATCTAGTAGATGCGTTGACTTTTCTCTTTGCACGCCATAGCATCGTCAATCCTGCCGGTCCCTCCCCGCGGGCTGGTAAAATCCTCGTATCTTTCCTGGAGGACACATGGCGGCAGTGAAGGTAGGCATTAACGGATTTGGGCGCATCGGGCGAAATATTTATCGCGCGGCGCTGGGCGATCCGCAGGTCGAGATCGTGGCGGTGAACGACATCACGGACTCGAAGACCCTCGCGCATCTTCTCAAGTACGATTCGATTCTGGGCAATCTTCCCCACAAGGTTACGCATACCGAAGACTCGATTTCTGTTGATGGCAAGGCGTTCAAGGTGTTCCGCACCAAGGATCCGGCGGAGCTGGATTGGTCGTCCGTCGGCGCATCGATCGTGGTCGAATCAACCGGCCTGTTTACCAAGGGCGCCGATGCGCGCAAGCATATCCGCGGCTCGGTAAAAAAGGTGCTGATTTCCGCGCCGGCGACTGACCCCGATCACACCATCGTCCTTGGCGTGAATGAGAAGACCTACGATCCTGCCAAGCACGATGTAGTCTCGAACGCTTCCTGTACTACGAATTGCCTGGCGCCGGTGGCCAAGGTTCTCCAGGACGCTTTCGGCATTACCGTCGGCACCATGACCACCATTCACTCCTACACCAACGATCAGAAACTGCTCGATCTGCCTCACAAGGATTTGCGCCGCGCGCGGGCCGCCGGGCTCTCCATGATCCCAACCTCGACGGGCGCAGCAAAGGCCTTGAATCTGGTGATTCCGGAACTGAAAGGGAAGCTCGACGGATTTGCCATGCGCGTGCCTACGGCCAACGTGAGCGTCGTTGATCTGACCGTGATCACCGAAAAGCCCGCCACCGTCGCCAGCGTCAACACCGCGCTTAAAACCGCGGCGGACGGCCCGATGAAGAACATTCTCGAATACACGGAAGAGGAACTGGTTTCCATCGACTTCCGCGGCAACCCGCACTCGTCGATTGTCGACTCCGGCTACACCCGCGTGGTCGGCACGAACTGCGTGAAGGTGTTGGCGTGGTACGACAACGAATGGGGCTATTCTTGCCGCTGTGTAGACCTGATCAAGTTTTTTGCGTCCAAATTCTAGGGTCAGCCGTTCGCGCGACTTTTTCTCTCCGACGCCATGAACAAGCTCTCCATTCGCGATCTGGAAATGACCGGCAAGCGCGTATTTCTGCGCGTCGACTTCAACGTTCCCCTGAAAGACGGCCGGGTATCCGACGACACGCGCGTCCGCGAGACCTTGCCTACGTTGCGCCTGGCCATCGAGCGCGGTGCGCGTCTTGTGCTGGCCTCGCACCTCGGGCGTCCCAAGGGCGGACCCGATCCGAAATTCAGCCTGCAGCCGGTGGCCGACCGCCTGCGCGAATTGCTCGGCAAACCCGTCGCTTTCGCGCCGGATTGCGTTGGGGCTGACGCGGAGGCGAAAAGCCGGGCGCTTGGAAACGGAGAAGTGCTGCTGCTCGAAAATGTGCGCTTCCATCCACAGGAAGAGAAAAACGATCCTGAGTTTTCGAAGCAGCTTTCGCAACTCTGCGACGGGCTTTTCGTCTGCGATGCTTTCGGATCGGCGCACCGCGCGCACGCTTCGGTTGTCGGCATCACCAAGTTCGTCCGCCAAGCCGCCGCGGGGCTGCTCATGGAAAGGGAACTGGCCTACCTGGGCAAGGCGATTTCGCACCCTGACCGCCCGTTTGTCGCTGTGCTCGGCGGCGCGAAAGTGTCCGACAAAATCGACGTGGTGCAGCACCTGATGAAGCTCGCCGACGCAATGCTCATCGGCGGAGCCATGGCCTACACGTTTTTCAAGGCGCAGGGCTTGCCGATCGGCAATTCGTTGGTGGAGAACGACAAGCTCGATCTCGCGCGTGGCTTGCTCGACCAAGCCCGCGAGCGCAACTTCAACTTGTTGCTTCCCGTCGATCATGTGCTGGCCGAGTCGCCCGATTCGACCGCGACCAAAGTCACTCGCATTGGCGCCACGCCCGAAGGCTGGATGGGGCTCGACATCGGGCCGCACACCGTGGAGCTATTCCGCGCGCAGATTTCGAAAGCGCGCACGATCGTGTGGAACGGGCCGCTGGGGATGTTCGAAAAGCCGGCCTTCGCTGCCGGAACGCTGGCGATTGCCAAGGCTGTAGCCGCGGCGACTCAAGCGGGGGCGACGTCGATTATCGGTGGCGGGGATTCCGTTGCCGCCGTCGAGCAAGCTGGAGTAGCGAAGCAGATTTCGCACATTTCGACCGGCGGCGGCGCGTCGCTCGAATTTCTCGCCGGTGAAAAGCTTCCCGGTGTTGAAGCGTTGTCGAACGCCTAGCTGCAGAGAGATGAGGAGAAGCAATTGCGGCGTCCGGTGATCGCCGGAAACTGGAAGATGTACAAGACGCGAGCGGATACGCGCGCGTTTTTTGAAGCTTTTCTACCGCTGGTCGCGCAAGCTTCGCACTGCGATATCGTTGTCGCTCCGCCGTTCACTGCGCTGTCGACGGCCGCCGACTCGGCGCGCGGAAGCTCCATCGCAATCGCCGCCCAGAATATGCATGACGCAATCGAGGGCGCCTTCACGGGCGAGATTTGCGCGGGGATGATCGTCGAAGCGGGATGCCGCGCCGTGATCATTGGCCACTCCGAGCGCCGCCAATACTTCGGCGAGACGGATGAATCGGTGAACCGCAAGACTCGCTCGGCGCTCGCCGCCGGGCTCATGCCGATCGTTTGCGTGGGCGAAACGCTCGAAGAACGCGAGAAAAATCGCACGGAAAGCGTGTTGCGGCGCCAGTTCGAGGGCGGTTTCAGCGCGTTGACCCCTGCGGAGTTCTCGCGTATTCTGCTTGCATACGAGCCGGTGTGGGCCATCGGCACGGGCAAAACGTCGACTCCCGGGATGGCCTCCGAAGCGCATGCCTTCCTGAGAAGCCTCGCCGGGAATCACTTCTCGCGCGACCTTGCGGGGGCGCTGCGAATCCTTTACGGCGGCGGCGTCAAGCCCGCCAACGTAAAGGACTTGATGGCGGAGGAAGAGATTGACGGCGCGCTCGTCGGCGGAGCGAGCCTGGACGCGAAATCATTCGCGTCTATCGTCAATTGGCAGTCGTGAACTGGTAATCATGAACGGGCAATCGTAAATTTTATTTTTCCGCGGTAAGCGGAAGTGGAGAGTGGCAATGCCGTCGTGGGCAAAATGGGGAATCTCACTGGTAGTGGCCGTCGCCCTGATTGAACTGGGCTGGCACTACCTGCCGCTGCTCGTCACGCTGCACGTGATAGTTTGCTTCGTGCTGATCATCGTTATCATGCTGCAAAGCGGCAATGCCGCTGATCTGGCGGGCGCGTTCGGCGGCGCAGGCAGCCAAACCGCTTTCGGTCCGCGCGGCGCGGCCACTTTTCTTTCGCGCGCCACTACTTGGTGCGCCATTGTTTTCATGCTGACTTCGCTGACGCTGTCGGTAAAGCGCACGCCGACCGATGTGGGCACGGGCTCGCTGCTGGAGCAGACGTCAAAGTCCGGCGCGGCCCCTGCCAAGCCGGCGGCTCCCGCTCCGGGTACGCCTGGGGCGCCCATACAGATTCCGATACAGCCGGGCTCTGCGCCATCGGCGCCGGCTCCAGCACAGCAGACGCCGCCTCCTCAGAAATAGCGGCTTCTGTTACACTTCGGCTCTCCTAACGCGGTCGTGGCGGAACTGGCAGACGCACCAGCTTGAGGGGCTGGCGGTAGCAATACCGTGGTGGTTCGAATCCACTCGACCGCACCAACCTTTCCGCCCAGGAAAGGTTGTCCCGAGCGAACGAAGAGAGCCGAGGGACTTTTCTTCCGGCGTCACCTTGTGGTGACTAGCGAGGCGGCCCCTAGGGTAAGAACGGTGTCTCCGAGCTGCGACACGAGCGGCGGTTTCCCTCGGCTGAGCTCGGGACAAACTCTTTCGGCGACGCCTAGTGGCGACAGAAACCTCTTTCCTTGAACTTCCACGCGGCTGGTCGCACGCGCTCTCACTCCCGCAAGGTAGTACTCATGGGCAGTAACCGATTGCCTCCGTTGGTCCCCAAATCGTTTGACCCATGCGAAGTATGAGCAGAATCTTTATTTGGAGTCCGCTGAGTTCATTTCGCATTTGTGATTCCCACTTACTAAGGATTCGTCCATGGATGCCACTGTTATCGAACCAAATCTGCAAGTCATTCCCACTGGAACTATTATTTCGCAGATGTTTCAGGCTGCTAGGCATGCCAGCGACCTGATTCTGTCGCCTCATCAGGCGCCTCATGCGCGGTTGAACGGCAAACTGGTGGCAGTAAAGATACCCGGACTCGAAAAACTTACCCCCGAAGACACGGCGCGGATTGCGGCGGACCTGATCGGCTCGAATGATCTGGCGCAGAGAAGGTTAAAAGAGGAAGGTTCTTGCGACCTATCCTACAGCATTCCCAAATTGGCTCGCTTCCGCGTGAATGTCTTCATGCAACGGGGAACGCATGCCATTGTGATGCGGGCAATTGCTACGAGCGTACCCGACCTTACATCGCTTAATTTGCCTCCTCAACTCGCTCAAATCGCAGACCTAAAAACTGGAGTCGTATTGGTGACGGGCGCGACTGGATCGGGGAAGTCATCCACCTTGGCGGCCTTGCTAAACCTTATCAATGAAAGGATGGCGTACCATATCGTCACCATCGAAGACCCGATCGAATTTACTCACAGCCACAAAAAATCGATCATCCACCAGCGGGAACTGTATATGGATACTCCCAGGTTCGACCTGGCGCTTCGCGCTGCTTTG
>Ga0302326_10005183_pt1 | contig 29778 bp, 23 predicted proteins | sample Palsa_T0_3_FD_202264 | JGI IMG/M metagenome (GOLD analysis project Ga0302326, IMG submission 202264) | Peat permafrost microbial communities from Stordalen Mire near Abisko, Sweden - Palsa_T0_3 | ecosystem: Environmental > Terrestrial > Soil > Palsa > Peat permafrost | place: Sweden: Abisko... | reverse complement strand
ATCGGCGACTGCTCGATCGCCGGACTATCGAGGTTCCAAGTGACGACATCGTCCGGCTCGCAGCCGTTCTTGATGCGCAATGACATGAGCGACGGATTATCCGGGGACTTGCCCATCGCCGCCTTCATGAATGCCACCTGCGAGCGGTGGGCCTCTTCTGCCGCTGCGTAAGCCTCGTCGTAGCGCCCCAGCGCATCGAGCGCCTTCGCCAGCGGAAACAACGCGTGGTAGCGGTGCGCGAATTCCGTCTGCTGTTCGAGCGCCGAGGACAGGTAGCTTCGCGCCTGATCGTGCTGGCCGGCCCTCGCGGCCAGCAGCGCCGACACTTGCAGCCGCTCGGGGGCGGTCCCAAGAGCACCCTCGTGCTGCTCCGAGCGCTGTAGAACGGCGCGTGCCTCATCCAGCCGATGCAGCCGCTCCAGGATCGACACCAGCACCAGGGGCGCGCGCCCCTGGAGAGGTGGATTGGCCACCAGTTGCTCGATCGCCGGGGCGGCGCGCCGACTCTCTCCCATCATGACCAGCAGGATCGCGATTTGGGCGGTAATCTGCGGTGTCAGTCCCTGAAGTTGCTGCCAGTTCTCCAGGCTCGCTAAGGCTTCTTCGTGGTTGGCCACGTCGTAGCAACACTGTGCGAACGCCCAGCGAATCGTCGCATCGGTCGGCGCCAGGCGAACGGCGTCGCGTAGCGCGAGGTAGGCCGCGTCGTAGTCGCAGCGTTCCATCTGCAGCACGCCCAGGTTGTACAGCAGTCCCGCTGAGGGCGGGGCGAGCCGCAGCGCGCGATCAAACGCAGCGATGGCCTGATCGTAGCGGCGCGTCGGGCGCAGCGCAGTGGCGAGGTTCTGCCAATGCTCACGGATCGTGGGCTGCATCAACGTGAGCGCGTTGAACACGCGCACCGCCTCTTCGTGGCGGCCGGCGGCGTAGAGGATCTGGCCGAGCAATCCGAGGGCCGCCGGATGATGCTGGTGCGCACGCAGCAGCTCCAGGCACTTGGCTTCCGCGGCCGCGAGGCGGTCGCTGGCGAGATCCTGTCGCGCCAGTTCCAGCAGCCCCTCGGGATCGTCACGGGAAGACATCGTTAGCAGCCGGCGAAGCGCTAATGTGCCGGCTGTGCGATGCGCGCTTGGAGCGCCTTGACCAGGTCCGCGACCACGATGTCCCAGCGATTACTGAGCTGTGGCTGCCGGAACAGCCGCATCGTCGGATACCACGGGCTGTCGCTGCGCTCGAGCAGCCAGCGCCAATCCGGCGCGGCGCTGAGTGCCAGCCACGTCGGTCGTGCCAATGCACCGGCCAGATGCGCCACCGAAGTATCCGAGCTGATGATCAGATCGAGCGATGCCATGATCGCCGCGGTGTCGACAAAGGCGTGCGGACCGCGCTCCTCGCCGGGGATAAAAATGCGCTCGCGAAACGGCGACGCGTCCAGTTGCTGCAGGCCCTCGCCCTGCTGCAGCGATACCAGACTGACGCCCGGGATGCGAGTGAGCGGCTCGAAAGCCGCCAGCGGCGGCGAGCGGCCGCGCGCCCAGATCAGGCGCTCGACCTGTACGTTGCCCTGCCAGGCAATTCCCACTCGCAGGCCGGGAAGTGCCTGCAGGCGCGCCCGCCAGGCGGCCACGCGGGCCGAATCCGCCGCAAGGTAGGGTACGTCATGCGGAATCGTCGCCAGCCGGGTGTCGAACGCAAGCGGCAGGCTCATAAGGGGGCAATGATAGTCGACCGGGGGAATCGGCTCGCCGCGGCCGATCACCTGCACCGCGCCCGGCAGCGTGCGCATCAGAGCCTTGAGCGCCGGCATCACCTCGAATACCACCGTCGCATCCCGCTCCGCCAGCAGCGGCAGGTAGCGGCAGAATTGGATCGTATCGCCCAGACCCTGTTCGGCATGCAACAGCAGCGTCTTTCCGGTGAGCGGCGGCGCGCCGCTCCAGCGCGGCGCGCCGAATTCCCGCGGCGCGACTGCCAGTGCCGGCACGCGAAAGCGCGCCTCGTACAGCGGCCAGCCGCGCGTGAAATAACCCTGCCTCAGGTGCAGGAAGGCCAGCTCGATCTGCGCGGCGGGATCCTCGCGGTCGATCGCGAGCGCGCGCTCCAAGCTCGACGCCGCCTGCGCGTAGCGTCCCAGCTGCGCTGACAGCACGCCGATATTGACGTGCGTCGCGGCGGCCGTGCCGTCAATGACCGCGGCGCGGATGAAGTCCGCCAGCGCGGCATCAGCGCGGCCCAGCGCCTCGAGCGCGACCGCGCGATTGTTCAGTACCTCGGGGCGATCGCGCTTGATGGCCAGGGCGCGGTCGAAGCTCGCGACAGCTTCGGCGTAGCGCTCCAGACGCAGCAGGGCTACGCCGTGCTGCACGTGTACCTCGCCATCCTGCGGCAGTAGCGCGGCGGCCCGCTCGAGCGGCGCCAGCGCCTCCGCCGTGCGGCCGAGGGCCAGCAGGGCAGCGCCGCGCCCCAGTAGATCCGAGGCCCGCGCGGCATCGAGCGCGAGCAGTTGGTCGTAGTCGCGCAGCGCCTCGGGGTGGCGACCCAGCAGCGAGAGGGCCATCGCACGATTGTGCAAGGTGTCGAGGTTGGCGGGATCGATCGCCAGCGCGATGGCGTAGCTCTCCAGCGCCTCAGGATAGCGGCCGAGCTGCGTGAGGATGTTGCCGCGATTGCTGTGCAGCGCGGCCAGCTGCGGCTGCAGCGCCAGCGCCCGATCGATGCTGGCAAGCGCCCGTTCGTGCTCACCCATGCCGGCGGCGAGCTTGGCCAGATGCTGGTGCGCCAGGGACTGATTCGCATCCAGTTCGATCGCACGCTCGAAGCAGGTGAGGGCATCCCGAGAGCGTCCGCCGGACTCGAGCGCGACGCCTAAATCGGTCAGCACGCCGGCATCGTGCGGCGCCAGACGCGCCGCCTGGCCGAAGTTCGCGAGTGCTTCCGCGCTGCGGCCCAGCGTCGCAAGGGCGGCGCCCCTGAGCCGAAAGGCGCTCGCGGCCCCGCTATCGAGCGCCACTGCACGCTCACAGCAGCCCAATGCATCCTCGGCCCGCCCCAGTGCCAGCAGCGCACGCGAGAGATTCAGCAGCACGGGCACGCGGTCGGGCTGCAATTCCAGCGCCGCTGCCATCAGCGGCACGCCGGCCTCGGGACGCCCTAGCTGCGCCAGTGCAACGCCCAGGCGCTGCATCAGGTCGGCGTCGCGGGGCGCTGCGCGCAGCAGCTCCTGCAGGATCGCCGCCGCTTCCTGGAAGCGACCCGCGCGCTGATGCTCTACCGCGGCTTCGAGCCGTTCGCGACTGACGGTGGATGTCATGTGTTCCCGCGACGCTGGCTCACCCGATGCGGGGTGCGCCAAAAAAAGGCGGGCACGAGGCCCGCCTTTGAGTCTACCGAAAAAGGGTAGTTCGATACGCTTTAGAAGTCAGCGGTGACGTTGAGGAACAGGAACCGCCCCATCGTGTCGTACACCGACGCGAACGTGTTGTCCTCGGCGTAGACCTGATTGCCGCCGGTGGTATCGCCGATCGACGGCGGATCCTTGTCCAGCACGTTGTTGCATCCGGCGCGCACCGTGAACTTGTTCCAGGTGTAGGAAACATGCAGATCGAGGTAGCTGTACGTCGGAATCTCAGCGTCAGGCAAATTGGTCGAGTTAGCACCCCCGATTGCCTCGTAGTCGGGGTTCTTCGGATCGACAATCGTATTGAGGCCCTTGCCGAAGAAGCGCCAGACGGCGCCGCCCGACAGTCCCGTAACGGGCGTATCCCAGTCCACGGTCATGCGATGGCGCCAGGTCGGGGTGATCGGGGAACAGCTTGGGCCAAAGCGACCGGCGCAGTTATAGGCCTTTGCGGCGCTCGGCGAGTAGATCAGGTCCTTCAGCCAGGTGCCGTCGAGCCGCGTTCGCAGATCACCGAAGCGTCCCATTCCGTACTTATAGGCCAGCCCAATGTCCAGGCCCCGGTACTCCAGCCCGCCCTCGTTCAGCAAGGGGTCATACGTGTAGCCATCCGGACTGGCCCACAATGTGCCGGCACCATCGCGATGCACCAGGTCGCACCACATCGGCGAGCCCGTCAGCACACAGTTCGTCTGAATCAGGTTCGGGCCGTAAGAGTTCACCAGGTTCGTGATCTTGATATCGGTGTAGTCCACCGTCGCACTGAACTTCGGCAGGAAGCTCGGGGTGAATACCAGGCCCACATCGTAGGTCTTACCGACCTCGGGTTGCAGCTTGGTGCTGCCGCCGACCAGGCCGTTATATTGCGCCGCCGGGGCCCTCGGGGCGCCACCGGCGGCATACTGGGCCGCGGACAGCCCCAGCAGCGCGCATTGCGCCGCCGAGAGCGATGTACCCGAACCGCACAGGTCGCCGCCCGAGTCCAGAGCGACGTGATCGGGCTGGTAGAGTTCCTGCAGGTTCGGCGCGCGTACCGAGCGGTTGTAGCTGGCGCGCAGGCGCACGTCACTGACCGGCGCCCACTCCACACCGAGCTTGTAGGTGTTGGTATCGTAGCCCTCGCTGTAGCTCGAATAGCGATAGCCCGCCTCAAAATCGAGGGATTTGGTGAACGGCGCATCGTGCACGATGGGCATGCGCGCTTCGCTGAAGATTTCCCAGAGATGCTGCTCGGCGGACACCGGTGGTACCGGCGAGCCGATGCCGGCCAGATCGGCGCTCTGATACTCCTCGTCCGGATTGCTGCTCAGCGTATCGCGGCGGTATTCGGTGCCCAGCACGACTTTCAGGCCCTCATTCGCCCAAGGTGTCTTGATGCCCCTGCTGGTCAGGTCTCCGGATATGTAAGCACTGCCGATGTCTTCCGTCGTCTGGGACGACAACTCGCCCGGGACGGAGATGTAGGCGAGCGCGGCCGGGCTCACCGCCACCGCCGGGTTGAAGATCGGCCAGGGCACGCAGCCGGACTGCCCGCCCATGCACACCGGCCCGTTCGGACCGGGCACGACGAGCAGCGCGTTCTGCATGTGCTGGGTGGACGTATCGTTGTTGTGGAAGTCGAAGGCCCGGGTCTGCGAGAACAGACCGTAGGCATCGTACGTCCAGTCCTCCACGATCTCCCCGCGTACGCCAAACACACCGCGATAGTCCGTGTGCGAGTATTCATCCTGGCGCGGGCCACCCTCGACGTTGCGGCGACCGAGGATCACCTGGCCGATGCCAGTGGCGCTCATCTGATAGGGGAAGTACGGTGTGGCCAGGGCGCGATTTTCCGGATTGGTATAGGCCACCCCGGGGCACAGGATTGGATACTCGGCGGCGGTGATGTAGGGGTTCATACCCGCGTTGCCGTAGCCTGCACCGAGCGGGCCGCAGTTGTAGTTGAGGGTACCGTCGATAATCCCCGTAGCCGCATCGATTCCCTTGCCGCCGCCCTTGAACGACCCCGCCGCCGCATAGTTGCCGGTGGTACCGTCGTCCATGAACATGAACTCCTGGTAGGCTTCCATGTGATCGTTTAGTTTCAACTTGCTGAAGAAGCCGGCGGTGTAGCGCGAGTCGTTACGCTGCAGGTAATGCGAGGCAGCGAAATTGTACGTGTTATAGCGCGGTACGAGTTCTCCGGCGGCATTGACCTGATATTCGCCGATGCCCGGGTTCTCGAATACGGCCGGAGCAGTACTGGTCGAGCCGACGCAAGAGAACGGCACCGCGCCGCTGCTGCTGTTGCTGAGCTCGCAGGCCGAGTGGTCGCGGTGATTGGCCGTGACAGCTGCGGCCGTGCGGTATCCCAGGTAGCCCTCAAAGTTGCCGGCACCGTCGGCGAAGTTGTGCCCCATGATGACGGTGATGTCCTTTTGCGAACCATCCCAGTTGGAGCCGGTGACGGGCGCATAGTCTGCGGCGGTCAGCAGGTTGTCGATCCAGCCCTCGTGGTTGACGTGGTTGTAGATGCCCACATTGCCATCGACCCGAACGCCTTCGAAGTGATCGTTCATCACGAAGTTGACGACGCCCGCGACCGCATCCGCGCCGTAGGTCGAGGAGGCGCCGCCGGTCAGCACGTCGACGCGCTCGATCAGTGCCACGGGTATCTGGTTGACGTCCGCGGCCGATGCATATTGCGGGTCCGCGCCCTGGTTCGCTGCCGGGTCACCGCCCTGCAGGCGCCGGCCGTTGACCAGGACGAGGGTGCGCTGCACCCCCAGGCCGCGCAGATTGATGGTCGCAATGCCGTCCGAGCCCATCGACAGTCCGGAACTCTGGTCGGCGACCACCTGGGGCAGGCTGTTGAGCAGATCCTCAACCCGGGTAGTGCCCGTTTCCTTGAACTCCTCGCTCGATACCACGGTCACCGGGCTGATCGCATCCAGACTCGGGCTGGCGATGCGCGAACCGGTGACCACGACTTCCTGCAGGCCGGGGCCCGATTCGGCGGCTTCGTCGGCGATGGCAACCGAGGGCTGTGTCGCAGCGGTCGCTGCGACACCTCCGACCAGCAGCGCCATGCGCACCGCGCGCCTGATAACCTGATTGCTTTGGGTGGTCATTTTCTGATCTCTCCCTAATGCATTGATTGAATATGCCTGGGCTTGCGCCGAGTGGCGCATTTCCCAAGACATGTTTTTCCGCAGTACTTTCGCAACACCCGTGGCCGTGGTAAGCCCTATATCCCCACCACGACCGGGATTGCGGCCGCGAAACCCCCAAAAGAGACCGGGGTTTCCGCAGCGTGACGCGAGTATATGTAGTTCCCGCAGCGTGACACAAGTCACAGTTGGGACCAATTGCTCGGGTGTTGCTCAGCCGCTACACGAGATGTGGCGGCCGCGGGCCCCCGGTGCGAGGCCGGTGCCGCGTCATGCCCGGCGCGCTGGTGCTGTAGAGCTGAGAATCGGCGGCGGATCGCGGCCGATTTCGATGTGAATACGCCGCCGCCCGCGCCCGCTCAGTCAGCGAGCGAGTCGACGCGTGGGCTCAATGCAGGACCGGCAGTAGCTGGCGCAGCGCGACCCCCAGCTCGCCCTGCTGACCGGTGAGCTGGATGTCCTCACCGCTGACGACGTGCAGCGCGGGATTCGCCGGCGGCGCCGGCGTGGCTGCCGTGCACTCCACTCGCGAGCCGGTCGCGCACCCTGTATCGGCAACGCCGGCGGCCGCACCCGGGATGTCGGCCTGCTTCTGCGCCGGCGTGGTCGCGCAGCCTGACACTGCGAGCAAACTGAGCAGCATGGCCAGGGGGATGGGATGGAGGATCATGGCGACCTCGGGACGCTCGGGTGCGCAATTATATTCGATCGCAGCCCCGACCTGCACGCTGCAGCGTGACATCAATTTCGTACCGGTCCCTCGGGCGCCGAGCCGAACAGGCGGTGTCGCACCTGATCGCCGACGCGAATCCCGAGCCGCGCGCATTCGCCGCCCGCGAGTTCCAGCACCGCCTTGACCGGAACCGGGGCCGAGATGATGTCCTGCGACTGCGGGGTCGCGCGCTCACGGATATAGACCACACGGCCCCGCTCGTCCACGAACAGCATGTCGAGCGGGATCAGCGTGTTCTTCATCCACATGCTCATGACGTGCGGCGCCGGCTGCGGGAACAGCATGCCCTGATTCGCGGGCAGCCAGCGCACGAACATGAGGCCCTGCTCGGAGCGCGCCGGTGTGTCGGCAATCCACACGTTGAACCATTGCGTCGCCTCGCGGGTGTGAATGTTGAGCACCGACGTAGGGAAGCGCTCCAGCGCCTCGAGCGCAGGCGCCTGATCGGCGACGGCGACGGCGGTGGCACAGGCCAGCAGCGCCAGCGACAGCGCTCGGCTGAGCAGCCGCGCGTGTACCGGCGCCGCGGCGCTTCGCTTAAGGCTTGGCAGGTTCCGGCTCATCAGCGCGATCCTCGTCGACAAGGGCGCCCGCGAAATCGAAACGGCTCAGCAGCACCGCGGCCTTGCCCGCGATTGCCGCGGCGGGCGCGGTGCAGAAGCCGCGGGCACTGAGGCGGCGCAGATGTGGGTCGAGTGTACCCGGTAGCCGCGCCTCGCTGAACTCATCGATGGTGCACTTGCCGTCGCCCGCGGTGGAATACAGCTTGTGCTCGCCCTCGAAGATCACGGTGACATTGGTCGGCACGTTATGCGCGCTGCGCGCGCCGGGCGCAGCCGCGATGCCGAACACGAACCGCAGGTTGTGCTCGCCGTGCTTGCCCGGCCCGAGGAAGGTCAGGCGCAGGCCTTGCTGACCGGGGCGCGGACCGCCGTCGCACTGCATGTCGGCATCGTGCCAGTCAATGTCCATATTGCTGGCACCGCGCATGCGCAGTCGCAGATAACCATCGTGCGAGGGCAGGCAGCCGGCCGCCGCGGGCGCGGGCGCAGCGCCCGCTGTCGGCGCGGCGTTCATCATCGGCGCGGCATTCGCTGGCCTGACATCCTGCGCGCCGGACGCGCTCGCGCTGTGCGGCGCGCCCTGCCGGCCGCACGCACCGATGCACACAGCCACTGCATACAGCAGGCTGCGCAATGCGCCGGCAGTTCCGCTGCTGCCGCTCAATGGCCGGGCATCCCGATCACCTCAATGCGAGTACTTCAGGCCCAACTCAAAGAAGCGGCCGATCGCACCCTGTTGTGCAAATGCCATGTTGTAGTTCGACTGGTTGTACGCGGCCTGCGGATCGAAGGGCGCGGCCATGTTGAACAGGTTCAAGACGTGCAGATCAACCAGAAATTGCTTGGTGATGTGGTAGTGGGCGAACAAGTCGATGTCGGTAAACGAGGCGGTATGGCAGGTCAGGAACCAGGCATCGTAGCAGCCGGGTCCTGAGGTTGGATCGGTATCTGCAATCCCGCTGACGTAATTGACCGTAAACCCGAGCTCTCCTGGCCCGAGGGTATCGCTGAGCGTTCCCTGGATCCGATTCCTGGGCGTTCCCGTATCGCCGCTGACTGACGTCGGCCCGTGGGTGCCGGCCACATCCACGCAGGACCCTGGACCGGACTCGCAGACCTCCTGGCTGATCAGATGGGTGTAATCGACATCGAGTTCCAGCGTGCCCGCTTTGCCGAGATTGAACTGGCTCTGCAACTCGTAATCCAGGCCCTTGGGCTCGTCCAATCCGAGGTTCACATACGGTGCGGTGAAGGCGATGATCGGTCCCGGCAGGGTCGGATACGCGGCTTGTACCGGGCCGCGGATGTTGATCGAGTTGCCACCGTAGCCCGAATTGATCTCGTCGGAGCGGCGGATCTCCCACCAGTCCACCGAGATATGCACCTGCCGGATCGGCTGCAGCACCACACCGAAGGTGTAATTTCGTGATTTCTCCGGCTTGAGCGCCGGATTGGCGATCGAGATTGCGCTCGCCGAACCACTGCCGCAGTCGTTGGGGAGGTTGGTGTAGGGGCAACGCAATGGGTCGATGGGCGCGTTTTCGAAGAAGGTCACGCCGGAATTGCCGCGCTCGCCCGGTCCCGGAGCACGAAAGCCCTGGGAATAGGTGCCGCGAAACATGACCTGGTCGATCGGATTCCATTTCAAGCCGAACTTGGGCGTGGTATCGCTGCCCACGCCGCCATAATTGTCGATGCGCCCCGCCGCGTCGACTTCCAGGGCCTGAACGAGCGGCAGCGACTTCAGCAACGGCGCATTTAGTTCCAGATAGAAATTCTCGTTGTTCTCCGTTCCGTGGATGAACGTGGTGCCATTGTCCAGCACGTCACCGCTGAGGGTGCCGGGCTGACCGGGAACGTCCTGCCCATCGTGGCGAGCGCCGGCTCCGACCGCGAAACCGAGCGGTCCGCCCGGAAGCTGCAGGAGTGATCGTGTGGCCGTGACTTCGACGTATTGCAGGTCGGATCCCGCGACCTGGTCGGTCGTTGGTGCGAGAATCTTATAGACCGACGGAGAATTCAGATAAGACGACGCCCCCAGGTGGTAGCTGTTATTGGCCAACACCGTATCCAGGCCACTGAGCGTGACGTAGTTGACATAGGTTAAACGCGTCAGCCCGCGCATGACGCCGATGCTGGAATCCAGTTCCCAACCCGCCACCGAGCCTTTGAGGTCAGCGACGAAACGGAACATCCGGGTATTGGTGAAGGTCACCGTCGGGCCCACGTCGGCAAACTGGTACGCGAGCCACGCCGGATTGGCCGGATACGGATTGTTGACGTTGCCGACCGGCAGCAGGATCGGCTGTTCGGAGGGATCCTCCGAGTTGACCGCACCCAGAAGCGCGGGCCAGTAGCTAAAGGTCTGGGAAGGGTAGATGAGCTGCTCAGCCTTGGATTGGAACATCGATGCGGTCACGACTCCGCTCCAGCCGGCACCGAAATCCATGGAATGACGCAGTAGCACATTGATGTTGGTGGTCTGCGGCTGCACCTGAACGTAGGCCGCCTGGTCGTACTCACAACCCCCGAGTACGTTGGCGCCACCCGCCTTTGGATTGGGACAGGCCGATAGATTCTGATAGCTCAGCGGCGTGCCCGGATTGGTCGGGTCATACTGTCCGACCATGCCTTGGTTCGTGTTGGTGATCGGAAAGGCCGACCCGGGTTGCACCACACCGAAGCCCACCGGGGCGTTCACCGCTGCCGGGTATTGGTCGTAATAGTCGAAGTTTGAGTACTGCGGGCGCGAATCCAGCCCGATCGCCTGCTGATGCCGAAACTCCACATTGACGTAGGTGTTATGGCCGTCGCCCGGCAGGTCGCCGAAGCCATAGGTGGCCGAAAAATGCTCGGTGGTGCCGTCGCCCTTGTAACTCGTGCCGGCATCGGCGGACACATCGGCGCCAACGAACGTCTTCTTCAAGATGATGTTGACCACGCCGGCGATGGCGTCGGATCCATAGACGGCTGAAGCGCCGTCCTTGAGCACTTCGATCCGGTCGATTACCGATTCCGGCAGATTGCCGACGTCGACGAACGAGCGCTCGCCATCGTCGGATATCGGGTAGTTGGCCATGCGATGGCCATCGATCAGCACCAGTGTTGCATCGACGGTCAGGCCGCGCAGCGAGACGCCGGAAGCGCCGGCGGCAAATGCCCCGTTGTAACTCTGGTTCAGGTTGCCCTGGCCGTTCGAGGTCAGGGCATGCAGCACATCGGAGATCGAGGTATAGCCGCTGTTGGTGATCTGTTCCGAGGTGATCACCTGCACCGGAGAGGGCGTGTCAGTGTCGCTGCGCTCAATGCGCGAGCCCGTGACGATGACCTGCTGCAAGGCAGGACCCTGATCCGCCGCGCTGTCGTCCGCTTGCAACAGGGGGCTCGCGAGGAACATCGCGGCCACGCCGCCGGCGAGGCACGCTTTTCGAACTGTGGACTGACTCGCGATGCGAGCGGCAACACGCCCTCGCGGCAACGGCGTGCTGAAGGGGCTTTGCATGCAGCTCTCCCTAAAGGTCATCTAATTCGATTGCTGGACCGCTACTCGCCCGTTACTCCCGGCGAGGACCCGATCCCTGGAGGTGCCAGCGAGCATAAACGACCATGTTTCTGCGCGGCAAATCCTGTGGCCAGGATGCGACAGCGGCGACCCGGCGGCGAGCCGCGCTTTGCGAGTCTGTCGCGCTCGACGTTCTGGTGTTAGCGAGCCACTCGGCAGGGATCGCATTCGCGAGGCGACGAAATCCTTTCAGTACAAAAACGGGATCAATCGCATGGCAAGCGCCGCGCTGGCTGACGAGCGTCGCGCTCACACATCGCATCCTCTGCACCAGGCATCGAACGCATTCCTATTGCGATGCAGCGCACGGGACGCCACAGGTCTTGCTGATAGACTTTTCGCATATGATGAACCGTCGTAGGGCTGCTATGCCTAATCAACTCATTGAAATCTATCCGGTGATCCCCGCGTCACTGGCGCGGCTGCCGGAGCTCTCCAGTAATCTGTTCTTCAGCTGGCACCGCCCAACCCGGGCGCTGTTCGAAGACCTGGAACCCGAGCTCTGGCAGCAGGTCGGCGGCAACCCGCGTTTGATGTTGCGATGCATCAATCAGGAAAACCTCGACCGCGCAGCCGCCGATCGCATCTATCTGGAGCGCTACCGGCAGGTGGTCGAGTCCTTCGATGCTTACCTGTCGGCGCCGCAGCGGGCCGATGAGCCGCTGGTCGCGTACTTCTGCGCCGAATTTGGTTTCCATGAGAGCTTTCCGATTTACTCCGGCGGCCTGGGTATCCTCGCCGGCGATCACTGCAAGGCAGCCAGCGATGAGCGGCTCAATTTTGTCGCTGTCGGACTGCTCTATACCCAGGGCTACTTCATACAGTCGGTGGACAGTGACGGCGTGCAGCACGCGAGCAATGCCGAGACCGATCCACGCGACCTGCCGATCGAGGCGGTGCGCGATGCCAACGGCGGCTGGATGCAAGTGACGGTACGCATCGCCGGTCGCAATGTCGTGGCCCGTATCTGGAAAGCCCAGGTCGGCCGGATCTCGGTCTACCTGCTCGACACCAACTGCAAGGAGAACGCGAGCGAGGACCGCGAGATCACGCACCGTCTCTACGGCGGGGACGCCGCGGTGCGCATCCGCCAGGAGATGATTCTGGGCCTGGGCGGCGTGCGCGCATTGCGCGCGCTAGGCATGGAGCCGGCGGTCTGGCATATGAATGAGGGTCATGCGGCATTTCTGATTCTCGAACTGGTACGCGAAGGTGTCGCCGCCGGGCTGCACTTCTCCGCCGCGCTCGAGTCGGTGGCGACGCAGTGCGTGTTCACCACCCATACGCCGGTGGTGGCAGGCCATGATGCCTTCGATATGGGACTGTTCACGCATTGTTTTCAGGACATGTTCCCCGAGCTCGATGCCTCGGTGGAACGGGTACTGGATCTGGGCCGCGCGCCGCATGCCTCCCACGCCTTCAACATGACCCACCTGGCGCTCAACGGCGCGCGGCGCATGAACGGCGTCAGCCGCATTCACGGCGCGGTGTCCTCGCGCCTGTGCGCCGATCACTGGCCGGAAGTGCCACCCGAACAGAATCCGATGGGATACGTGACCAATGGCGTGCACGTGCCGACCTTCCTGGCCCAGACCTGGAATCGCTTTTTCGACAGCGCGCTCGGTCCGGAGTGGCGCGAACGCCTCTCGGACCGCGACTTCTGGCATACCATCACGCAAATACCGGACTACGATTTCTGGGAGACGGCGCAGCAGGTCAAGGCGCGTATGCTCGATGGGGTGCGAGCCCGCCTGCGCCGCGAGTATCGTGCCAAGGACCTCAATCCCGCGCAGCTGCGCCGCATCACGCGGCTCATCGATCCCGAGCGGCCCGACGTCCTGACCCTCGGGTTTGCGCGACGCTTTGCCACCTACAAGCGCGCTGCGCTGCTGCTGCGCGATCGCGAGCGTCTGCTCAGACTGATCGGGTCGGAAGACCGTCCGGTACTGTTTCTGTTCGCCGGCAAAGCTCATCCGGCGGATCATCCCGGCCAGCAGGTGCTGCGCGAGATCAAGCAGCTCATGTTGACGCCCGAATTCGCCGGCAACGTGGTATTCCTCGAGGATTACGATCTGCAGCTGGCGCGCTGGCTGGTGACCGGCGTGGACGTGTGGCTTAACAACCCGGTGGCCCCGCTCGAGGCGAGCGGCACCTCCGGCATCAAAGCCGCGGTCAACGGCCGCCTCAACGTCAGCATTCTCGATGGCTGGTGGGCCGAAGGCTTCGACCATAACAATGGCTGGGGAATCCCCGCCTCCGATGCACAGGACACGGAGCGGCGCGACGCGCTCGACTCGGCCGCGATGCTCGATGCAATAGAAGAAGAGGTCGTTCCGCTGTATTACGCGCGCAATCCGGAGGGCTTCTCGCCGGAATGGGTGCGGCGCTGCAAGCGCGCCATGATGACGGTCATTCCGCACTTCAATATGGGCCGCGTGGTGCAGGACTACGCGCACGGCCTGTACTACCCGGCGGCGGAACACCATCAGCGCCTGATGCGTGGCGGCGCGCCGGCGGCGACGCAATTGAGTAGCTGGAAGCACCGCGTGCGCGAGCAGTGGGGCGGCGTCGCACTGCGTCGCCTGACCGATACGCCGCGAGAATTGCCGCGTGCCGGCACGCTGAATGTTCGCGTCGCCGCGGCGCTCAACGGGCTTGCGCCCGGCGACGTGCGCGTGGAATTCGTGGCGCAGCGGGTGCTGCCGCGCTCGCGATCCGAGCTGCCGCCGCTGTCCTCGTTCCGCAGCGAGCGGCACGATGACGCCTGGCGCGCGCTGCTGCTGCCGAACGGCGAGATCGACAGCGACGGCTCGGCGGTCTACGAGCTGCACGCCACGCCGCCCAACTGCGGACAATTCGCCTTCGAGATCCGGATCTTCCCCTGGCACGAGATGCTGGCGCATCCCATGGAGATGGGTCTGCTGCGGCGGCTGTAGCCGCGCGCAATCCGCGCGTCCTCCTACAGCCGCTTCAGCGCTCGCGCGGTGGTGCGCGAACGGATTTGCGGCGAATAATCGCCCGAACGTGCAGCGTCGATTGCTGCGCAGGTACTATACTCATCGCGTTCCGTCACCACCCGAACCTATGGCCAAGCAGCAGTCGCGGGCTTCCTCTGGTCGCTACGTCAGTCGCCTGACCAGCGGCGCATTGGCGGTGGTCATGGCGGGCGGCCGCGGCGAGCGGCTCAAGGATCTGACGCTGCACCGCTGCAAGCCCGCGACCCCGTTCGGCGGCAAATTCCGCATCATCGACTTCGTGCTGTCCAACTGCGTCAATTCGGGGATCCGTCAGATCTTTCTGATGACGCAATACAAGGGCCAGTCCCTGATCCAGCACGTGCAGCGCGGCTGGAGCTACCTGCGCGGTGAGTTCGGCGAATTCATCGACGTGGTGCCCGCGCAGCAGCAGGTCGGCTTGCACTGGTATCGCGGTACGGCCGATTGCGTGTATCAGAACCTCGAGCTGATTCGCGCGCTGCGTCCCAAGCACGTGCTGGTGCTCGCCGGCGACCACATTTACAAGATGGACTACGGCCCGATGATCGCCTACCACGTCGAGAAGGGCGCCGACATCACGGTCGGGGTGGTCGAAGTACCCCCCGAGCGCGCCAGCGACTTCGGCGTGCTGTCAGTCACCGACTGGAACCGCGTCACCAAGTTCACCGAGAAACCGAAGCAGCCCGAGACCATCCCGGCCCGACCGGATGTCGCGCTCGCCTCCATGGGCATCTACGTGTTCAACGCCCGGCTGCTGGAGAAACTGCTGATCGCCGACGCGACCGACGACAAGTCGGCGCATGATTTCGGCAAGAACGTGATCCCGGCGGCGATCGATCTGCTGCACGTGGTTGCCTATCCGTTTACCGACGTCAAGACGCGCGCGCAGAACTACTGGCGCGACGTCGGCACCGTCGATGCCTTTTACGATGCCAACATCGAGCTGGTGCACGTTGCGCCCGAGCTCAACCTCTACGACGAAGAGTGGCCGATCTGGACCTATCAGCTGCATCAGCCGCCGGCCAAGTTCGTGCTCGACGAAGTCGGGCGTCGCGGCACGGCGGTCAATTCCATGGTCTCTGGCGGCTGCATCATCTCCGGCGCATTCGTCAACCAGTCGCTGCTGTTCTCCAACGTGCGGGTCGAGGAGCGATCCACCATCGCGCGCGCGGTGGTGCTGCCGAACGTCAAGATCGGTGCCGGCTGCACGGTGAACAAGGCGATCCTGGACGAGAACTGTGAGATTCCGGACGGCATGCAGATCGGCATCGAGCGTGCGGCCGATGCCGCCAGGTTTCATGTCACCGATAGCGGTGTGGTGTTGGTGACGCCCGATATGCTGGCCAAGCTCGCCCCCGTCCCCGCCCACGCATGACAGTGACTCCCCGGCTGCTGGGGCGGCGGCGCTCGGGCGTGCTGCTGCATCCGACCTCGCTGATCAGCGGCGAGGGCGCTGAGAGTCGCGGTGCGCTCGGCGCGGCGGCGCGCGGCTTCATCGACTGGCTGGCACAGGCCGGTTTTTCGATCTGGCAGGTGTTGCCGCTCGGGCCGCCGGGCGGCAGCGGCTCGCCCTACCTGGCGCGCTCGGATTTCGCCGGCCAGACCTCGATGATCGATCGCAGCGAACTGCCGGACCTCGGCGCCCAGCACTCCGACTTCGAGGCGTTTCTGGCCGCACAGCGCGACTGGCTCGAGGATTACGTGCTGTTCGAGGCCCTGGCCGATCGCTTCCAGGCCCCCTGGTGGGACTGGCCGGTGCAGTTTCGCGAGCGCGAACCCAAAGCCATGCAGCGCTTCGAGCGCGAGGAGCGCGAGCAGCTCCAGCGTCGTCGTCTGGAACAGTGGCAATTCGACTGGCAGTGGCGCGCCCTGCGCGCCTACGCCGCGGCGCGCGGCGTGTTCCTGTTCGGCGATCTGCCGATCTATGTGGCGCCCGACTCGGTAGCGACCTGGTCGGCGCGTGCACAATTCCAGCTCGATGCCGACGGCCGCCCGACACTGCTGGCCGGTGTACCGCCCGATTATTTTTCGGCCGACGGGCAGCTCTGGGGCAATCCGCTCTACGACTGGGCGCAGGCCGAGCGCGACGGGTTCAGCTTCTGGCGCACGCGGCTTGCGCGCCAGCTGCAGCGCTTCGATCTGGTGCGCATCGATCACTTTCGCGGCCTGGCCGGTTATTGGGCCGTTCCGGCGGGAGCCAGGACCGCGCGCGAAGGCCACTGGCGCCCGGCGCCCGGGCAGGCGTTGTTCGCGGCGCTCACGGCCGACTTTCCCGAGCTGCCACTGGTCGCCGAGGACCTGGGCGTCATTACACCGGACGTCGAGCAGTTGCGCGTCGCCTTCCGTCTGCCGGGGATGCGGGTACTGCAGTTCGGCTTCGACGGCACCCCCGACAACCCGCACCTGCCGCACAATTACCTGCGCGATGTGGTCGCCTTCACCGGCACCCATGACAACGACACGACCGTGGGCTGGTACCGCAGCCTTGCGCGTGCGGACGCGCAGCGGGTGGAGTTTTATCTGCACACCGACGCTGCCGGCCTGCCCGAGAGCATGGCGCGCGCCGCCCTGGCCTCGGTGGCGCAGCTGGCGATCATTCCGGCTCAGGACCTGCTGCAGCTCGGCTCACAGGCGCGCTTCAACACCCCGGGCACGGCCAGCGGCAACTGGAGCTGGCGGCTGCCGGCCGGCGGTCTGACGGCGGCGCTGGCGGTGCAGTTCGCGTCCCTGAACCACGTGTTCGGGCGCATCAGCGGGGGGACGCACGCATGAGACTTTCGCGACTGCTGCCAGTGCTGACGGCGATCGGTGTCGCGCTCGCCGGCTGCGCCAGTGTACTGCCCAAGCTCGAGGCACCGCGGCTGGCAGTCACCGGCGTAGTCATCGGCGGCGGCAACATCCAGCAGCAGCAGATCAGGCTGACGTTTCATGCCACCAACCCCAACAATCGCGCGATCGCGATCCGCAGCATCGAATGCAACCTCGAGATCGAAGGCGCGGCGTTCGCGCAGGGTACGACCGACGCCGCTTTCACCTTGCCGGCGCTCGGTGAGACTGACTTCGATCTGAACGTGACCGCCAATCTCAACACCGTGCTGGGGGCATTTGCCGGTGGTTTTGGCCGCCACGCCGTCGATTATCGCGTCTACGGGCAGGTGCACCTGCAGGGCGGCATGCTGCGCAACATCCCATTCGACCAGAGAGGCAAGGTAAGGCTGTGAGTCCTACGGCTGCAGCATGCTTTCATACAGCTCCACGTAGCCGCGCACCTGGCGGCTCCAGGAGTAATCCTGCGCCATGCCATTCTGCATCAGCCGGCGCCACATGCCCCGGTTCTGGTACAGGTCGAGCGCCGTATTGAGGGCCCAGGTGACCGCCTCGGCGTTGTAGTCGTTGAATACGATGCCGGTGCCCGAGCCGGCGGCGGGGTCGAAATGCTGCACCGAGTCGGCCAGTCCGCCCGTGCGCCGCACGATCGGCACCGTGCCGTAGCGCATGCTGTACATCTGGTTGAGCCCGCAGGGTTCGTAGCGCGAGGGCATCAGGAACATGTCGCTCGCCGCCTCGATCCAATGCGCCAGCTCATCGCTGTAACGGCGTTCAAAGTGCACCCGGTCCGGAAAGCGCCGCTGCAGGGCGTTGAAGAAGTCCTCGTAGCGCTGTTCGCCGGTTCCGAGCACCACCAGATTGAACTCGCGCGACTGCAGCAGCCGCGGCATGCTGTCGAACAGCAGATCGAAGCCTTTCTGCGTCGCCAGCCGGCTGACGATGCCGATCAGCGCGAGGCGCGCGCCACCCGTGAGTCGTATGCGCTGCAGGAATTCGTCCTTGATCTCGGCTTTCACGCCGAGCTGATTGGCACCGTAGTTGCGCGTCACGTACCGATCACGCCGCGGATCCCATTCGTCGTAGTCCACGCCGTTGAGGATGCCCACGATGGCATCGGTGCGCTTGCGCAACAGACCTTCCAGCCCCATGCCGTACTCGGCGCTGTGAAGTTCACGCGCGTAGGTGGGACTGACGGTCGTGATACGGTCCGCATAGGCCAGGCCGGTGCGCAGCAGGTTGATGCGCCCGGCGGCGAAATCGGTCGGGTCGAGCATCGAGACCGGCCCTCCGGGCAGCACTTCCGCGTGCACCGCGCTGCTCACGATGCCCTGGTAGCCGATGTTATGCACCGTCAGCACGCTGCGCGCGGCCTGGAACAGGCGGTCCCAGCCGTAGGTCGCGCGCATCAGCAGGGTTCCGGCCGCCGTGTGCCAGTCGTTGAAATGCATGATCTGCGGCGCGAACGCCATGCGCTGGCAGCAGATGAAGGCGGCGTGCGTGAGCAGCAGGAAGCGTCGGTGCTCGTCGGCATCCGAGGTGTAGAGCGAGGCGCGGTGGAAGGCGGCCGGGCAATCCACCAGGTAGACGAAGGCGCTCGAGCCCGGCAGCTGCGCCGTCGACACCGAGAAATCGTAACGGTGGGTGCCGAGCATCAGCGACAGATTGCTCAGGGAGTCGACCGGGTAGATCTGCAGCTCCTGGCGCTGGATGCTGGAGTACCCGGGCATGAAAAGGCGGACGTCGTGCCCGTCGGCGTGCAGGTATTTGAGCAGTGCGCCGGACACGTCGGCGAGGCCGCCGGCCTTGGCGAAGGGGGTCACTTCGGCCGACGCGAAACATATTTTCAATGGCATCGCCGGATCTTACCGCAGCGCGAGACGCCCGTTGGCGAAGCCATTATCATGGCGCCATGCGCTCGATGGCAGTCTATCTGACGCTCCTGGTCCTGCTCATCGTTTCGATCGGGGTCGGTCTGATTGCCTCGGACTGGCCGCGCTGGTGCAGATGGGCGCACTGGTGTGCGGCCAACTGGCCGCCGAGCCCCTGATTTTCGCCACGCGCCGCCACGCATCATGTCCACCGCCCCTTACGTGCAGCTCGAGCAGGAATGGCGGCGTCTGCACGCCTTCCATGGCGCGCTGTCGCTGCTGCGCTGGGACGCGGCCGTGATGATGCCGCGGGGCAGTGCCGACGTGCGCGGGGAGCAGCTGGCGGCGCTCGAGACCGAATACCATGCGCTGCTGACCACGCCGAAGATCACCCGGCTGCTCGATCGCGCGCAGGCGAATTCACAGGGGCTCGAGGACTGGCAGCTCGCGAATCTGCACGAGATGCGTCGTCAGCGCGATTACGCCATCGCCACCCCGGTGTCGCTGATCTCGCGCCTGGCCCGCGCTACATCGCGCGCCGAGGTGCATTGGGCCGAGGCCCGGCGGCAAAACAATTTCGATCTGTTCGCGCCGCATCTGGAGGAGGTCGTGCACCTGGTGCGCGACAAGGCCGCGCTGCTGGGACAGGCGCTGGGCCTGCCGCCGTACGACGCGCTGGTGGACGAATTCTCGCCCGGGATCTCCGCCGCCGATATCGACACCATATTCAAATCGCTGTCGCGACGGCTGCCCAGTCTGATTCGCGAGACGTTGACACTGCAGGCGCAGCGGCCGTCGCTGCCGATCACCGGCAAGTTCGCGCCCGGCAAGCAGCGCGCGCTGGTGGTCGAAGTGATGCGGGCGATTGGATTTCCATTCGATCGCGGGCGTATCGATGAGAGCGAACATCCCTTCACCGAAGGCGTGCCGGGCGACATCCGCATCACCACGCGCTTCGACGGTGCCGATCCGTTCTCCGGCCTGCTCGGCGCCATGCACGAGACCGGGCACGCGATGTACGATCTCGGCCTGCCGCAGGCGTGGCGCGACCAGCCGGTCGGGCGCGATCGCGGCATGGCGCTGGAGGAGAGCCAATCGCTGCTGCTGGAGATGATCGTCGGGCGCAGCCGCGCGTTCGTGCAGTACCTGCGGCCATTGCTGGAAAAGCATTTTGCGATCAGCGGCCCGGAATGGGAACCCGACAATCTCTACCGCCGGCTGAATAACGTGCAGCGCAGCCTGATCCGCGTCGACGCCGATGAAGTGACTTATCCGCTGCACATCCTGCTGCGCTACGAGCTGGAGAAGAAACTGCTGTCCGGCGAGCTTGCAGTGCGTGCATTGCCCGAAGCCTGGAACGCGGGCATGGAGCAGCGCCTGGAGGTGCGTCCGACCGGCGCGGCCGATGGTTGCCTGCAGGACATCCATTGGGCGCTCGGATCCTTCGGCTACTTCCCGTCGTACGCGCTCGGCGCGGTGATTGCCGCGCAGTTGTGGGAGAGCCTGCGCAACCACCTGCCGGATATCGAGCAGCAGATCGGGCGCGGCGAATTCAGCGGCCTGTTCGGCTGGTTGCGCGAGCACGTGCATGGACTGGGCGCCAAGGTCACGGTCAAGGAGTTGATGAAGGACGCGACCGGCCAGCCGCTGTCGGCCACGGCTCTGCTGCGCTATCTCGATACGAAATACCTCGAGGGTGCCGCATGAGCGAGACGTCCGCCACCTTGCGGCGGCTGGGAGCGCGGCTGCGGGGCCTGGCCGGCAAGGCCATCGAGGACTACCGCATGATCGAGCACGGCGATCGCGTCATGGTGTGCCTGTCCGGCGGCAAGGACTCCTACACGATGCTGGACCTGCTGCGCTCGCTGCAGCGCAGTGCGCCGGTGCGCTTCGAGCTGATCGCGGTCAACCTCGACCAGAAGCAGCCGGGCTTTCCAGCGCGGGTGCTGCCTGATTATCTGCGCTCACTGGGCGTGGCCCACCATGTCATCGAGCAGGATACCTACGGCGTCGTCAAGCGCGTCATCCCTGAAGGCCGCACGATGTGTTCGCTGTGTTCGCGGCTGCGGCGCGGTGCACTCTACCGCTTCGCTGCCGAGCATGCCATCAGCAAGATTGCGCTCGGACATCATCGCGATGACATCGTCGAGACACTGTTCCTGAATCTGTTCAATGCCGGCCGGCTCAAGGCGATGGCGCCCAAGCTGCGTTCGGAAAATGGCCGGCACATCGTGATCCGTCCGCTGGCCTACATCGCCGAGCGCGACATCGCGCGTTACGCGCGCGGCATGCGCTTCCCGCTGATTCCCTGCCGGCTGTGCGGCTCGCAGCCGAATCTGCAGCGCCATGCCATCAAACGCATGCTGGCGGCGTGGGAGCGCGAGTATCCGGGGCGCGTGCAGTCGATCTTCTCGGCCCTGCAGCATGTGGAACCCGGCACGCTGGCCGATCCGCGGCGGTTCGATTTTGCCGGCCTGCGGGCACTGGCGGGCGAGCTGGCGCCGCCGGCCGCGGCCTTCATGCACGACGCCGGGGAGGAGTCGATGGCGATCGACGCGCAGCCCGACGGCGGCCCGGGCGCAGTCGCGAATGTCTAGCGCTGCCCGCATGGATCGCCCGTTCGAGAACACCTACTGGGTGCTGCCGGGAATCGTGCTCGCGGGCGAATACCCCGCCGGCGGCACCGAGGCTGAGACCGGCGAGCGCCTGCAGCGCCTGCTCGATGCCGGCATCGATTTCTTTCTCGATCTGACCGAAGCCGGCGAGCGGCCGGAGTATCAAGCGCGGCTGCCGTCCGGCGTGGACTACCGGCGCTGCGCCATTCCCGACGCTTCGGTGCCGGCGGATGCGGCGCACATGCGGGCCATCCAGGCGCAGCTGCAGACCGCCGTGGCCGTGGGCCGGCATGTCTACGTGCATTGCCGGGCCGGCGTCGGCCGCACCGCCACCGTGATCGGCTGTTACCTCGCGGAACAGGGACTCGACGGTCCTGCCGCCCTGAGCCAGCTCAACCGGCTGTGGCAATCCTGCGCGCGCGCGGTGACCTGGCCGGTGGTGCCGCAGACGCGCGAGCAGGCCGAATTCATCCGTCGCTGGCCCGGACACCGCCAGCCGCTCGCCCCATCTGCCGGCCTGTCGGCGCTGCGAGCGCTGCGCGGGCGCTATCTGGGCTGCCTGCTAGGACTGGCGGTCGGCGATGCGCTCGGCGCTGCGACCCAGTACCGGCGAGCAGGCAGCTTTGCGCCGGTGGGCGATCTGGTGGGCGGCGGCCCGTTTGATCTGCCGCGCGGCAGCTGGAGCGACGACACCGCCATGGCGCTGTGCCTGGCAGAGAGCCTGCTGGAGAGTCAGGGCTGCGAGCCGCGCGGCCAGCTGCTGCGCTATACCCGCTGGCAGCGGCACGGTCATCTGGCGGCCGGCACCCACTGCGTGGGCATTACCGCGGCTACCGCCCGGGCGCTCGGCCGCGGCGTGCAAGCGGCCAGCGGCACTGCCGGGAGCACCGGCAGCAACGGCACCGGGGCGGTGAGCGGCCTGCCGAGCCAGGAGGCGGCGCCGCTGTCGCGGGTGGCGCCGCTGGTGCTGTTCTATTTCGCGCACGAGGCACAGGCCATCACACAATCCGAGGCGTGCGCGCGCCTGTTCGACGCCGCCCCGCTGGTGCTCGACAGTTGCCGCGTGCTCGTCGCCATGCTGCACACGGCGCTGCGCGGCGAGCCGCTGGCGCGCGTGCTGCAGCCGCCGCTCACGGTGTTCGGACCGCGGCCGCTGGCGGCGCCGGTCGCGGCGCTGCTGGCTCGGGACCCGGCGCTGCCGCCGGGCGCATACGCCGGGCCCGCCCTGACCGCCCTGAGCGCGGCGCGCTGGGCGCTGGCCAGCGCCGCCGGGTTTCGCGACGGCGCCCTGCGCGCTGCCAATTTTGGCGGAGATACCGACGTGATCGGAGCCATTCACGGGCAAGTGGCCGGCGCCCTGCATGGCGCGCAGGCCATTCCCGCCGGCTGGCTCGGCGCCCTGGCTCGCCGGGAGCTGATTGAAGACGTGGCCGATCGGCTGCTGGCCGCGGGGCTGGTGCGGCTGGCCGAGAACCCGGCGTGAAAACCGGGCGCCGGCCCCAGCGCTGGCAGCGGACAGCGCGACGCCGATTGGATAGAGTTTGTGGTGATGGCCTCCAGCCCCACTGTCGCGACCACTTCCGCGCGCCGCCTGCAGGCGGCGCGCAGCCGCCGGCTCGACTGGACGCGTCTCAGCGACCAGGAACTGCTGCAGCTGCGCATCTGCGATCTGCGCCTGAACCTGCGCCGCTCGCCGTTGCAGCGCTACGTGCGCCGTCTCTATAGCGAGCTCGACGGGCGCGGGATTCGATTCCGGCCGCACGTGTGGCTGTCCGAGGAATGGTTCTCACCCGACGGAGTGCCCGGCATCGCGGTCCCGTTCTACCTGGCGCATCCGCGGCTGATGCGCCTGGAGCGCAAGATGACGCGCGAAGTGGAGGGCAGCAACGTCAACTGGCTCATGCGCATCCTGCGCCACGAGGCCGGCCACGCGATCGATTCCGCCTATCGCCTGCGCCGCCGCGCCCACTGGCGCGCCCTGTTCGGACCGGCCTCCGAGCCGTATCGCTCGGGCTATCGCGCGCGCCCGGCGAGCCGCCACCACGTGCAGCACCTCGGCGATTGGTACGCCCAAAGCCACCCGACCGAGGATTTCGCCGAGACCTTTGCCGTCTGGCTGGCACCGCGCTCGGGCTGGCAGCGCCGCTATGCCTCGTGGCCCGCACTGCGCAAGCTTCGATTTGTGCAGCAGGTCGCCGGCGAATTTGGCGCCCATCGCCCGCCAGTACGCTGCCGCGACCGGATCGAACCGCTGGATTTGAATCAGCGCACGCTGGCGCAGCATTACCGCAGCAAGCTGGCGCGGGCGCGCACGCGGCGCGGCATGCTGGCCGACCGGCTGCTGCAGGGCGTATTCACCACCGAGCCGGGCGCGCGCGCGCTGACCGCCGCGGCGTTGTTGCGCTCGAACAAGGCGCAGCTGCTGACTTCGATCATCCGTACGACCGGCGTCGATCGCTACGCCGCCCATCAGGTGCTGCGCACGGCGATCGATCGCGGCGCGCGGCTGCGACTGTACGTGCGCGGCTCGCAGCGCGCCGCGCTGCGCGCCACCCGTACCATGCTGCGCCGGATGGTGCGGCTGTACATGCGCAGCCAGGGGCTGCGTTTGCGCGCATGAAAAAGCTGCGCACGCTGGTGGTCGTGCACCAGAGCCTGGTGCCGCCGGAAACCCTGGAAGGCTTCTCCGAAAAGCAGATCGACGAATGGCGCACCGAATACGACGTGATCTCGACGCTGCGCGCCTCCGGACATCAGGTGCAGACCCTCGGGGTCCTCGATTCCCTGACCGAGCTGCGTGCGGCGCTGCTCGAGAGCAAGCCGGAGCTTGTATTCAATCTGCTCGAAGAGTTCAATGGCATCGTCACTTACGATCAGCACGTGGTCGCCTTTCTGGAACTGATGCGCGCACCCTATACCGGCTGCAATCCGCGCGGTCTGCTGCTGTCGCGCGATAAAGTGCTGTGCAAGCAGCTGCTGGCGTTTCATCGCATTCCGACCCCGCAGTTTGCGGTGTTCCGGCGCGGCCAGCGCGTGACCGTGCCGCGCCGCCTGCGGCCGCCGCTGTTCGTGAAGTCCACCACTGAAGACGCCTCGCTGGGTATCGCCCAGGCCTCGGTGGTTGACGACATCGCCAAGCTGCGCGAGCGCGTGCAGTTCATGCACGAACAGATCGGCTCCGATGCCCTGGTCGAGGAGTACATCGAGGGGCGCGAACTGTACGTCGGCATGCTCGGCAACGAGCGGCTCACGCGCATGCCGGTGTGGGAAATGCGCTTTGGCTCCCTGCCGGATTCGCTGCCGGCGATCGCCACCCGCAAGGTCAAGTGGGATCGGGCTTATCAACGCCGCTACGACATCACCACCCGTGCGGCCGACGATCTGCCGGCCCCGGTATTGCAGCAGCTCGACCGCCTGTCGCGGCGCATTTACCGCGCGCTGCATCTGTCGGGCTGTGCGCGCATCGATTTTCGCGTGCGCACCGACGGCAGCGTGTTCATGCTCGAGGCCAATCCTAATCCGAACCTGGCCCGCGAAGAGGACTTCGCCGAATCGGCGCGGGCTGCCGGCATGGGCTATACCGCGCTGCTCGAGCGCATCATGACCCTGGGTCGCAACTACCGCGTCGAATGGCGCGATTTCAATGCCTGAGAAAGCATCCACAATCGCCTCAGGGCCGGCGGCACGCCTGGCCGTCCTGCTGAGCCTGCTGGCGCTGGCCGGCTGCCATTCCGAATCGACGAAGAAGGAGGCGGACTTCGACGCGCTGGTGAAGAAACTGCCCGGCCAGTACGACAACCTGGCACAGGCGCAGAGCGACCCCGGCGGCGAGCACGCCGCGGTGGCGCTGTTGATCAGGCCGTCCAATTCCATGACCGTGGGCAAGATCGTGTTGTTCGTGCGCGAGACGGCCGCCGATGATCCGCGGCGCGTGCTGGCGCAGCACATCTGGACGTTCGCGATGGACAAGAAGGCGCGCCTGGTGCAGACCATATACCTGTTCAAGGAACCGCAACGCTGGCTGCATGCGGCCGACGATCCCTATCTGCTGGAATCGATGCTGCCCGAGGATCTATTACCGCTGTCCGGCTGCGAATTGATCTGGAGCAAATCCGGAGAGGATTTCAAGGCCGCGACCAAGCCGGACAGCTGCAAGGCGTCGGCCGGCGCCGAAGGACTGCTGATCGAACAGAGCGCCGAATTGCACGGCAGCGAGCTGGTGCTCAATGAGCAGCTCTCAGGGCCCGGCGGCAGCCTTAGCGGCGGCGGTGAGACCGCATCCTCGTATCGTTTCGAACGGCGCGCCGGTCAGGCGCAGAAGCAATAGGGGCGGGCGGTTGGCGGCCGGCATCGAGGGCCAATTCCAGGAGATCGGCGACGTCGTGCGTACCGCTGTCGCGCCGGTGTTCCTGCTCTCTGGCGTCGGTGTCACGCTCACGCTGCTGACCAATCGCCTGGCGCGCGTCGTGGATCGCGCGCGCGCGCTGGAGCAGAAGGAGAGCAAGACCCACGAAAGCGACATGCACGAGCTGAGCGGCAGCCTGCTGACGCTGGAGCGGCGTGCGCGGCTGCTGGGCCGCGCGATCGCACTGTGTACGATCTGCGCGTTGCTGGTGTCGATGGTGGTGGTGACGCTGTTTCTCGGCGCTTTTGTGGACTTCCACCTGTCGCTGATCATAGCGACGCTGTTCATCGTCGCGATGTTGAGCTTCATCGGCGGCTTGCTGTTGTTCCTGCGCGAGGTGTATGTCGCGACCAAGCACCTGCGCATCGGCCTGCGCGGCGGCAGCGCCGAAAGCAGCTAGGCGGCCGGCAGGCCGACCTCGGAGTAGGTGATGCTCCAGGGTTCGAGCGCGGCGGCAGCCAGCCATTGCTGCAGCGGCGGGTCCTGCAGCACCGTATCCAGGTACGCCGCCGCCGCCGCCGACAGCGTCGCGCCGTAGCTGCGAAAGCGCAGCGCCACCGGGGCGTACATCGCATCGGCCAGCGAGTACTCGCCGAACAGCCACGGCCCGTGCCCACCAAAGCGCCGGCGGCAGTCGCTCCATAGTGCGTCGATGCGTTCGATATCGGCGCGCAGTTCGGCCGTCATCGGCGTGCGCCTGCCGAGCGCGCGGGCATTCATCGGCCATTGGGCACGCAGTGCGCCGAAGCCGGCATGCATCTCCGCGCTCACGGTGCGCGCATACGCGCGTGCGCCGCGCTCGCTCGGCCAGCCCTTGCCGGTCAGTTCGCACAGGTATTCGCCGATCGCCATCGAGTCCCAGAGCGTCAGAGCGCCGTGCTTCAACACCGGCACGCGCCCAGCCGGGCTGTGCTGCGCGATGTGCGCGGCCGTGTCCGGCCGCGACAGCACGATCAGCTGCTCCTCGAACGGCAATTGCAGGTGGCGCAGCAGTATCCACGGCCGCAGTGACCAGGAGGAGTAGTTCTTGTTGCCGAGGATAAGTGTGAATTCGGACATGATTTTACGGTGTATTAGCAGTCGTTGGGTGTTGCTGCCAGCCCGGCAGAGTTCTTGCAGTGTAGGAATCGTGACGAAGTTATCTAAGGCTAGCCGGCTTTCATGCTCAACTCAAAGCGTTGACGATGGTAGCCGCGGATTTCCCTAAGGACGAAGTCATGCAGCACTCTGAACACAGCAATGGTGTCATGGCGGTCGCGAGCCTGCGCGAGTACTTTCACGATGCACTGCAGGGCGCGCTCGCGCACCAGCGTGTGGCAGTGGAGGACCAGACCGAGCATTACGTGGTCAATCTGCTCACCCTGTTCGCGCGCTCCGAGCACCTGTACGAGCGCACCGCCGACGGCGTGCGGCTCAGGCCGCTGGTGCAGATGTTATCCGACGCGCTGGAGGCCCCTTCGGCGCTCGAACGCGAACGCGGACTGCAGCGCCTGGGCGATGTGTCGCTGTTCATCGCCGGGTTCTTCGCCCACAGCTTTGCGCGCAAGCTGATCGACATCAATTATCACATCGCGATGGGCGGGCGGGCCTACGGCACGCTGGCCAGCGGCCTGGCGCGCGGGCGCAGGCAGGTGATGAGCCGCGTATTCGCCGAGCTCGCAGCCAAGTTCCTGCCGCTGGTGGACGCGCTCGGTGAGATCAGCGATGCCGCCCGGCGCTACACCCAGGCCGACATCCTGCGGCTGTACGAGATCTGGCTCAAGACCGGCAGTCCACGCGCCCACGGCCTGCTGCGTCAGCTCGGTGTCGAAGCCGCCCCGGTCGCGATCGTGCAGAACTGAAACGCCCCGGGCAGGCGCCACCATGGTGTTACAGCAACTGCAGGACCTGCTCGCCGGCATCTACGACCTGCCGGTGCAATACAAGGTCTACGACTTCCTGTTCACCGAGCGCGAACGGTTGCCGCAGACGGTGCGCGACTCGAGCACCGATGAGCAGGTCCTGGTGCTCGATGAGGGCGGCGCGGCGGCGGTGGGATTGTTTCTCGATGCGCAGCTGCTCGAGCGCCTGGCGGCGGCCAACCCGCTCGAGGCGCTGCATGCCGGTAATCTGGCCGATTACTGGACCGCGCTGGAGGGGGTGAGCCACTTCATCTATCTGGCCTGGAATGCCGGGCACGACCGCGGTGTGTCGCTGCTGGAACTCGAGCTGCAGGCCGAGATCGACAAGTACGTGAGCAGCTGGCTGCTGCTGCGCGAACAGGATCCCGCGCGCTATCCGGCCGAGCTGCATCGGCTGCTGTTCGAGCGCAGCCGGATCGACGTGCGCCTGGCCGGCGAGCGCTGCGAGCTCTACCGTGAGGCCAATCAATATGCGGCGCGTTTCTGCCGGCGGTTAGAGCGGCAACTCTCGGCCCGGGCCGCGCCCATGCGCCACGCGGCGCTGGCCGAGCTGCGGCGTTTCTATCGTTTGAGCCGCGAGCGCAAGATGACGCATATTCGGAGGAATGGTTGAGCGTGCCAGCCGCGGTTGCGTGCTGCCCGGGACGCTTCAGGATTTGTCCTTGGGTTTCTCCTGATTCAGCTCCGCCACCTGCCGCTGCAGACGGATCCACTCGGAGAGCTTGCGCAGGTCGGTCGGCTTGGGCTTCGGCTCCTCGGATTTGGCCTTGGCGGCCGGCACCGCGTCATAGGGATTGTAGCCGCCGACGCCGGTACGGGCCTTCACCGGTAGGCCACGCATTTTTTGCGCGACCGTGTCTTCCAGCGAGAGTTTGAGCTCTGCGTCCGCCGGGGGTGCTGCTTCTGATTCAGTACGACGCTTGGTCACGATGTTGCTGGGGCGGCCGAGGGCGCGGGCTCAAGCAGATCCGGGTAGGGAGGTTTGCAGCACCGCGCGAGCACGCAACAGCCCGAGGGCTGTCTTGCCATCATTGATGTCTCCATGCAGCGCGCGAGCACAAGCGTCCTCCAGTTCGACCCAGTGTACCTCGATAAGCTCGGCCGCCTCGTGCGCCATTTTGACGGAATCCAGCCCCCGTGCCAGGTACAAGTGCACGATTTCGGTAAAAACCCCCGGAGAACTTACATAAGTCCCCAGCGATTGCCAGCTTTGGGCGGTAGCGCCCGCTTCCTCGCTCAATTCCCGGCGCGCGGCTTCGACCGGCGGCTCGGCGCGCTCAAGCTTTCCGGCCGGCAGCTCCCATATCCACCCGCCGACCGCATGCCGGAACTGTCGAATCAGGCACACCCGTCCGGCGGTGTCGACCGCCACGATCGCCGCGCCGCCCGGATGATGGATAATCTCCAGCTCGGCGACATGATTATTGGGCAGGCGCACCGTCTCCAGGTTGACCGTAAGGACGCGGCCACGAAACACGGTGCGGACGTTTTCGACGCTCATGACCGTACAATAGCCTAATCCCTGCGAAGCACGATGGCCGCTCAGCGCACCGTCTCGCGCCTGCTGCTGATCACCGGGCCGCCGGCCAGCGGCAAGACGCACCTGGCGCGCGCGCTCGCCGCGCGCTATGGCTGCGGCATTGGCAGCAAGGACGCGATCAAGGAAACCCTGTTCGAGGCGCTGGGCACGGGCGATGCAGCCTGGTCGCGCCGGCTCAGCGATGCCAGTTTTGCGCTGCTGTTCCAGTGGGCGCCGCAGC
>Ga0302326_10005182_pt1 | contig 29781 bp, 17 predicted proteins | sample Palsa_T0_3_FD_202264 | JGI IMG/M metagenome (GOLD analysis project Ga0302326, IMG submission 202264) | Peat permafrost microbial communities from Stordalen Mire near Abisko, Sweden - Palsa_T0_3 | ecosystem: Environmental > Terrestrial > Soil > Palsa > Peat permafrost | place: Sweden: Abisko... | reverse complement strand
AACGGCCATCAGGGCAGCGCGTGGCGCTTGATGGATCCCGATAGCGTGTGGTATGGAGACGCCTTCGCGCGGCGCGGCTACGTTGTGCTCGCGCTGGATATCGGGCATCGACCGCTCGAGGATCGCCAGGCGCCGTACATGACCAAGCCGTTGTATGCGGATCGGCTGCAAGGCGACGATCCGGAGCACGGCAACGGCACGCATCCCGCGATCAAGGCCGCCGGCTTCGATTCCGATTGGGAAGAAGATGGCGAACGCGTCTGGGACGCGATGCGCGCGCTCGATTACGTGCTCGCGCTGCCCAACGTGGATACGACACGCGTGATCGTCGTAGGCCATTCGATGGGCGGGGAAGAGGCGGCGCTGATCGGCGCGCTCGATCCGCGCATCACCATGAGCATTCCCGCCAGCTTTTCGCCCGATCTCGGCGTCCTCTACTACCACGGCAACCATCCCTGCTGGCGCTGGATGAATGCCGACATCCGCGAATACGTTGACGCCTCCGATTTCTTCGCGCTCACCGCGCCGCGCCCGTTGATCGTCGAAACCGGCCAGTCCGATCCAACCTATTCGCGATTCCCCGAGCCATTCGCCTCCGATCTGGAAGTGCTGCGTCGCGCGCGCGTAGCCTACGGCGGCGAAATCGGCAACGTGATTCATTACATGCACTACGATCAGCATCGCTTCCACGTCGGCGACATCAATCCCACGCAGCCCACGGAATGGGGCATCCGCGTCCCCGCCAGCATCGCGCCATCAGCTCCCAATTCCATCGATTGGCAAATCGATCCGCACCGCTACGCAACCCACGCCACGCTCTTCGACGCGATCAACGATTTCCTGGACATAAAAAGCACGGCTCCCTAGCCGGGGCGAAATCTCCGCGTGAACTCGAGACGCTCCGCCCCGCGCCTCCCTAGGTATCAAGCCCCAGGGTAATGCGTTGGAAGGAATAATCTGATATAAAACGCCCTCCGAAGTCTTCAGGGGGCGCGAGTGGGAAAGCGCAAGATCGCGGTCGCGTTGTATTTGCTCCTTTTTGGCTTACTCTCGCTGGCCCAGAGCATGACTCGGGCGCAGTCGCAGGCTCCCGCGACCGTTCCGGCACTTCCCGTCGCTTGGGAACATCAATTCCCACAGAACATCGATTGGTATATCCGGACTTCGGCGGGCATGCTTTTGGTGCGCACGGGGCCGTCACTGACGGCCATTGACGGCACGAATGGCAAGGCACTTTGGGCGCTGCCATATGTTCATATCGAAGGCGAGTCGAAGATCGAATCGGTTCTACGCGGCGCCAACGTCGTAGAGGTGCCCGATCTCTCTGTCGTGCTTTTCAACCGCGCGAAACTTTCTTCCGGTGACCAGCCGCATTTGATCGGAGTGGATTTGTGGACTGGGAGGATTCTGTGGCAGCGGCCTGAGCTGGATAGCTTGCTGCAGGTTGTCCCGATGCGAGATTCCGAGCGCGTTTTGCTGCTGGGGTACAAGGAGCCGAACGCAAGAAAGTCCTTGGTCGCCGCCGCGGCGTTCGCGCCGTTTGCAGGCTTCGTGGGCGCCGATATTTTACAATTCACGATTCCGGTTCGAATCGAGATGACACTCCTCGATCCACGAACGGGCCACGCGGACTGGACGTCCGAGTATCCGCGTTCGCTCACGCCACGGCATATCGAAGTTCGGGAGAGTAGAGGCCAACTTTATCTTTCCGAGTATGACGAATACCATTTCTCAATCTTGGCGGGCGTCGATCCAAGTAATGGGCAGAGGCTTTGGGAATACCAGGTGGCGGCCGACTTCGGAGCCGCTGCGCAGGCCGCTCCGGAATTCGTCAGCTATGACGCCGACTTGAGCACGGCGCCGAAGGTGTCCCCGCCTGTGCAATTCGTGGGCGGCCGGGCAGTTTTCGCATTCGGAGACCAGTCCGGCCGGGAGGGCTTAGCGGATCTCGACTTGGCCACTCAGAAGCCAGTGTGGACGGCCAACGATGTCGGGAGGATTCGTATATTGGCCGCGAGTCAGGATTTAATTCTTGGCGCTGGAGACAAAGGTGCGTTCGGCATCGCTGCGGACAGCGGAGTGGTTCGGTGGAGCATCAAGACTCAGGGCGCGGCGACAAACTTCCTTTTCGATAAAGACGATAGCGCTCTCATTGTGTGCGACGACGAAAAGTTTATGGAGTTGGATGCGGCCAGCGGAAAAATTCTGCGCCAGGCGCCGCATCAAGTCGGCCCCGAACTGCGGTTCATTCGGCGCGTGGGCCCCCAGTTAATTATCGTGGCTGGAAAAAAAGACGCTACGATTGTGAATACGGCCACGGGCGAAGCCTCGGCGCGCTTTCCGAAGCCGGGCTTGGAATTCTCGTCAGCTACGTTTTGGGTTGGATGGGAAAATACCGTCGGACGCTCCGATCCGCCTGCCGATCTTGTGCGCGAACTTCAGGATCGCTGGCCGGAATTGTCTTCCGAGGCGGGACAGGACCAAGGCCTCCTCGAAGGACACGCGCGCATAGAATCGTTTCTGAACAGCGACGCAGGGCCGCTTTACGCGAACCGTATCGGGGATAACGGGTGGCGCTTTCGACGAGTCAATCCGAACACGGGCGCGATGCAGGTGTTCGATCTCAAGGGCGAACATCCGGACGCCAACCCGGCGCTGGGGCTGGTCTATTTGATTGAGGATGATCAGGTCTTGCGCGCGTTCCAGATGCCGGCCAACTAAGAATTCACCGGATGCAAGACCTTTACGCGCGCGCCCGTGCGGGCCGCTGCGTAGATGGCTTCGACCAGCGCGGTGCTGCGGCGGCCTTCGCGGCCGTCGCAGGCTGGCTTGCCGTGTTCGCGGATGGCGCGGAGGAAATCTTCCATGGCTGCTTGGTGGCCGCGGATGTCGTTTACAGCGGCGGAGGCGGCGCGGACATCTTGGTCGCCGGGTTCGTCGCGGATTAGCGTGGGGTCGGGCTTGTGAAGATCGGCGCGGACCAGCAGATCCTGTTCGATGGCCAGCGTGCCTTCGGAACCGGTGAATTCCACTCGGCGCGGATAGCCGGGAAAAACCGATGTGGTCGCGATTAGTGTGCCGAAGGCGCCGTTGGCAAATTCCAAGAGGGCTACCACAGTATCCTCCGCCTCGATTTTGTGCAGCTGCGCGCCCATCTTCGCCTGCACGGCGGTCACGTCGCCCCACAACCACAGCAGCAAGTCCACCGTGTGCACGCCCTGATTCATCAGCGCGCCGCCGCCGTCGAGCGCGGTGGTCCCACGCCATTTTGAGCCGGCGTAATATTCCGGCGGGCGCCACCATTTCACGCGAGCTTCGGCGACGATCGGCTTGCCGAGAATTCCCGCGTCGAGCAGGCCTTTCACGCGCCGCAGATCGGGCTTGAAGCGATCCTGAAAGAAAACGCCCAGCCGCACATCGGCTTTATCGCAGGCAGCGATCAACGCATCGGCGTGAGCAGTGGAGATGTCGATGGGTTTTTCGGTGAGCACGTGCAGTCCGGCTCGTGCCGCCGCGATGCCTTGTTCGGCGTGCAAGCCGGAGGGGCTGCCGATCGCGACCATGTCCATCGGCTTGTGAGCGAGGAACGCGGCGTAGTCGGTGTAAGCCGCGCCGCCATAAGCTTTCGCGAGGCGCTCGATTTTTTCGCGATTACTTCCAAAGACGGCGGCGATTTCGACGCCGGGAATCGCGAGCGCGGCGCGCGCGTGAGTTTCGGAGATGTTGCCGCCGCCGATCAGGCCGATGCGCGTGGTCATGTCGGAAAGATTATAGCCGAGCGGCGGTCAGGGATACGCGGCCAGAAAACCCTGATAGTCTTTATCGACTTCGGCGGGCGTCGCGGTAGCGTCAAGGATTAGGACGCGGTAACGGAACGTGATGCTTTGGTGCGGCTGCAGCGTGTAGTTCAGAGTCTGCTTGCCGGCGGTGAAATCTTTCACGCCGAACGGATTGGCGGCAAAAAGGCCGTAGCCGCGCGCGTGCCAATAAGTAGGCGCATTCGGATTCTGCGGATGGTCGAAGATGGCGATGGTCACCGGCTCGGCGCCGATCTTGCCTGTGAGGATGCACCACGTGCCGCGGGTGGCCCAGGCGGCGTCGCCGGATTTGCCTTCGTTCGTCAGGTAATTTCCGCTGACGATGGAATTATCCATCGGCGGAACTTTGGTGACGTTGCCGGCGGCGTCGGTGAAAATGCCGGGCTCGGTGGAGGGTTGCTCGAGTTCGCGGCGCACGCGCAGGCCGAGCAGGCCGTCTTTATCGTCATGAAAGACTACGGGCTGATCTTGCGCGGTGAGCGTGATGATTAAATCGACGCTGCGGAAATCCGCCGCGCCGCGGAAAACGTATTTCGTATCTTGCTTCATCAGCGTGGTGCCGTCCGGAATCACCCAATCGGAATTTGTTTCCAGAGCGCCTTCGTGCTTGCCGCTTTTCGTGGAGACGATGGCGCGCTCGAAAATCGTGCCGTATTTCGGGCGATCTTCGGGCTTGATGGCGTCGGAATTGTTCCAGAAGTCGTAGCCGTTTACGTTGCTGTAGTTGAACCACAGGCCGACGTGGTGCGGATGGTCGGCGCGCTCGCCGGGGCCGGGCGGAAATCCGCGCGTGATGATGGTGCCTTCCGCGGTGCGCAGCGGGAAGAGCACCGGCTTTTTAATCGTGTCGGGATAGATGTAGCTGGTGAAGGGCTGGCCGCCGATCACGATGTCGACGCGCTGATGCGCGTCATCGCGCACCACTTGCACGTCGGTAGAGGCCGGGGGCGCGGCGGGGGCGCGCGTGCCGGCGATAAGCGCGGCGGCTACAAGAAGCGGCATGCTGAATTTTAACGCGTGAACGATCGTCATGGATTTGCTCCTAGCGAGAATTGTCGCACTAAAGCGACGTTCACAATTTCAAGAGGCGAAGAGGGCGGAGGCAATCTCCGCCCGTATATGAGACCGCCGCAGGCTGCGCCGCGGCGTCGATTTGATCAAGCGCCCGCGACGACTTCTTGTTTCGCCTCGTCGAACGTGACGCGTTTGCCGGTTTGAATCGCCGCGACGTTCATGCACAGCGCAATCGAGTGGGCGTAGCCGGCGTCGATGCTGGCGTTGGGCGTTTTGCGGCTGCGCACACATTCCATCCAGTTGCGCACGTTGTTGACGGTCATATCGTCGGCGCCGGTGTCGGCTCCGGTCGCGGCGGGCGGGGGCATGCCGTCGGTGAGGCTGAAGGGCGTGAGCAGATTTGCCTGCATGTTCATTTCTTTGGCCGAGCGCGCGGATAGACCGCCTTCGGCGGTGACTTTGTTGGTGACCAGATCGAGCGTGCCGGCGTTCGAGCGGTAAATTTCCTTGACGTCGCCGGCGGAATTTCCCATGCGCGACGAAAAGATCACTTGGAAACCCTTGGTCATGTCGTCGAGCGGGCCGTAATCGAACACCGCGGTCATGGTGTCCCAATTCTTGCGCCCGTCTTTCCAAACGTAGATGCCGCCATTGGCGACGACGCTGCGCGGGTGCGGCAGCCCGGCGAACCAATGCACGGTATCGATCTGGTGAACGAGCCACTGATCGGGAATGCCTGAAGAATACGGCCAGAAGAGGCGGAATTCGAGGTAGTGGCGCGCGTCGAAGGGCGGCAATTTTGTGGGATGCAGCGGGGCCTGGTAGCGCGCCCAATCCGTGTCTTCGGCTTTTAGCAGCGGCACAACATCGGGGCGGCGCCACCGGCCGGGCTGGTTGACGTTCCAGGTCATTTCGACCGCAACGATGTCGCCGAATTTCCCGGACTGGATAAAATCGTGGGCCTTTTGGTAGATCGGCGAGCTGCGGCGCTGCGTGCCAACGGCTACGATGCGGTCGCTGGATTTCACGGCGCCATGAAACATCTTCGCGGCTTCCATGGTGTGCGCCGTGGGCTTTTCAACGTACGCGTCGCGCCCGGCATGCACGGCCTGCGTGCCGTGATAGGCGTGCTGGAAATCGGCGGTGGCCACGAAGACGGCGTCCACTTCCTTGTGGCCGTAAAGTTCTTCGTTATTGCGCGCGGCGAAAATTTGCTTGCCGGTGAGCTTCATCACGCCATCCTGGGCCTGATCGCGGCGCATGCTCCAGATGTCGGAGACGCCGACGAACTCGAAATTCAGATCGTCGGAACTCATGTGGAACGAGGGCATCAGCGCGGTGCGGAAGCGGTCGGAATAGCCGACGATGCCGACGCCGACGCGATCGTTTGCGCCGATGATGCGCGCGTAGCTAGCCGGCCGAGAGGTGAGCGCCGTGCCGGCGAGCGCCTTGCTGGCGAGCGCTGTGCCGGCTAGTCCTGCGCCCGCGGTTTTCAGGAAATCCCTGCGAGACGTCTTGCCTGTGGTCATTGCAAATCCTCCTAGGACTTACGTAACCGTGATTTTCTTACTTAAGCATGTCATCCAGTGCGGAATCTGCCTGCGGCAAAAGCGTTTTTTCTTTCACCGTGTCCAATTGCGTGTCCGGCACGCGGCGGCTTTGGAACACGCGGAAATTGCTCACGTCCTCAAGCGAAAATAGCGGCACATTCGCCGGCCCTGCGACGTTGAAGAAATCGGCGCCGTCCACGTTAAAGAGCATGTAGCTGGGCCGTGCGTCGCTGGCCATGGCCATCACGGTGATGTCGCGAAGCTCCACGTCTTTTGCGTGGCGAATGTAAAAGCCGTTGGCGGGCAACGGTCCGAACATGCTGGGCTCGGGATAGGTCGTTTCTTTTTCGGGAGGAACGATCGCAGCCTGGTCCTTTTTGGCGCCGCCCTGATGCAACACGATGACGTTGGAAATTTTGACGCCTTCGATCGGATATCCGGGAACGCCGCTGATGATCGAGCAGATTTTCGATGCCGAATTCGAGCAGACTACGTTGGAGATCACTACGCGGCGCATCGTGCCGACAGGTGCGCCCGCCGGACCGCGCATGCGCCGGCCGAGGCGCAGGAAAATCGGCGCGTCCGAACAATCGCGCATGGTGAGGTTGGTTACGCTCACGTCTTCGAGCAGCGCGCCGTCCACCGATTCGAGCGATAGCCCTTGGCAGGTTTCAAACACGCAGTTGGAAATCGCGATGTTACGGAAGCCGCCGTTCGATTCCGTGCCGCACTTGATGCGGCCGGTCTTGGGCACGCGCACGCCCGCGTCAAACGGCTTGAACGTGGCGTCAAGAAGCGTGCCCAGTTGGTAGCCGCCGCTGACGAAGCAGTTGGTGATCGCAACGTGATCGGTGGAGCGCAGTTCGCCCAGCGCGTAGGAACTTTTGAGGACGATGGCGTCGTCCCACGGAGAATTGACGCTGCAATTGGAGATGTGCACGTCGCGGCAATTATCGATGTCCATGCCGTCGCGATTGGTATCGATGCGCAGATTGTCGATGGTGAGGTTGTCCACACCGGTGACCAGAATGCCGAAGTGGCCGCCCTGCAGAATCTCGAAATCGCGCAGCGTGATGTTGCGGCTGCTCTTGATGGCGATGGATTTATTTCCCACGCCCGGCGATTCAGCTTTCGGGCCCGGCCCGTAGCCCTTGCTCAAATTCTTGCCCCAGATGCGTCCCGGTCCGACGATCGAGGCATTCTCAATGTTGTCGGCCCAGATCAAACTATTGTGAAAATGACCGTGGCCGAAATCCTGATACGGCTGCCAATCGCCGATCGGTTCGGCAGCATCGTAGCCGCCGCCACCCGTGGCCGGAGTTTCCGCGGAAAGAATGATCGCGCCCGGTCCCAGATAAAGCTGAATATTGCTTTTTAGATGAATCGAGAACGAGGCGTAGGTGCCGGCGGCAAAACGCACCGTGCCGCCGCCCGCCGCGACTGCCGCGTCGATCGCGCTATTGATCGCCAGCGTGTCGTTGGTCGTACCATCGCCTGTCGCGCCGAATGCTTTCACGTCGAATACGCCCGCGACTCCCGCCGCCGGCGAATTGCTCATTTTTCCCGGCGTTGCCGCGGGTATAGCCGCAGCCCCGGCAAGAGACGGCAGCCCCATCGCCTCCTGCACGGCGAGCACACCGAGGATTCCTCCGCCGACAACTTTCATCAGCCCGCGCCGATTCACGCCCTCCGCGTTTGGCGCGTCGCCCGTGCTAACGATCTTCTGCGAAGTCTCTTCCTGCGAATTCTGCGCACTTGCGCGACGGTCAGTTTCGAGCGACATCGAGCTCCTCCTGGAGTGTGCCTGGGTGCCGAGTACTTTGACTTACGAAAGCGCCGCTGCGTTACGCGAATCCTTTTTAAATCGTGTAGCCCAGTTTTTGCTGCACATACTCTTTGCTGATTTCGGCCGATTGCTTCGGCGTGCGCGAAGGATCGGTGGGCCCGTCAAGTTCAATCACCGCCCAACCGTGGAACTGCGTTTCCTGAAGCGCGGCGAACACTGCCGGCAAATCCACCTGTCCCTGTCCCAGCTCAACAAAGCGATAGGGGTGGTTATCGTTGGTGGGACCAGGAACTGTGGTTACCAGGTCCTTGAGGTGCAGAAAGAGCAGACGGCCGCGATATTCGCGGATGGCTTTTGCCGGATCGCCGCCGCCGGCGAAGTAGTGCGCGACGTCCAGCTCCAGCTTCGCGTATCGCGGGTCCACGGCGTCGAAAATCTTGTCCACCTCGGCAGGACTCTGCCCGAGCGAATACATATGGTTGTGCAATGACACTTGCACGCCAGTATCGGCCGTGCGCTTTCCAAGTTCCGTCAGCAAATGGCCCATGTTGCGGTAGTCGTCGTCGGTGATCGTGCGATTTTTCGGCAGGGCGCCAATCACCTGCAGATAACTGCCGCCCGCGCCGTGCAGGAACTTCGCATGGTCCGTGTGCATCGCAAGTTGCGCTTCCGCGGGAGCGTCCACATCCAGATCGCCGCTCGAAAGCGCCACAAGTTTCAATTGGCGCTGGTCGAGCAGATCGCGCACGGCCTGCGCGTTGCCGGAAAATTCGGCGATCGCGTTGGCGCGCAACTGAATCCCGGGAAAGCCCAGCGAAGCGATGTCGTCAATGGCCGCGCGATCGTCGCCATTCCAGGTGATAGCCGCGTAGCCAAAACGAATGTCCGCCATCGCCGGCGACCCCGGCCGCTTGAAGAAAGAGCGATCGATCGGAGAATTCAGCAGAGCGCTGGCGTCCGGCGCGCGCGCCCCCAACAACGAACCTGCAGCCGCGGCGCCTAGCGTCGCGATGAAGTCACGGCGAGAAACACGAAAGGACATGGATCGTCTCCTGTTTTCCTGGGGCTGCTCAACGCAGGGTGCTCAAGCAGAGATCGTGCGCGCGCGGCGATTTGGAAGGCAATTGTCACGGGCTCTGACGTGGAGCCGAACCTTGACGGCGGACGGGATTCTACCAAATCCCATCCCACATAACTTGGGATATTTCGCAATTTTCAGGCGTTTTGGGGCGGCCATGCGGTATCGAAATAATTCAAAGGGCAAAACCGCCGCCGGTCGCGGGCCTGCACCCGCGCCCAACATGGCGAAACCTCCACGCAACGGGTGGAGACCGGAACGCATCGGAGGATAAGGCCGCTAACGCGAGCCGGGCGCGATTCGACTGGAAGAATTCAATCCACGAATCTGGCTTGGTATAATTCTGCTCCCCGAATGGGGATCAGCGCTCGGTGGCAGCAACGGGTTTGCGCGGCGAGGGCGTCCGAAATTTTCTTGGGAGGAAGCATGCGGCGTTTGGCAATCCTGGCTGGGCTTTTTATCGCGATTTCAATTCCGGCGGGCGCGCAAAGTCTGCCGAAATTTGAACTGTTCGGCGGATACACGTATACGCATTTCACTGCCAGTGACAGTGCGTCGGGCCACACCAACGGATGGAGCGTCGCTCCGGCGTTTTATCCGCTGAAATTTCTGGGAGTGGTCTTCGATTTAGGCGGCGACGACGCTAAGGGCTATAAACAGAGCGACGGATCGATGGTCGATGCCGGCATACACTCCTACCGCGCATTGATTGGCCCGCGTTTTCGCATCCGTGTGGGCCGTTACGTGCCCTTCGCCGATTTCGTGGTCGGCGGCGTCTATCGAGGTACGGAAACGAATTCGGCCGATTACCACGATTCCACGACGGGTGATCCTGTCCCGGCCGGCACGGAACTCGCCAAGGCGCAGTTCAATATCGCGTACGCCGCCGACGGTGGCATCGACTACCGGCTGCTGCGCCGACTCTACGTTCGCGGGCAGGTGGGGTGGCTGCACTCGGACTACACCGTCACCAATGCCGCGATCGCCGATCCCATCCAGAACAGTCTGACTGTGAGCGGCGGTGTTGTGTTTGGATTTTAGTTCCCGTTGGAAGCTGCGGGCCGATCAGATTGCCTCGCGAGGCCGTGGCAGAGTTCGATTTCGTTCAGAAGGCAGTTATATGGACACCGCTGCGCGGCGGTGCTAGCATCCGCTTCGTCCTACAGGGAGAGCCACAGCCATGACGCTGACCGCCAAGAAATCCGATACCGTAGCCAAGTCGCTGGAATCGTTTCAGATCGAACTGCCTTCGTGGGGATTCGCCAACACCGGAACGCGCTTCGGAAAATTCACGCAAGCTGCCGCCGCTTCCTCCATCGAAGAAAAATTCAGCGATGCCGGACAAGTGCACAGCCTCACTGGCGTCTGCCCAACTGTCGCTCTCCACGTGCTGTGGGATTTACCGGAGGGCATCGCCAGCGTTGCGAACGTCAACGAATTGGCCAAGCGCTACGGCGTCCGCGCCGGTTCGATCAATCCCAACGTCTTCCAAGATCAGATTTATAAGTACGGCTCGCTTGGCAATCCCGATCCCGCGGTGCGCGAGGCGGCCACCAAACACCTGCTCGATAGCGCCGATATCGCCACCAAGCTCGGCTCGCGCGACGTTTCGCTGTGGTTCGGCGATGGCTCGAACTATCCCGGCACCGCGAATATTCGCGCGCGCCGCAAATGGTTTGAAGAAGGCCTGCAGAAATTGCACGGCCGCCTTTCCGGCAATCAGCGCATGCTCGTCGAATATAAACCGTTTGAGCCGGCGTTCTACCACACGGACATCGGCGATTGGGGCATGGCTCTGCTGCTTTCAAAAGCCGCGGGCCCGCGCGCGAAAGTGCTGGTCGATACCGGCCATCACTACCAGGCTCAGAACATCGAACAGATCGTCACCTGGCTGCTCGCTGACGGCATGCTCGCCGGTTTCCATTTCAACGATCGCCGCTACGCCGACGATGATTTGACGCTCGGCTCAATCGATCCCTACCAAATCTTCCGCATCTTCCACGAAATCAGTTTTTTCGAGTGGGAGACCAAGCAGCGCGCCGACATTGCTTACATGATTGACCAAAGCCACAATCTAAAGGGCAAAATGGAAGCGATGATTCAGACCGTGATGACCGCCCAGGAACTTTTCGCCAAAGCCGCGATCGTGGATCACGAGCGCCTGGCCGTCGCGCAGACAAAATGCGAACTGGTGGACGCAGAAAATTGCCTCAAGGACGCTTTCTCTACCGACGTGCGACCGGCCATCCGCGATTGGTCCCGCTCGCGCGGCTTGCCTGAAGATCCGCTCGAAGCTTTCCGCAAGAGCGGCTATCTTGAGCGCATCACGAACGAGCGCGCCAAGAAAAACGCTGCGGCGGTTTCAAGCTACGCTTGAAGCAAGACGTTTCGGCGGCGCAAAAAATCAAGGCCCGGAGCCGGCCGTCGCGATCAGCGACGATTGGATCCGGGCCGTTTTTATTTTCGATTGAGAATTTTGGAGGCGTCCGCGCTTATCGCAGGAACGCGTCGGACAGCCCGCCGTCCACCACGAGCACCTGGCCAGTGGTTTTCGACGAACGGTCGGACACCAGGAAATAGGCCGCTTCGGCTTGATCTTCCGGCGTGATCGCGGATTTGGTCAGCGTGCGCTGCGCGTAAAATTCCGACAATTTATGCCGTAACGAATCGGTTTCTTCCGATTCGGCGAAAGCGATTCCATATTTTACGAGCGATGAGATCACGCGATCGCGCGGGAACATCGTAGAGCCCGCCACTACCGTCGCCGGCGCCAGGCCATTCACGCGCACCAGCGGCGCAAGCTCCACGGCCAAACCGCGCACCAAATGATTCGCCGCGGCTTTCGACGTATCGTACGCCAGCGAACCTTTTTTCGAGACCACCGCGTTCACGCTGGTCGTTAGCACCAGCGTGCCGCGCAGTCCCTGCCGCTTCCAAACCGCATTCGCTTCTTCGGCGACGAGGTAGCCGCCGAGCACGTTGATATCGAAAGTCAATTTCCATTGGCCATCGGTCACGTGGCCTGAGTTATCCGGCGGCACGAAAATTCCGGCGGTGACCACCACGTGATCCACGCCGCCATACGCCAGCACGGTTTGCTTCAGCAATTCGCGCACGCTCGCGCGATCGGTGATGTTGCCGGCGACGCCCACGGCCGGACCGCTGCCGGAAATTCCCGTGCCGGCGACGCCGATGCCCACGCCATAGATGTCGGTCAATTCCTTCGCGGTCTCCGCGGCGGCTTCGGCTTTCATGTCGGCGCAAACTACGTGCGCGCCTTCGCGCGCCACGCGATGCGCCACTGCGCGGCCGATTCCGCTGCCCGCGCCGACCACCACCACAATCGCACGCGCCAACTCTTTTTCCGCAGGCATGCGCCGCAACTTGGCTTCTTCCAGCGCCCAGTATTCGATGTCGAACGCTTCCTGCTGCGGCAGCGCGATGTATTCGTCGATGGCTTCCGCGCCGCGCATCACTTCGACGGCGCAATTGTAAAATTCCGCGGTTACGCGCGATTCGCTCTTGTCTTTGCCCCAAGCGATCATGCCCACGCCCGGAATCAGCATCACCGTCGGGTTCGGATCGCGCATCGCCGGCGAACCGGGCCGCTTGCACTTGTTGTAGTACGCGGCATAGTCCTTGCGATATTGATCGAGTCCCGCCGCAAGTTTCTTCTTCAAATCTTCCGCGGATTCCTTCTGCGGACACCAATCGATGTACATCGGCTTGATCTTTGTGCGCAGAAAATGGTCCGGGCAGGAAGTGCCGAGTTCAGCCAACCGCGCGGCATCGCGACTATTCACAAATCGCAAAATCGCCGCGCTCGATTCCACCGTGGCCACGAAGCGCCGCGCCTTGGAGACTTCGCCGCGCAACCATGGCAGCAACTCGAACAAAAGTTCCTGCCGCTTAGCTTCGTCGAGTGTCTGGTGCTTCGCGCCGCCAAACGTTTTCTCGCCTTTATCGCGCGCTTCGATATATGTGGAGGCTTTTTCAATCAGCGCCAGCGTCAGGTCGTAGCATTCCTTATTGCCGTCAGCCCAATTGATCACGCCGTGCTGCCCCAGGATCACGCCCTTCCATTTCGGGTTGGCTTTCGCCAAGCGCTCCAGTTCCAATCCCAACTCGAAGCCCGGCCGCAGCCATGGCGTCCAGCCCAGTTCGCCCTCGAACACTTCCTGCGTGAGTTCCTTCGAGCGCCGCGCCGCCGCGACGGCGATCACTGCGTTCGGATGCATGTGATCCACGTGCCGTGCCGGCACAAACGAGTGCAGCGGCGTATCGATGGAAGCCGCGCGCGGATTCAGATTGAACGCGCAGTGCGGATACATCCCAACCATCTTGTCTTCCGCCTCGGTCTTCGGCCCGCGCGGCGACATCTCGGCGTAGAGCGATTGCAGCCCAACGACTTTCTCTTCATAGAGCGACGCGAAATTCGCAACCGTGCTGGTACGCAAATCCCCGCCAGAGCCCTTTACCCAAAGCACCTCGACCTCGCGCTCGGTCAGCGGATCGCGTTCCACAGCTTTCGCCGACGTGTTCCCGCCGCCGGTGTTGGTGATGCGCTGGTCCGAACCCAGCAGATTCGAGCGGTAAACCAATCCCTCGCGCGGCGAAAGCTTGGCCGCATGCTCGTCGTCCCACAAATAATTTACGTATTGCAGGCGCATCGCTTCATTCTTTACCGTCATGTTTCATCCTTCCGAATGGGACTTCCGAATTTCGATTTCTCCGGCGCGCGGAACCGAGCGGCGGGTTTTGCTCACGCCAAATGAAACACTTCCGCCAGCGGCGTCATCTGCTCGTCGGCGTTGCGCCCAGGGACGCCCTCGAAAAAGTCGGCCATTTCGGCCTGCCAACGATGGTTCACGTCGGTGAGCGCCATTTGGTCCAGCGCGCGCTGGAAATCCGGCGTTTCCACGTAGCCGATCAGCAGGCCATCGTCGCGCAAGAACAACGAATAATTGTACCAACCGGCCTTATGCAGCGCCTCGCGCATTTCCGGCCACACGGATTCGTGGCGAATCTTGTATTCTTCCAGCCGATCGCGTTTCACTTGGAGGAGAAAGCAGATTCTCTTCAGCGGCTCATTGGCCATAGCGGACTTCGCTCCTCGCGCCTGCGCATAATTCCAGCGGCGATGATATCACAATTGAACTTTCCCTCTTTCCACTTGCGCACTCCGCCCGCCACACCATAGACTTGCGCGTTCTTGTGCGCTCCTGCGCGCCAGCCGACGATGCCCGCGACCACGAAAGACGCTACTTGCCTGGCCTTCGATCTAGGCGCCGAAAGCGGACGCGCCATGATCGGCCGCGTGCGCTCCGGCAAACTCTCCATCGAAGAGCTGCGCCGATTTCGCAACGAGCCGGTGCGCTATAGCGGCGGCCTGCATTGGGACGCGCCGCGCCTGTGGCTCGAAATGCAGGCAGCGCTCGCAGCGGTCACCACCTCGAGCAGCGTCGTGCGCGTCGATTCCGTCGCCGTGGACACCTGGGGCGTCGATTACGCGCTTCTCGGCGAAAATGGCGAGCTGCTAGGCAATCCCTATCATTATCGCGACACGCGCAACGATGGCGTGATGCAGCGCGTGCAGAAACAATTGACGCCGGAATTCATCTACCGCACCACCGGCATCCAATTTCTACCCTTCAACACGCTTTTTCAATTAGCCGCGGCTGCCGAGCACACGCCGCGCCTGCTCGCGCTCGCGCAGCACTTCGTGACCATGCCCGACCTGTTTCATTTCTGGATGACGGGGAAGGCCGTCTGCGAATATACCAACGCCTCTACGACGCAGTTTCTGGACATCCACAAGCGCGCTTGGTCCACCGAGCTTCTCGATAAACTCGGCATCCCGACGCATTTTCTTGCCCCGCTGGTGGACGCCGGTACGGTGTTGGGTCCATTGCTGCCCGAATGCGCGGCGCGAGGGGGCGATGCGCTTGCGCGCACGGTCGTAGTGGCGCCCGCGTGCCACGATACCGGATCGGCCTTTGCAGCGGTACATTCTGGCGGGCGCACCGCGCTGCTGAGTTCGGGCACGTGGTCGTTGCTGGGCACGGAATGCGCGAAGCCGGTGGTGAGCGACGAAGCCTTGAAATTGAATTTCACCAACGAAGGCGGCGTTTTCGGCACCGTGCGACTGCTGAAAAATATCACTGGAATGTGGCTACTCGAATGCTGCCGCCGCACCTGGGTGGCGACGCACAGTAAGGAATTTGCGCACGGCGATCTGCTGGCTGACGCCGCCGCCGCGCCGGCCTTGCGACATTTGATAGATCCAGACGATTCATCGTTCAGCAATCCTCCTGAAATGCCGGCGGCCATCGATGCGTTTTGCAAGCGCACGGGCCAGCCGGCGCCTTCGAGTCCCGGAGCCTACGCTCGCGCCATTCTCGAAAGCTTGGCGCTCAAATATCGCGTGGTCCTGGAATCGCTTGAAACGCTCGCCGCCACAAAATTCGAGGAGTTGCGCATCGTCGGCGGTGGCTCGCAGAACGATCTGCTCAATCAATTCGCCGCCGATGCCACAGGGCGGCGCGTCGTCGCTGGACCCGTCGAAGCCACAGCCCTGGGCAACATCGCCATCCAGCTCGTCGGCACTGGCGCCGTCGCCGATCTATCGCAGGCGCGCGATCTTATCTCCGAGAGCTTCCCTCCGCGCATCTTTGAGCCGCACTCAACGGCGCAGTGGGATAGCGCGTACCGCAATTTCAAAAGCATGCTGGCCGCGCGCTGACCTAGTCCGCGTCGCGAGCGACGAGTTTTGGATCGCCGATGATTCCCGAAGGCAGGGGATCGCGGGTGAGTTGCATGTCTTGCGGGTCGGCGCGATCGCCGTAGCGAAGGTCGAGCAGGCGTTCATCGGGCAACGCTTTGCCGGCCATTTCATTGATGGCCAAATTCGCCACCACGACTTTGATCTTGTTGTCGCCGGCGTGCAGGAGCGAGGTGACGTCGACCTCATACGGCGGCAGCCAGACGTCGCCCGCGGCCGTATTGTTGACGAAAACCTGCGCCGCTTCGCGCACGGGGGCTTCGATCCACGCTTGCAGTCGCGAGCCGCCGGAACCGGTGCCATCGCCGACAAGGAGGCGCGGATTCGGTTTCTCTGTTGGTGTGCCCGGCCCGAAATCGAGCACCACTTTGATGCCCGGCTTGAGCATGGCCGCCGGTACGCTCACCGTTTTCTCGTACACGGCTTGTCCCGAATAATATTTCGTATCGGGATCGTCGGCCCAGGAATGCAGTTGATCCATGGTGACGGTTTTGCTGAGGCCCGTGTAGGTGACGGTCCAATTCGTTCCCAGGTCCACCGGCGGCGGCATTTCCTTTTGCTTGCCAACGCCTTTTTTCGCCTGATATTTCCCGTGACTTTTGGGCGCCTTCATACCTTTTTCGTTGGTGAATAGCACAACGCGCGACGCGTAGGGATCAAGCGTCAGATCGACAACCGACGTTGGACCGACCTCGACGGCTTTTCCGGAGATCGGATCCAGAATTTCGGCCGATTCGCCCGAAACGCGAAACGTTGCCTGCGTATCGATCAATTGATTGCTGGTATTGGCGACGAAATACAGATCGCCGTACGCCAGCTTGCGATGCACGAATCCCACGTCGGTTGCCCCGGCCGAGAAGACCACGTCCGGCTTGGCCAGTTGCAACAATGTTTTGCCCAAGTCGTTTTCATCGGCCACGAAATGGCCGATTGCGCCCGGCGCACTGAATAATTCCTGCGAGAGCGCCGCGATGGCCGGCGTGTCCGCCGCTTCCCGCACCCCAGGCGCGAGCGATGGCAAGCTACGCGTGGCGATCACGATGCCGCCGGCTTTGGCGAAGGTTTCGATCTTCTGATAGGTCGCGAGAGGGAGGCGCTCGATTCCCGGCACGATCAGCACTTTGTATTGAATGCCCAGTTTGTCGATCGCTTCGGCGTCAATCATATCGAAATTGAATCCCGCGTTCAGAATCTGCGGAATCACTTTGTTGCCGAGTAGCGGCACCATGGTCTGATTCAGCGAAATGCCCGAGCCAACCGGTGGCGGGGTGAAGTTCGCCGGCCCCGCGCCAGCGAAGTTCGGCCCCGGGCCAGTCGCCCCAGGAGGAAGCGCGCCAGCCCCGCCTGGTCCCCGCCCGTTGCCGGTCGGAGCGGGCAAGGCGATGAATTTCGCCCAGGCGTCGTCGGTCGGCAGAAGCAAGGCGACATCAGCGTCGGGCTTGCCCTGGCGCAGCAAATAGCTCACCCGCTGCAGATATTTTGTGACGTCGGGCATCACGGTGTACCAAGGATTGTGATCGTTGAAAACGGCCGAGGCATAGAAATGCCAGCCCGGCTCACCCGCCGAAGGTGGCGAATACGGCCAGCCGTGGCCGATCAGTTGATTGCTGCCTTCGAGGAAGTAAAGATCGGCGCCGGCCTTCATATCGATGGGGCGCGCGCGAAAAACGGGCGAGTGCAGCCAAGTCCAGGTCTCCGACGAAGTCACGTCGTGCCCGTAGAGATGATTTGCCGAAGAAGCCCAGCGGACCGCGGAAAATCCATTCCACTGAAAACCTTCGCCTTCGGCCAAATCGACGATAGCGTTGCTGGAAAGGGATGTGGGCGGCGTGCCGTAGCTTTGCGAGCGGAATCGGGTGCCGTGTGCTTCGGCCCATTCGGTGAACGGCTTTAGGTAATTGTCGTTGGCCAGTTCCGTCAGCGTTTTGCCCCAGTCGTGGCGAATCGCGTCGGTTTGCGGACCGAAGTCGCCCACCAGAGCGGGCAAATACGGAGTCAAATCGTAGCCGCGCCGCTTCTGGAATTCTTCGAGGAAATTGCCGGTCCAATCGGATTGGAAAACTTCCAGGCTATCGCTGAAAACGGCGTAGGGCGGATTCGGACCGAGCGCCGCAAGTAGTTTATCGCCGGCTTGCGTCAGGTGAATCTGAAGCGCGCTCGCGTCGTAGTGGTCCAGCACAAATCCTTCGGCGCCCACGGCGGGGCGCTTCACCTGCATGCCGGTGCGGCTGGAGATGAAGAAGAGCACCTGGTGCGGCCCATCAATATTGGCGGGCAGCATTACTCGGCCGTCGCTGATGTCGCTCAACGCCACGGCCCCTTGCGGCGCGATTTTTCCGTTCGGCGCGTTCACCAAAAACGCGGCCAGGAATTTTTCGCCCGCGACGATGTCTGGCACCTGGATCGAGGTCTCGCTACTGACTGGCACGGCAACGACGCGCAGCTGTCCCGCCGCTTCGGTCACTGGAATGTACGGTCCGCCAAAGGGCCAGCCGCTGCCCAGGGTGAGATCAAAACGCATGCCGAGCTCGCGTGCCTTGTCGCTGGCGAAACGCAAGTCGCCCAGGAATTCATCGGAGAGATAGGGGAAATTGTGGAAGCCTGTAGCGGGATCGTCCATCGCCAGCGGATACACCGGCTGCGCTTCCACGCCGCCAATTCCGCCGGCCTTCATCGCGCGCAATTCGCGTTCGAGTTCGTCTTTCGTGGCCGATGGACCGAACCACCACCAGCGGACCATGATGCGGCTATCGTCCGGCGGCGTGACGAACGCTTGGCGCAAATCCGCTGCGGCCGAGGCTTGATCGGCGTCGCCGGGCGCGGGTAGCGCCTGCGGTGCGGCGGAGGGAGCCATCGTCGTCTGCGCCTGAACCGCGCCGATCGCAACGGCGAAGAAAACTACGGGGAGAACAAACGCGAACAAGCGCGCGTACAACCTGGACGAGCGCAACATAGAACCCTCCTGGGGTCGTGCCTGTGAGCTGAAGCAATCTATTGCGTGCGGAACTTTACACCATTACGCTCATCTAAGTCCGGTTATCAACGGTGCGTTAGACTCGCCGCGCGCGCCGCCGGTTTCGCGTGGATCATGAGGTCGCGGCGTCGATCGGCTGCGCGATCGCGGCCAACAATTCCATCACGTGCAGAACCGGGCGATGCAGACCGTCGTGCAATTGTTCGTGGCACGATGTGCCGGTCACAACCAGAGTGCGTGGTCCGCCGTCGGCTTCGGCTTTGGCGACTTGCTGGAAAAGATCCTGGCCCACAGCCTGGCTCAGATCGTAGTAGTCCTTCTTATATCCGAAGCTGCCAGCCATGCCGCAGCATTCCACGGAGGACGTGGCGACGTCGAACCCGGCGGCGCGCAGCAGCGCTTCTGTCGGGCGCGCCGTGCCGCCAATCTGCGCGAAGCGCTGCGCTTCGATCGTCTTCTGCTGGCAATGGCTGTGATAGAAGATGCGCGCGCCGAGCGGATGCCGCGTCGCCTGAAAAATCTTCGCCGCATCCACGCCATCTTCCTGAACGCATTTCCACGCGTATTCGGCAGCGTCAAAAGTATGGTCGCGCAACGCCTCGAAGAGTTTTTGGCCGCTTTCGCCTTCGAGAAAGTGGCGATAGTCCAGGCGGAACATCGCCAGCACGCTCGGTTCAACCACGATAATGTCGCGGCCTTCGTCGAGATAGCGTTTCAGGCGCGCGGCTGTGAGACGGGCCTGTTTTGAGGCCGTCGCAACCATGCCTTGCGAGAGCGCGGCGCGGCCATCGGGCGAAGTCGCGCTGACGGTGAGATCGACGCCGAGCGCTTCGAGCACCTTGAGCGCGGCCAGTCCGCGTTCCGGCGCGCCGTAATTGGTGAAGACGTCGGCGAAGAGCACGGCTTTATGCCGCGCCGCGGCAGCCGGTTTGCGCGGAGCGCGGCGTTTCGCCGCGGCCACGAGCGTTGGCGAGGCGAATGGCGGCAGCGTGCGGCGCCGGTCAAGCCCGACGAATTTTTCGAGCAGCGCGCGCATTAGCGGCAAGCGATTTACGGCGTTCACCAGCGAAGCGAATGGCGCGCTCAATTTTGCGGAGAGATCGTAGCGGCCGAAGAAAAGTTTTTGCAGCGACGCGCCCGCATCCGCGTCAGGCACGCCCGCGAGCACGCGCTTCACGGCTTGCTCGGCCACCGACGATTGTTGTTTTCCGAGGCGCTGGCGCAGAACCGTGTTCAGCCACGGAATATCGATGCGCACCGGACACTGCGTGACGCAGCGGGAGCAGCCGGTGCACAGCTCGGCAAAGCGCGAACTCGCGAGATCGCGTGTGCCCGCTTCCCAGGCGCCGCCGATGCCGCCGGAATACGTTTGGCCGCCGAAGGCGTGGCCGCCCACGGCTTGGAAATTGGCACAGCAATTCGAGCACGCGCCGCAGCGAATACAGAAGAGCGCTTCGCTGAGCACCGGATCGGCACGCATGCGGCCGCGGCCGTTGTCCACGATAACGAGATGGAATTCGCGCGGTGCAGGCGCGCCGGGCCCATCGGAAATCACCGGCGCAGCCAGCGGCGGGCGGATCACGCTGGTGTACGAAGTCATCGGCTGACCCGTGCCGCTGGCCGCGAGCAGCTCGATGAACGGCCCCAAGTCTTCTCGCGAGGGCACAATTTTTTCGATACCGGTGACCGCGATGTGCAACGGCGGCACAATAGTGGTCATGCGGATATTGGCTTCGCTTTCCACCAGCACCAGTGTGCCGTCATCCGCGGCGACGAAATTGGCGCCGGAAATTCCGGCATCGGCGCTCAGGAATTTTTGGCGCAGGCGCTCGCGCGCGAACGCCGTCAGCGCTTCGCCGGTGTCCAAAGGCAGATCGGTTTCGAAGACGCGCTTGAAAAGCGCGGTGATGCGCTCGCGGCTGTAATGCAATGCGGGGCCGACGATGTGCGAGGGCTGCTCGTCCGCGATTTGCAGAATAAATTCAGCCAGATCGGTTTCGGCCACTTCGATCTTCAGTGCTTCGAGTACGTGGTTCAGGCCGATTTCTTCGGAGGTCATGCTCTTGGCCTTAACTACCAGGCGGACGTTGTGGCGCGTGCACACGTCGGCGATGTACTGCGAGGCTGCGCGCGCGTCCTGCGCCAGAAAAAAGTGGCCGCCGTTGCGCCGCACGCTGGCTTCGAGCTGAGCCACGAGCTGTGGCTGATCGCGCAGCGCGCGTTCTTTGATTGCGCGCGCTTGATCTTTCAGCGCTTCGTAGTCTGGAATTTCGGCGGTGGCCGTATAGCGATTGCGATTGAACGTTTGCACGTTGTGGCGAACCGCGGGGCCTTCAACGCGCAGCGCCATGCGAATCGCCGCCAGCAGCGCGGATTTCTGCGTCTTGTTGGCGTAGGAGCGCGGCGATTCGCTAGCCGAATCAATAATCTGCGCGGCGCTCGCTGCGGTGATTGGCTCGGGAACGGTGGTCATGGCCGCTGCATGGATACTACACGAGAATGACGATGTGCAGCCGGTGCGGTCCGTGCACGCCGCGCACCAAAGGTCCCATATCGGCGGTGGCGCTGGGGCCGGTGACGAATACGAAATTGCGATCGAGTCCCTTTCCGCCAACGCGATCGCGGCGAAAAACATCGCGCGGCGCTTCGACGATATCATCCGCGGAGAGCACGGCAATGTGCATGCGCGCCAGCAGGCTGATGAAGCCGGTATGGTCGGGATCGAGCGCGATGCAAATCGTGCCGGTGCGCGCGATGCCGGCGAAAGCGTCGGTGATGCCGACGTCCGCGGCGGCGAGCTCGGATTTGCTGCGGCCGGCGAAGACGCCGGGCAGACGCTGGCACGCGCCAAAAATTTCCGGCGTCAAATCCGCCGGCGGAGCCACGGCGATGCGCCGCGCGTCCGGCGCGACGCGCAGCACGGCGCGCGCCAGCTCTTCGCCCTGCCCAGCCAGGCCTGCGGCACCGGCCGGCCGGGCAATTCGCTCGACGGTTGCGGCGGCTTCGCGCGCGGCGTGTTCAAACGCGTCGAGAGAAGCAAGTGTGGAGAGCCGATGCATTCCGTGCAATGTCCCCGGTGAGTATGACGCCGCGAATTTTGACACAAATGTGCTGGCCGAGGTCAAAGTTTTCACCGGCACTGGCGTACGGCGGCGGCGCAAGCGCGGCGGCGCGCGCGGGCAGAAATCTTGCGCCCATCGCATCCGCTCAAAGAGAAGCAACCGCCCTCCAATTTCGCAGCCGGGCGATTTCCGGAGTGGCCGGGCCCGGGTGTTTGCCGGACGGGGCACTCGGAACAAAAATTGCTTGACACTGGAGCCAGCCCGGTATTTACTCCTTCAGCAGAAGCCACATTTGCAGCCTCGGATTCCGCGTGTTTGGGGACATGTACGAGGTCGGAAGTGTGGTAGGGGTGGTGCGGTAAAAATTGTTCCTAGGAGGACAAATGGTCCGTGTTGACTATTGTGGGCGCGCTGTGTGTGCCTTTTTGTGCGCGCTCGCTCTGCTGCTTGTAGTTCCTTTCCGATCGTTCGGCCAAGACGTCAGCGTCGCTCAAATCGAGGGTCAGGTTCTAGACTCGACGGGCGCTTCCGTGCCTGATGCAACCGTGACGATGACCGACGTAAATAAGGGCATCGATCACACCACAACGACAGACGCCGACGGTCATTACCTGTTTCCTGGCCTGCCGGTGGGGCCATACAAATTGACGGTGGCGAAAGCCAGCTTCAAGACCTACGTTCAAACTGGAATTGTGCTGCAAGTAAACGATCACGTGACCAACAACGTGACCATGCAATTGGGCGCGGTTTCCGAGAGCGTCGTGGTGCAGGCGGGCGCGACAATGGTGCAGACCGATAGCGCCGCGGTATCCAACGTCGTGAACCAATCGCAGATCACCGATTTACCGTTGAACGGCCGGTTTGCTTCCGAGCTGATCACCATGTCGGGCCTGACCTCGCCTTATCAGCAATCGAATCCGACTTCCGGATATGGCGATTTGACGGGCAGCAAGAGCTTCTTCAGTTCCTTCGCGGTTTCCGTCGCCGGTTCGCAATACAACGGCGTGAACTACCTTCTTGACGGCGGCATGAACAACGATACGTACGCTTTCGTGAACCTGCCGTTCCCGTTCCCCGACGCGCTGCAGGAATTCAGCGTGGAAACCGACGCACTTCCGGCCCAGACGGGCACGAAGGCGGGCGGCGTGGTGAACGTGGTCACGAAATCTGGCACGAATGATTTCCACGGCGACGTCTTCGATTACTTGCGCAACGGAGATTTCAACGCGCGCGCCCATCCATATTTCAACGGACCGGTGCCCGGTTCGACGCTGGCTACGCAATGCCAGGGCTTTAACCCGTCGGGCATAGCTCAAACCGTGGCGACAAGCGGCAATGCCGCGGCCATCGCTGCAGGGGCGTTGACCGGCAACCCGTGCGATATTTTGCGCCGCAACCAATTCGGCGGCACGGCCGGCGGCAAGATCATTAAGGACAAGTTGTTCTGGTTCACGGGCTATGAGGGCACGCGCATTTCACAAGTCGGCGGCGCAACCACTAACGAGCCCACCCAAGACGAGATTGCCAATGGTGACCTCGCGCCGTTTTATAACGACTTGGCTAGCTCAACCAACCCGAATGGCAACGCGACCAACTACTGGGCCGGAGTTTCTAACTGTCTTATCGGAAAGAATGCGACTTCCGGTCTATCGACGTCGCTCGCGGCGCCGACGCCCTATTTCGGCGGCGCAGCGACGAGTACCGCCGCCGCTCTCGATCCTAGCGATACGCAGGACCGCTTGCAGGCGGGGCAGGCGTTCGATCCGATCGCCACGTCGCTGTTCACCAAAGGCTATATTCCATACGGGCCGGGACAGGGCACGAATCCCTCGGGTGCGAACTACAACCCTTGCGGTTACCTGACCTATTCTGTTCCCTCAGTGCAAAACGAGGATCAGGTGATCGGCCGCATCGACTACGTGGTGAGCCAGAAGCAGACGATCTTCGGCCGTTACTTCATCGACGATTTCGACGATCCTGATCCCTATACTCTTTCGGGAACGACGAACTTGCTGCTTTCAAACAGCCCCGGCGTCCTTCAGCGGGCGCAGACGTTCACGTTGGGAGATAACTATTCGTTTTCGCCGACGACGACCAATTCGCTGCATTTGACTTGGAACCGGCGGCGCGACAATAGAAACGTTCCGATTCCGGTCAGCCTCTCTTCGCTGGGCGCCTCGACGTACACGGAAACCAATCAGTTCTTGTTGATTACCGGGCCGTTCAGCGTGGGCTGCGGCACCTGCAACTATGGGCATTTCAACGTGAACTCGTGGCAGATCTCCGACGACGTGGACATGATTCGCGGAAGAAACCACTTCACGATGGGCGTGGACCTGATTCGCACGCAGGACAATACGCTTTCCAACTACGACAACGACGGCACACTGGGATTCGGCACCAGCTTTACCGGATCGGCATTGGGAGATTATCTGATCGGCGGCTGGAGCAGTTATAGCGAAAGCCGCCCGCAACAGGTGGCCTTCCGGGCCACGTTCCCAGCGCTTTATTTTCAGGATGTGCTGCGCGTGCGCAATGACCTGACGATCAACATGGGATTGCGCTGGGAGCCGGAGCTGTTTCCGGAGGATACCCAAGGCCGCGGAGCGACGTTCAATCTTCAGGCCTTCCTCGAAAACGAACGCAGCCCGTCATATGCTTCCGTCTGCGCGGCAGGCGGGGGATCGTCAACTACCGATCCGAATGCTTGCCCGCCGGCAGGATTCTTTTTCTATGGAGATCCGGGCCAGGGCAAAGCGTATTCCTCCAGCAAGGTTCCGGACTTTGCGCCGCGCTTGGGCGTCGCCTGGAATCCACACGGCAGCCAGAAACAGGTGGTTCGCTTCGGTGCGGGAATCTTCTACGACGATGCCGCGGTTTGGTGGAGTCAGCGGTTGACGTCTGACCCGCCAGGCATCGACGAAATCGACCTGACGCAGAGTCTTTCGAACACCACCGCCGGCACGTTCTGCGGAACTCTGAGCCATCCATGGGAGTACTACACTGCTTCTGGCTGCTCCGGAACAATCACGGGCAACGCATTAAATAGCGGCGTGATCACGGGTACGGCGTCTGCGAACCCCAATACCTACCTGGGGCCGTTTCCTGCCGTGCATGACTTCCCGTCCGGTGCGCTTTGGGTCGTGATTCCCCCGCACGTGAAACCGACCTACGTGGAAGAATGGACCGCGAGCTACCAATATCAGTTCGCCAACGACTGGGTGGTGACGTTCTCCTACCTCGGAAACAAGGCCACACACTTGCCGTTGGGCGAATCCATCAACTTCTCGGAGACCCCGTTGGAAAGCATCGGATCGATTCCGGCGGCGGATACGTGCTCGATACCGAGCGCCACCGCAACCGGGACGGTCTGCTCCAACGGAAACGAACAGATCCGCCGCTACCTGAACATTCTCGCGGGTTGCACGACGACATCGTGCACCACCGACGGCGTGAATGAGCTGAGCGGCCAGATGGAATACGGCACCGATTCCAACAACTCCAACTACAATGCCTTGCTGGCGACGATGCAGCACCGCTTTGCGCACGGGTTCACGTGGAACGCCAACTACACCTATAGCCACTGCTTCGACGATGGCGAGGCGCAGGGCGATCTGAACGGCAACACCTTCTACGAGAATCAGTTGAATCCCGCGCTCAATTACGGAAATTGCTCGTTCGACATACGAAATATGTTCAATACCAGCGTGGTGGCGAGCACCGCGGCGAAGCACGGCTTGAAGGGCGAATTGCTGGGCGGCTGGCAGGTTGCGCCGAGCATTCGCGTGGTCAGCGGTCTTCCGACGAACTTCACGATCGGCGACAACACACTCACCGGCGGTTCCGCGCAGGCGACCTTTGAAGACTTCACCACGGGTTGCGGCGCGGCCGGGGCGTACTCACACAACCTGAATGCCGGGTATTCGTGGTTCAACCAGAGCTGCTTCCTCGAATCGGCTTACACCAGCGCGAAAGCCACCGCTTCCGAATTGGTGAATCCGGTTTACACCAACACCGCGGTTTGCACTCCCGCGGCGGGAAGTGCGTGCACGGCTGGACAGGTCATCACGATCGTCTCCAGCGCCACCACGGGGTCGGGGCAGTTCGGCAACATCGCGCGCAACTACCTGCGTGCGCCCGGTGCCTTTAATTTCGACATGTCCATCAGCCGCTTCTTCCCAATTCACGAGAGCATTCAGGCTGAATTCCGGTTTGACGCGTTCAACGTGTTCAACCACTGGAATCCGCAAGCGCCCAGCGGCGGTTCGCCGACGGGCACTACGGGCAGCCAAACATACGGGTACATCACGGGCGCGGCGACATCGGGAATTATCCCGACGCAGACCGATCCGCGTGTACTCCAGTTCGCTTTGAAACTGCACTGGTAGGAAGAGCGGACTAACCCTTAGCGGCGCGGGCGGGAATCCGAAGATGGGTTCCCGCCCGCGCCTTTTTTGTTTGTCGAGTTATTGCTTGGCTGCCGCGGCTTGCTGCTGATACTTCTCGAACCAGGCTTTCACTTGGGCGTCCAGGGCGGCTAGGTCGGGCTTGGTCTGCGCGATGGCCTGCGATTCCTTCCATTCCTTGTTCAGGTCGCCGACGTCCACATTTGAGCCTACGCGAATGAAGAGCGGTACCTGATAAGTGTCGGCGGGCACGGTGATGGTCCGGCCGCCGGCGTAGATTTTCGCGGGCTGCCAGGCGTCGCGCCAGCGGGAGCCGCGCGGAAGGTAGACGTCCTGGGTGCGCTGGCCGTTCTTCCACACCGGGGAAACCAACAGATCGGGGCCGTACTCGTAAGTCCACCAATTGGCCCAGGCTGCGGGTGATTTCGGGTCCACCAGGAACAGAGGCCGGACGATGGGCATGCCGGTCTGGTGGGCCTGCTGCGCGGCGGCATAGCTGTAAGGCGCCAGGCGGTCGTGCAGGCGGCCGTAGAGGCGCCACAGAGCGATTAGGCGCGCGTCGTAGCTGGGAGTGCGCGGCAGGTCCCAGAAGCCCAAATTGCGCGTCGGGCCCACTTCCATCATCGGCGTGAAAGCGCTGAAGGCCAGCCAGCGGCCGCAGATTTCTTGTTCCACGAGTTGTGTATAGCCGCAGGTGTCTGTGCCCCAATTGGGGTAGCCGTCGACGGCATTGCGCTGCGCCGCGATGATTTCGGCTCGCAGGCCGTACTCGGTGCCGGCCACGTCTCCGCCCCAGAACACGCTGTAGGCGGAACTTCCGGTATACGCGGCGCGCGGCATTAGGACGAAATCCTGATCGGGGTGAAATTTCAGGGCCACGTCGTAGGTCGCCTTGACGTACATCGGCGGATAGGCGTCGCGATCCTCGCGAATCGAGCGGCCATCGAAGATGCGATAGTTGCCGGTTTCGGGGATGTTTTCTTCGCCGCGATCCAGTTTGAAGCCTTCCACTCCCATCTTCAGTAGCTTGGCGACGCCATCCTGCCAGAATTCTTTCGCGGCGGGATTCGAGAAATCAACCATCGGATAATCGCGCGGCGGCTCGGTTTGGCCCGGCAAGTTGTAGCCCTTGGCCAGCGCTTCTTCTTCCATCTTGCCTTGGAAGAAAGGGCCGATCCACATGATCATGTGCGAATTCTGTTGCTTCAGCCACTGGATCGAAGCCTCGAAATTCGGCATGCGTTGCGCATCGATCTCGAAATCGTCGTAACCCTGCAGGCCGGGGCCCCAGGGACGGTCAATCCACATAATGGAGTTGGGGATGCCAAAAGCCTTCATCATTAGCACGTCTTCCATGAATTCGGAATTGAACGGGCCGGTGACCGGCGTGCCGTCGTAATAGGTGGCGCGCTCGGTGTTTTCGTCGCGCCAGCGCCACGGGCCGTAGATCCATTTCGGCGGAAGAAATGGCGGACCTGCGTCCATCGCGTGCTCGCGGACAAGTTCGGCGGGATCGGCCGAAGTGTAGATTTTCACTTCCAGCGACGGGCCCTCGAATTCGATTTGCACGCGCGTGGGATCGCTGGCGCAGAAATCGAAATGGCCGGGCCAATCGCTCTTGACGAAGACGGCGTAGCCGCGCGACGAAATAAAAAATGGCGCGTAAACCGAAAGCGTGGGCTTGAGGATCATATCGATTTGTTGCCCGCGCAGATTCAGGACTTCGCTGCGGCCAGCGGCCCAGGTCAATTGCTGCGGGCCGTCGACCAGGCGCTCCATGATGCCGGTGAAGAATTCGTCTGTTCCCGCTTCGATCGAAAGGCCCCATTTGGTGATGCCAGAATCGGGCTGGGCGCTCAGGCGCACCGTGAAATTTGCGCCTTCGGGCGTGACGGAGAGTTTAACCACGCGCCCGTCGGGCATGGTGGCTTGCCCTTCGATCGCGCCGGCCTTCGTGGGCTTGGCGATCAGCGAACCGGGAAGCGTGGCCCGGCCCTGGAGCGTTTCGATGTAAAGGCCGTCGATGCGAAGCTCGTGCGCTTGGGAACCTGAGCCTAGCGGTGCCAAAGCGCGCGAACGCAGTGAAAGCACGGCGGCGGGAACTGCGGGAGCGGCGGCCGAAATTTGATTCGCCGAACTCTGCGGCGCGGATTGCGCGGCGATACCGGCGGGCGCGGCGAGCAGCAGCGAGATTGCCAGGCTCGATTTCAGATGCGTTTTTCTCACCAATGCCCCTGGTGCGCCGGATGCGCACGTCCGCTCGGTGAGATTCCTCGTTTCGCGCTGCGGTTTCAAGTAAAAAAACAGCAGGGCCCGGCGCGACCGTAGGTAGCGGACAGTCTCGAGTGCGGTTTGGGGCTAGCGATTCAGAGCGTCGCGGAGGAACGCTACGGTTTTGGGCCCGTCGGCCGCGAAGTCCGTGGTCTTGGCGTCGATGCTGATTCCGCCGCTGTAATTCATTGTTCGCAGAGCGGCGAAAAAAGGCGCGTAATTATATTCGTTCCAAGTAAGTGGATAGACGCGGCCATTGGGATTCGAGAAATGAAGATGGCGGACGTATTCTTTGGCGGCGACAACCGCAGCGGGATCCTCGTGAGTTTTTTCGAGATAGTAGAAATCGAGAACCAGTTGGATATTCGGATCGTTCACAGCCTGGATCAGTTTCACGCCTTCGGCCACGCTATTGATGATGTTCGATTCCGAAATGCTTTGCGGCTCGACGGTGACCACGATATTGCGCGCGCGGGCTTCCGGCGCGATGCGCTGCAGGAAATCCACGAGCTGAGCGAACGCCACGTCGTGCGAAAACCCGTCGGGCACCTGCCGTGCGGCGCCGCTGCCCAGAAGGATGATGTGCGCGTTGAGTGCGGCGACGCGGTCCATGGCTTTGCGCACGTAGGCCATTTGCTGATCTTTATCGATGTTCGGGCCAGTGAGCTTGATGTTTGCGGGGATGAAGGTATAGGCCGCGAGGATAGGGAAGTCATCCTGCTTCAGCTGATTCTGTAGTTGCGCGAAATCGGCGTCGGAAAGCGCGAGCAGTTCCGTGATGCTCAGCTCGCCGTAATCGAAGCCCGCGGCTTTCGTTGCGCCCAGCATTTTGATCGTGGTACAAGCGCCGATTTTGACTCCCGGGGACTGACTCTTTCCGGCCGCGAGAAACAGCATGGCCACGCAGAGAAGAGCCGCGCAGCGGAGCGCGGCACCGAAGGTTCGCGCGCTAAGATTTTTAGCTTTGCAGGAGCGGCGGTCGGACTTTGGAAGAGGAATGTTCTTCATGGCGTCAGTTTGCTCCGTTTCATCGCGAGAACT
>Ga0302326_10005180_pt1 | contig 29800 bp, 18 predicted proteins | sample Palsa_T0_3_FD_202264 | JGI IMG/M metagenome (GOLD analysis project Ga0302326, IMG submission 202264) | Peat permafrost microbial communities from Stordalen Mire near Abisko, Sweden - Palsa_T0_3 | ecosystem: Environmental > Terrestrial > Soil > Palsa > Peat permafrost | place: Sweden: Abisko... | reverse complement strand
CCGTCACCGATCGTCCCCGGCGGCTCACCCCAAGGCGCCGAAAGCGATATGCTTCCGGAAGACCCGCTGCCCGTTCTTGCTGGGGTTGAGCTACCGGGGGCGGACACACACGAGTTTGCACTCCCGCCAACCGAGCCTACCGCATCGAGCGGCGGAGGCGGGCCGAGCGATCAAACGCCGGCTGAAGGCAGCGACCCGGCGCGGAGCGAGATCGATCGTGGCCACCAGCTCGGCCGTGCGCGCGGCGACGACCAGCGCGCGGTCCCCCGCGAACCGGGCACCCCGAGCCCAAAGGGCGCCGAGTCGCCCGGTGGCGAGTCGCTGCCGGGAAGGCAGAAACTCGAGCCGGAGCTCTACGTCCGCGGTAAGAAGGCCGCCGGGAACGTTTTCGTACAAGGCCGCCTGGATTGGGTTCAAAAAAAGGGCGAGTGGACGTGGCTCTATTTCCGCCAAGAGGGAGCGCAAGGCCAGCAGGATCTGCGCTTTCGCGATGTCCTTGGCCGTGACGAGCGTGGCGATGACATACCGCATCCGCTTAGCTCCTTTACCGACCGCTTGGACGCGTGGATGCGCGAGCACGGACCGGGGATCGCCTTTACCCTGCGCACCGATCCGAGCGGTCGCAACATCGCTTACACGGTCGAGAAAGCGCTCCCGAGCGGCCCAGTTCGCTTAGAGACCCGCGTCATCTCGTCTGAGATCGGGAACGACGCCCGTTCGCAAGCAACTGTTCCAGACGTCGTTCGGGAGGAGGAAGCTGCAGCCGAACGGTGGCTCGCTACGCCTTCTTCGGAACTCTTCCAAGAACCCAAGCCATCGGCACGACGACCGGCCGACCCGATACCGAATGGCTGGTTCCAAGATCCGGCCGGGAACAGTTGGGCTCCCCTGGAGGACGACGAAGCGCTCTGGCCGAGCCGGTCGGAGGCGGCCCTCCGACGTAAGCTCGAGCAGTCGCAGTTCTCGGGACTCCAAAAACACTACCTGCGCGTACTTGCCGACGATGCAGCCGGACCCCTAACCCTTGACAATGTAACGCGCACGCTTAGCGGCATTCATCCAAGCCGGTACCCATCGCTTACCGAGCACCTCGCTGAAATGGGACTCGTCGTTCGCCATTCCGACGGTACGGTCGAATTGCCGCCTGCTGTCCGCGAATATATCCGCGCGAATCCGCATGCATTTCCGCGCATCGGACGTGACGGATTTTTCAGAAAGACGGAGTTCGCGCCGACGCACGAATCGATCGGCGATATCTATGGGGTTGCCGAGCCGGGCGATGGCCGGCGATCCGTGACCGGGCGGATGCCTCGAGTTCGAATGACCCTCGCCGGGATTCTCCCCGGCGTGCAAGGACGTATCCTCAATCTTTTGAGCCCGGTGCCGCGTGCCCCGGCGGACACGACGATGGCGTCCTTGTTGACGCCGACCGAAGAAACGAACGACGGCTTTGTGCGACTCGGCAGGTTGCGCATCGCGGAGTCGATCTTCCCTGATTTCAAGCTCGCGCAAGAATATCTCGACAGCATTGAGCAGACGCGCGATGGCGCGTCTTTTCCGCGCCCCGATATTCTGCGGCCACGTCGCCCGGCCATCGACTTGCTCCACGCCCTCGAGCACGGCCGCACGACGATTACCTTGCAGCCTGGAACGTCCGACGTGTTCGTACCCAAGAGCGACGGCCTCTATTGGTCGCGGCGAATGCAAGTCCATAGCGACGGCAGCGTGTCGCCTGCGATCGTGCTCTACCACGAAATGCAACATGCGTGGCGGTCCCTTTCGGATCCAGCGCGCTACGTCGCCGCCAACCGGCACTATCCGAAAGGATCGGCTCGCGCCGCGATCTGGTCGTCGCGAGAAGAGCTCCGGATCACCTCCGGTCCCGAGCGCCGCCTCGCACTCGCCCTTGGCGAAAATCCGCGCACGAGTCACTGGGGGGATGCTCGATACGTAGTGGGCGGTCCGGATAGCCGCCGGCCGCTGCCGGCAGCCGTTCGCATCCTCGGGGTTGAGAAAGCCCGCGACGTTTCCGAGCGCGGTGTCGTGCTCCATGTCGGAGAGACGAAGGACGGCTTGACGTCTATCGTCTACGACGATCTCGTCGGTCGGACCGCGACCCTGAGCTTCCGTCCGACGCTCACATTGCGCGGCATCGAAGTCCCGCATCAGCTCAGCGACTTTGCTGCGGCCTTAAACCACGGCGACAACTTCACACTTGAGATCGATGCCGCAGGCCAGCCAACAACCACGATCAACGGACTATTCTTCGCCCCCGAACCCGACGACGACCCGGAAACGGACGATGCGAACGTCTGGCACATCGCCGGCGGCTCACACACGCCTGACGAAAACCCACCAAGCACGGACGAACCCCCGTCCGAGTCGCTCCCCGACCACATCCGAGGTTCGTTACCGGCAAGCTTCCGATACCGGGCGAAGCCTGACGAGCGCGACCTCAACGACGCTCGCGTCGAGGAGGGGCAGCTTGTCATCGGTCAAGGTGCCAAGCGCGAAGTTGTGGACCCGGAAACGGTACTGGGACCCTTGCTTGGGTACGGCTACCAGAAAGTCGTCTTTGCGGCAGGGCACGATAAAGCAATAGGCATCCTGTCGCGGACCTCCGACAAAGCGGCGCTACGGGACGAGACGGCGACGCTGAGCCGGGCGCGTGAGTTGGGTTTTCGCGCCGTAAACGCAGAGGACGGATTCACGGTGCACGGGTTACCGGGCATTCTCTATCACGGCCGCTATGTCTTGACCTCGCGTAACCTGCTGGGGGACCCGCAGAGTTTGAAAACCCTCGCGAAGATCGCGACACAACAGACGCTAGACGATCTCGATGATGCCGCGCAAAAACTGCAATCGCGCAAAGTTGGATTTTACAGCACCGAGTTTCTCTTCGAATCAAACGGAAGGGTAGCGCTTTCCGACCCCACCCGCATCTACGAGATGAGCGACGACGCTCCGTACGACGCGCAGGCGCACGCGATTGTTAGTCAGTCTGGAAATCTGCTCGTCATCGACAAGCTAAAGCAGCTGGCGCGAGACGCGCTGGCGGAGCGATCGTCGAGGCGGGGAGAGGAAATCGATCGAAGCAATGTAGGCGCCGGCGCGGACGTGGTTAGGGCGGGCGAATCGTGGCCCATCGAAGTTGACCCACAGACGCGGAGGTTAGAACGTCTGTGGCCGGCGGCAGCGCCGGCGAGTGCGACGATCGACGCTTTGCTTAAGCCGGAGTTCGAACGCGATGACTACATCTACTATGTCAGCAAAAGCGACATTGGAGGCGGCCTACGGGTTCACAAAGATATCAACGATAAATGGCTCGAGGCACAGCGTTACCTCTCCAAATCGGAACACGGAATCAACGCATTGTACGCTCTGCGGCAAGCTCGATGGGTGGCGACGGTCGACCCGAGCGACGGCAGAACGCAATACCTCAATCAACCTGACCTAAATCGGCTGGTCACGATAGAGTTTAACCCGAACCAGGCTCTCATCAACTACGACGGTTCTCGACAAACGGCGGCCCTGTCTCTGTTGGAAGAAGAGGCTCATCTGTTGGAGCATCTTCAGTTTCCCGATCGGCTCGCACGACAATTTGGCACGGAGAACACTCGTTACTCCAACTTAGAGGACGCGCGCGCGATCGGCTTTACCAATGCGGCCGCCGCACAATTAGGGGAAGGCGGGCGGAGCGATCACGGCGGCGTCCCGTACGCGACCGCGGGACCAACTTCGGTCGAGCCGATCGGCGAGTTGGACCGCAATAAGATTGTCGACTGGGTGAACTACCTGCGCCGTGGGGCTGCTGGTCTCGGGTACTCGGTGCCCCCAGCGTTGGAGCGCGCATCGGAAATCGTTCCTTGGGACGGAAAAGCCCATTCCGGACCGATACTTATTCTCGGCGGCCGTACCGTCGCGCAATACGTTGATCCCGGCCATTATCAGTATTACGATGTAGAGCGCGACCTTCACGGCCGCGTACCACCTCAGAATGTTCCGTCGGTTACGATCGAGCCGAGCGGCGACTGGTCAATCGACGCTGCAAACGAAGGCAGCAGCGGAGGCCATGCGTTCGCAATCGCGCCCGTGCCCTTGCTCGCCGGTTTGCACTTTGCCGCCGGAGAGTTACGGGTTGCCGCCGCAGGCGTGGCGGCCTTCGGTTTGTCGTATGGCTTGAGAGAGGTTTGGGGTCGCTGGAAGGACGGACGTGCCGACTCGACCGCACCTGCCCGCGGCAAGCCGGTGGCACCGGCTGTTTACATCGACGGTAAGGCGGTCGACCCCGATCCGGTCGAGGGGAGACTGTTAGACGTTCGACCGGCGGGGAACTCGACGATAGCCCATTACGACGAGGGTCCGGGCACGGCGGGCCGCAGAGTTCATTACGTGCGCTTCTCCGATCCAGGCGGCGAGACCGCGAAAAAATTAGGACAGCAAATCGGACAACGGGTCAAGATCGAATTTCCTGCGACCGATGCCGCGATCCCGACGGCCCGCGAACCGGGCGTCTATAGCATCAAGACGGGAATTGTCAGGGATAATCTTCTCTACGGCTCGTTCGGCGCGGAACTCGATCCGCTTCGAAAAGTAACGAAGCTGCTCAATGAGAACGAAGATCTCACCGCCGTCTACGGTAACGTCAATTACCAGGTCCAGTCCGGCTCGGGCGCCGGTATCGTCAACAAAGAAGCCGGCTACTACGGGCGTCTCTCGCGCGCGGCACGACTCACCGGCGCGGAAGCCGCCGATGAGCGCCTGCTCAATGCGTTCGATCCTCCGAGTCGCCGGAGCCGCTTGCGGCGCTTCGCCGGCAACCCGTCCCTGCCCGAAGATCTCAAGAGGCGCCTCGTTCCGAGCATCGGGGGCGTACCAACTGCAGAAAACAGTACGGCGGACCCGGGCGTTTATCTCGACCAGAAAATGGCGGGGCATCCGTGGGTGCAGGCTCTACGCTGGGGCGAACTGACGACGTTCAAAGAGGTCGTCTCGGACAAACTCGGCGACGCACGAACCGTACTCGGCGGCAAATTGCGAAGGGGCCTGACTGCGGCGCGGGAACGCGGCGTTCCGCTGGTTCTCCACGTTGACAGCGGGCGCGGGAAATATGACCAGAATCGTTTAGCAACCAGTGTCACGACCGATCGCCGGTACTGGGGCAGGGCGATGCGGCGTCTGCAAGAGCAAGGTGCGTATAAACTCAACGCGCAGGAGATCGACGAGTACAATAACCTTCCGCCGGAGAAGCGTCAAGCTTGGCTCGACGAGAGAGCTAGAGAGGGGAAGACGCAGCGGCCGCTGGCCGTCGTCATTCCCCACTTCGGTTTGGGAAAATTCGTAACGTTGACCGCCTCGCATCTCCAAGCGGTGCGCGACGTACTCGACGATCCGCTCTTTACGCACGTAAAATTCGATGCCTCGTGGAGCGACGTCATCGCGCGCATCGTCCGGGATCCGGAAGCGACCGACCGCCTCGCCCACCTCATCGTCGATTACCCCGGCCGCTGGGTCTACGCAACCGACATGATGGGAGCGGATACGGCGGCGTGGTATAACCGCTACGCCCACCTGGCGCAGCCGCTCCACGATCGTCTTTACGAGTTGGCCGGCGAACCCACGGACGCCACGCACGTGCTGTCGCTCTACTTCGGCGGCACGGTCGAAAAGATACTGGCAGACGCGGAAGCGCACCAGACGGAATGGAAACGAAACCTCGCGGCGACTGCGCTCGGCGCGGATTCGCACCTGTCGCGCCGGCAGCAGCTCGAGCTCCGCGCTTGGGCCGAGCAAAACCCTAGCCCAAAGACGGAATCAACGCAGACAACGGCAACGCCGCCGATCCCGGGCGCGCATCCGGGCGCGCCCCCTCCGCGCTTCGACGCGCTCGACGATAATCGCGAGCTTACTCGAACGCTTGCCGCTATGCTAAACGGCAGCATTGCATCGGGCGAGGGACGCTATCCGCTAAACCTCAATAGCGTGCTCAACGATTACCGCCTGACGCGAGAACCGGCTTTTAAAGAGCGCGGACAAATTTCGGACGGCGACCGAGCCGCTTTGATGAGCCACGAGCTGTTGACTCGCGAGGAGCTCAAACGCTTGCCCCGGATACCGGTCGGTGCGCAAGATCCGCTCTGGGGTGCGACGCCACGCGACTGGAGCGAGCAGGCACTCGACGCCGCCGATGCGGGGACGACGTTCCACCGCAGTCGCGCCAGTCAACTTGATGCGATGGTGCGCACGGAAGTTCGGCACCGTTCCGAAGTCGTTCGGCTTTCGCAAGAAGCAAAAGCAAACCAGGAGGCCCAACGCAAGTACGATCGCAGAATGCGCACGAGCGTAGTGGGAATGGTCGCCGGCGGCGGCAGTTTCTGGGCCTTCCTGAAAGTGGTTCATCCTGTCTTTTCCGCCGCCCTGAACGCCGGCTTATTCATGGGCCGGTCAAGCGTCGGGGTCGGCCGGTATGTTGAAGCCAGCCGCTTTACGCGCGTCGTCGACAAGGGCATCGACGGCATCATGACGGCCCGCGGCGCGCGGTTTGCCGAACGCCGAACCGCTCGAATCGCACAGCGTTATGGATCGTTCCAACCTTGGCGCATCGAAGCGATCCATAAGGCGTACGCGCCGTTTATTTCCGGTCTCGAAGCGGGGCGCTTGACGACCAGGGAGGAGATTGCGGGCGAATACGGCCGCGTTCTGGTCGGCGTGCGCTCGGCGCTGAGCGGATACGCGACCAATCTGGATCCGCTCGCGGCCCGCACCATCCGCGGGCGTATTTTGGCGCACTCCCAGAGTGCGTCGTACATCGCCAACGTCGCAACCGGCCTCGCCAATCCGCTGACCTGGTACGGGGGGATCTTCGCGTCGGACAACGCGACGCTTGCGCTTCGCGAATCCCGTCAGGCCTGGATCGGCGCGACGCCGGATCACATCCGTCCCAATCCCGGCTTCCGGCGGTTCATCAACCGGTGGGTTTACCCATCGTATGCCGCGAGCGGCCCGGGCCTCTTCTTCAAGTTCGGCGCGTTTGCACACCCGGTTGCGGGGGTAGGTTGGACCATCTTTACCGCGGCTGCAGCGGCTGCGGCCCGGTACGGCTGGCTGGACGAGAACGGCACGGTGGTCGATCCGGACCGGGCGCACTTTGCGCAGGCCGCAATTCAGGCCGGTATATTTCTGGGGGTGACGCCGACGTTCGTATCGTTCGCATCAAAAATTTTGGGCGCCTCAAGCAAATCTAGAAAGTCATCTGCCCCGCCGCCGGCCACAACGACCGGCGTGCCACCCTTCCTCCAACACCCTCCGCTGCCCGTCGTGCCGCCCGTACAGCCGCCTCGAAAACCGCCGGCCCATAAAACGCCGGCCCATAAAACGCACCAGGTCGTCGTAACGGCGCACGCCGGGGTCAACGAACGCGCTCGCGCTTCCGTCGGTGCGCGACTGATCGGCACCGTACGGGCCGGAACGCTGCTACAGGCAACCGGTAACAGCCGCACGGAGGCCGGCCTGCGCTTCGTCGAGGTCGAGGTCGGCAAGGGTAAGCTCGGATGGGTCGCTGCCCAATACGTCGCCGACCATCCTGGTGGGGCAATGAACGCAGCCGGCGGCCGGATCGATCCGAACCTGGTCGCGCAAGGCTACAAGACGGTAAAGGTCGAGCCCGGCGATAGCATCGCGGGCATCGCCATTCGTAACCACGTGAGCGTCAGCGCGACGATCGCGCTGAATGCTGAACACATCGTATACCCGAACCTGATCTTCCCCGGCGACATCATCTATCTGCCCGAGCGCACGCGCAAAGCTTCGCACGCTTACTCGCCCGGTGCGATCCAACAGGCGTCGCACTAAGGCGAGACCACTTAGCACTTGAACGAGGCCGTACTATGGACAACCAAACCCCCGTACCCCCGGCGATCGTGCCCAACCCGGAACTCAGTACGACACGCGTTAGCGCCGCGCTCGTCCAAGCCGACAGCGGTTCTTTCGTCATCTACCTGTTCGATCAGCGGCCCACGCTCGATCCCGAAGGCGAGCCGGTGGAACCCGACCCGCTCTACGAAATCGGCCGCTTGGCGGTTGCACCGAGCGTGCTGCTCGCGCTGCGGAACAACATCGCCGACGCGGTGGCGCTCCACGAGAGCCGTTACGGCGCCATCCCAACGGTGCCGGTCGAGCCGGCGACGGCCGGCGCGGGATCTTAAGACGCCGTTGGAAAATTCATCGTACGCGCTGCACCCGATGTGAGGTGCACCGTGGAAGGCCAGCGCGCGGTGACGACCTTGCCATGCGTGTAGAAGCGGATGCCGTCGAGGCCGTGCACGTGGTGTTCGCCAAACAGTGACGACTTCCAACCGCCGAAGGAATACATCGACATCGGAACGGGAATCGGTACGTTTATCCCGATCATTCCGGCTTGCACGTGATGTCCAAACGCGCGTGCAATCGACCCGCTGGCCGTGAAGATGGCGGCCCCGTTGCCATAGGGGTTGCGATTGATCATATCGATCGCAGCCTCGAGCGAATCGACGCGGAGTACGACGAGTACCGGTCCGAACATTTCGTCGCGGTAGATATCCATGGAGGTGGTGACGTCGTCGAAGAGCGTCGGGCCGATGAAGAATCCCCGGCTGCCTTCAGGCGCTTCGCGTTTGCGACCGTCGACGACAAGCGTCGCGCCTGCGCGCTCGCCACCTTCGATATAACGCAGGATCCGATCGCGTGCTTCGGCGGTAACGACCGGCCCCATATCGGAAGCATCTTCTTCACCAGGACCCACCGTCAAGCGAAGAACGGCCGGCTTGAGACGCTCGAGCAGCGATCCTGCGGCATCACCGACGGCAACGGCGGCGGAGATAGCCATACAGCGCTGGCCGGCGGACCCATACGCGGCCGCCGTGAGCTGTTCGGCGGCGAACCCGATATCTGCGTCGGGCATAATGACGGCGTGATTCTTCGCGCCGCCAAGCGCTTGCACGCGCTTGCCGGCGGCAGTCGCGCGGGCGTGCACGTACTTCGCGACGGGCGTCGATCCGACGAAAGACACGGCGGCGATATCTCGATGATCGAGTATCGCATCGACCGCCGTCTTGTCGCCATGGACGACGTTGAAGACGCCTCCCGGCAAACCGGCTTCGGAATACAGGTCAGCGATGAGATTGGAAGCTGAAGGGTCGCGTTCAGAGGGCTTCAGCACGAAGGTATTCCCACACGCGATCGCGATCGGGTGCATCCACATCGGAACCATGACCGGAAAATTGAACGGCGTGATCCCGGCGCAGACGCCGAGCGGCTGGCGGAGCGAAAACGAGTCGACGTCGGCCGATATTTGGTCGGAGTACTCGCCTTTTGCGAGGTGCGCGATCCCGCACGCGAACTCGACGATCTCCATCCCGCGAACGATCTCTCCGGTTGCGTCCGACACCATCTTACCGTGCTCGCGCGCGACGACCCTCGCCAGCTCCGGAGCATGTCTCTGAACCAGGTCGCGAAACGCGAACATAACGCGGGCGCGGTGGCTCGTCGAGGTTTCGCGCCAGTCTGCAAAGGCCCGTCGCGCTGTTTCGACCGCTTGGTCGACGTCCGAAGATTCGCCCAACAGCACTTCTGCTTGCACTTCCCCGGTCGCAGGATTCCAAACGGGGGCGCTGCGCGTCGATGTCGCCCTCGCCGGCGAGCCGCCGATCCGATGTTCGATCGTCGTTACCGTTGTTTTCACCAAAAATTGTTTCGCACATCGGAGCAAGCCGACCTCGAAAAGCGGCCGGCAGACTTACGTTGCAGCGGCGCCGGAAGGTGCGACGCGCCGGGTGGCCTCGATCTCTTGGGTCAGTAGCCAACTCGTGCCGCCGTCGTCCGAAACCTCGCCGGTCCAGCTGAACCGTTCGGTTTCGATCGAGACGAAGGACCAGCGGATGCGACGGCCGGGCGGATCGTTCGGGATTGAATGAAGCACGATCCGTCCGTCGATCGCGCGGCCGATAAACGGCACGAATGCGTTGCGAGCGGGGCAGATCCACGTCGAGCGGAAGCTGTCGATCTTCGGGTCGTAATACCGGATCGTCGTCCCAACTGCGCCGTCCTGGAATCCCCAGATGTCGACGATCGCGCGACCGCCGAGCCCCCACCCGAAGTGCGCATACCCGTTGCCCGCGATTCGCTCTCCGGTCGCGCGCCGGTAGACGTACCGGAGGTCCCAACTTCCAACCAGCGGCGCAAAGGCCGCGAGAGCGACGGCTTGATCGGCGACAGGTCCTTCGCTGATGAGGTCGGCCGCAACGGCCGCGAGAAGTGCGTGCATGCGCCAATCGTAGCCCGCGCCGCGCAGGCCGCGCTATCACGTTCTTGCGCGCAGCCGGAAGATTGGGTATGGTGTCGGCGTGGAAACCGTCTCGCTTTTTCGCTCGCCGGTGCTGGAAGTTCGCGAGGTCGTCTGCGACGCGCCGCGCGGTGGCCCCTCGGGCGACGAAGACAGCACGATGCCGTGCATCGTGATTCCGCTACGCGGTTGCTATTGCGTCAATCGTCGCGGTCAGGGAGTTGTCGCCGACGCGAACACGGCGATCTTCTTCGACGCTGCTCTCAGTTATCGCGTCGCGCATCCGGCCGACGAGGGCGACGTGTCGCTCGTAATCGCGCTCGAACCAGGCGCCGTCGCCGAAGCGTTCGGCAATGCCACACGGCCGAACCCAGAACGCCGTCCGTTCCGAGCGACGCACGCGCGCGTGCCGGCGGCCGTCCAATTGCGCACGCGGCTCTTTCGCCGGGCGCTGGCAGCCTCGCCCGAGCCGCTTGCCGTCGAGGAAATGGCGCTCGCGATTGTCACGGAGCTGGCTGCGACGCCGCCACCGCATCTCAGCAAAGCGCGCGCGGCTGCCGTCGAACGAGCGAAGGCCTTCTTGGGCCGTCACTTTCGCGAGCCGGCTTCGCTGGCCGACGCGGCCCGGGCCTCCGGGACGTCGCCGTTCTCACTAGCCCACGCCTTTCCGGCGGCAACCGGGACGACGCTGCATCGGTATCTCGTCTCGCTCCGTCTCGCTTCGGCGCTCGACACGATCGCGGCCGGCGCAACGGACCTCTCTCGCGTCGCCGTCGACGCGGGCTTCGCGCACCATAGCCATTTTACGAAGACGTTCGCACGCTCGTTCGGCGCGACGCCGCGCGCGGTCCGTTCTTTAATCGAACGATGCCCGGCGGACGAAGGACTTGCCGATGCCTCTTCGTACACCACAAAGCCCCCGAGGTTTGGTTAGGACGTAGAATGCTTGTTGTCACGATCCGGTCGCTAGCGCTTGCCGCGGTTTGCCTCTTGCTCTGCCCGCAGGCCGCGCGCGCGGAGTCGGGGGCCGACTTGGTTGCGAAGAATCTGGCCGCGCGAGGCGGCGCCGAGAAGCTCGCCGCGATCTCGACGATTGCGTTCACCGGTAAACTCGTCTATCCGGGCGATTTCGAATTGACCTACAAAGAGATGCGGCGGCGCAAGGACGGCGCGGCCCGATACGAACAGAGCGTGGAGGGCCTCACGCTCGTGCAGGGCTTCGACGGTAAGACCGGCTGGCGCATCAACCCCTTCGAAGGCAGGCGCGATGCCGAGCAAATGACCGTGGACGACACGCGGGCGTTGGCCGACGACGCGACGATCGACGGACCGTTGCTCTCCGCGAAAGCCGCCGGCAGCACGGTCACCTACTTGGGGCGTGAGGATTTCGAAGGCACCGACGCCTACAAGCTTCGCGTCGTCAAGCCGAGCGGCGTCGAGTACACGTACTTCCTCGACCCCGATACGTATTTGGAAATCAAGGTGATCGAAACGCGCAAGCTCCGCGGCGCGCGCCAAGTCACGGTATCGGAATTCGGCGACTACGAGCTGGTCGACGGCGTCTATTTTCCGTTTTCGGTCGAAAGCGGACCGCTCGGCAGCATCGCCGCGGCCCATCAACAGCTTCTCATCGACCACGCCGAGGCAAACGTTCCGGCCGCGGACACGCTCTTCAGCATGCCGGCCGCACCGAGCACGAAATGAGAGGCGCAGCGATGGTAACCAAACTACTTCTTGCCGCCGGTGCGCTCGTCGCAACGTTGCCGGCGACGGCGGCGGCAACGATCGACTCGAGCGCCGTCTCGGGACTCGGCGTTCGAAACATCGGCTCGGCGCAAATGTCCGGCCGCATCTCCGCGATCGCGGGGCGCCGCGAGAAAGACGGCAAGATCACGCTGTTCGTCGGAGCGGCCTCGGGCGGGGTTTGGAAATCGACCGACGGCGGAACGACCTTCGAACCAGTCTTCGACCGTCAACCCGTGCAGTCGATCGGCGCGATCGCGCTCGATCCCAAGCATCCCGACGTGATCTGGGTAGGCACCGGTGAGAGCTGGACGCGCAACAGCGTCTCGATCGGTAACGGGATCTACAAATCGACCGACGGCGGGGAAAACTGGACGAACGTCGGCCTGCCGAACAGCGAGCGCATCACGCGCATCGTCGTGAGCCCGCAAAACGGCAACATCGTCTACGCCTGCGTCCCAGGGAAACTGTGGAGCGACAGCGCGGACCGCGGTCTGTATCGCACGACGGACGGCGGCGCGCATTGGTCCTTGATCTTGCGCGGCCCGAACCTCTCGACGGGATGCTCGTCGGTTTCGATGGACCCGGTCCATTCGAACGTCCTGTTTGCGGGCTTGTGGGATTTCCGGCGCAAGGGCTGGACGTTCCGTTCCGGCGGCGAGGGCCCGACCGCGCCGTCGGGGAGCGCGCTGTATCGTTCGAACGACGGCGGGACGACCTGGACGAAGGAAACCCCCGCGACGAATCCGGGGCTGCCCAAGGGCCCGTGGGGACGCGTTGAGGTTGCGATTGCTCCGTCGAACCCCAAAATCGTCTACGCGTTTATCGAGAACGTGCGCTCCGCGCTTTACGCATCGAGCGACGGCGGCCGTACGTGGCAAGAGCGCGACCGCAGCCAGCGGATGGTGTGGCGGCCGTTTTATTTCTCCCGTCTGGTGATCGATCCGACGGACGACCAGCGGCTCTTCAAGATGAACCTGTTTATGATCGTCTCCGACGACGGGGGCCGCAGCTTCTCGAATTCGGCCGGCGGAAGTCACGGTGACTGGCACGACATCTGGATCGACCCGACCAACTCGAAGGTCGTCATCGGCGGCGACGACGGCGGACTCTGGTTGAGCTACGACGGCGGAAGCAAATGGTGGAAGGGCGGCAACCTGCCGATCAGCCAGTTCTACCACGTCAGCGTCGACAACAAGGATCCGTATCAGGTGTACGGCGGCTTGCAAGACAACTCCGACTGGGTCGGCGACAGCGCGTACCCCGGCGGCATCACGAACGAGCGGTGGGAAAACCTCTTCGGCGGCGACGGCTTTTGGACGTTTAGCGATCCGACCGATCCGAACTTTACGTACACGGAGGCTCAAGGCGGCACGATCGCGCGGGTCAACCGGCAGACGCTGGTTGCGAAGGACATCCAGCCTCGGGCCGGTTACGGCGAGAAACTGCGCTGGAACTGGAACACGCCGATCGCGCTCAGCCCGAACGATCCCGCCACCGTCTACATCGGCGCGCAGTTCCTTTTCCGCACGCGCGATCACGGCAATACCTGGGAGCGCATCTCCCCCGATCTCACGACGAACGATCCGGAAAAACAGAAGCAGGAAGAATCGGGCGGCATCACCGTCGACAATTCAGCGGCCGAGACGTACACGACGATCTATTCGATCTCCGAGAGCCCCAAGAGCGCGAAGGTGATCTGGGTCGGGACCGACGACGGCAGAATTCAGGTCACGCAGGATGGCGGATTGACGTGGAGCAGCGTCGGCGATTCGATCGCGGGCATGGCGCAGGGCAGATGGGTGACGTGGGTCGAGGCGAGCCGTTACGATCCGGCAACCGCCTACGCGACGATCGATCGCCACACGTTCGGCGACATGGGCACGTACCTGTACCGCACGGCCGATTTCGGCAAAACGTGGACGCAGCTCGTCTCGCCCGAAACCGCCGGCGTTCGCGGATATGCATGGGTCATCAAAGAGGATACGCGCGACCCCAACTTGCTTTTCCTCGGCACGGAGTTCGGACTTTGGATCTCGATCGACGCCGGCCAATCGTGGGCTGCGTTCAAGCCGGAGAACTTCCCCGCGGTAGCGGTGCGCGATCTCGCCATCCAGGATCGCGACGGGGACCTCGTTATCGGCACGCACGGTCGCGGCATCTGGATCGTGGACGACCTTACGCCGCTGCGCACGATGTCCGCACAAACGCTCGCTTCCGAGGTCGCGTTCTTACCCGGCCGTCCCGTGCAGCAGCGCTTCGAGGCGAATGGCGGGTGGGCGAACGGTGACGCGGTCTATACGGGCGACAATCCGGCCGACGGGGCCGTCATCAGCTACTACCTGCGCTCGCGAGCGGTCATCGGAAAGCTGACGATCGAGATCCTCGATTCAGCGGGAAAGGTCGTCGATTCGATCTCATCGAGCAAACGCAAAGGGCTCAACCGCGTTGTTTGGGCAATGCGAACCAAGCCGCCGCTCGTTCCGCCGGCGGCGCAACTCGCTGGAAGCTCGACGATCGGTCCGCGCTTCGTTCCCGGAGCCTATACCGTCCGGTTGACGCGGGCCGGCGCCGTGTACTCGATGCCGCTGACCGTCGGGCTCGACCGGCGTGCGGCCTTTAGCGTCGCCGATCGCGAGGCCCAATTCGATGCGGCGAATCGAATCAAAGCCCTGTTCGCCCGGATGACCAAGCTGGTCGCACAGATCGTCACTTTGCGCGGCCAAGCTGCGGCGCTCGGGGAGAAGCTGCCGCCGGCCGATCCGCTGCGGCCGCAGCTCGCTCAGTTCTCCGATCGCGCGGACGACCTTCGCAAACGTGTCGTCGCCACCCATGAAGGCGGCGCGATCACGGGCGAGCTGCGCTTGCGCGAGTGGACCGACGACGTCTACGGCGAGATCATGTCGACGGAAGGCGCGCCGACGAACTACGCGATCGCACGCATCGCGGTCCTCGACCGCGAGCTTGGCGAGGTCGAAACGACCTTCGCGACGCTGACGAGCACCGATCTGCCGGCACTCAACGAGAAGCTCAAAGCGAAGTCGCTCGCCCCGCTCACCGTCGCGGCCGCGGTTATGCCGGAGGAATCCGTCGCACGCGGCGGACTGGCGAAGGCCCTCTTTGCCGGCACCGTTGGGTCGCGCTTCTACGGAAATCTTGCGGCGCCGTCACGCACCGAAAGCGACGAGCGCTAGCCGGCGCGGAGCGCTGCAAGAACGTGTCATCCTGAGCGAAGCTCGCGTAGCGAGCGCAGTCGAAGGGCGGACGGCGCTTCGCCGTACGCCGTTGGTCCTTCGACTCCGGCGCTTCGCGCCTCCGCTCAGGATGACACGGGTTTTTAGCGGCTCAGCGTGAGGATGAGGCGCACGCCGGCGGGCTCGATGTGGAGCGCGTCGGTCGGTAAGGCGCCGTAGAGGTCGGCGCCTGACGCGTCTTGGCCGATCAAGCCGCGGTACGGCGCGCCGGCGCCGAATTGCGTGAAGGAGCCCGCGGCGGCGTTAAAGAGATTGGTCACGGCAAGGGAGAGGTCGACGCCGGAAACCACGTGCCGGCCCACGAGGGCGTTCACGATCACGAACGGACCCTGGTTGAGTTCGTTGTTGTTTCCGCGCGCCGTGCCGGCCGCGGCCGCGTGCCACCCGCGATTGCTCCAATCGACTTGCAGCGAACCCTGCTGCTGCGGAATACCCAAGAACTGCTCGTTGTCGACGAGGTTCCCGCCCGAGGTCGGGTTCGAAAATTGCGCGTTAAGATCTTTGGGATACGCGATGTTGAGCCCGTATCGAGCCGTAACCAGAACGTGCGCCGGCGAAAACAACTGCGAGTAGCGGATCTCGGCGCCTTGATAGACGGCATTGCCGACGTTGCTATTGTACGAGACGCAGGCGGGAATCGGGTGCGCATACGAATTGCTCGCACACGCTCCGGCAGCGACGGCGGCAAGCGGATAGAAGATCTCGATCGGATCGCGCAGGTTGGTTTGATACAAGGAGACGTCGAGCGTCGACTGGCGCGAGAATTCGTGCGAGGCACCGAGTTCGTACTCCGTCGCATGTTCGGGGCGTTCGCCCGGGCTGCCCTGACCGACGAAGACGCCGTTCGCGTCGAGCGCCAATTGCGCGTACGGAAACTGGTAGCGCTCGAGCAGCAACGGGGCGCGGAATCCCGTGCCGAGCGAGAAGCGGATTGCGGTGCTTGGGTCCGTGTTGTAAATCGCCCCGAATCGCCCGTCCAGATTCGACCCGAACGTCGTGTACCACGACTGGAAGACGCCTCCGTCCAAACGAAGTTTCGGGGCGGGCTCGAAACCGCCGCGAAGATAGAGGACGTCGATCGTTTGGCCAAGGAGCGGCTGCGCTTCGAACGCGGTGAGCGCCGAGCCCCCGGACGAGGGTGGCGCTTCGAACTCAAGCGATTCGTAGCGCGCGTATCCGCCGACGGCGAATTGCGAGGTTGCGAGCGTCCGTTGCCAGGTTACGCCCCCGTTGTACCGGTGATCCTGATGGATGACGTCGTACGGTGACGCCGCGCCGCCCTGCACCGCGATAGCGTTGTCGCTTTCGGAGAGATCGGTGGTCAATTCCCCGGCCCCCAAGGGCAACCGTGCACGAATTTGGTAGGCTCGCACATCTTGCGCGAACGTCTGCTCTCCGGGGCCGATGAAGCCGCCGTACTGCGGCATCCCGATGTCGCCCGCGTTCCGGTCGATTCCGTTCACCGCGCTGCTCTGATCCCGATTGTCGCCGAGCACGAAGATGCGGGCCGTCACGTCCGCGTTCTGCGAGAACGACCACGTCAACGCGCCCAGAGCCGCGTGCGAGGCGACCGACGAACCAAGGCGCGTGACGCACGGCGCGCATGCCGGATCGCTCGTCGAATAGAGCGGAACCGTCTGGTTGACGAAGCCCGATTCGTTTTGATCGTCGAGCGCCGTCGCGTAGCCGAGGCGGCCCTGCGTTCCGGTCGCGTTAAACGACGATTCGCTTTGTCCGAACGATCCGCCCGAAAGCGAGAAAGCTTCGTGCGGGTCCTTGGTCGGCCGAAGCGAGATCAAGTCGATCGCACCGCCGAACGTGTTGCTTCCGTTTGAATCCTCGGGACCGAGGCCTTCGGTGACCTCGACGGCCGAGAAGGCCGCTACCGGCAGGCGCGAGAGGTCGACGTCGCCCGTGTTCCCGTCGTTCAACAACTGACCGTCGAGCGCTAGGAGCGACTCCGAAGGGTCGGGACCGCGTAGCGAAACGACCGCAACCGCACTCGCGGCACCGCCGTCGGGCCGGGTGAACGTCGCACTCGGAAGCTCCTCGAGCCCCTCGACGATCCGATTGTCGCCGAGCGCGTCGAGATCGGCGCGCGTCAGCGCGATCGACGGGATCGTGCCCTGGATCGGGCTGAGGCGGCCGTCAATGGTGACGGTACCGATTTGCCGCAGTTTTGGCGAGTCGAGCGGCTCCAGCGCGATTTGCACGCTCACGTCGCGATTCGCATTCACGAACACGGTCACCGGCGCGAAGCCCTTCGCCGACGCCGCGACCGTATAGGTGCCGGGCGGTTCGTCGAGCGAGAAGCCGCCGCCCGAATCGGTCGTCGTTCGCTTCGCCGTATCGCTCGCCGCGCCCGAACGCACGACGAGCTGTGCGGCCGCTAGCGCCGCGCCCGAGACGGCGTGCACGGTCCCGCTTATCGTGCAGCAAGCCGCAAGCAAGAGAAAAGACAGGGGGTCTGTCACCTCGTAATTTGGATCGGCCTGCTTCGAATCAGATGGCCGGGGTTGCCGTCGCGCGAAGGTTCTTGACGTGAAACCGATTTCCCTCACGCCCCGCATTTCAAGAGCGGCTGCCCGCATCGCGACGCTGGCTCTTGCGGTTTGCTTTCTCGCGAGCGGTCCATTGCCACCGCAACCGTCACCACCGCCACCCGGCAATGACAGCGATACATACTTCGGCGTAAACGTCCCCGACCCGTATCGCGCGTTCGAGAACCCGAAGAATCCGGAGCTGCTCGAGTACTTCAAAGCGCAAAACGCGTACACGCGCAGCATTCTCGACGTACTACCCGGGCGTCCGTCGCTGGCGGCGCGGATCGCGCAACTCGACGGCGCTTCGGAAAGCTTGGATAACCTCACCGTCGGACGGCACGTGTACTTCTACTTGCGCCGCCCGGTCGGGGCCAGCGCGCTGCGTCTGTACGAACGGGCAAGCGCGGGCGGCCCCGAACGCTTGGTCCTCGATCCCGATCGTTTCGCGCGTTCAAAAGCTCAGCACTTCACGATCGACTTTTATTCGCCGTCGCTGGACGACCGGCTCGTCGGCGTCGGCCTCTCCGAAGGCGGGTCGGAAGTCGAAGTGCTTCACATCGTCGAGGCGGCCACGGGAAGACTCCTCTCCGACACGATCGACCGGACACCGTTCATTCCGCCGACGTGGCGCAGCAATGGGCGCTCCTTCTACTACTTCCGCACGCCCAAGATGCCGCCGAACGCGCCGCAGAGCGCGCGCGATACGAACGGGCTCGTGCTTCTGCACGTGCTCGGGACCAATCCCGATCGAGATCGCCCGGTCTTCGGTTACCGATACTCGGCGCATATTCCGTTCGCACCCGAAGATGCGGCGCAAATCGTTCTTCAGCCGGGCACACCTTGGGCAGTCGCCGTCGTCCAGCATGGCGTGCAGAATGAAATCGCCGTCTGGATCGCACCGCGCGCAGCGCTCGCGCAAGCGCCGGTTCCGTGGCGTCAGGTCGTTCGCTATTCCGACGACGTGACCGGCATCGGCCTGCGCGCCGGCACGCTCTACGCGCTGAGCCACCAGCACGCGCCGCGCTTTGCCGTCCTCGCCTTCGACCTCGCGACCGGCGACGCGGCTCACGCTAGCGTCGTCGTGCCCCAGTCGGCGCGCGTCATCCAAGGGATTGCCGTCGCCCGCGACGCGCTGTACCTCAACGACCTCGATCGCGGTCTCTCGCGAATCAGACGCGCGCCGTTCGTCGGTACGGCCCTTGGGCCGGTGCTCGACGCGGCACTCCCGTTCGAGGGCGCCGTCGGCGAACTCGACGCCGATAGCCGCAGCCCAGGCGCCGTCTTCGACCTCCAGGGTTGGACGCACTCACCGCTGTGGTACGCAATCACACCCGATGCGAAGGTGACCGATACGGGCCTTCGACGGCCGTCACCGGTCGATTTCTCGGCGATCGCGTCCGAAGAGGTGAGCGCGACGAGCGCCGACGGCACAAGCGTTCCGCTCTCGATCGTGCGACGTAAGGATCTCACCCTCGACGGCAGCCATCCGACCCTCGTCGACGGCTACGGTGCCTACGGAATCGTCATTAGTCCATCCTTTTCGCCGACGCGACTCGCTTGGCTCGAGCGCGGGGCCGTCTTCGCCGAGTGCCATCCGCGCGGCGGCGGTGAGCTCGGTAACGACTGGCATTTCGCCGCGCACATCGCGACCAAGCAGCGCACGATCGACGACTTTATCGGATGCGCGCGCTACCTCGTCGACCATCGTTACACGACGAGCGAAAAACTCGCCGGGATGGGCACGAGCGCCGGCGGCGTGACGATCGGCAACGCGATCATTCAACAGCCGGCGCTGTTCGCTGCGGCGATCGATAACGTCGGCGACACCAACGGCGTGCGCGACGAATACGCCGAGGGCGGCCCCGCGAACATTCCGGAATTTGGCACGAATAAGGATCCCGTTGGATTCAAGGCGCTGTTTGCAACCGATGCCTACGTCCAAATGAAGCCCGACGTTGCCTACCCCGCCGTGCTCGCGATCACCGGCGTGAACGATCCGCGCGTCGCGCCCTGGATCGTTGCCAAGTTCATCGCGAAGCTTCAGCGTTCGACGGCGAGCGGGAAACCCGTGCTGCTGCGCGTCGACTTCGACGCGGGGCACGGACTGCTCGGATCGTCACGCGAGCAACTCCGCGCGTTTTATACCGACGTCTACGCGTTTTTGTTCTGGCAGCTCGGCGACCCCGCATTCGCCTATCCCGAATCGGCTACAGCAAGCCCCGCGCCTTGACGTCGAGGTACGCGTCGAGCAGAGCGACGGTGAGGCGATCGGCCGGCACGTCGACGACGATGATGCCGCGGGAGCGCAGGACCGCAATTGCCTTTGCGCGCTCGTCGGCAAGCGTCATCGCGACCGCGGTTCGATACGCGCCCGAAACCGTGCGCGGTTCTTCATCGAGGGCTCGTGCGATCGCGGTGTCGTTCATCAGCACGCACAGCGGCAAGTGGCGCGGGACGAGCGAGCCGAGTGCGGCCAGCACTGCGGCCGACGTCACCGGGTCGAAGATGTCGGTGAAGAGGACGATCAGGCTGCGCCGGGCATAGGTCCGGCGCAATTGGGTGAAGACCGTTTCGTAGTCGGGCTCCTCGAAGCGCGGCTGCAGATCGAACGCCGCTTGCGCGAGCGCGCGGTAGTGCGCCGCGCCGCGGCGTGCGGGAATCGAAAGCAGCAGCTTCGCGGCAAATGCGACCAGCCCCACGTTGTCGTCGGCGGCTTGCGCGATCCGCGCGACCGAGAGCCCGGCCGTCAACGCGTAGTCGAATTTCCGCTGCGTGCCGATGCGCGGCGTCATCAAGCGGCCGCAGTCGAGCGCAATGACGACGTTTTGGCTGCGCTCCACGTCGTAATTCGTAACCATCAGGTGCCCGCGCCGCGCCGTGGCCTTCCAGTCGACGAGACGGAACGCATCGCCCGGCTGGTAGTCGCGCAGGCTTTCGAACTCGCTCCCAACCCCGCGCAGCCGCAGGCGGCGCAAACCGGCGTCGAGCAAGGTGCTGCGTTTGGCTAACGTGCCGTAGCCTTCAACCGCCGAAAGATCCGGCAGAACGCGCACGTCTTCGCTCGCCTCGATCCGGTAGCGCCGGCGCAGTACGCCGATGCGATTCTCGGCCCAGGCATACACGTCGCCGAAACGTGCGAGGCCGCGCTCGCGCGCGACGAGGCCGAGTTCCAGCGTTCGCGCCGAGCGCGCGGGAATCGTCGCGACCACCTCCGCCGCGGCAAAGTCGATCGACGGCACGGGAGTCTCGATCAAGCCGATCGTTACCGCGAGTTGCGCGTGGTTCTCGACGTCGTACGTCGCGTTCGCCGGGCGGCCCAGGGCAATGTGCCCGAGCGGACGCCGCGAGATGCGCAACGATCGCAATGACGGTCCGAGCGCGGCATCGGCGGCGAGCAGCGCCGCCCCGGCCGCAAGGGCGATGCCGAACACGTACAGCAGACGCGGCACGACGCTCGCAAGCGCAAGCAGCAGCGCGAGCGCAAGGAGCATCCAGACGCCGCGTGCGGAAAGCCAAATCGCCGGAGCACTCGGCCGCAAAGGGTGTCGCCGTTCAGCCTTCGGCCACGACCGCGCGCGCCGGGCGCGAAACGTCTTTGGGCACGTCGACCGCGGCCAAGATCCGCTCGAGGACGCGTTCGGCCGTCACACCCTCGATCTCCGCCTCGGGACGTACGATCAGGCGGTGCGGAAGAACGAGCGGCGCGACCCCTTTAACGTCGTCGGGGCTTGCGAAATCACGGCCTTCGATCGCCGCGGCGGCTTGGGCTGCGCCAAGAAGCGCGAGCGCGGCGCGCGGGCTCGCGCCGAGGGCGAGATCGTTCGAGGTGCGCGTCCGCGCGACGATCTGATAGATGTAGCCTTGGAGCGACTCGGCGACGTAGATCGCGCGCACGTCGCGTTGCGCGGCCGTGACGTCGGAGGCGACGGCAACCTGTTCGAGGCCGGCCGTTCGCAGGTCGCGCGCGTCGAAACCGGCCGCGCTGCGCGCGAGCAGTTTGCGTTCCTCGACGTCGCTCGGGTACCCGGTGCGCGCGCGCACGAAGAAGCGGTCGAGTTGCGCTTCGGGCAGCGGATAGGTTCCCTCGAACTCAATCGGATTCTGCGTCGCGCAGACCAAAAACAGATCGGGCAGCGGTTGGCTCTCGCCGTCGATCGTTACCTGGCGCTCTTCCATCGCTTCGAGCAGCGCGGACTGCGTTTTCGGCGGGGTCCGGTTGATCTCGTCGGCGAGCAGCAGGCTCGTGAAAATCGGGCCTTTGCGCAGCGCGAACTCGACCGTCTTGGGATTGAAAACCGTCGTGCCGACGACGTCGGAAGGCATGAGGTCCGGGGTGAACTGAATGCGCCGGAACGGCACGCCGAGCAAGACCGCGAACGTTCGCACGAAGAGCGTCTTTGCCGTCCCCGGGACGCCTTCGACGAGCACGTGGCCGTTGCCGAGCAACGCGATCAGAAACGCGTACGACGTACGCTCGTTCCCGACGATGACACGGTCGACGCCCGCCTGGAGGCGGCGCGCGAGTTCAGTAGCGCTGACGGGCATGCGGCGCAAATTCCTTTCGAAGGTGTTGAGCGAGCGCGACCGCGCGCACGAGGTTCTCGGGGTTAGCCGGGCCGTGCTCGGCCAGCCCCATCAGGGTTCGGAATGCGGTCCGCTCGTCTTGCCGGTCGAGGCCTGCCGCGATCTCTTCGTCTGAGGCGTCGTTGCTTGCGCCGAGCGACCGCGCGATGCTGTGCGAGGTCGAATCCGCAGCGTCGCGCATCGCCGTCCCGAAGGCATTGCCCCGCTCGAGCAGCGCCGCAAGCGCTTCGATGAAATCGGCCGAGCTGCGATCGTCGCGCGGCTCCGGCAACAGCGGCGGCCCCAGGCGCACGGCGGCTCCGAACAGCGCGACGAGCAACGCGAACCCGGCAACCGCGAGCGCGTAGAGGAACGGGCGCGGGACGATCGACCACCAGTGCTCGGGCGTCAGATAGCCGTGAATCGTCTCGTCGAAAAAAACGAGGCCGCCGGCCTGACGCGGCGCCGCGAGCGCAAAGGCGAGGCGTGCGCGGTCGCCTCGTGCGAGGTTCGCATTGTCGAGCAACGTCTCGTCAACGATCGCCGTAACCGCACCGCGGCCGAACGGATACGCCACGATCACCGCGCCCCGGCCGTCGTCGAACAGGACGCGCTTCTGCGCCTGCGGCAATTTCCAGCGCTCGGGTGTCGGGGCGTCACCGAGCTGCGCCACGCCTGCGGCCTGCAGCTCCGGCGCGATCCTGGACGGGTGGCGCCGCGACGAAGCGAGCCGGCTGAAGGGAAACGCGAGCAGCTTCTGTTTCGCGGCGGCGTCGTCGTGTCCGAAATACACGAGCCGCCCGCCCTCGCGAACCCAGGCCTCGAGCGCATGCGCGTCGTTCATCGTTGCCGGAATCTGGCGCACGTCGAAATCGAGGGGTTCCGCATAGACCAGCGTGTCGACGGCCGCGTCGAGCGAACCCGGGCGCTGTTGGAAACGCTCGACGCGCACACCTTCGCGTTGCAACAGCTCGTAAAACGCCCGGTACCCGCCGGTTGCCGCGTCATAGCTCGAGTACGAGTCGGTTTCGACCGTCTGCGAACGACGTTCGTTGAGCACGGCCATGACGACGAGCGCCGCGAGCGCGAGAACGATGAGTGCGATTTCAAGCACGGGCGGGCGCACCAAGCCGGCCCGCATTCAGGCGGCGACCAAGGGCTCGAAGTTCTCGAAAGCGCGCGCCGCTGCTTCAAAATCGGAGCGCAGCGGAGCGTCCGGCGCGTAGGCGGCGTAGACGAAGCGGTTCGCAAGTTCGTCGAACGCCGGGGCCGCCGCGGCACGCTCGCGGCGGACCAGGCGGCGATACTCACCCGGGGTGCGCGCCGGATCGAACGCAACGAGGGCCCGTTCGTCCAGAGCCGCCAGCGCCGCCGCGAACAACGCCGCGATCGCGCTTGCGTAGTCGCCGCGCGCCGCCGCGTCGCGCGCGAGCGCCAGCCAATCCGCCCGCGTCCGCTCCTCGCCAAGCGCCCGCAACCCATCCGCCTCGCGCTCGAGCGCAGCCCGCGGCGCAAACGCAATCGCCAGCCGAAAAATCAAAAACCCGAGCAGACAGAGCGCAGCCACGATCAGAACGATCCCGACCACCGTCCCCACGCCCTTCGACGCGTCGAATGCCACGTGGAGCGGCCCCAAGAGCGGGCGCAGGACGTGGTCGACGAACCATTGCCAGAGGATCTGCCAAATATCCGGCGATGGCGCCGCGTCGTTCGAGGCGGCCGCATGCCGGTACGCCGGCTCCGCCAGCACCGCTTTTGCAACAACGTTCGGATCGCCATGCGGCCAACGCGAAGCGGGCATCATCGTGAAGGCTCGGCGACAAGCTGCTTCGCAGATTCGAGCAGATCGATCCCTTCCGTTCGTAACCGAAGGTCACGATAGAATTGCAAGGCGAAAGCGGCGAGGAACAAATCAGCGACGCCCGGGATCACGACATCGGCTATGAGCGCGTATGCCGGGGGGTGGTACACAACGGCACTAAGGCCGGCAATGATCGTAAGGAGGTATTCGAACACCCCCACCGCTCCAAATGTCGCTAAGACAATGGCGAGCCGTCTTCGATCTGAGGATGCATCTCGCGGGAGCAGAAGATCGCGAATCCAAAAGACGACCTGAGTCGACGTCGATTGCAGTTCCGTGAGCGACATAGCGATCGCATAGCGACCGAAGACGGCGAGAACCGTGGCGAGAATCGTAGCGATTCTCAGCAGCAGCGGAAACGCTGCGAAACCTACGACCGTCCTCGGGTCTGTTTCGTACCACCAAAGGGCAGCGAGCCCGACCATCGCCGGCGCGAGTATCAGATAGGCATCAAACGGAAGCAGAGGTCCGACGAGCATTGCCACGGATATCACGACATATCGCGCGACGGCGATTGCGATCGCCGGCAGATTTCGCAGAGCGAAGAAACGGCGGTGCGGACATCTGACGACTTCCCTTGAAATCTGACCATCGCCGTTTGAATCGCGACGAAGGTGAAACCCCAAACAAGCGCAACGGCCAAGACGTCCAGGCCAATCTGCAACGAAGCGGTCGCCGAATGGAAATGCCGCGGAAGCCAGAACCCGATGCTCCTGTACGCCGCGACCCCCACGATCGCTATCGTAAGCGATGCGGGCGCGGTTCGAACCGTCAGGGTCACCGCCGAATCGAGGATCTCACCGAAGGAGCGGCGGCGCGCTACGTCGTCGATAGCTGCGCCCCGGTCTGGGCGGCTTGCGCGGCGATTTGGAGATCGAGCGCTTCTTCGCGGACGCGCAGGTCGTAGTAGAAGATCGTGATGAACGCCGTCGTGAACGCGGCCGTCGCGACTTCGATGATCGTCGCGTACACTGTACCGGCGATCGTGCTGCGAAGGAAACCGACGAGGACCGCTGAGCCGACGCCGGCGACGATGTCGATGCCGACAATGATCGCGAAGAACGCGGCCCCGACCAAGAGCGAACGGCGTAGCCCGATGCCCACGAAAACCCGCCGGAGCCCGCTAACGAACGCCTCGGCGAGATTCTGGCCTTCGAGAACGCAACCGAAATACGACATCTGCACGGCGAGCGTGGCCACAATCGCAAACCCAAACGCGAAAAGCACAAAGATCACGGCGACGACGATCCCGATCGTGATGCCCGCGGTCGAGGAAAGCGCATACAAGAGCCCGATCCCTAAGCCGAAGACGATGCCGACCAAGATCACGCCGAGGTAGAGAACCCCCCCGGCCAGCCCGTACATAATGTTGACGCCGATCAGGTGCGGCCAACGCGACACCGCCGTACGGTAAGCCGCGCCGAGCGAAACCGGCCTCCCGAGGTAGAAGCCCGAGGCCGCAGCGATCAGGGCGGCCACCGGCAGCGGGTACACGAAGACCGTCAACAGCAGCAGAATCGGCGTCCAGGCACTGAAATCGGAGCCCGCGCTGAGTTGCTTCGAGAGCGCATCGACGTCCTTGCCGCCGTGCATGCCGAAATCGACGAGTGCCTGCACGACGCGCGCGGAGTTCTGGCTCGCGAAGTACTGCACGACCGCGAGCGGTACGGCGTACACGAGGAAGATTGCCGTCAGCGGAATGAAGTTCTTCACGCAAAGGTTGACGGCGCGGTCGAGCACTTCGCCAAGACCCAGCGGCCTTAGCGCACTCTCGCGGTTAGACGCGTTCATGACGGCTCCTGACGAAGGTAACGCTCGCTCGAACGCAGGAGTCGTTCGCTGATGAAGGGACGCCATCCGCTCGGGCGCGTCGCGACGCTCTGGCGTTACCCGGTGAAGAGCCTCGCGCCCGAATCCCTGCGGACGGCCCGGGTCGGCCTTGCGGGGTTTGAGGGAGACCGGCAAACGGCGCTCTTCGTGGACTCACCCGACGGCCCGCGCAGCGGCAAAACCTATCGCGGCAAAGAGCACAATCTGCTCCACACGGTCGCAACGCCGGAGCGCGCGATCGAACTCGCCGCGGAACGCAAGGTCGCGGTCGGTGCGCGCAACGCCGGGCCGTACTTCGACGCCGCAGCCGTTTCGCTCGTCTTCGATGCGTGGATCGCCGACCTCGAACGGCTGGCCGGCCGGGCGCTCGAGCCGCAGCGCTTTCGCCCCAACCTCTTCGTCGTCGCCGAGCCGGGCTTTGCGCTCGCCGAAGCGGACCTCGTCGGTGCAACGCTGAGTCTCGGCGAGGTGACGCTCGAGGTCGTCGAGCCGATTAATCGTTGCGTGACGACGAGCTACGATCTGGAAAGCGGCGAGAGCGATCCGAGGATGCTGCGAACGCTCGTGCAGGAGCGCAATAATACCATGGGCATCTACTGCTCGGTCAAGACGGCCGGTACCGTCGCACGCGGCGACACCCTGTGGCAAGAGCGGTAGTTACAGCGCGCGGCGGCCCTCGAGGGCTTTCGCAAGGGTAACCTCGTCGGCGTAATCGAGATCGCCGCCGATCGGCAGGCCATAGGCGAGCCGCGTCACCCGCACGCCGCTCGGACCGATCAGGCGCGACAGGTAGAGCGCCGTCGCCTCGCCCTCGGCGTTCGGATTGGTCGCGACGACGAGTTCTTGCGGCCCCTCGGCCGCGATCCGTTCGATCAGTTCCTTGACGCGAAGTTGGGCGGGGCCGATACCGTCCATCGGCGAGATCAAGCCGCCGAGGACGTGATAGCGGCCGCGATACGCCGAGGTGCGTTCGAGCGCGTAGATGTCCTTGACTTCCGCGACGACGCACAGCAAGGATCCGTCGCGACGCTCGTCACTGCAGATCGTGCACAGATCGTCCTCGGTGAGCGAAAAGCAACGCGAGCACAAACGCACGCGATCCTTCACCGCCAGGATCGCTTCGGCAAGCGATTGGGCCTCGGCGCGCGGCCGGTTCAAGAGATGAAAGACGAGCCGCGCCGCAGTTTTCGGGCCGACGGTAGGCAGTTTCGAGAATTCGTTGATCAGGCTTTGGATCGGGCCCGCTATCGCGTTCGTTTTACGTCAGCCCGGGAATGTGCAGCCCGCCCGTGACCGAGCTCATGCGCTTGGCGGCCGCCTCTTGCGCTTTCGCGACGGCGTCGTTCGTCGCAACGACGAGCAGGTCTTCGAGCGTCTCCGCGTCGTCGGGATCGATCGCTTCCTTGGCGAGCTTCACGCTCGTGACGCGATAGTCGCAGGTCATCGTCACTGCGACCGCGTTGCCGCCGGCCGTCCCAACGACGGCGGTCGAGGCCAGCTCTTCCTGCGCGCGGGCCATCTCGGCTTGCGCTTTCTTGAGCTGCGCCATCATCTGCGCTTGATTCATTCCTGCTCCGTTCGGCCGAGTTTCTTGCGCGCGTATGCGAGGAGATCCACTTCTCCATCTGCCCCGCTCGCGCTTGCATCCGGCTCGGATGTCGCCGGCTCCGTCGACGAAGGCGTTGCGCGGTGCGCGCTTGTCACCGGGGCGCGCGACCGCACGACGACACGAAGCCGTACGCCCAGGACGTCCGCGACCGCGTCCTCGAGAACCGAAAGCTTGTCGCGCGCGAGGCCTTCGTGGGTCGCGTCGCCGACGCCGAGCACGAGCGCCCGCTCGTCGACCGCATCGACGGTCGCGCGCGCGAGCACCGCGCGCAACGGCTTGTGCCGCTCTTCGGCCCGCAGCCGGATCTGGCCCCAAAGCGAGCGAACCTGCTGCAAATTCACCGGCACCATTGGCTGTTGGGCGGGTGCCGGGACCGCGGACTGGTCGGCTCGCGGGGCCTCGGGCGCTCGACCGGTGCCGCCCTCGAGCAGCGCGACGCGGGTCGCTAAGGCGTCGAGGCTTGGGTCTTCGTGCTGGACGACCAGCCGCAGCACGGCCGTCTCGAGTTCGAGCCGGGGGCTCCCCGATAGGCGACCGGCCGCGAGCGCGTCGGCGAGAAGCCGCAGACCCCGAACGACCTTCGGTTGCGGCGTCCCGCGGGCGTTTCCGATCACCGCCTCGGCATCGGCCGCCGAGAGGTCCCGGCCGAGCAGCTCGGGGTCGATTCGCGCGACCAGGAGGTTGCGGTATTCGGCGATCGCTCCGCGGATCAAGCCGAACATGTCGGCGCCGGCGTCGCTGGCCTCGGCGATCACGCGCAACGCCGCGGCGGCCTCACCTGCCAGGATCGCATCGACGAGCGCGCGGGCGAACTCGCGCCCGGTCACGCCGAAGGCGGCCTCCACGGTCGCGGTCTCGACCGCGCCGCCCGCATACGCGGCGACCTGCTCGAGCATCGTCAGGGCGTCGCGAAGTCCGCCGTCGGCCCGATAGGCGATTGCGGCGAGCGCGCCGTCGTCGATCGCGATCCCTTCGGCAGCCGCGATCGTGCGCATCCGCTCGATCATCACGCCGACCGGAATGCGCCGGAACGCGTAGCGTTGACAGCGCGAAAGGATCGTCGGCGGCAGCGACTCGGGCGCGGTCGTGGCCAGGATGAAGACGGCATGCGGCGGCGGCTCTTCGAGGGTCCGCAAGAAGGCGTTTGCGCCCTCGCGGGTCAGCATGTGGGCCTCGTCGATGATGAAGACCTTCATCCGCATCGAGGCCGGCGCGAACTTCACCGAATCGCGCAGCGCCCGAATCTCGTCGATGCCGCGGTTGGAGGCCGCGTCGAGCTCGATCACGTCGAGAGCTGTTCCTGCCAGGATCGCCAGACAATTCTCGCAGGTGTTGTCGGGGTCTGCGGTTGGACCGCGCACGCAATCGATGCAGCGCGCGAGAATCTTTGCAGCCGAGGTCTTCCCGCTCCCGCGCGGTCCCGAGAACAGGTACGCGTGGGCGAGCTTACCGGAAGATAGGGCCGCGCGCAGGGTGCGGACGACCGCGTCCTGACCGACGAGATCCCCAAACGATTTCGGACGCCAGGTGCGGTAGAGCGACACCGTTGCATTTTTGTCGGAGCCTTCGGCGCGCCCCTGTTTCAGGAAACTTTCACGCGGGTATTCTAGTCTTAGTACTATTAGCCCACCGTCGTTTAAGAACGGCGGGCGCGATGCCATCCCAGGAGGGCTACGTTGACCAGGCGCGTCGTCGGGAGCGAGGAGCTTCAAAACGCCCTACATGACCTGTTCGGGTTCGAGTCATTCAACCCGGGACAGGAAGAAGTCGTCGGCCGGATCGTCGCGGGCGAGGACACGCTCGCCATTCTGGCGACGGGAGCCGGCAAGAGTCTGTGCTACCAGCTACCGGCACTGCTGCTCGACGGCACCACGATCGTCGTCAGCCCGCTGATCGCCCTGATGAAAGATCAGATCGACATGCTCGCCGAGCTCGGCTTCTGCAACAACGTAGCGCTTAATTCTACTCTGTCTGAGGATCAAGAAGAAGCTGCGCTCGCTCGCGTTGCAAGCGGCGGCGTCAAGATCGTTTTCGTCACGCCGGAAAAACTCGAAGACGAGCAGTTCCTCGCGCTTCTCG
>Ga0302326_10005179_pt1 | contig 29804 bp, 19 predicted proteins | sample Palsa_T0_3_FD_202264 | JGI IMG/M metagenome (GOLD analysis project Ga0302326, IMG submission 202264) | Peat permafrost microbial communities from Stordalen Mire near Abisko, Sweden - Palsa_T0_3 | ecosystem: Environmental > Terrestrial > Soil > Palsa > Peat permafrost | place: Sweden: Abisko... | reverse complement strand
CGCATTGCGGGCGTGGGCGTGGGGCGCGGGACGCGGCCTCGATTATCTCGAGACCGACCCGGCTGTCGATGCAAAGCACGTGGGCATCGACGGCGTATCCCGCTATGGCAAAGCTGCCCTGGTGACGATGGCGTTCGATCAGCGCTTCGCCATGGCGCTGGTCGGCTCATCGGGCAAAGGCGGGGCCACGTTGCTGCGTCGCAATTTCGGCGAGGCTGTGGAGAGCCTGACCGGAGGCGAATACTACTGGATGGCCGGGAACTTCATGAAGTACGGCGCATCTTCAGCCACATTCGGCGCCATGAGTCCGGGCGACCTCCCGGTCGATTCGAACGAGCTCATCGCCCTCTGCGCTCCTCGCCTTACCTTCATCAGCTACGGCATCCCGGAAAAAGGCGACGCCAAATGGCTTGACCACGAGGGAAGCTTCATGGCCACGGTGGATGCAAGCCGCGTGTATGCGTTGCTTGGCGCCAAGGGGCTCGCAGTGGAAGGCGACTATCACACTGCGAAAATGCCCCCGGTGAATGAGGGACTGCTGGACGGACAGCTTGCCTGGCGTCAGCATGACGGCGGACACACAGATGCCCCAAACATGAAGTGGTTCATTCAATGGGCCGACAAGTTCATCGGCCTCACTCCACCGCAATAGCTGCGCCCGTTGGCCGTGGATTATTGCTGTTCAGGCGAGGGCAATCCGGGCGGTTCTCCAATGTCCGATGAGACTCGAATTCGGAGTGGAGCCGAGGTCTGGCTCACGACCTGCGAGGCTAAGCAACGCGGAGTCACAATCAGGACCGCGAGAACGGCGCACCGGCGTAGATGCGCTCAGGCCTTCTAACGAAGAAATAGATCAGTGCGCCAATCAGGTGGGTGAAAATGATGATGAGCAGCCAGACAATCTTGGTGTTGCCCTGATCGGATTCCTTCGTCGCGCAATCCACCAGCATCCACAGCCAAAAGATAGATCCAAACAGCAGCAGCAGCCCGGCCATCAGCAAGAACATCGCGGCGATCATTAGACCTCTTCGAAAGAGTATATGCTCAAAAGTCCTGATGTAAACCGGGTTGCCGTCGCCATGGCATTCGTGTCGATGCGCCCTAGGCCATCGCGCGATGAAGCCGCGGTTGGGCTTCGGCGTTGGCAGTGAGATAGCTGTCGATTGCGGCGGCTGCCTTGCGGCCTTCAGAGATGGCCCAGACCACGAGCGACTGGCCGCGGCGCATGTCTCCGGCGGCAAAGATTCCGTCGACCGACGTCATGTAGCTGGCGTTGGCGGCGACGTTGCCGCGATTGTCCAGGGCGAGGCCCAATTGCTCGATCATGCCGTTGCGCACGGGCCCAAGAAAGCCCATGGCCAGCAGGACCAAATCGACCTCCAAGATGTGCTCGGAGCCGGGGATGGGTTCGAACTTGGGAGGAGGACCGACGCGGACCAGGTGCAGCTGGTTCACGTTGCCATGCTCGTCGCCGGTAAACTTGATGCTGTTGATGCTCCAGTCGCGAATTCCGCCTTCTTCATGCGCGCCTTCGGTGCGCAACTGCAAGGGCCATAGCGGCCATGGCGTAGAGGCGGCGCGCGCATCCGGCGGTTTGGGCATGATCTCAAACTGGTGAATGCTCTTGGGGCCCTGGCGATGACTGGTGCCCAGGCAATCCGCGCCGGTATCGCCGCCGCCGATGATGACGACGCGCTTGCCCGCCGCGTTGATGGCCTGCGACGGATGGGCGAGGAACTGGTCTTCTGCGTCGCCCTCGCAGCGGCGGTTCTGCTGGGGCAGAAACTCCATGGCGAAGTGGATGCCCTTTAGTTCCCGGCCGGGGATGTTCAGGTTGCGCGCCTGCTCCGCGCCGCCTGCCAGCAGGATGGCGTCGTAGTGGTCGGTGAGGGCTTCAACCGGTACGTTGACGCCGACATGCGCGTTGGTGATGAACGTTACGCCCTCGGCGCGCATTTGTTCGATGCGGCGATCTAGGACGGACTTCTCAAGCTTGAAGTTGGGAATGCCGTAGCGCAGCAGTCCGCCAATGCGGTCGGCCTTTTCATACACGGTGACGGAGTGGCCGGCGCGGCGCAACTGCTGCGCTGCGGCCAAGCCTGCCGGCCCGCTGCCGACAACGGCGACGCGCTTGCCGGTGTTGTACTCCGGGGGCTCGGGGTGAATCCAGCCTTCTTCCCAGCCGCGCTCGACGATGGAGCGCTCGATCAGCTTGATGGAGACGGGCGGCTGATCGATGCCGAGGACGCATGACGCCTCGCAGGGAGCGGGGCAGATGCGGCCGGTGAACTCGGGGAAGTTGTTGGTGGCGTGCAGACGGCGTATGGCTGCCTCCCAGCGGCCGTTGTAAACCAGGTCGTTCCAGTCGGGAATGAGATTGTTGACCGGGCAGCCGGTGTGGCAAAAGGGCACGCCGCAATCCATGCAGCGCGCGCCTTGATCGCGTTGTTTTTGTTCCGGAAATGGCTCGTAAATCTCGAACCAGTCTTTGACGCGCTCCTCGGGCTTGCGGCGCGTGGGTTGCTCGCGTTGAATCTCAAGAAAGCCGGTATCCTTACCCATGTTGCACCTCTGCGGCCGCCACCTTGGGCGATGAAAGAACGGGAGAAATATAAGCCGCACCGGAAACCGCTTCGGAGCGAGGGAAGCCGAGAACGCGTTTGTACTCGTGCGGGAAGATCTTGATGAAGCGCGGCTGCGCGTCGGCCCAGTGTTCCAGGATCCATGCAGCGCGCGGGCTGCCGGTGAGGTCACGATGGCGCTCGAGCAGGGTCTTCACGCGATCAATGTCCTCTGCGCCGACCAACGGCTCCAGATCGACGCTGGCCTTGTTGCAGCGCCTGGTTGCAAAGTCACCCTGGTCGTCGTAGACGTAAGCTATGCCGCCGCTCATGCCCGCGGCGAAGTTGCGGCCGGTTGAGCCGAGCACGATGACCGTGCCGTTGGTCATGTATTCGCATCCGTGGTCGCCCACGCCTTCAACCACCGCGGTGGCGCCGGAGTTGCGCACTGCGAAGCGCTCGCCGGCAATGCCGTTGAGAAAGGCTTCGCCGGTGGTAGCGCCGTAGAGAACCACGTTGCCGACGAGGATGCTTTCCTCGGGCAGGAAGCTGGAGGTCTTGGGCGGGTAGGCGATGATGCGCCCGCCGGAGAGGCCCTTGCCGACGTAGTCGTTGGCGTCGCCTTCGAGCTCAAGCGTGACGCCCGAAGGAACAAAAGCGCCGAAGCTTTGCCCGGCGGAGCCGGTGAACTTGAAGTGGATGGTGCCGTCGGGCAGGCCGGCGGAGCCGTACTTGCGGGCGATGTCGCCGCCCAGCATGGCGCCCACGGTGCGATGCACATTGCGAATGGCGAAGCTGCCGGTGACGGGCGTCTTCGATTCGAGCGCTGGAGCGGCCTTTGCGATCAGCGCGTGATCGAGCGCCTGGTCCAGGCCGTGATCCTGCGCCTGCATTTTGCGGCGAGCCACGCGCGAAGGCAGGGTTGGCGAATAGAGGATGTTGGAGAGATCGATGCCTTTGGCCTTCCAATGCTCATCGGCAATGGCGGCGTCGATCTTGTCCACGCGGCCCACCATCTCGTCGACGGTGCGGAAACCGAGCTTGGCCATGTGCTGGCGCACCTGCTCGGCGAGGAAGAAGAAGAAGTTGATCACGTGCTCCGGCTGGCCGGTGAAGCGGGCGCGCAACACCGGGTCCTGCGTGGCGATGCCGACCGAGCAAGTATTCAGGTGGCACTTGCGCATCATGATGCAGCCCATGGCAATGAGCGGCGTGGTGGCAAAGCCGAATTCTTCTGCGCCCAGCAACGCAGCGATCACAACGTCGCGGCCTGTCTGCAATTTGCCGTCCGTTTGCACCTTGATGCGGGAGCGCAGATCGTTGAGCAGCAGGACTTGCTGCGTTTCCGCGAGCCCCAGTTCCCAGGGAAGGCCTGCGTGCTTGATGGAGCTGAGCGGCGAAGCGCCGGTGCCGCCGGTGTCTCCGGAGATGAGCACGACGTCCGCATGAGCCTTCGACACGCCCGCTGCGACGGTGCCCACGCCCACTTCAGAGACAAGCTTGACGGCGATGCGGGCCCTGGGGTTGACGTTCTTCAAATCAAAGATGAGCTGCGCCAGATCTTCGATCGAATAAATGTCGTGGTGCGGCGGAGGCGAGATGAGACCGACGCCGGGGATGGAGTGGCGCGTTTTGGCGATAACCTCATCGACCTTGTGGCCGGGCAACTGCCCGCCTTCGCCGGGCTTCGCGCCCTGCGCCATCTTGATTTGCAGTTCGTCGGCGTTGACCAGGTAGTTGGCCGTAACACCGAAACGTCCGCTGGCCACCTGCTTGACGGCGCTGCGACGCAGATCGCCGTTATCGTCCCGCGTGAAACGCTCTTCGTCTTCGCCGCCTTCCCCGGTGTTCGACATGCCGCCGATGCGGTTCATGGCGATGGCGAGTGTTTCGTGCGCCTCTTTACTGATGGAGCCGTAGCTCATGGCGCCGGTAGTGAAGCGCTTGACAATCTCCTTGGCCGGCTCCACTTCGTCGATCGGGATCGGTTCTTCGGCATACTTCAACTTGAGCAGGCCGCGCAGCGTGCACAAATTGCGATTCTGCTCATCGAGCAGGTCGGTGTATTCCTGGAACGTGGTGGGACTGTTTTGCCGCACGGCGTGTTGCAGCTTGCTGATGGTGAGCGGATTGAGCAGGTGGTACTCGCCGCCCTCGCGATATTGGTAGTGCCCGCCAACCACCAGGTCGGTCTCGGAATCCGTGAGCGGCCGGAAGGCGTAAGCGTGCTTGAGCTGCGCCTCGCGTGCCAGCACATCCAGGCCGACGCCCTCGATGCGTGAGGCGGTATTGGCGAAGTAGGAGTCGATGAGGGACTTGTTCAGCCCGACGGCCTCAAACACCTGCGCGCCGCGGTAGCTTTGCAACGTGCTGATGCCCATCTTGGAGAAGGTCTTTAACAGGCCCTTGTTGATGGCCTTGATGAAGTTCTTCTCGGCGTAATCGCCGGAGACTTTATCGGGCATCAGTCCGCGGCGCTTGAGATCGTGAAGGGTTTCAATCGCCAGGTAGGGATTGATGGCGCTGGCGCCGTAGCCGATGAGCAAGGCAAAGTGCATGACCTCGCGCGGTTCGCCGCTCTCGATGATGAGCGCAACCTGGGTGCGGGTCTTCTCGCGCACCAGGCGATTGTGCACAGCGGCCATTGCCAGCAGGCTGGGGATGGGCGCATAGGTCGGATCGACGCCGCGATCGGAGAGAATCAGCAGCGTGTAGCCGGAAATGACTGCGTGCGCGGCGCGGGCGCTTAGATCGTCGAGCGAGTGCTTCAGGCCGGCCTCGCCGTCCGCAGCGCGGAAAAGCGCAGGCAGCGTGGTGGCCAGCAGATCGCCGGACGAGATACGGCGCAGTTTTTCAAGATCGCGGTTGGTCAGGATGGGATGCGGCAGCTTGAGCGTGTGGCAGTTCTCCGGCGCCTCGTCCAGGATGTTGCGCTCGGTCCCGATGTAGCTGATCAGCGACATCACCAGCTCTTCGCGAATGGGATCGATGGGCGGATTGGTGACCTGGGCGAACAGTTGCTTGAAGTAATTGAACAGTGGCTGCGGGCGGTCGGAGAGACACGCCAGCGGAACGTCCGTTCCCATGGAGCCGATAGGCTCCTCGCCCTTTGCGCCCATGGGGCCAAGCAGGATGCGCAGGTCTTCTTCGCTGTAGCCGTAAGCGCGCTGGCGGCGCAGCAGCGTCTCAGGATTCGAAGCGATCACGCGCGAGGGCTCGGGCAGGTGGTCAAGCAGAACCTGCTGCTCCTTGAGCCAGGCGGCGTATGGCTGTCGGGCGGCGAGCTGCTTCTTAATTTCGGCGTCGGAGATGATGCGCTTCTGCACCGTGTCCACAAGGAACATGCGGCCCGGCTGCAGGCGGCCTTTCTTGCGCACGTCTTCAGCGGGAACATCAATCACGCCAGCCTCGGAGGCGAGAACCACCAGATCGTCCTTGGTGACAATGTATCGGCCGGGGCGCAAACCGTTGCGGTCGAGGGTTGCGCCAATGACCTTGCCGTCAGTGAACGCAATGGCGGCGGGGCCGTCCCACGGCTCCATGAGCGAAGCGTGGTACTCATAGAAGGCGCGCTTCTCCTCATCCATGTCCGGATTGCCGGACCATGCTTCCGGAATCAGCATGGCCATCACGTGGGGCAGCGAGCGGCCCGATTGATAGAGAAATTCAACGGCATTGTCCAACGACCCCGAGTCGCTGCCATCAGGCGTGATGACGGGATAGAGCTTGTCGATCTGGCCGTCGTAGAGCGAGCTGCTCAGCACCGACTGCCGCGCGTTCATCCAGCTCACGTTGCCGCGGATAGTGTTGATTTCGCCGTTGTGCGCTACGTAGCGATAGGGGTGAGCCAGTTTCCAGCTGGGAAACGTATTGGTGGAGAAGCGCTGGTGCACCAGGCAGAGCGCGCTCGTGACCAGCGGATTGGCCAGCTCGAAGTAAAACTTCTCAATCTGCGGCGCCAGCATCAGGCCCTTGTAGATAATGGTGCGGCAGGAGAGCGAGGGAATGTAAAAACTCTCCTTGTCTTCAATGTCGGAGTCGGCAATCTCGTTTTCCGTGCGGCGGCGCACGCGGTAGAGCAAGCGCTCGAAGGCGTCTTCGTCCAGACCCTTGGGCCGGCCTACGAAAAGCTGCTCGATATAGGGCTGCGAGGCGCGGGCTTCGCGGCCAATTGCGTCGCCGTTCACCGGCGTGTCGCGCCAGCCGAGAACTGCGAGGCCCTCTTCCTGAGCGATGCGCTCGAAGACGCCTTCGCATTGCAGGCGGCTGTGCTTTTCCACAGGGAGAAAAACCATGGCGACGCCATAACAACCGAGCGCCGGCAGCCGTATTCCCAGTTCGCCGCATTCGCGGGCAAAGAAGACGTGCGGAATCTGAATCAGGATTCCCGCGCCGTCGCCCGTCTCCGGGTCGCAGCCCGCCGCGCCGCGGTGGGTGAGGTTGATGAGCACCTCAAGACCCTTGCGGATAATGTCGTGGCTCTTTTCGCCGCGAATGCTGGCGACCAAGCCCATGCCGCAGGCATCATGCTCATTCCGTGGATGATAGAGACCCTGCGGCCGTGGAAGCTGGAGATGGGAATCCGATGTATGCATGCATGGCATCCTTGCTCAATGAACTTTTCGGTGCGGACTACAGGTCGCGAGGTACACAAACACGTGGCGATTTCCGTCGAGGAAACCATCCTGGTCATCACTGAATAGGCCTGCCGGGCAGGCCTGGCCTCGAAGGGACGTAGCTGAATCTTTACTATATCGAAAAAATGATTTCTCTGTTGGACTTCGTTTTCCGGCAAGGCTTGAAATGTTCGCGCGGCGACCCTTGCAAGTGCCTCCTGGAGCCGCGATTGGCCGCCGTGCGGCGGCGTGAGATGCGGATAACCTGTTGCATTTGCGACGCAGCAGTTCCGGGCACTTCACAATGTGAAACAGCAATCGATGACCTATACTGTTGATTCGGAGAGATCGCATGCGGGATTCGATACTCGTCACCGGCGGGGCAGGATTCATCGGTTCAAATTTCATCTTGAGTTGGATCGGAACGCGCGGAACTCCGGTCATCAATCTGGACCTGTTGACCTATGCGGGCAATGCGGAGAATCTCTGCACGCTGGAGGGGGATGAGCGGCACCTGCTGGTACGCGGCGATATCTGCGATGCGGACCTTGTGGGCTCCCTGCTGCGCACACATCAGCCCAGGGCCGTGGTGCACTTTGCCGCGGAAAGCCATGTGGACCGGTCGATCGCCTCGCCGCAGGAATTCATCCGCACCAACGTCCAGGGCACGTTTGTGCTGCTGGAGCAGGCGAAGGCGTACTGGTCGGGGCTGAACGATGCGGATCGGACCGCATTCCGATTTCTGCATGTTTCCACCGATGAGGTTTACGGTACGCTTGGGCCCAATGATCCGGCGTTTTGCGAATCCACGGCCTACGCTCCCAACAGCCCGTATGCCGCCTCGAAGGCCGCCTCGGACCACCTGGCACGGGCCTATCATCACACCTGGGGATTTCCCGTTCTCACCACCAACTGCTCCAATAACTACGGACCATTCCAGTTTCCGGAAAAGCTGATTCCGCTCATGATTCTCAACGCGCTTGAGAATAAGCCGCTCCCCGTCTACGGCGACGGCATGAATGTGCGCGACTGGCTTTTTGTGGAGGAGCATTGCGCGGCAATTCGCGCCGTACTGGCGAATGGCCGCGTGGGAGAGACGTATAACATCGGCGGAAACAGCGAGCGCGCCAACATCGAAGTCGTTCAGACGATCTGCGACCTGGTTGACGAGATGCGGCCGCGCGCGGGCGCAGCTTCGCGCAGGGACTTGATTACTTACGTCAAAGACCGCCCCGGCCACGACCGCCGCTATGCCATCGATGCTTCAAAACTATCCCGTGAGTTAGGCTGGCAGCCGGCGGCTGAGTTTGAAAGCGGCCTGCGCAAGACGGTGCGCTGGTATCTCGATAACTCCGCCTGGGTTGAAAGCATTCGCACCGGCGCCTATCTCGAATGGATCAACAAGAACTATACGGAACGGGTCGCGCTATGAAGGGCATCATTCTTGCCGGAGGCTCGGGCACGCGGCTCTATCCCGTAACTCATGTTGTCTCCAAGCAACTGCTGCCGGTGTATAACAAGCCGATGATTTACTATCCGCTCAGCACGCTGATGCTGGCCGGTTTGCGCGACATATTGATTATCTCCACGCCGCAGGATACGGGTCGATTTGTCGAGCTATTGGGCGACGGCCAGCGTTGGGGAATCAACATCGGCTATGCGGTCCAGCCCAGCCCTGACGGGTTGGCTCAGGCCTTCATCATCGGCAAAGAGTTCATCGCAGGCGATGCGAGCGCGCTCGTTCTCGGCGACAACATTTTCTACGGACAGGGATTTTCGCGCCAGCTTCAATCGGCGGCAGCGCTCAAACAAGGCGCGACGGTATTCGCTTACCCGGTGGAAGATCCGCAGCGATACGGGGTGGTTGAGTTCGACAAAGATGGCCGTGCCGTCAGCCTGGAAGAGAAGCCGAAGGAGCCCAAGTCGCGCTATGCGGTAACCGGGCTTTATTTTTATGACAACGAGGTAGTGAGCATTGCGTCCTCTCTGAAGCCTTCCCCGCGCGGCGAATTGGAAATTACCGACCTCAACCGGAAATATCTTGAGGCAGGGAAGCTGAATGTAGAGATCATGAGCCGCGGCATGGCATGGCTGGACACGGGCACCCACGAATCGCTTCTCGAAGCGGGGCTGTTTGTGCACACCATCGAGCGACGCCAGGGGCTGAGCATCGCCTGCCCTGAGGAAATTGCCTACCGGCAGCGATTCATAACAGCGGAGCAGTTGGAAGCGCTCGCCCAACCGGTGATCAAGAGCGGCTATGGACAATACCTGCTGGCTCTGCTGCGCGAGCCCCAATTCGCCTCCAGGGCCATTGAGTTATGAAGATTCGAGCGACAGAGTTACCTGGAGTTTTGGTTCTTACCGCGCCGGTCTTCCGGGATTCTCGCGGAGCTTTTTGCGAGACCTTCAATTTGCGCAAGATGGAAGAAGCGGGCCTGCCCGCTGTTTGGGTACAGGATAACTTCTCGGTATCGAGCAAGAACGTTTTACGCGGAATTCACTATCAAGTTATCCAGCCGCAGGGGAAACTCGTCCGCGTGACCCACGGGGCAGTTCTCGACGTTGCCGTAGACATTCGACGCAGTTCCGCAACCTTCGGCAAACATTTCGCCACTGAACTGAACGCCGAGTCAGGCGATATGCTTTGGATTCCTGCCGGATTCGGCCATGCTTTTCTCGCGCTCACCGATCAGGTGGGTTTCGCATACAAAGTGACCGACTACTATTCTCCCGCCGGGGAACGGACCATCCTGTGGAACGACCCGGATATTGCGGTTGAATGGCCCATTGACCCTTCTGAAGCTATCGTGTCTGACAAGGATCGCGGCGGCGCGCTGCTCCGGGATGCGGAGATTTTCCCCTAAGACCTGTTTAATAGGTGGGTGCAACTACGGCAGGTTGAGGTTCGAGGTCTCCCATCCATTCACGAAAAACGTGAATGGATGCGGCACGGAGCGTTTGTGCCGGGTTGGAGGTGGCAAATCCCGGTTTTGGGCAAGTTCTTTGGCGCAAGGGCGAGGGCGAATGCGCGTAGCGATTGATACCGGCGGCACCTTTACCGACTGCGTCTTCATCGCGGACGGGCAGCTGCAGGTGTTGAAGCTTTTCTCCACGCCGCACGACCCTTCGCTGGCGGTGCTGGACGGACTGAAGCGGATTGGCGACGGCCAGGCCGTTGACGTGCGCCACGGAACAACCGTGGGAACCAACACCATGCTGGAGCGCACCGGGGCACGGGTGGCCTTTGTCACCACGGCAGGGTTCGAAGATACGATCGCCATCGGCCGCCAGACACGCGATCGACTCTACGATTGGTTCGCGCCGATCCCCGTGTGCCTTGTGCCCAGAGAGTTGCGCTTCGGCGTACCGGAGAGGGTGAGCGCGGAGGGAGAGATTCTTCTCGCGCCGTCAGACGACGAACTGGCGGCCTTGGTTGAAAAGGTGCGCGCTGCCGGCGCTGAGTCGGTGGCCGTCTCACTGCTGTTTGGATTCGCCAATCCTCGAACGGAACGGCGCGTCGAAGCGGCATTGAAAACCCTCGGCATTCCGGTTTCCGTGTCGCATCGGATTCTGCCCGAGTTCCGCGAGTATGAGCGCGGCTCGACGACGGTCGTCAATGCGTACCTGGCGCCGCGCATGGAAAACTATCTCAAAGCGCTGGAAGAGAGTGTGGCCGTGCAAGACAAGGGCGGGCGCGTGGACGTGATGCAGTCCTCGGGCGGAATCCTTTCGGCACGCGTGGCTGCCAGCGAGCCTGTGCGGACGGTGTTGTCAGGGCCGGCGGGCGGCGTGGTGGGCGCCTGCAGCGTGGCGCGCTGGGCCGGCTTCGAGCGCATTATCGGCTTCGACATGGGCGGCACTTCGACGGATGTTTTTCTCGCCGATGCTGCTGCCGGCGGAGCTCGGCTGACGCGCGAATCAGTCCTGGCGGGGGTGCCCATCGGCGTGCCCATGCTCGATATTCATACGGCTGGGGCCGGCGGCGGCTCAATCGCCCGCTTCGATGCCGGCGGCATGTTGCGCGTGGGGCCGGAGTCCGCGGGTGCGAACCCAGGGCCGATCTGCTTCGGGCGCGGCGCCTGGCCCACGGTCACCGACGCAAACCTGCTGCTGGGGCGTATGGATGCGGAAAGCTTTCTCGGCGGCAGCGTGCACCTGGACCGCGATCGAGCCGAGCGCATCATGGACAAGCTTAAAGGCCCGCTTACGACAGTCGAGGAATTTGCCGCCGGCATTCTGCGCGTGGTGGAGTCGGAGATGGAGAAGGCGATTCGCGTTGTCTCCATCGAGCGCGGCCACGACCCGCGCGACTTTACGCTGGTCGCGTTCGGCGGCGGCGGTCCGCTCCATGCCTGTTCGCTTGCTCGCGCGCTGCGCATTCCAACGGTGCTGATCCCGGCCATGCCGGGCGCGCTCTCCGCAGTCGGCATCCTGCTTGCCGATACCGTACGGGACTACTCGCGCACCGTGATGCTGCCCGGACATGCGATGGATCGACTCGGTGGCTATTTTGCGGAACTGGAAGAGCGGGGACGTGCCGAGTTTGATGCGGAGGGCCTTGCAGGGGCCGTCGAGCGCAGCGTCGATGTGCGTTATGCGCGCCAGGGCTACGACCTGAATGTCAGTTGGGACGAGCAGTCTCCGCACGCCGGGATCGATGCCTTTCACCATCTTCACCAACAGGTCTACGGATTTTCTGATCAGGCGCGGCCTATCGAGATCGTCAATCTGCGGTTGCGTATGGTCGCCAAGGGCGAATCCTACGCACCAACGCGCAGCGATCCGGCGCCCGGCTGCGGCGATGCGGCCTTCTACGCTGAGCGCAATGTGTTCTTCGCAGGCCGGTCGATCGCAACGCGCTTTTACCGGCGCGACCAACTCGCTTGCGGCGATGTGATTCGAGGCCCGGCGATGATCACCGAGTACACCGCAAGCACCGTGCTTCCGCCGGGGGACACGTTGCGGGTAGACGGCTTTGGAAATCTCATCATCTCCATTGCAACAGGAGGCCATGCGTGATTCCGATCGATCCGGTGGAACTGGCAATCTTTCAGTGCGCGATGCACTCCATTGCCGAAGAGATGGGCGCAGCCTTGCGGAGAACGGCGCTCTCGCCCAACATCAAGGAGCGGCGCGACTACTCCTGCGCGGTCTTTGACGGGCAGAGCAGGGTCATCGCCATGGGCGACCACATGCCCGTACACCTTGGCTCCATGCCCATGGCGGTGCAGGCAGCTGTGGCGGCCATCGCCTTTGCGCCCGGTGATATCGCCATTCTCAACGACCCGTACGCAGGCGGGACCCACCTGCCGGACATCACCATGGTTCTTCCGGTCTTTCTGCCTGGAGGCGCAAAGCCGGCCTTCTACGTCTCGAACCGCGCCCATCACGCGGATGTGGGAGGGCGCTTCGCGGGCTCGATGGGGCCGGCAGAAGAGATTTATCAAGAGGGAATTCGAATTCCCCCGGTGCGCATCGTCCGGGGCGGGCAGGTGGATCGCGAGTTGCTCGATCTGATCCTGCTCAATGTGCGCACTCCCCGGGAGCGCGAAGGGGATCTGGACGCGCAGATTGGTGCATGCCGGGTGGGTGAGCGGCGCATTCTCGAGGTGGCCGGGAAGTATGGCGAGTTCAGGCTGAAGGAACTGATTGACGAATTGTTGGATTACTCAGAGCGGCTGGTGCGGGCGGAACTGCGCACCATGCCGGCCGGGGAATTCAGCGCCGAAGACTGGCTGGACGACGATGGCGTAACCGATGAGCCGCGGAAGATTGCCGTTCGCCTGAAACCGAATCCCGAGGCGGGCGGCATTCACATCGATTTTGGGGGCTCCTCGCCGCAGGTTGCCGGCGGGGTGAATGCAGTGCGCGCCATAATGCTTTCAGCGTGCTTTTATGTTCTGCGTTGCCTTCTCCGGGAGGACGCGCCTGCGACCGCAGGAATTCTGCGCCCTCTCAGTCTGTTTACGCAGCCCGGCAGCATCGTCGACGCGCTGCCGCCGGCTGCGGTGGCCGGCGGCAACGTGGAGACGTCGCAGCGGATTGTCGACGTGCTGCTGCGGGCACTGGCAAAGGCGATTCCACAGCGCGTTCCAGCCGCCAGCGCGGGCACCATGAGCAACCTGACCATCGGGGGCATTGACCCGCGCAGCGGGGAGCCGTTCACCTACTACGAGACCGCGGCCGGCGGCATGGGCGCTCGGCCCGGCATGGATGGCATCTCCGGCGTTCAGACGCACATGACAAACTCCCTGAACACGCCTGTCGAGGCTCTCGAATACGCCTACCCATTTCGCGTCAGGCGCTATGGATATCGGGATGGGTCAGGCGGCGGAGGTCAGTTTCGCGGCGGCGACGGCCTCATCCGCGAAGTGGAGATGCTGACCCCGGTGCGTTTGACGCTGCTGGCCGAGCGCAGGCGGTTTCGCCCGTATGGCTTGCAGGGCGGGGAAGAGGGCGCTGGCGGCGCGGCATGGGTGGTGAAGGCAGGAAGTGATGAGGCGTCGAAATTGCCTGGGAAATGCAGCTTGGAACTTGGTGCCGGACAGGCTGTGCGGATCGAAACTCCGGGCGGAGGGGGCTGGGGCAAACGCTAGGCACTGGAAAGTGAAGGTGGATTGTCTTTCTGTTCATTGCGTGCTGCTGGGAATTCGCCATGGACTGCCGCAAGGGTGCGGCGGGAATCCCGGTTCAACACAGAGGCGGCCGGTCAGTAAGCCCTGATCTCTTCCGTTGCGGCAGGATGATCGATGTGGGCGCGCATTGCCGGGTGCATAAAGCCACTCTCGGATCCAGTCCTGCTGGAAACGAGAACAGCTTCTTCATGCTGCTGGGCCCACGCCTGGAAGAGGTCATCGACGATTGAGGTGTCCCAGCGGCGCAACACGCTGTCTACAATCAGCTTGAAGTCGGAAAGGAACGTGGCTCTGGCCATGTAATCCGCGTCAAGCTGGTGTTTGGCCGGCAGAACAACGGAGTGATAGAACGACTCCAGCAGGTGCTTTGGAACGCGGTCGAGAATTGCTTCTTCGCGAGCGAAAGCGATGGTCGCCGCGCCGGTGATTCCGGCCCGGCATGGAACGTTGGACAGGGCGTGCGCCGGCAATTTGGGGCGCGGGCCAACCAGGCTCATATGTCCGGCCAGCACATTAAAGAGCTGGGGCACTTCATCCAGTTTCCAGCGGCGCAGAAATGGACCGACGGGAGTGAAGAGCTGGTTGCAGGTGGTGGAAACCGGGTGGTGGGCTCTGTCTGAATTGTGGACCATGGTGCGAAATTTGAAGATGGTGAACTCCCGCCCGTGACGGCCCATGCGCTTCTGCAGAAAAAGCACAGGACCGTACGACGTGAGCCGAACGGCCAAGCCAACGATCAGGAAGATAGGTATCAAGACAGGCAACAGTGAGATCACGCAAACACAATCGAAAAGACGCTTGGCGCCCGATCGAGACCAGTGGCTGAGACGCTTCCCCGGCGAAGATTGCGATGACTTCGAGACCAGCCAGAGTTTTTTGCGAGGCAGAAGGCTGGGCTGTTTGTCACCGACTTCTGAAGCATTCCCATGCGAGGACCGATTGATCCTTGTCGATTCAGAAGCTTCGGGAACGTACGACTTGGTGCTCACAATGACCCTCCAAAAGGAGACGAATACGATCGGGTTAGAAAACGGCGAAGTCAAACACAGTGAATCTGACAACAAAAGGATGATGCTGGTTACTACGTTAGTCTTCCCATTGCCCGATTCACGAGGGTTCGTACCAGGTCCTTCTCTCTCTACAAGAACCCTTGCATGAAATTGTACCGATCAGATGAGCAACTGAAGTGAGACAGCTGGAGGTTAAACAAGTATGCGCCGGTCTTCTTAATGTGGTTAATCATTTGACAGTGCATATTCGAAAAGTCTAGCAGATGGAATTCACGAGAAGGAAAAAAACTGGCTTACCGCAGCGAGATTCGCCCCTGTTCAATTTGCGGCGCGCAAAAAACTTTGTTTATAGATGAATCAACAGCCGGATGGTTCAGCTTCTGGAGTTCCTGAGCGCCTCGGGGAGCGGGAAGCAAAATCGCGGTCGCGGCGCACAAACGATTTTCGAACAGCGGGAGAGGCAGCGAGACAGGCAAGCAGGCGGAATGGATGGAAGATTTCAAGCCCCGGCTTCGATTCTGAAGTTCGCGGGCAATAAATGACGATAGTAACTGTTTTAGTGAAGTAATAATTATTAACTATATAATAATATGAGCCGACGACCGTTATGGACTCGATTCACTCTGAAATAAATGCAAAGGCTAAATTGTTTCAGCCGCTTTCCGCGGTAGCCGCGCACCCAGCGGCGGACCGTCGGCCATCTCCCAGACCATGGTCCCGCTCCCAAGGGGAACTCGCGTCATGTCTGGAAGATGGCAGATTGGCCATGGTAGACTCTGCAGATATGAATCGTTGCCAGTGCGGAATGGATATTGGAGTTTGCGATACCCGTTTTGCCTCTGAACGGTCTGCCGCCCGGCTCGGTAAGATCAGCCAGATTGGAATCTTGCTCCTGGCCGTTTTTTTCGCCGCGGCAGGTTACTCCCAAAATGCAAATGCAGGCGCAACCCAGACGCCGACAGCGCAGGACTGCACCGACCCGCTGATGGCCGGCGCGCCGGAGTGCTCGGGACAGAATCAGCAGGAAGTCAACCCGCTCGCGAATCCTCAAGCGCGGCAGACGCCTTCCCCGGCGAATGGCAATTATTCAGATATCGAGCAGTTGTCGCGACAACCCAGCACGCGAAATCAGAATCAGCAACCGGTGGTTCCGCCTGAGCCGCCGACCGAATTTCAAAACTTTGTCACTTCAACCACCGGTCAGAACCTGCCCATCTACGGTGCGAAGCTCTTCAGTCGAGTCCCTTCTACCTTTGCGCCGCTTGACATGGCTCCGGTGCCTCCCGATTACGTGATCGGGCCGAACGATGAACTGCGCATCCGCATCTGGGGTCAGGTCAATTTCCAGGCCAATGTGCGTGTGGACCGCTCCGGCGATATATTTCTTCAGCAGGTGGGTCCGGTGCATGTGGCGGGTCTCCCGTTTTCTGAGCTCGATGGGCATCTTCGCAGCGCCATCGGGCGTGTCTACCACAACTTCGATCTGACCGTGGACGTGGGTCAGATCCGGGCCATCCAGGTCTATGTTTCCGGAGAAGCGCGCCGCCCGGGCGTTTATACCGTGAGTTCGCTCAGTACGCTGGTCGACGCGCTTTTCTCCAGCGGCGGCCCTTCGCTCCAGGGTTCTCTGCGCCACATCCAACTGCGTCGCGGCAGCAAGGTGATCACCGACTTCGACTTGTACAACCTGCTGATCGATGGAGATAAATCGAAGGACGTGAAGCTTGAGGCGGGGGATGTGATCTTCATACCGCCGGTGGGGGCCCAGGCGGCCGTTACCGGCAGCGTTCGAAGCCCGGCCATTTACGAACTGCTCGCAGGCGAGCCGCTTGCCAGCCTTCTTGCCAACGCAGGAGGGGTCTCGACCGTCGCTTCGGGAGCGCGCGTCTCCATTGAGCGCATCGATGAACATCGCGACAGGCAGGCGATGGAAGTGGCTGACGACGCCACGGGATTGGCGACGATGGTGGCTGACGGCGACCTGGTGCGGGTCTACTCCATCCTGCCGAAATACCAGAAGACCGTGATTCTGCGAGGGAATACTGCAAACCCGGGCCGTTTTGCCTGGCACCCAGGGATGCACGTGAGCGACTTGATTCCAGACAAGGATTCACTGATTACGCGCAGCTACTGGTGGCGGCGCGCACGGCTGGGATTGCCTGCGCCCGAAGAGTTGGACGCACCCACTCCGCCTGTCCTGCACCTTGGACAGAATCAGGAAGTTACCCTTTACCAATATCCGGGCCAGTTTCAGAACCAGGGTCCGTATCAGTTTCCCTACCAGAATCCATACCAGAATCAAAACCAGGGTCAGAATCCTTACCAGAATCAGAGCCAGGGTCAGAACACCGATCCGAATCAGAACCCGCAGCAGTACCCTTTTCTCTATCCGAACCAGGATTCGAATCCGAATCAGAACCTCAACCAGAATCAGAATCAGTATCCGAACCAATACCCGAATCAATATCCGAATCAGAATCAGAACCAGAATCCCAGCGCGCAACAACGGACAGGCGGGTCATCGCTGGCAGCCGCGGAGAATGCCTCCGCAGCCTCTCGAGGAATCAACTTCGGGCCAAAGAACGTGATTCGCGAACTGGCTCCGGAGATCGACTGGGATTATGCCGTGATTGAGCGGCTGGACACGGATACGCTGAAATCGATCGTGATTCCTTTCGATCTGGGCAAACTGGTGCTCCAGCACGATGCATCGCAGGATCTTGAATTGCAGGCGGGAGACGTTCTCTCCATCTTTTCGCAGGCCGATTTCCGCGTGCCGATTGCTCATCAGACCAAGCAGGTGACGCTGGATGGCGAGTTTCCCCATGCGGGCGTCTACACGGCCCAGCCGGGCGAGACGCTGCGTCATCTGGTGGAGCGTGCCGGCGGACTTACGCCCAACGCTTATCTGTACGGGTCGGAGTTCACGCGCGAGTCGACGCGGGCCGTGCAGCAGGCCAGAATCGACGAGTACGTGCAGAGCCTGGGCATTCAAATCCAGCGCGGCAACCTGGCGTTGGCGGCATCGTCGACGAGTTCGGCGTCGGACCTGGCCAGCGGCGCGGCGGCACAGACCAACGAGCAGGAGCTGCTGGCAAGTTTGCGCCAGATCCGCGCCACGGGCCGGATTGTGCTGAGGTTTACTCCGGAAAGCGAAGGCATGAACACCATACCCGACGTTCCGCTGGAAGATGGAGACATCTTCCTGGTGCCCCCGGTTCCGGCCAGCGTGAACGTGGTGGGCGCGGTCTACGATCAGAACTCCTTCCTGTTTGTGCGCGGGGCAAGGGTGGGAACCTACCTGCGCTATGCCGGCGGCGCAGACAGAGATGGGGACAGCAAGCATGAGTTCGTCATTCGCGCCAACGGAGACGTTGTGAGCTATGACAGAAACAAAGGCGTGTGGGGCAGCGACTTTAGCAACCTGCACATCAGTCCCGGAGACACTGTGGTAGTTCCGGAGAAGACATTCAGGCCGACGGCATTGCGCGCCTTCATCGACTGGTCGCAGCTGTTCTCGCAGTTCGCGCTCGGCGCTGCGGCCTTGAGCATCCTTAAGTAGCGGGAAGTCGGTGATTTCCCCGGCTGGGTGTGTCGAAATGAAAGTGAGCAAGCTCGCAAGTCTGACAGGGATCCATGACGACTGAGACACTGAATTCCGAACCGGCTGAACGCGATAACCCCGTTGCAGCGATGCCTGTCCCGCGGAACGGCGCGCAGGCGCCGGAGGGAGTTTCCCTGCTCGATCTCATGATCGTCATCGCCGACCGCAAGCGGTTTGTTCTGACAATCACGGCGATCTTCGCCTTGCTCGCGATCGGGATTTCGCTTCTCTTGCCGGTCCGTTACACGGCGGATGTCATCCTGTTGCCGCCTCAGCAGGGCAATTCCATGAGCTCCATGCTGATGTCGCAGCTTGGCAGCATGGGAGGCATGGCGGCGCTGGCCGGAGGAAGTCTCGGCCTCAAGAATCCAAACGACCAGTATGTTGGCATGATGCGGAGCCGAACGGTCGAAGACGCCATGGTGCGGCAGTTTGGACTTATGCAGGAGTACAAAAAGCGCTATCTTTCCGATGCGCGAAAGACCTTCGAGGACCGCAGCACTGTCAACGGCAGCGCCAAGGACGGCCTCATCCACATTTCAGTTGAGGACTCCGATCCGGACCGTGCCGCCAAGCTTGCCAACGGCTATGTTGAGCAGTTTCGTGACCAGTCTCAGAATCTGGCTATCACAGAGGCCGCTCAGCGCAGAGTCTTCTTTGAGCATGAGCTTGAGAAAGCGAAGAACAACCTGGCCACCGCCGAGGAGGCGTTGAAACAGACGGAGCAATCCACCGGCGTGATTGCGCTGGACAGCCAGGCACGGGCGCTGATTGAAACGGCCGCAACCTTGCGCGCGCAGATCTCCGCCAGGGAGGTGGAGATTGAAGGAATGCAGACGTATGCCACCGGGGAAAATGCCCAACTGGTGCAGGCTCAGCGGGAACTCGATGGCTTGCGCGCACAGTTGGCCAAACTGGGCGGCTCTGAAGCGGGCGACAACAGCGAAATCATGGTCCCCAAGGGGCGCGTCCCGGAGGCGGGTCTCGAATACGTCCGCAAGCTGCGGGACGTGAAATACAACGAGACCATTTTCGAAATTCTTGCGCGGCAATTTGAGATGGCCAAGCTGGATGAGGCAAAAGAAGGGGCGCTCATTCAAGTGGTCGATCCCGCCATTCGTCCCGACAGAAAGTCCTCTCCCAAGCGCGTTTTGATCGTGATCCTGGGCACCTTCTGCGGATTCTTTGCCGGAATCTTGGTGGCCCTGATTCAGGAGGGTCTTTCCCGCAGCGAGGACAACCCCGAGACGAGCGCGAAACTAGCCATTCTGAAGAGGAAGCTGAGCTTAAGGAAGTCGGCGGCATTGCCTTCCTACCCGCCTGGAAAGCTTTGAAGGGCGCAGCGGTTGCTTGCCAGGATAAAAAGGCTATTGCGGATGAAAGGCCCCAGTGTCTATGAGCGCCCCGAACGAGCCGGAAGAGGGTCATTCAATCCCGGCTGGACTCCGATCGATACCCGCGGCGGAGGCTGAGGCAGCGGCGCCTCGCGGACAGGCAGCTACCTTTGCGCGAAACTCCATCCTGAGCATCGGGCGTGTTTTTGTGGCCGCAGTTATAGCCATCGTCCTGCCGGGTTACCTCACACACAGGCTGCCGGTTGTTACCTATGCCGCATGGGTATTGATTCTGCAAGTAAGTGCCTACGTTGCCTACCTTGACTTCGGCATACAGAGCGGCATTGCAAAGTATGTGGCCGAATACGAAGCACGGAACGATGCTGCCGGCTCGAGCATGCGCGCCAGCGCCGGTTTGGCGCTGATGCTGATTGCCAGCTTGCTCGGCGTGGCGTTGACGCTGATTCTTGCCTGGCAAGTGCCGCGGCTGTTTAACGAGATGCCGGCAACGCTTTATCACGATGTGCGAATCAGCATTCTCTGCGTGGGAATTTCGCTTTCGTTCGGATTGCTTTGCTCAATCTTTCCTTCGATTTTTTTTGGCCTGCAGCGTTATGCGGTGCCGATGATTCTCTCCATCGTAAACCGCATCCTGTATACGTCCGCGGTGATTGCGGCAGTGGCGCTTCATCAGGGCCTGGCGGTGATGGGAGCTCTGGTCGCAGTTGTGAACATCGGCACGGGACTTCTGCAGTTCGATGCCTGGCGCAGGCTGGCGAACAAGGTGCGCCTGAGTATGTACGGGCTAGATATATCCGTGGTGCGGAAGATGCTCGCCTATTGCTCATCGCTGGCCATCTGGAATGCGGGAATGCTCTTCATCAGCGGGCTGGATGTCACCATCGTCGGCAAGTATGACTTTGGCCAAACAGCTTTCTATTCCATCGCGGTGCTTCCCACCAACCTGGTGACTGCGATCATGGGAGCGGCGCTTGCACCGCTCATGCCCACGGCCTCCGCACTCAGCGTTCACCACAGCCCGGTTCAGATGGGTGCGGTCCTGGCCAGGGCCACGCGTTATGCCTCCGCCCTGCTGATTACGTCCGGGGTGCCGCTCCTGGTGGCTGGCTACTGGGTGCTGCGCGTGTGGGTCGGTCCAACGTACGCGATGCAGACGGTCGGATATATGCGCATCCTTGTTCTGGCCAATATTCTGCGCAACATGGCCATGCCCTACGCGAGCATGCTGGTCGCGACCGAGAGCCAGAAGATCGCCATCGGCGGCGCGATTGCCGAGGCTGCCGTCAACGTGACTTGCAGCCTTTATCTTGTGCGGCACATCGGTGCGATTGGGGTTGCATACGGCACGCTCATCGGGTCGTTCATCAGTATCGGCATGCATTTCGTCGTGAACATGCACTTCACCAAGACCAAGTTCGCCATCTCCCGTTTCCGGCTGCTCCTCATCGGATTGGTTCGTCCTGCGATGATTGCGATCCCATCTCTTATTCTCATTCGTTACTGGTGGTCCAAAACGGCCCCGGCGTTTGGTGTGCAAGCCTGGCTTGGGTGGGGCCTGTGCACGGTGTTGCTTGCGTGGTTCGCCGGCCTGAACGCGAAGGAACGAGGCGGGTTGATAAGGCTGGCCGGCCGGCGTCTTCAACACGCATACAAGTTATAATTAGCCAAGCCCGCTGGCTGGGTGTTTGCAAAGTTCAGGAGGGATATTTTAATGAGGGTAAGCTTTGAGCTCGCATATTGGGAGTCTGTTCTAAGTGGCCTTGTCAAGCCAAAGGTTGCCGTCACTCCATATATTCCTGCTCATCGTGTGCCGCCTGCCCGGCGTTTGGAGGTTATCTCCGCATGGGAAGGAATTCAGAATATTCTTGCCGACCTTATCGACCGGTTTCACATCAAGACAGATCGCTGTCTCGAGTTTGGTGTGGAGTTTGGGTTTTCCACGGTGGCCTTGTCTTCCTATTTCGAATCGGTGGTCGGCGTGGATATCTTTCATGGGGACAAACATACGACGAACAAGCAGGACATCTACAAGGAAACACTCGACAGAATGTCCCCTTATCCAAATATTGAATTAATTCGCAGCGACTACCGGGACTTTATTCAGGGCGATCATGGTTCATTCGGTCTGATCCACGTCGATATTGTGCACACCTTTGCGGATACCTATGCCTGTGGCTTGTGGAGTGCAAACCATTCGCAATGCGCCATCTTTCATGACACGGAGTCCTTTCCCCAAGTTAAGCGGGCCGTGGCGGAGATCGCCCGAGCTACAGGCAAGAAGTTTTACAACTTTCAGGAAAGCTATGGACTCGGAATTCTCGTATGAGGCGAAGTCCGCGGCGTCGAGTTCGAAGATCCCCGGCTCATCGAGATGAATCATGCTGAGTCCATGCGGGTGATAAGGTTGGGCTTCGGGACCGTGATTGGCGCACGCCGCGGGGAGTCGTCCTATGCCTGACTACAAGGTCTGCGCGGTCATTGTCTCGTATAACCCCGGCGCGCCCCTTGTTGAAAATGTTGCGGCGCTATCGCCTCAGGTCGCCAGGCTCGTGATTGTGGATAATGGATCCGGCGACGAAGCGAAAGCGCATCTTGACGAAGCACGCCGCGCTCACGGCTGCGAAGTTATCTCGAACGCCTGCAATCTTGGAATCGCGGCGGCTCTCAACATCGGCATTCGCTACGCGGAGTCGCAGGGCTGCGATTGGGTCGCCCTTTTCGATCAGGATAGTTCGGTGGTCGGCGCCTTCATCGCTCCAATGCTCCGTGCGTACGAAGAATATGAGAGCCCTGCAAAGGTCGCCATCGTGGCTCCCCGGTATCTCGATCGCGCTTCGCTTATGCCCATGCTGCCGATGATCGCTCGCTCCGGTGAAACTCTAACAAGCATGACATCGGGCAGCATGATTCCCATCGGGATCTTCCGCAACTGTGGATTTTTCGATGAATCGTTGTTTATGGATTATGTGGACCATGAATTTTGCCTGCGTGTTCGAAGCATGGGATTTGTGATCTTGCAAGCCGAGAAGGGAATCCTTCTGCATTCTCTCGGCGCAATGACAATTTACAGAGTTCTTGGCAAGAAGATTGTAACCACAAATCATCGCGCGGCGCGCCGTTACTATATAACACGCAATCGGATTTGGCTCTATCGGAAGTACCTATTGAGAGACTTCGCGTGGACATTGAGAGATGCGAAGGGATTGGTCATGGAGACCGCCAAGATTCTGGTTCTGGAGAAAGATCGCTTTTCGAAGCTGCGGAATTGTCTGTTTGGGATTCGAGATGCATTCGGCGGGGCGATGGGATACAGGGTGCCATTATGATGGTCTCTCCGCGGATCGTCAACGCCCCGGCGATGTCATCGCTTACGGAGCCGATAGGATCGCGTATGCCGAAGGTCTACATTGTGATAGTGAACTGGAACGGTTGGAGAGACACGATTGAGTGTCTCGAGTCACTGTTTCGGCTGCGATTTTCGGACTTCCGGGTGGTGGTCTGCGATAACGCATCGTCCGATGGCTCAATCGAGAAGATCATGTCCTGGGCACGGGGCGACCTAGCCGCCGCTGCAAGGAATAACGACCTCGCTCATCTGACTTTCCCGCCCGTTCCCAAGCCGATCCCTTTCATTCAGGTCTCCTCGGACCTTGAAACGAAATGCATCCATGGGGACGATGCGCCTCTGGCTTTGATTCAGGCTGGCAGCAATCTTGGATTCGCTGGCGCGAATAATTTGGGTTTGCGCTTTGCCCAGGCTCAAAATGACTGTGATTTTGCCTGGTTGCTCAACAACGATACGGTCGCAGAACCAGGCGCGCTTGAGGCTCTCGTGACAAGGATGCAACAACGGCCGGACGCGGGGATATGCGGATCGACGCTGCTTTACTATGACAATCCAGGATGCGTTCAGGCGCTTGGCGGTTCCGTTTACAATCAGTGGACAGGGCGCGGTGGCCACATCGGCCTGGGGCGGAGCAGGGAAAACCTCCCCTCCTGCCGCGAGGTTGAGAAGCGCATGAAATATGTGATCGGCGCGTCGATGCTAATCCGCGCGGAGTTTCTCCGGGAGATCGGACTCATGAGCGAAGAGTACTTTCTCTACTTCGAGGAAATCGATTGGGCCGTGCGGGCCCGTCACCGGTACTCGCTTGCATATGCGCCGGAATCCGTTGTCTACCATAAGGAAGGCGCAAGCATAGGCACGGCGCTGATTCGGGCAAAGCGCAGCAGAGCCGCTGAATACTACGCGGCAAGAAGTTGCATGCTTTTTACGGGAAAGCACTTTCCGTTCGCGCGCGTTAGCGTTGCAATCGCTCTTATTGCTCGCAGCCTCTATCGATTCGCGGCAGGGAATAACGCCAATGGGAAAGCTGTTTTGAGCGGGATTCGCGACTCAATGGGGCAGGCATGAAGACGGCGACGGCATCGCTTTATGACGTACGAATATATTCAAAAGGTAAGTTCGGATTATGACCGTGCTTGGGATCGTTATAGCCATCGCGGGTCTGGCCGTTTCCCTGGTGTCGCGGAAATGGCTCTACCGGCTGTTTCTGCTATCGATTCCATTCTCGGGAACGTCCGTGATCAACGTGGGCACCGGCCTCAACGCTTCCGGAGTCCAGGTATGGATGTACCTCGGATCTCTTTTGCTTTTGCGTGATCTGTGCGGCTGGTTGGTGAACCCGGACGCACGCCTTGCCCCCTCTTTTCTCAAGCGCTTTTTGCCGTTAGGGATCTTCATTCTGGTTTTGACGCTTTCCTTGCTTATGCCTATCTATATCAATGGCAAGCTGGAGATCGAAGCTCCGACGTTGACGGACTTCTCGAGCAGCCCATTGTACTTTTCGTCGAGAAATGCGACTACGTTCTTATACGTAGTCTTCGGGGCCCTACTAACGATATCGATCGCAAGAAGAAACATTCAACCGGAAGAAGTAAGGATGACCGAAAGGACCTACCTGCTGGCGGGGATCGTTACCTGCATCCTCGGCGTGTCCGAGTTTGTTGCGCATCTGGTTAACCTTCCTTCCCCGACTGTGCTTTTCAGAAACAGTGCTTCCCCTGGAGCCGCGGGCAATCTTGCCCTGTTAGAGGGAGTTGGGCGAGTATCTTCCGTTGCCGTTGAACCTTCTGTGCTCACACTGTTTCTCTGCACTGTTGTCCCTCTTACGTTGCCCGCGTTGCTGGGCAGAGGCTACATTTATTCCCGTCGCATTGACCGGTGGTGTTTCTTTCTTTTTCTCTTGACCCTGCTTCTCACCACCTCAACGGCAGCGTATGCGGTGCTTATCTTCGCCCCGATACTTTGCCTGCCGGTAATCTCAAAACTTGGAATAAAGATAACCAGGGGCGCTTTCTACAGCCTGTTAGGCCTGTTCACGCTTGGTTGCGCTTCCGCTGGTCTCTATTCAGTCTCTTCCACCGCTCAGCAAGTCTTGAATGCGGCACTGCTTACAAAAGGCGAGTCCTACTCCGCGCTTGAGCGATTGAAGACAATTTCATTGGCCTGGGAATATTTCAAGCAATATCCAGTTCTGGGCGTGGGCTGGGGGAGCGTGACTTCGGACGATCTGATTTGCTTTCTGCTGGCCAACTCCGGACTGATGGGCCTCTTGGCGTTTTCATTGATTCTGGTGGGAATCGCCCGTCCCATTCTTCGCCAGATGACTGGTACGCCGGACCGGGTTTCGGCGTCGAGAGGGGTTTGGCTACTCTCTGTTGTCCTGCTGATTGCTGCGTGCGTCGTGACTACCTTTCCCTTTGTGTTCGGGTTTCTCTGGATGGTAATTGCGATGGGAATTGCAGCCGGAAGTACCGATTATCTGAAGAAGGATGCCGAGCCAGCGCGGAGCACAGTCTTGTCGCGGGCGGTGCGAACTTGAAGGTGCTGATGGTTTGCGGCTCCTATCCGCCCGAGGTGTGCGGAGTGGGAGATTACACGGCCAAGCTGATCGAATCGCTGCAACGGCTGGGCGCCGAGGTGACTGCGCTTCACGGAATGCGGTGGGATTGGCATGCGACGAAGATGGTGCGTGCGGCAATCGCGCGCCATTCTTCCGACGTCATCCATATTCAATATCCCAGCGTTGGCTACGGACGGTCCCTTATGCCGCAGCTACTCAGCATCCGGGTGCCGGCCATTGTGACCCTCCATGAATTCTCCCATGTGAAGGCGTTGCGCCGGGCGGCATCGGTCCCATTTCTGCTTGCCGGCGAGCGCCTGGTTTTTACCTCGCAATACGAACTGGACTATGTTCGTAGAAGATTTCCATGGATAGCGCGCAAAAGTGTTGTGATTCCGATTGGTGCGAACATAGTGCCTGTTCGACGCGGGCAGGAACGACAAACGGATGAGGTCATCTACTTTGGCCTCATTGCTCCCCGAAAGGGACTTGAACAGGTTCTTGAATTGGCTTCGAATCTGAAACGAGATGGTTCCACGCTTAAGGTGCGCTTGATTGGCAAAGTCCCGGAAGCGTTTCAGGCCTATGCGGAGAGATTGAAAGAGGATGCGAAACATCTGCCGGTGGTCTGGACGAAGGATGCTTCGGAGTTGGAGGTTGCGGAACGGCTCGCTGGCGCTTCAGTTGCATATCTTCCTTTTCCTGACGGAGCTTCGGAGCGCCGAGGTTCTCTCAAGGCAGTTCTATCGGCGGGGGTGCCGTGCGTCTCCACCAGGGGTAAGCAGACCTCAAGGCAACTGCAGGATGTGCTTAGTTTGGCGTCGGACAGCATGGACGCGGTGAAAAGCGTAAAGGCGCTATTGGACGACCATAGCGCATGGGAACGGGCTTCGGCAAAGGGCGTGGCCTATGCCGAATCGTTTCGCTGGGAATCAATCGCGCGAAGTCACCTCGATATCTACGAGGAGTGCTACCGGGAAGGGAAGCGACACCGATAAAACGCATTCCATCGTTCCCGAACGGACGCGCCGATTCAGAGGAGTTAGCGGGGAAGCCCACGGGCCTTCAATTGGCTCAAGAGGGCGCGCCAGATTCGGATACGATGGGACTTATGCGGGCCACTTGTTAAGATTCGGTTCAACCCGCGCCGTATCTGCGAAAGACGATAGGGCGTGATTTGCAAACCATGTCCCCGTGGTGCGGACTGCCGTTGCAGCGCATGTTTGCACAAGAAAGTCAGCAGCCGATAATCGGCAGGCGATGGAGAGAATGATCGTTCATATCGGAAAATACTATCCGCCGCACATGGGGGGAATGGAAACGCATCTCCGGGATATTGTCTCCGGACTGAGCGGCTGGGACGATGTCCGGGTGATCGTCGCTGGAGACACCATCCGCGGCCGCGTCGACCGGCTCGACGGGGCGACTATCATCCGCGTGCCGACACTGGGCGTGGTGGCATCGATGCCCGTCACTCCCACGCTTCCGTGGGAACTGGCGAAGGTGAAGCCTGCTCTGGTGCATGTCCATGTGCCGAATCCGGCGGCGGCATTCGCAATCACACTTGTCGGGTATCGCGGTCCTTTGGTCATCATGCATCAGAGCGACACGCTGGGCCGAAAGTTCCTGAAGAGAATCACCGATCCGTTTGTGGGCGCGATGATGAGGAGGGCTGATCGGATTATTGTCGCCTCACAGCGCTATCTCGACAGTTCCGGCGAACTGGCGCCATTCAAAGAAAAATGCCGGGTGATCCCGATGGGGATAAATCCCGCACGGGAACGCGATGACCTCGAAGGGGAAAGCGCCGCAGTTTTGCGGCAGTACGGATCACGGCTGGTTCTGGCAGTGGGGAGATTGGTGGAGTACAAGGGATTCATTTACTTGCTGGAAGCGATGCGGGGGGTTGACGCAACCCTGCTGCTGGTGGGAACGGGCCCGCTCGATGCCGTTCTCAAGAGGGCGGCGCAAAGATTTGAAGTGAGCAATAAAGTCAAATTCCTTGGCAAAGTAGACGACTTGCAGAAGTATTATCGGGCCTGTTCCGTGTTTGTCTTGCCCTCCATCTCTCGCGCGGAGGCATTCGGGCTGGTTCAATTGGAGGCGATGGCTGCCGGATTACCGGTTATCAATACGAATATCGACTCCGGAGCTCCCGAAGTGTCCTTGGATGGGGTGACAGGAATCACGGTGCCACCCGCGGATGCAAACTCGCTCGCAGGGGCCATCAATGTCCTGTTGAGCGACGCAGCATTGAGGCAGCGAATGGGAGCGGCCGGAAAGATTCGGGCCCGCCGCGATTTTGCCCCGGAGCTGATGGTAGAAAGAACAATAAAACTGTACGAAGAGGTGCTTGAGGAGCGGGGAATCAGGGCCCGGTGACAATGCAGTGCGGGATCATTCTAGTTTTGGCCCTTGGCCAAAGCGGTCAGCCACCAATCGAGAATATCCTGCAACGTTTGTTCAAGCTCAATGCGCGGTTTCCATCCCAGGACGCGGAGCTTCGAGGAGTCGCCAAAGAGGCGCAAGGTTTCGATTGGCCGGAACTTGTCCTGGTCCACTTCGATGCGGACCCGCACGCCGGACAAGTCGCAAAGCATTGAGACGATCTGCTGCATACTTGCAGGACGATGGGAGCAAACGTTGTAAACCTCGCCGGGCACGCCCTGGGTTGCCACGATCCAATAGGCCTCAACGGTATCCCGCACATCGGTGAAATCCCGTACGGGCGCTAGATTCCCGACATGCAGCACTGGCTCTGCCTGTCCCAGTTTGATCGCCGCAATTTGGCGTGCGAAGTCGGAGCAAACAAATCCTGTTGGCTGTCCGGGGCCGATATGGTTGAAGGGACGGACAGTCATCGTCTGGAATCCGTAAGCCTCAACATACTGCGCTGCGAGTGCTTCACACATGTATTTGCTGGCAGCGTACGGCGTCAGCAAGCGCACGGGCGAGGCCTCGTCAAGCCCCGCTTCGGTCTCAATCGAGCGGTAGACATGAGCTGTGCTCACGTGAACGATCCGGGGCTTGATATCGAGCTGGCGCAGCGCTTCGAACAGGTTCAACGTTCCGCCGACGTTGACATCGTATGTCAGCCGCGGATCGTTGAAGCTTTTCACCACATTCGAAATTGCCGCCAAGTGGTAGACATGGTCCGGTCGCGATTGCTCCAGGATCTTCCGCAATCCCGCAGGATCGCGAATATCGGAGTGGATGACCGATACGCCTTTTGGAAGGCTCTGCACCGGGTCAGCACTCTCGTTTCGATATCCGAGACCTTCGACCTCGAATCCTTTGCCAAGCAGCATTCTGGCAAGGTGCGGCCCGACAAATCCGGTTAGACCCGTGACAAAAGCTTTCATTGGCAGCATTCCAATCAGCGGACGTCCGCTTCGCTTGCGTGCATTTGCCGCCGGTTGCGGCGCAGATCCGCTTCCACCATCATCTGAACCAGTTGCTCAAAGTCAACATCCGGCGCCCAGCCCAGCTTGTTCCTGCCATAGGTTGAATCGCCGCACAAGTAGTCCACCTCGGCAGGGCGCAGCAATGCCGGATCGACGGCCACGTAATCGTGATAGTCCAGGCCAACCGTCTTGAATGCGACATCGATCAACTCCCTTACGGACCTGCTGATACCTGTGGCGATCACGTAGTCCTCCGGCTGATCGGCCTGAAGCATCAGCCACATGGCGCGTACATAGTCGCCGGCAAATCCCCAATCGCGCTTGGCGTCGAGGTTGCCGATCATCATCTTGTCCAACAAGCCCAGCTTGATCTGCGCCACGGCGTTCGACACCTTGCGGGTGACAAACTCCAACCCCCTGCGCGGCGATTCGTGATTGAACAGGATGCCGGAGCAGGCAAACATGCCGTAGCTCTCGCGATAGTTGATCGTCGCAAAGTGCCCGTAGAGTTTGGAGACGCCATAAGGACTTCTCGGATGGAAGGAGGTTTTCTCGCTCTGCGGCGGTGGCGTCGATCCGAACATCTCGCTGGAAGATGCCTGATAGAAACGAATCTTCGCGTTCTCCGTCTTGATGGCCTCAAGGATTCGGGTGACACCCAGTGCCGTGAATTGGCCCGTCAACTCGGGCTGGCTCCAGGATGTTGCCAC
>Ga0302326_10005177_pt1 | contig 29824 bp, 29 predicted proteins | sample Palsa_T0_3_FD_202264 | JGI IMG/M metagenome (GOLD analysis project Ga0302326, IMG submission 202264) | Peat permafrost microbial communities from Stordalen Mire near Abisko, Sweden - Palsa_T0_3 | ecosystem: Environmental > Terrestrial > Soil > Palsa > Peat permafrost | place: Sweden: Abisko... | reverse complement strand
CACCTATGGTGTGGATGGGAATCTCTTCGGCGTGTCGGGTCAGGTTGCCACTTCGGGCGTGTTGTGTTTCGCCGGATGATTAACAACGTTAACGGACGGTAACGTTCGCTATCAATCGTGGCCACGAGCGAGTTCGCCAGAGGCACGCGCCGACACGTATCCGCCGGTCGGAGCCGTGGCGGCCCAACCGGTTAAGGGTCTTCCTTTAAGCGTCTGCGACTATGCGTCGGCAACGACGTCGAGCGCGACCTCGACGTCCACATCCGGATGCACGTGCAACGTGACCGGGTGGCTACCGACGGCCTTGATGTGGCCCTTGGGCAACCGGACTACCCGCTTGTCGAGGTTCGGTCCGCCGGCCTTCCGGATCGCCGTGACCACCGCGCCGGGCGTCACCGAACCGAACAGCTTGCCCGAGGCGCCGGCTGTCTTGACTGCCAGCGCGACAGAGCCCAGCCCCTGGATCGCCGTCTTGATCTCGTTCGCGTGCGCAAGGTCCCGCACCTGCTTGGTATCGCGGGCGCGACGAATGTCGTCGGCCTGCTTCTGGGCGCCGCGCGACGCGACGATCGCCAGGCCACGCGGAAGCAGGAAGTTGCGGCCGTAGCCGTCTTTGACCTCGACGGTGTCGCCGACGGAACCGAGGTGGTCCACATCAGCGGTCAAAATGAGCTTCATTGTTCGCTAATTCCGTTCTGCGCTGCGCGGTTACCGCGTCGAGGAGGTGAAGGGCAGCAGCGCCACCTCGCGGGCGTTCTTGACCGCGATCGCGATGTCGCGCTGGTGCTGCACGCAGTTGCCGGTCACGCGGCGCGCGCGGATCTTGCCACGCTCGCTGATGTAGGTGCGCAGCAGCTGGGTGTCCTTGTAGTCGATGTCTTGGCCCTTTTTGGAGCAGAACACGCACTTGCGCGTCTTGATGGGCTTTTCCGGCGCCGGCCGCCGCTTGGTGCTGGACTTGGCCATGTCTGTCTCTTTCGTTCTGTCGTTAAAAAATTAGAAGGGGGGCTCGTCGTCGCCGCCGGCGAACGAACCGGACGCCGGGGCACTGCCCCACGGGTCTTCACCGGCCGCGGCACCGCCACCGCCGCCGCCCTGCGCCGGCTGACGGGATCCCCCGCCGCCACCGCCGCCGAATCCGCCGCCTCCGCCGCCGCTGCGGCTGGCCTTGTTGACCTTGGCGGTGGCGTAACGAAGCGACGGGCCGATCTCGTCGACCTCGAGCTCCACCACGGTGCGCTTCTCGCCCTCCCGGGTCTCGAACGAACGCTGCTTGAGCCGCCCGGTGGCGACCACCCGTGATCCACGGGTCAGGCTCTCGGCCACGTTCTCGGCGGCCTCACGCCAGATGTTGCATCGCAGGAACAGCGCCTCGCCGTCCTTCCACTCCCCGCTCGCGCGGTCGAAGGTCCGCGGGGTCGAGGCGACGGTGAAGTTCGCTACCGCTGCACCAGACGGCGTGAACCGCAGTTCGGGGTCAGCGGTCAAGTTTCCGACGACGGTGATGATGGTGTCACCAGCCACTGTGACCTCCTAAGTCCTTGTGGGCATGCAACCGCAATTGGCGAATCGTCATGAGCGGTTTGACGGTGAGCCTACGCAGCGGCTCCGAGGCAACGCGGTCATTTGCCAACAGCCACGGCTCTGCATCGTCGCCGATCAGTGCTTGTCGGTGCGCATCACCTTGGTGCGCAACACCGACTCGTTCAGGCTGAGTTGACGATCGAGCTCGGAGACCGTCGCGGGCTCGGCTTTCAGGTCGATCACCGCGTAGATGCCCTCGGCGTGCTTGAGGATCTCGTACGCCAGCCGGCGCCGGCCCCAAATGTCGACCTTGTCCACAGATCCGCCGTCCTTCCGGACAACGTTGAGGAAAGTCTCCAGGGACGGGGCTACGGTGCGCTCGTCAAGGGTGGGGTCGAGAATGACCATGATTTCGTATGGACGCATGAGGACCTCATCACCTCCTATGGTCGTTTTCGGCCACGGTCTTCCGTGGCAGGAGGGTCGCCTGCGTCGGCAACCGCCATAGGTTACCGGACGGCGGCCTCGCTTGCGAAATCCTGTCCCGGTGCGACGCTCGGCGCGACCGGCCGACGCGACCCGGCCGGACGCAGCAACGCAGGAAGCCAGTTCGGCGGCGCGTCGGCGGCGCGGTCGAACACTCCTCCCGCCGGATCGTCCACCCGTCCACCCCAGCGGACCAGGTCTTCGTCGGGCCGATAGATCTGGCGGACCACCAGCGCGCACAGTGCGATCACGGCGATGTCGCGCAGCAGCACCGTCGCGGTGAACCACTGCTCGGGCAGCCCACGGTCGGGCACGTTGTAGAGGTAGTACATCCGCGGCACCCACACCAGGGCGTCGATCGTCATCCACGCCAACAGAATCCGGCGGTGCGGTAACGCCAGCACCGCTAGCGGCACCAGCCACAGCGAGAACTGCGGACTCCAGACCTTGTTGGTCAACAGGAACGCCGCCACCACCAAGAACGCCAACTGCGCCACCCGTGGCCGGCGTTCGGCCGTCAGCGCAACGTAACCGATTGCCGCACAACACAAGACAAATAACACCAACACCACGCCGTTCAGGATGCTCGGTGGCTGCCAAAAACCCAGGCCTGAATCGAAACCCGGCCAGCCGGTGAATGACTTGACGACGTTGTACAGCGAATCGAAGTCATCGCCGCGGCGGGCGTTGAGCCGGAAGAACTCCGACCAGCCCCGCGGGAACAGCACCAGCACCGGCAGATTCACCAGCAGCCAGGTCAACACCGTGGCAACCGCGGTGCGGGCCAGCTCCCGAAGCCGACCGGTCCGAATGCCCAACACCAGCAGCGGACCCAACAACAGCAGCGGGTACAGCTTCGCCGCCACGCCGAGGCCGATCAGCACCCCGGCGAGCACCGGGCGTCGCCGCGCCCACGCCAACAATCCGCCCACCGCCAAAGCCGTTGCCAGCGCGTCGAAATTCGTGAAGATCTGAAAGATCACCAGCGGGGACGCACCGATCAGAGCGGCGTCCCAGACTCGTCGGCCCGCCAGACCCGCGGCGGCCCAGAGGGTGGCCAACCAGGCCAGCGCCAATCCGAGGGCGGCGACATCGAAAAACACCACCACCTCGGCGACGACCGGTAGCGCAACCAGCTTGCTGAACGTGGTGTAGGTCTTGGCCAACGCCATCGACGCGTACTGGTACACCCCGGTCAGTACCGGATACTCCATGTAGCGCACGGCGGGCAGGCCGTCGTAGCGGGTTTGCGGCCTGCCGGCGCCGTCCGTTTCGACCCAACTCGACTTGTACGGAAACCTGCCCTGGCTCAACAACTCTGCGCCGTACAGCGGCACCGTGTCGGAGTAGCACAGCTCGTAATAGGCCCGCTCGTTCTGCCAGTTGGCCACCCGCTGATCGCCGGGCCCGGTCCCGGTGGTCTGCAGGCACGCCGCCTTCGTCGACCAGCCCAATGCCAAAAACACCAGCGCGATGCCAAACATCACCCGCAAGGGCGTCAGGACGGCCGTGCGCCCGATCACCGCATGCCGGCCCACCGGTCCGCCGACGGTATTCGACAGCGCCGCACCCAGAAAGTCGTTGCGGCTGGGGCAATCACGGTCATCGGCGGAGCGCAGGTCGTCGGCCAGCCGCCGTGGCGAGATGGCAGCGCGGCCGGTCTCGGCTCCGATCACGGCGGCGGTGCGGGTGCAGGCGCGGGTGGCCCTGGCGGTGGGGCCGCTGGCCCTACGGTCACCGTGGTCGGCGGGCCGATCGGGATGGTGATGCCCGGCGCTATTTCCAACGTGGGCTGGATGATGGTCATCTGCGGCTGCTCGGGTGGCGGCGGCGGCGCGGCCGGTACGCCGGCGGATCCGCCGATCGCGGTTGGCTTGGGAAAGGACTCCACGGCGGTGCCCTTGAGTGCGCCGTCCATGGTGGCCTTCCAGATGTCCGACGGCAGGCCCGACCCGTAGATCGGCCCGCCCCATTTGCTCACCAGCGGAATGTCGCCCGTGGTGGTGCCCACCCACACCGCCGTCGACAGCGACGGGGTGTAACCGACCATCCAGGCGTCCTTGTCGGCGTCGGTGTCACCCAATTGGGTAGTGCCGGTCTTGGCGGCCGACGGCCGCCCACCGACCAAGGTGTGGCCGCGCGAGTACGCGGCAATCGGCTGCATCGCCGACGTGACATTGTCGGCGACGTCCTTGGGAATCCGCTGCTCACTGCCGTTGTCGGAGCCGGTATCGTCAAACAGCACCCGGCCGTCGGCATTGACCACCTTCTGCACGAAGTGCGGCCGGTGATAAACCCCGGAGTCGGCCAGCGTCGCGTAGGCCGAGGCCATGTCGAACACCCGGGTCTGGTACTGGCCCAAGACGACTCCGTTGTTGGGCGGTCCGCCCTTGCCGTCCTCGGACAACGTGTGCTCGACACCGGGGAAGCTGGTCGCGACGCCCGCCTGATGCGCTGCGGCCGCCACGTCCTCCGGACCGTTCTTCAGCTTGAGCATCAGCCGGTAGTAGGACGTATTCAACGAACGCTTGAGCGCCTCCGCGATACTGCAGGTTCCGCAGCCCTCACCCTCGACGTTGGTGATCTTGATGCCGTTGACCGTCAGCGGTGAGCTGTCCACCTGGTATCCCAGGCCGATGCCCTGCTCGAGCGCCGCGATCAGCGCGAACACCTTGAACGACGACCCCGTCTGAAGACCGGCTTGGGCGAAGTCGAACCCATTGGCATCCGAGCCGCCGTAATAGGCCTTAACCGCGCCGGTGTGCGGATCGATCGAGACGACCGCGGTCCGCATGGCGGGGTTCTGCCCTTCCATGTACTTCGACACCGCGGCCTCCGCGGCCTTTTGCGATTGCGGGTCGATGGCGGTGGTGATCCGCAGCCCCTGCGTGTTAAGCGTCTGCTCGTCGATGTTGAACAAATCCAGTAGTTCCCTGGTCACCTGGCGTTGAATCAGCCCGTTGGGTCCGGTGGTCTGGTTTTGCGCTCGGGCCTGATCAGCCGGCACCGTCGGCGGAAATACTTGCGCTGAACGGTCTTTGGCTGTTATCGCTTTGGTCTCGACCATCCCATCGAGCACCCAGTTCCACCGGTGCGTGGCGCCCACGAGGTCCACCGCGGGGTCCAGCGTCGACGGGCGTTGGATCAGCGCGGCCAGCAGCGCCCCGTCGGACACGGTGAGTTGTTCGACCGGTTTGCCGAAGTAGGCCATCGAGGCCGCAGATATCCCGTAGGCGCCCCGGCCGAAGTAGATGATGTTGAGGTAGGCCTGCAGCACGTCGTCTTTGGACCACTCCCCCGACATCTTGGTGGCGATGACGAGTTCTTTGGCCTTGCGGACCAGGCCGCCGACTCCGGCGCGCTGCGCTCCGACCAAGGCGTTCTTGACGTACTGCTGGGTGATCGTCGAGCCACCCTGGGTGTCGCCGCCGAAGATGTTGTTCTTGATCGCGCGCGCGAAGCCGGTAAACGAGAACCCCGGGTTGGAGTAGAAGTTGCGATCCTCCGCCGCCAGCACCGCCTGGCGCACGTGCACCGGCACCTGGTCGATGTTGACGTCCACCCGGTTGCCCTCGGGCGGAACGATTTTGGCGAGCTCGGAGCCGTCGCTGGCCAGGATCGTGGAGACTTGGTTGGTGCGGATGTCGCCGGGCTTGGGAATGTCGACGATGAAGTAGGCCATCGCGAAGGTGACGATCGGCAACAGCAGCATCGCGACCGCGCCGACATAGAGCCCGCGCCGGGCCCAGGTCCAGTTGATCCGGTCCAGCCAGCTCCAGTCTGGCAGCGGCGGTTTCCGCCGCGGCTGGTCGGGCTGGTCGGGCGGGTCGCGATCCGAGGCCCGCGAAGCCGGCCGGCCGCCCAGGGCAGCCTTTACCGCTTCGATGGGATCTCGGAGATGTTGTGGCCCGTCGTCACGGACCGGAGGCAGGATCGTGGTCAGCCGGTCATCGGGCGGTCCCGTGGGCCTCCCGGAAGTTTGCCGGCGCTGCCTGGGCCCGCCATCGGCCCCTGCCCCGTCAGGGGTATCAGCGGCAGACTGGTCCTGAGGCCCTTCGCTATTCACTGGCCGTGCGGGCGCCGTCGCGCGCCGTCCGTGTACTGCGCGACTTCCGCGGAGGACGGGCTGTGCGGGCCATGCCGAGCACATACGACTTGACCAGGTGATTCCAGCTGCAGGTTCGGCATACCTCCACCACGTGTACCGAAAACTCTTCGAACCGGGTGGCCAGCAGTACCAGCTCTTCGGCGGACCGCGCAGATCCGGACACCGCGCCGAGGTGATCGCCGTATACCCACGACACCAGCGTGAGCTGCTCTTTGCGGCAGATCGGGCACATCACCGTGCTGAGTTTCCCGTGGTACTTCGCTGCGCGCAGCAAGTAGGGATGGGCGTCGCAGACCTCGGTCACCCCGGCCCGCCCCGAATAGACCTCGGCCAGCAGGGAACGACGCCGAAGCGCATAGTCCACTACCTGTCGCTGCAATCGCACGATCACCAGAGTACGTCCGACGAGCCGCCGCCGAGATGTAGGTCGGTTGCGTTTCCGATCGGCTCGACGTGAGCAGCGGCGTCGCGGCTGCGCTACGAAGCGCTGACGTCCCCGATGGCCGGAAGGAACGCCGACCGGACCGGCTCGGCCGGGCCGGTCTCCGCCTGGTCACCCAGCAGCCCCCGCTTGGCGAGAATCGGGCGGACGCCTTCGCCGAAGATGTAGGCCTCCTCGAGGTGCGGATAGCCGGAGAGAATGAAGTGCTCCAGACCCAGCTCGGCGTACTCCGCGATCCGATCGGCGACCTCTTCGTGCGAACCGACCAGAGCGGTGCCTGCGCCGCCACGGACCAGGCCGACACCGGACCACAGGTTCGGGTAGATCTCCAGTCCTCGAGCGTCCGTCCCAGCGGCGAAATCTTCACCGCCGCCGTGCAATTGGCGCATCCGACGTTGTCCCACCGATTCCGACTGAGCGAGCGACTGTTGCGCGGCGGCCACCGTCTCCGGGCTGAGCGCGCCCAGCAGCCGCTGCGCTTCGGCCCAGGCCTGCTCGCTGGTGTCCCGGGAGATGACATGTATCCGCAGGCCGTAACTCAGCTGCCTGCTCTGCTCGGCGGCCAGGCCGCGGATCCAGTCCAGCTTCTCCTTGACCTGATCAGGCCGCTCGCCCCAGGTCAGGTAGGTGTCGGCGTACCGGGCCGCGACGTCGCCGGCCTCCGGTGACGAGCCACCGAAGAAAACCGGCGGCAGCGGATCGGGTCGACGCGCCAAAGAGGCTTGCTCGACGTGTAGATGCTCGCCGGCCACGGTCACCGGATCCTGCGACGTCCACAGCCGGCGGACGATGTCGAGGAACTCGCTACACCGCGCATAGCGGGCCTCTTTCGGCAGGAAGTCGCCGAACGCCCGCTGCTCGATGCTCTCGCCGCCGGTGACCACGTTCAGCATCAGCCGACCCTGTGACTGCCATTGAAAAGTTGTCGCCATCTGGGCGGCCAGCGTCGGGCTGACCAGTCCCGGACGGAAAGCCACCAGGTACTTCAGTGACTCGGTGCTGTTGATCAGCATGGCGGTGGTCAGCCAGGCGTCCTCGCACCACAGGCCGGTGGGGGTGAGCACCCCCTCGAAGCCGTTGATCTCGGCGGCCTGCGCGAGTTGGGTGAGATACCGCAGATCGGCCGGCCGGTCGCCGTGCATGTTGGCACCATGCCCACCGGCGATGAGGTTGCGGGAGTCTCCGTACGTGGGAAGAAACCAATGCAAGTGGAGAGAACGTATCGACACGTTGTCTGGTTATGCCCGCGCCGGAGCGCCGTCAACAGGCTTGCAACCAGGATGATTGCAACCTGGCCGATCTGCACGCCGTGGTCGGCGATCTGCAAACCCTCAATTCACCAATCCGGTTGCCGCCGATTACATCAAGTTCGCAGGTGACGGCGCCATCGAGCGGGTCAACCCGCCGGCCTGACGTCCCGGCCAAGGGTGGCTGAACGGAGTGAGAACACCAGCTGGAGTGGTGGCGAATATATCGGGGCGATACTATGACGCGAGACAGTTTTTCGACATAGCGGCGTTGCACTCGCCCGAGCAAAGGAGGTGACTCGATGCTGGAGCTCGCCATCCTGGGACTTCTGCTCGAGTCGCCGATGCATGGTTACGAACTTCGCAAACGGCTGACCGGCCTGCTCGGGGCGTTTAGGGCATTCTCGTACGGCTCGCTCTATCCCGCGCTGCGCCGTATGCAGGCAGACGGGCTGATCGCCGAGAACGCCGCCCCGGCTGGCATGCCGGTGCGACGGGCGCGACGCGTCTACGAAATGACCGATGCGGGCCGGCGGCGCTTCACCGAGTTGGTGGCCGACACCGGACCGCATAACTACACCGATGACGGCTTCGGCGTGCATTTGGCATTTTTCAACCGCACTCCGGCCGAAGCGCGGATGCGCATCCTGGAAGGCCGTCGCCGCCAAGTCGAAGAACGTCGAGAAGGCCTGCGTGAAGCAATAGCGCGGGCCAGTAACTCTCTGGACCGCTACACCCGCCAGCTACACCAACTGGGGCTGGAGTCCAGCGAGCGCGAAGTCACCTGGCTCAACGAGCTTATCGCGGCCGAACTAGCGCAAAGTCGCGCTGAACAGGCCTAGAGCCAGATACCCCACCCCCACCAAATCACCACACAGATACGACTTAAGGAGAACGCCCTATGAGTGAGCAAGCAGACGTACGAGTTGCCATTGTCGGCGTCGGCAACTGCGCGTCCTCGCTGGTCCAGGGCGTTCAGTACTACTACGATGCCGACGAGAACAGCACCGTGCCGGGCTTGATGCACGTCAAGTTCGGCCAGTACCACGTCCGCGACGTCAAGTTCGTCGCCGCGTTCGACGTGGACGCCAAGAAGGTCGGCTTCGACCTGTCCGAGGCGATCTTCGCGTCGGAGAACAACACCATCAAGATCTCCGACGTGCCGCCGACCAACGTGACGGTGCAGCGCGGCCCGACCCTTGACGGCATCGGCAAGTACTACGCGGAGACGATCGAGATCTCCGACGCCGAGGCCGTCGACGTGGTCAAGGTTCTCAAGGACGCGAACGTCGACGTCATGGTGTCCTACCTGCCGGTGGGTTCGGAACAGGCCGACAAGTTCTACGCGCAGTGCGCGATCGACGCCGGCGTGGCGTTCGTGAACGCGCTGCCGGTGTTCATCGCCTCCGACCCGGTGTGGGCCAAGAAGTTCGCCGACGCCGGCGTGCCGATCGTCGGTGACGACATCAAGAGCCAGGTCGGCGCGACGATCACGCACCGGGTGATGGCCAAGCTGTTCGAGGACCGCGGCGTGCAGCTGGACCGCACCATGCAGCTCAACGTCGGCGGCAACATGGACTTCCTGAACATGCTCGAGCGTTCGCGGCTGGAGTCCAAGAAGATCTCCAAGACGCAGGCCGTCACGTCTAACCTGCAGCGCGAGTTCAACACCAAGGATGTGCACATCGGCCCGTCCGACCACGTCGGCTGGCTCGACGACCGCAAGTGGGCCTACGTCCGTCTGGAGGGCCGCGCCTTCGGTGACGTGCCGCTGAACCTGGAATACAAGCTCGAGGTGTGGGACTCGCCGAACTCGGCCGGCGTCATCATCGACGCGGTGCGGGCGGCGAAGATCGCCCAGGACCGCGGTATCGGCGGCCCGGTCGTCGCGGCGTCGGCGTACCTGATGAAGAGCCCGCCAAAGCAGCTGCCCGACGACATCGCTCGTACCCAGCTCGAAGAATTCATCACCGGGGACTGACCAGCCCCGCCAAACGTCGAGTTGTCGGGCTGCCTTCCGGCTGAATCGCCCAACAACTCGACGTTCGGTGGCCCGAAACAGCCCGCAATGCTGAGCAAGTGCTTAGCATCATCTTTCGATGAAGGTTCAGCCCGCCGCATTCCTGCGAACCAGCCTGCCGCTGGATCTGTCTCGACTCGGCGACCTCGACAGCGGTCGCTACCACTCGATCTGGCTACCCGACCACATGGTCAGCTTCTGGCCGGACTCGCTCTGGACTCCCGAATTCACCGACCTGGCGAGCGCTTCGCCGTCACCGCATCGCCACCTCGACGGCCTGGCGGTCGCATCCGCGACAGCCGTCTTGACCAAGAACGTGCCACTGGTCTCCGCCGTCGTCGACACCGTCCGCCGCCACCCCGCCATGCTCGCCCAGACCGCGCTCACCATCGACCACCTTTCCCGCGGCCGATTCATCCTCGGCCTCGGCAGCGGCGAGAGCGAGAACACCCTGCCATACGGCTTCGACTTTGCGCGCCCGGTCAGCCGCTTCGAAGAAGCTCTGAACGTCATCCGGCTGCTCTGGGACAGCGACGGCCCAGTCGACTTCGACGGACGGTTCTACACACTGCAGCACGCCCGCCTGGACACCGAACCGTACGACGGGCAGCTACCGCCGATCTGGATCGGGGCCAGCGGCCCACGGATGCTCGACATCGCCGGCCGGTACGCCGACGGCTGGTGGCCGGCGGGCGCATGGACCCCGCAGCACTACGCCGAAATGCTCAGCGTGGTGCGGGCATCCGCCGACCGGGCCGGCCGCGATCCGATGGCCATTACGCCGTGCTTCATCCAGGTCTGCTTCATCGGCAAGGACGATGCGGCGCTGGCCGACATCCTGCAGGCGCCGCTGGTGAAAGCCTTTCTACTGCAGGTGTCCGCAGAGACGTTGCGCAACTTTGGTTTTGAGCATCCGATGGGCCGGCACTGGCGCGGATTCCACGACATCGACCCCGCTGTGCTGACCCGCGAGCGGATCGTCGACTTCCTGGCCCAGGTGCACCCTGAGATGCTGCTCGCCATCGTCCCGCACGGCACTCCGAAGGAGGTCGCCAAGATCATCAAGACGTTTGTGGACGCCGGCTTACGAGTGCCGAAGATCCTCGACTACGGCGCGATGGCCGGCCTCGGCTATGCCGAGGCCTCGGCTGCGAATGTCCGCGCGGCAGAGGACGAACTGCTGCAGCTATGCGGAGACGTACGGTGACCGCAGGATTGGACGCCGACGCGCTGTTGGCCGCCGCGACCGCGGAGACCGGCCTGGCCGACTACGGCGACCCGACGCTGCCGGAGCGGTTCGCGGTGGCCGTCGAGCACCTCAACAGTCTCGGAATGGACGGCTCCGGTGTCGCGGCGGCGGCGCAGGCATGTCGGTGGCTGCTGACCTCGCGGCTGGAGTTCATCGAAGACCGCAACCGCTACCCGATCGCCGACGAAGTGATTGCGGCACCGATGTTCGTTACGGGCGAACCCCGTTCGGGCACAACGCTGATGCACGCGCTGATGTCCGTCGATCCCGACGCCCGGGCGCTGCGGTTCTGGGAGGTGATGTACCCGTCCCCGCCACCCGGCCTGGCCGGTCCGGACGACCCGCGGCGCGAGCAGGCCGACGCCGACTGGCGTGAGATCAACGCCAAGATGCCCAAGTGGTTACACAGCCATCCGTACAACGACATGCTCGGCGACGGGCTGCCCGAAGACGAGCGCACCTGGGCGTTCGACTTTCGGGTGATGACGCCCACCGCGTGGTGGCGGGTGCCGATGCAGTCTTTGGTCGGCGGCCTGGCCACCGACGCCAGGGCGCAGTACCGGCTGCACAAGGCGATGCTGCAGCAGCTGCAATACCGCAGACCACGAAAGTATTGGGTGCTGAAGGGTTTTCACGGGTTCAGGCTCGAGGAGATGTTCGAGACCTATCCCGACGCGACGCTGGTGTGGCTGCACCGCGACCCGGTGCAGGTCGCCGCGTCGCGCACGATGATGATGGCCGACATCATGGACGGCATCGTGGGGCCCGTCGACTTGCACGCCGAGGCCAAGAAGCACCTCGAGATGACCCGCGCCAGCATCGCCAACACAATGCGCAACCCGATGGTCGACGATCCGCGGATCCTGCACGTCCGCTACACCGACTTCATCGCCGACCAGGTCGCGACGGTGCGACGCTACTACGCGTTCAGCGGCCGGGAGTTGACGGCGGAGGCCGACTCGGCGATGCGCGACTATCTGGCCGACAACCGCGGCGACCGGCACGGCAAATTCCGGTATTCCACGAAGCTGCTGACCGACATCGGCGAGAACCTCGACGCGCTGCATGAGGAATTCCGGCCGTTCCGTGAACGATTCGGCATCGAGATCGAGAACCGGGCGTGACCCACCAACGACTGTCGGTGCACAACGTCACCTTTTACGGTGAGCCGCTAACCGACCTCGCCGCCCATTGGGCAGCGCTGGGCGTATCGCGGTTGAGCATCCTGGGCGATCAACTGCTCGATCCGGCATTTCCACAATTTCTGCAGCGCAACACTTATCGCGTGGAGGCGGTTACCCATATTTTCGCCGGCGGTCGCCTCAGCGGCGACCCGCAATCCGCGCGGGAGGCGCTGTCCACCGTGATTGACGCCGCCGCGCAGGTCGGGGTCCGCACCGTCTACTTGCTCACCGGGGGTCGCGGTGTCCTCACGTGGGAGCAGGCCGCCGAACGGTTCTGCGCCACGATCGCCCCGTGCGTGGCGCATGCCGAGCAGGTGGGCGTGGGCCTGGCGATCGAGTGTGCCTCCAGCCTGTACGCAGACATTCATCTCGCACATACGTTGCGCGACACCGTCACCCTGGCCGAGATGGGCGGACTGGGTATCTGCATCGACGTGTTTCACTGTTGGGCAGAAGCCGATTTCGAGGCGCTGGTCCAGCGCGCCCTGCCGCGAACCGAACTCATCCAGTTGAGCGATTACGTGCTAGGAGATCGTGCCCTACCTGCCAGAGCGGTGCCGGGAGACGGGGCGATTCCGCTTGAGGCTTTCGTCGCCCAAGCTCTGGCCGGCGGTTACGCGCACGGATTCGACCTGGAGTTGATCGGTCCTCGCATCGACGAGGAGGGGCGGTTGGAGTCCACCCGGCGGGCCTGCGATGTCGTCAGCGGGATGCTCGACAGGCTTGGTGCCTGAATGGCATACGGAGATGGGCCCGACGACGCCGCGCTCCAGTCGGCGTGGACGGCGTTCTGCGCGCAGCTGCAAACCGCCGGCGAGCACGTGTTCAAGGACGCCAACGCCGATACCGCGCTGCAACGCGTCGACGCGTTCCGGTTCCTCACCCAAAACTTAGGCCAGGCCTTCGATCTGGCGCTGGAAACCCGCGACACCCGCTACCCGGCGCTGCACGAATTCTGTGGCCCGACCCGCAAGCTCGGCGGCGACTGCGGCGACTTCACCTACCAGCAGGCCTGGATCGACGGACGATCGACGTATCGGCTGACCGGCAGCCGCGGCACCGCGCGCTTCTTCAATGTCACCGTGCAGGGCAATCGCACCCCCGGCCCCGGCGTGCTGCACGAACCTTTCGGTGACACACCAGAAGCCAACATCGTCGGCGGGCAACTCGACGTCGGCGACGACGGCCAGTTCGAGCTGTACATCGGCGGTGCCCAGCAGGGTCCGAATTGGCTGCCCACCACACCCGACTCGCGAAAACTGTTCATCAGGCAGGGGTTCGACCGCTGGGACGAGCTACCGGCGCAGATCCGGATCGAGCGGATCGACATGTCCGCGCCCAAGCCGTTGCCCACCGTCGGGACCATGGTCGAGGCCATGAGCTGGGCGGGCGACTTCGTCACCGGCCTGATGTCGGACTGGCCGGAGTTCCCGTTCGCCTACGGCGGCGTGAACGCCGACCGCCCGAACACCTTCCCGCATGTGGACGCGACCGGCGCGGACACCAAACGCGGCCGGGCCGCGGCCAACATGTACTGGGAGTTGGGCCCCGACGACGCGCTGATCGTCGAGTTCGACGCCCACGACGGGCTGTGGATGCTGACCAACATGGGCGTGTTCTTCAACAGCATGGACTACCTCTACCGGCCGGTCAGCTACACCCCGAGCCGGACCGCCGCCGACGCCGACGGCCGGATCCGCCTGGTTATGGCTCACCGTGATCCCGGCGTGCACAACTGGTTGGACACCCAGGGCTTCCAACGCGGCAATCTGACCTACCGTCACATGCTCGAGGGCCGCCCGGCCGTGCTAGACACCCGCGTGGTCCGCCACGACCAGTTGCTCGGCGCCCTGCCCTCCGACACCACCATCGTCACCGAGGCCGAACGCGCCGCCGCGATGTGGGACCGTTTTCGCGGCATTCGCCGTCGGTATGTCCTCTAGTGTCAGATCCCGTGGCTGACATCTCCGATGATGAACTGGTTGGGCTGTCCGAGTTCGCGCTGCTGCCCGAGAACGCCGAGCAGGCCGGCGTGACGGGTCCGCTGCCCGACGTGCGTCGAATCGACAAAGCCGGCATCAGCGCGCTGCAGTGGGGTGATGCCGCGCCGCGGGTGGTGTTCTTGCACGGCGGCGGGCAGAACGCGCACACCTGGGACACCGTGATCGCGGGTCTGGGGGTGCCGGCGCTGGCCGTGGATCTGCCCGGCCACGGGCATTCGGCGTGGCGCGAGGACGGCGACTACTCACCACAGAACAACGCCGCCGCGGTGGCGCCGGTGCTGAGCGAGCTCGCTCCAAACGCCGACCTGATCGTCGGCATGTCGCTGGGCGGGCTGACCGCGATCGGGCTGGGCGCGGTCGCGCCGCACCTGGTGCGCGAGCTCGTCCTCGTCGACGTCACCCCGTCATCGTTGCGCCGGTACGCGGAGCTGACCACCGAGCAGCAGGGCACGGTCGCGCTGGTGGCCGGCGACCGGGAGTTTCCCAGCTTCGCCGAAATCCTGGAGAAGACCACCGCCGCGGCGCCACACCGCGACCCGAAATCGTTGCGGCGCGGTGTCTTTCACAACTCCCGCCGACTTGACAACGGTAACTGGACATGGCGCTACGACAACATCCGCAAGATCCCCGACTTCGACAGCCTGTGGGACGACTTCGCCGGGTTGTCGGTGCCGGTCAGGCTGGTGCGGGGCGGCACGTCGGGTTTCGTCACCGACGAGGACGCCGACGAATTGGCCCGGCGTGCACAACAATTCCGCGGAGTGCGCATCGTCGACAATTCCGGGCATTCCGTGCAAAGCGATCAGCCGTTGGTGCTGACCGAGATCCTGCGGGGCGTGCTCGCCGGCGACTGAGCGTCCTACTCGGGCCAGCTGTTGCCCAGGATGGTGTCGACGAAGTTGTCGCGGGCAAACGTCGGGTCGAAGCGCTCGAGCACATCGGCGTTGCACGTCCCGAACGTGGTCTGGGGACGGTGCTTCATGCCGTCGTTGAAGGCCGCCAAGATTTGTCGCTTGAAATCGGGCCGCGGGTGCGCGGCGGTGACGTCTGCGATGACCTCGGGAGGCAGGTCGTCACGGCCGATCCCGAGCACATCGGTCTCGACGCCCGCTGTCACCAACGCGGTCTCGGGTGCCAGAAACTCCGGCACGCCGGGGGTGGTGTGCAGCGCGATGCCCAGCCACACTTTGCCAGCATCGGCATCGCCGACGCCGTGCTCCAGCAGGAAATCCCGCGCCGCGTTGGCGCCGTCGACCTCGAAGCGCAGCGCGGAGCTGCGGTAGCGCTGGGTGAGCCCGATGTCGTGAAACATCGCTCCGGCGTACAGCAACTCCAGGTTCGGCTGCAGTCCGCGGCGACGGCCCTGCAGCACCCCGAACAGGAACACGCGGCGGGAATGGTTGAACAGCAGGTCGTCCTCGGCGTCTCGGATGTGAGCGGTGATCGCACGCACCAACGGTGTATCGGGGATGACGACGCCGGCGATGCTGTCGGCCGCGGTACTGGACATATGCAGCTCCTACACGAAGGACGTCCGCCGCTGAGCTTATCCCGCATAGCGCCGCGCCTACGGTGGAAGGCATGACTTCTTCCGACCGGCCGATTCGCATCGGCATTCAGCTGCAGCCCCAGCACACCACCGACTACAACAATCTGCGCGACGCGGTGCGGCGCTGCGAAGACATCGGCGTCGACATTGCGTTCAACTGGGACCACTTCTTTCCGCTCTACGGCGATCCCGACGGTCCGCACTACGAATGCTGGACGATGCTCGCGGCCTGGGCCGAACAGACCTCGCGCATCCAGATCGGCGCCTTGGTGACCTGCAACTCCTACCGCAATCCCGAGCTGCTGGCCGACATGGCCCGCACCGTCGACCACATCTCCGACGGCCGGCTGATCCTGGGTATCGGATCGGGCTGGAAAGAGAAGGACTACGACGAGTACGGCTACGACTTCGGCACCGTCGGGCGCAGGCTCGACGATCTGGGCGAGGCGTTGCCGCGGATCAACTCACGGCTGGCCAAGCTGAACCCGGCACCGACGCGCGACATCCCGCTGCTGATCGGCGGAAAGGGCCCGAAGAAGACGCTGCGACTGGTCGCTCAGTACGGCGACATCTGGCACGGGTTCACCACCATCGACAGCTATCCGCAGGCCGCTGAGGTGCTCGCCGAACACTGCGCCGCGGTCGGTCGCGATCCCAATACCATCGAGCGCTCCGCTGGAGTCAACGCAGCAGACGGGGGGCTGATCGCCGACGCCGAAGGGCTGGCCGCCCTCGGCGTCACACTGCTCACGGTTGGCGTCAACGGCCCGGACTACGACCTGACCGACGCCGAGGCGTTATGCCGGTGGCGCGATCGGGTATGAGGTTCCGCGCTGGCGAACTTGCCGCGCTGTTGGCCACGATTCTGTTGACCTACAGCCTTGCCCCGATGGCGCCGGTCGCGGCCGATACCAACCTGTGCAAGCCGTCGGGGCAGGACGGCGCAATCGCCTTGCCCAGCAAGCTGGCCACCGCCAACCGGCCGCGCGACAAGTACACGACCGACGACGTCGAACCGCTGAATTCGGTAAACCTCGACGCGCTTGGTCTGCGAACACCCCGAACGCTGACCGTCGGCACCCAGCCGGGGGGTCCCCCGACCAGCTGCCTGAACAGCGCGGGTCGCTACACCGGTTATGACAACGAGTTGCTGCGGGCGATCGCCGCGAAGCTGGGCTTACAAGTGGTCTTCGCCGGTACCGAATTCTCGAGCCTGCTAGCCCAAGTGGCGACGGGGCGCTTCGACGTCGCCTCGTCGTCGATCATGGCCACCGAGGCGCGCCGTCGCACAGTCGGATTCACCAACGGTTACGACTTCGGTTACCTTTCGCTGATCGTGCCGTCCGGCTCGCCGGTCGATACCTTCGAGGAGCTGGCGCCCGGACAGCGGATCGGTGTGGTTCAGGGCACCGTCGAAGAGGCCTACGTCATCGACGCCCTGCATCTGCAGCCGGTGAAGTTCCCCGACTTCACCACGGTCTACGCCAGCGTGAAGAACCACCAGATCGACGCATGGGTGGCGCCGGCAATGGAAGCGGCCAGCGTGCTGCGACCGGGCGACACCGCCGCCGTCGCCGCCTATACGTTCGGTCTGGGCAACTACGTGGCGTACGCGGTGGCCAAAGACAACCAGCCCCTGATCGACGCGCTGAACGCCGGGCTGGATGCCGTCATCGCCGACGGCACCTGGGCGCAGCTCTACACCGACTGGGTCCCGCGAACGCCCCCGCCTGGCTGGAAACCGGGATCGAAGTCGGCGCTGACGCCGCACCTGCCGGACTTCGCGGCGATCGCGGAGCGTCACCATCGTGCGGTCGACAAGATCCCCCCGCCGAAATCCGTTCTGACCCAATTGCGGGATTCTTTCTTCGACTGGGAGCTGTACAAGCAGTCCATTCCGGCGATGGTGACCACCGGGCTGCCCAACACGCTGATCCTCACCATCTCCTCCGGCCTCATCGGGTTGACCCTCGGCATCGCGCTCGCGGTCGCCGGTATCTCGCGGGCCCGCGGGCTGCGCTGGCCGGCGCGGATCTACACCGATATCTTCCGCGGTCTGCCCGAGGTGGTGATCATCTTGCTGATCGGCCTGGGCATCGGCCCGATCGTGGGCGGATTGACGAACAACAACCCCTACCCGCTGGGTATCGCGGCATTGGGGCTGACGGCGGCGGCGTATATCGGCGAAATTTTCCGTTCGGGAATCCAAAGCGTCGACTCGGGACAGCTGGAGGCCTCCCGCGCGTTGGGGTTGAGCTACCGCACCGCGATGCGCCTGGTGGTGATACCGCAGGGCATCCGCCGGGTGCTACCCGCTCTGGTCAATCAGTTCATCGCGCTGCTGAAAGCCTCCGCGCTGGTGTACTTCCTCGGGCTGATCGCCGGGCAACGGGAGCTGTTCCAGGTCGGTCGTGACCTCAACGCGCAGACCGGCAGCCTCTCGCCACTGGTGGCGGCGGGAATGTTCTACCTGATCCTGACCATTCCGCTGACCCACCTGGTCAACTTCGTCGACAACCGGCTTCGTCACGGCCGGCCTGCGGTCGAGCCCGCGGACCCGTTTGCCACCAGCCAGGAGATCACGTGACTGAATCGCAGTCGGTGTCTTTGGCAGGCAAGGGGATTCATCTGTCCTTCGGCCGGAACGCGGTCCTGCGCGGGGTGGACATCGAGGTACCCGCCGGCAAGACGGTGGCGGTGATCGGGCCGTCGGGCTCCGGCAAGTCGACGCTGCTCCGCACCTTGAACCGGTTGCATGAGCCCGACCGCGGCGACATCCTGCTGGACGGGCGGTCGGTCTTGACCGACGATCCCAACAACGTGCGGCAGCGGATTGGCATGGTGTTTCAGCATTTCAACCTTTTCCCGCACCTCAGCGTCCTCACCAACGTCATGCTGGCGCCGCGCACGCTCAACCGGCTCTCCGCCGATGCGGCCCGCGATTTGGCGCTGGCTCAGCTGGATCGGGTCGGCATGAAACACAAAGCCGGCAGCCGCCCGGGCGCCCTGTCGGGCGGCCAGCAGCAAAGAGTGGCGATTGCCCGGGCGCTGGCCATGGCACCGCAGGTGATGCTGTTCGACGAGGCGACCTCGGCGCTGGATCCCGAACTGGTCAAGGGCATCCTGGCGCTGATCGCAGACCTGGGCGCTGAGGGCATGACAATGCTGGTGGTCACGCATGAGATGGGTTTCGCGAGGTCGACATCCGACAGCGTCGTCTTCATGGACCACGGCCAAGTCGTCGAAACCGGGCCACCGACTCAGATCTTCGAGGCGGCAGAAACCGAGCGGCTGCAGCGGTTCTTGTCGCAAGTACTTTGACGGCAAAAGCGAATCGTAAGCTTCAGCACTACCGACAGGTTAGACTAGCGAACTATGGCGGAACCCGAAGCCACCGTGACGGATGCTACCGAGCTGGCGGAGGGGCTGCACCGCTGCCTGTCCAAACTGTTCTCCATCCTGCGCCGCGGTGACCCCAGCGGCTCTGCAGCAGGCGCCGACCTCACCCTCGCCCAGCTTTCGATTCTCGTGACGTTGCTCGATCAGGGTCCAATTCGGATGACCGACTTGGCCGCGCACGAACGCGTTCGGACGCCCACCACGACGGTGGCGATCCGCAGGCTGGAGAAGATCGGCCTGGTGAAGCGCTCGCGTGACCCGTCGGACCTGCGCGCAGTGCTCGTCGACATCACCCCGCGGGGCTTGGCCGTACACCGCGAGTCGCTGAACAACCGGATCACCTCACTGGCCGCACTGTTGAGCCACCTCAGCGGGCTCGACTTGGAGACGCTGACCAAAGCGCTCGCGCCGCTGGAGCGGCTTGCCGCCAGCGAGCCGGTGACCAGCCCGGCTGCCGCTCATCGCAACGGCGACCCCGCCTAGCTCAGGGCCGTAAATCCTTGCTGCCCTTAGGTTGCCGGGCGACATGCCGACCGCGCTGATCACCGGTGCCAGCCGTGGGATCGGCGCGGCCATCGCCAACGCTCTGGCACCGACACACACCTTGCTACTGGCCGGACGACCCTCGCCTGCGCTGCAGGCAACTGCCGAGCGGCTCGGTGCCACTACGCTGCCCCTGGATGTGACCGACACCGACGCGATCCCGGCCGCCACCGCCGCGATCGGCGAGCTCGACGTGCTGGTGTATAACGCCGGCATCTTCTTTCCCGGAGCTGTCGCCGACTCGACCGTCGAGGACTGGCGCGCCACCTTCGACGTCAATGTTGTTGGTGCCGTGGCAGTTACGCTGGCACTGCTGCCCGCGTTGCGACGGGCCCGCGGTCAGGTCGTCTTTATCAACTCCGGCACCGGCCGCAAGGCCTCGGCGACCATGGCGTCGTACTCGGCCAGCAAGTTCGCGCTGCGCGCGTTCGCCGATTCGCTGCGCGAGGGTGAACCGACACTGCGGGTCACCACCGTCTACCCCGGCCGCGTTGACACCGACATGCAGCGTGCGCTGGTGTCGTTCGAGGGCGGCGACTACGAAGCCGGCCGCTTTCTGCGGCCAGACACCGTCGGCGACCTGGTCGCCCAGGTGGTGGCGACCCCGCCCGACGGTCATGTGCACGAGGTGGTGCTGAGACCCCGCGGCAATCCGACCTAGACGACCAAGTTGACCAGTCGCCCGGCGACGACGATCACCTTCTTCGGTGTGGCGCCGGCCAGGGACGCCTGCACCTTCTCGTCGGCCAGCGCCGCCGCCTCCACGGCGTCGGCGTCGGCCGCGACGGGCACCGTGATACGGCCGCGCACTTTACCGTTGACCTGCACCGGGTACTCGACGGTGTCTTCGACCAGATAATCGGGATTGGCCGCCGGGAATGGCCCGTGGGCAAGGGATTTCGGATTGCCCAGCCGCTGCCACAACTCCTCGGCCAGGTGCGGCGCCAACGGTGCCGTCATCAGCACCAGCGGCTCGACCGCAGCGCGCGGAACCGAGTCGCGATGCTGCTTGGTGAGGTGGTTGGTGTACTCGATCAGTTTGGCCACCGCGGTGTTGTTACGCAGCGCCGCGTAGTCTTCGGAAACCCCGGCGATGGTGCGGTGCAGTAGCCGCAGGGTGTCGGTGTCGAGCGCCGAATCGCTTACCCGGACGTCGCCGGACGACTCGTCGATCACCAGCCGCCACACCCGCTGCAGGAAGCGGTACGCCCCGACGACGTCCTTGGTGGCCCATGGGCGCGACGCCTCCAGCGGGCCCATCGACATCTCGTACACCCGCAGCGTGTCGGCGCCGTATGCGTCGCACATGTCATCCGGCGATATCGAATTCTTCAGGCTCTTACCGATTTTCCCGAATTCCTGGAAGACTTCGATCTCCCCGTCGGGACCGGGGCTGAAAAATGTACCGTCGCGCTCGACGACGTCTGCGGCCGATACGTAGGCACCGCGGGCGTCGGTGTAGGCGAAAGCCTGAATGTAACCCTGGTTGACCAGCCGCCGGAACGGCTCGCGAGAGCTGACGTGACCGAGGTCGTAGAGCACCTTGTGCCAGAACCGCGAATACAGCAGATGCAGCACCGCGTGCTCCGCGCCTCCGACGTAGAGGTCGACGCCACCCGGATCGTCGGGCCCATGTTCGGTGGGCCGGGGGCCCATCCAATATGCCTCATTCTCTTTGCCGCAGAAGCGTTCTGCATTGTGCGGGTCGGTGTAGCGCAGCTCGTACCAGGAGCTGCCCGCCCATTGCGGCATGACGTTGGTGTCGCGGGTGTAGGGCTTGAGGCCGTCACCGAGGTCGAGCTCGACGTGCACCCATTCCGTCGCCTTGCCGAGCGGCGGGGACGGCTCGCTGCCGGCGTCATCTGGGTCGAACAGCACCGGCGAGTAGTCCGGGACGTCGGGCAACTCGACGGGCAGCGCGGCTTCGCCCACCGCATGCGCGCGTCCGTCGCTGTCGTAGACGATCGGAAACGGCTCGCCCCAGTAGCGTTGGCGGGCGAAAAGCCAGTCGCGCAGCTTGTATTCGATGCGCGACCACCCGCGACCTTCGGATTCCAATCGTGCGGTGATTGCTTGCTTGGCGGCTGCCACGTTCAGTCCGTCCAGGTAGCCCGAGTTCACCAGGACGCCGTCCCCGACGTAGGCGGCGTCCGAAATATTGCCTCCGGCAATGACTTCGACTATCGGCAGACCGAACTCGCGGGCGAACTCCCAGTCCCGCTGGTCGTGGCCGGGAACAGCCATGATCGCCCCGGTGCCGTATCCGGCCAGCACATAGTCGGCGATGAAGACCGGCACGGGTTGGCCGTTGGCCGGGTTGACCGCGTAAGCACCGAGGAAGACGCCGGTCTTGGCCTTGTTCTCCTGACGTTCCAGGTCGGACTTGGCGGCGATGGACCGCCGGTAGGCGGCGACGGCCTGCGCGGGGGTGGCCGCATCGGAGGTCCAATGCGGGTCTGTGCCGTCCGGCCACTGCGCCGCCACCAGGCGATCGACCAGGTCGTGCTCGGGCGCCAGCACCAGATATGTTGCCCCGAAAAGGGTGTCCGGCCGGGTAGTGAAAACCTCCAGGTCCACGGTGTCGCCGTCGGCAGTGCGTGCCGAGAACAGTGCGGCGGCGCCGGTGGAGCGTCCGATCCAATTGCGCTGCATGGTTTTGATCTTCTCCGGCCAGTCCAGCACCTCCAGGCCGTCGAGCAGCCGGTCGGAGTAGGCGGTGATCCGCATCATCCACTGCCGCAACCGCTTGCGGAACACCGGGAAGTTCCCGCGTTCGCTGCGCCCGTCAGCGGTGACCTCTTCGTTGGCCAGCACGGTGCCCAGGCCCGGACACCAGTTCACCATCGAATCGGCCCGGTAGACCAGGCGGCGACTGTCGATCACATCGGCGCGCTCTCCTGCCGATAGCGTCGCCCAGTTCCGGCCGTCATCCAATTGACGCGCACCCGAGTCGAATTCAGCGATGAGGTCGGCTATCGGGCGGGCCTCGTTGCCGGCAGCGTCGAACCACGCGTTGTAGATCTGCAGGAAGATCCACTGGGTCCACTTGTAGAACTCGGCGTCGGTGGTGGAGAAGCTGCGGCGGTTGTCGTGGCCGAGACCCAGCCGGCCAAGCTGGCGCCGGAAATTGACGATGTTGGCCTCGGTGCGGATCCGCGGGTGGGTGCCGGTCTGCACCGCGTACTGCTCGGCGGGCAAGCCAAAAGCATCGAAACCTAGCGCGTGCAACACATTACGACCCAGCATCCGGAAGTAGCGCGCGTAGACGTCGGTGGCGATGTAGCCGAGCGGATGACCGACGTGCAGACCCTCACCCGAGGGGTAGGGGAACATGTCCTGGACGAACATCTTGTCGTCAGGCACGGCCGAACCGTCCGTCGGCGCGAGCGAGCCGGTCGGGTTGGGCACGTTGAACGTCCCCAACCGGGTCCAGTTGTCCTGCCAGGTTTGTTCAATGCGTCCGGCCAGTTCCGCGGTGTAGCGATACCGGAGCGCGTCGGCCTGCCCTTCACCGGCCTGGCCGGCTGGGGCGGTCGGGGAATCGGTCACGCCCAACAGGTTATAAGGGCGCAGGCGAGCGACCCGCCGGGCGCCGATGGTCTCGGTTGGATTGCAGACCGATCAGGGCTTGATCCCAGGTGTGTTGCAGGTCGATTCCGGTCCTGGCGGACGCCACTTCCCGCTGGTTACAGTCACTTTCTGCGACTTCGAACACGACGTGACTCCCCTGAGCCACTGGGAAGGAACGACTGAAGATGAGGCAGATAGCCCGTAGCTGGCGAATAGCGATCGCGGGTCTGGCCGTCGGCGTTGTTGCCGTGTTGGGCGCTGCGAGCCCCACCGCGTCGGCGGATCCGGCGTTTCCGCCCCGCCCCGCCCCCGCTCCGATCCCCGCCGCCCCCATGCCGCAGGCCGTCGCGGTCGTCCCCGGCGCCGCTGGGGTAGCTGCCAATGTCGTGCCGGGCGTGGCGGCGGCAGCGGCTCCCGCGGCGCCAGAGGCAAGTCCGGCCAGTTCAGGCACGCTGCGAGACTATTTCGGCAGCAAGGGCGTCAAGATGGAACCGCAGCAGGCGCAGAACTTCAAGGCTCTCGACATCACCTTGCCGATGCCGGCCGGGTGGACGCTGGTACCCGACCCCAACGTTCCCGACGCATTCCTGGTGACGGCCAACCGTCGCAGCGTCAGTTTATACACCTCCAACGCCCAACTGGTGGTGTACCGACTGGTCGGCGATTTCGACCCGCGAGAGGCCATCACCCACGGCTACATCGACAGCCAGCAACTGCCCGCGTGGCGCACTACCAACGCCTCGCTGGCTGATTTCAACGGCTCTCCGTCGTCGATCATCGAGGGCACCTACCGTCAGAACGACATGACGCTCAACACCTCGCGGCGCCACGTCATCGTCGCCTCCGGACCGGAGAAGTACCTGGTGTCGCTGTCCGTCACGACGGATGCCGCCCAGGCCGTCGGCGAGGCGCCCGCCACCGACGGCATCATCAACGGATTCCGCGCAGGTCCCCCGGGGTCCAACCCACCCGCGGCACCGCCACAGGCGGCCAGTGCGCCGGTTGTTCCCGCGGTACCGCCCGCGGTGGCGGCCGCCGCGCCACAGGCGCTGGCCCACTAACACCCGGGCGACGAGCGGAGGCCGGGCCGGCCTCGTATTGTGACCCCATGCTGATCGCGGGCGTGGTGTGCGTGTGCGCGGCGGGGGTGTTGGCCGCCCTCGGACTGTGGTCGCTGGCGCGCCCCGACACCAACAGGGCCACCAACGGCGCTGAGCTGGTGATGCGCGCGGTGGCGCCACCGCAGCTGGCGGCCGCGGTGATGCTGGCCGCCGGCGGGACGGTGGCGCTGGCCGCACCGCCGGGCGGCGCACTGACGGTCGTCTGCGTGTGCATCGTGGGCGCTGTGGGCACGGTGGCCGCCGGCTCGTGGCAGATCGCGCGGTACTCACTGCGCCACGGGGAAGCTCCCGCCCCCTGCGGTAGCGTGTGCGCCGCGTGCACGCTGGCATGCCATTGAGTTTCGGGCATCCGCAGTCGTGCTGAAGCGGCTCTCGGCGCTGCCGATCGATACCTTCCTGCTGGCCATGGCGGCGACCGTGGCGCTTGCGGCGCTGCTGCCGGCCCGCGGTGCTGTCGCCGATGCGATGTCGGTGGCCGCCAAAGTGGTGATCGCCTTGCTGTTCGCGCTGTACGGCGCCCGGTTGTCGCCGCAACAGGCATGGCAGGGCGTGAAGCGGTGGCAATTGCATCTGCTGGTGCTGGCCACCACATTCGTGGTCTTTCCCGTGCTCGGGCTGGCCGCTCGCGGCCTGGTGCCGTGGCTGCTGAACATCGACCTGTACAACGGGCTGCTGTTTCTGTGCCTGGTCCCCTCGACCGTGCAGTCCTCGATCGCCTTCACATCGATTGCGCGGGGCAATGTCTCGGCCGCACTGGTCAGCGCATCGGTGTCCAACATCCTCGGGGTGGCGCTGACCCCGCTCCTCGTCGTGCTGCTGATGAACACCAGCGGCGGCGCCCGGATGGACGCCACGGCGATCCGCGACATCGCGCTGCAGCTGGTACTGCCGTTCACCCTGGGCCAAGTGTTGCGGCCGTGGATTGCCGACTGGCTTGCCCGGCACTCGCTGTTGACCAGGGTTGTCGATCGCGGGTCGATCCTGCTGATCGTCTACACCGCGTTCTCGATCGGCATCGTGGAACACATCTGGCGCAGCGTCGATCCGTGGCAGTTGGTCGCGGTCGCCGGTGTCGACACCGCGCTGCTGGTGGTGGTGCTGGTGTTCACCTCGCTTATCGGCCGCCTAGCCGGGCTGGACCGCGGCGACGGGATTGTGCTGTTGTTCTGCGGCTCGAAAAAGAGTCTGGCGTCCGGTCTTCCGATGGCGCTGGTGTTCTTTCCCGCCGCGACCGTCGGGGTGATCATGTTGCCGCTGATGATTTTTCACCAGATACAGCTGGTGGTGTGCTCGGTGATTGCCAGCAGGCTCTCCCGCGATGAACCGCCCGCCGAGGTGCCGGCCGCTTAGTTGCGGCTGACTTCGATCGGATGGGTGGCCAGCAACGACAGCGGCTGCGGCTGACGGCGAAGCACCCGGCCCCACAGGTCCACCCGAGGCTCGATCAGCACATCAGATGGCAACGCCGACAACACAATCCAGTCGTCGCGCTCGATCTCGCCGTCCAGTTGCCCGATCGTCCAGCCGGAGTATCCGGCGAAGATCCGCACGCCCTCCACCACCGGCGCGATCGAGTCGGGGTCCGCGTCCAGGTCGACCATCGCCATCCGGCCGGCCACGTGGCGCAGGCCGGGCACGCCGTCGGGAACGGCGCCCACCCGCAGCACCGCCAGGCACAGCGCCGCGTCCCGCTTGACCGGTCCACCGATGAACATCGTCTTGGGTTTGGCCACCAGCTTGGCCCATTGCGGCAACACGTTGTAGACGGCGGTCTCGCTGGGACGGTTGAGCACCACGCCCAGCGTGCCCCCGTCGTTGTGCTCGACAATGTAGATCACGCTGCGACGAAATGTCGGCTCGTGCAGATCCGTATTCGCCAGAAGCAGAGTCCCCGCGCGCACTCGATGTGCGGCGGGGGCAACATAGTCCTCCGGGTCTTCGGGCTGCGCCACTGTTCCATCATCGCATCCGGGTCGGACGACCGTGGGTAACCCGAACGGCGCCGGCGAGAATTTGTACTGTTGTCCACGGGTTCGCGATCGCCGGGTCCCACGGGAAGAAGTAGGTTCAGTGACTCAACCGAGCGCAGCTGTCGCTGTCTGGCGCTCGGTGCACGGCTTGCCCGACTTTTGGCGACTGCTGGAACTGCGGATGGCAAGCCAGTTCGGCGACGGACTCTTCCAGGCGGGTCTGGCCGGCGCGCTGCTGTTCAATCCCGAGCGGGCCAGCCGCCCGATGGCGATCGCCGGCGCGTTTGCGGTGTTGTTTCTGCCGTATTCGCTGTTGGGGCCCTTCGCCGGCGCGCTGATGGACCGCTGGGACCGTCGCCTGGTGCTGATCGCCGCGAACGTGGGCCGCGTGGTGGCGGTGGCCATCGTCGGAATCTGTCTGGCGATCGGCGCCGGCGACTTCGCCGTGCTGTGCGGCGCGTTGGTGGTCAACGGCCTGTCCCGGTTCGTGGCGTCGGGACTGTCCGCCGCCCTGCCCCACGTGGTGCCCACCGACGAGGTCGTCGCGATGAACTCGATCGCATCCGCGACCGGGGCGGTCGCGGCGTTCGTCGGGGCCAACTTCATGCTCGTGCCGCGCGCGTTCGTCGGGTCGGGCAATCGCGGGGCCGCGTCGATCATCTTGCTGGTCACCTTCCCGCTGCTGATTGCGCTGCTGCTGTCGTTGCGATTCGCGGCCCACGTACTGGGTCCCGACGACACCCGGCGGGCTATCCACGGTTCGGCCGTCTACGCCGTGATCACCGGTTGGTTGCATGGTCTGCGCACCGTGCTGGACCGTCCCACCGTCGCCGCCACCCTGTCCGGGTTGGGCGCCCACCGGATGGTGTTCGGTATCAATTCGCTGCTGGTGCTGCTGCTGGTGCGTAGCGGCGACGCGGCCGCGGTCTCTGCGCTGCGCAGCGCGATGCTGTTCGTCGCCGCGGCCGGCGTCGGTTCTTTTCTGGCCAATCTGGTCACGCCGCTCGCCGTGCGCCGCTGGGGCCGTTACGCCACGGTCAACGGCGCGCTGGCGGCCGCGGCGGCCATCGAGGTTGCCGGGTTCAGTCTGCGGTTGTGGGTGTTGGTGACGTGCGGCTTCCTGCTCGGCGGGATTGGTCAAGTGGTCAAGCTGTGCGCCGATACCGCCATCCAGATCGACGTGGATGACGCGTTACGTGGACACGTGTTCGCCGTCCAGGACTCGCTGTTCTGGGTGGCGTTCATCGGTGCGATCACCGCGGCGGCAACGGTCATTTCCCCCGATGGCCACTCGCCTGCGCTGGTCGTGGCCGGCGGCGTGGTCTACCTGTGCGGGCTTGCCGTTCACGGTGTCGTCGGGCGCCGCGGCCAGCCGGCCGCGAATCGCTAAGGTACCCACATGGCCGATCTGCAGCAGATCGTTGACGACCTGCGCGCCGAAAGTGACGAGCTCGACGCGCTGGTCGCGCCTCTCGCCGACATTGACTGGACCGCACCGACGCCCGCCGCCGGTTGGAGCATTGCTCACCAGATCGGGCACCTGCTGTGGACCGATCGCGCGGCGCTGATCGCGGTCACCGACGAGGCGGCCTTCGCCGACGTGGTGCAGTCCGCCGCCGCCGACCCGATCGGCTTCGTCAACGCCGCGGCCGATGAACTCGCCGCCGTCGCGCCCGCCGAGATCATCGACGACTGGCGGCTCACCCGTAGCCGGTTGCACGACGCACTGCTGACCGTTCCCGACGGCCGGAAATTGCCGTGGTTCGGGCCGCCGATGAGTGCGTCCTCGATGGCGACGGCGCGGCTGATGGAAACCTGGGCGCACGGGCTTGACGTCGCCGACTCCCTCGGCGTACGCCGCCCCGCTACTGCCAGGCTGCGATCCATCGCGCACCTCGGGGTCCGCACTCGCGATTTCGCGTTCTCCATCAACGGTCAACAGCCCCCCGCCGACCCGTTTTACGTGGAACTGCGCGCACCCGACGGCAGCATCTGGTCGTGGGGCCCGGCCGACGCGCCGCAGCGCGTCACCGGCCCCGCCGAGGACTTCTGCTTTCTGGTCACCCAACGCCGCCCACTGCGCGAGCTGAACATCGCTGCCGACGGCGACGACGCGCGCCGCTGGCTGCCGATCGCACAGGCCTTCGCGGGTCCGCCGGGCGGCGGTCGATGAGCGCGCAGCGCGAAGAGAGCCCCGCCCCACCAACACAGCGGCGGTCGATGAGCGCGCAGCGCGAAGAGCGCCGCTCGATCCTGCCGCGGGAGCTGATCGAGGGGCTCAGCGATGACGTCCGCGACGCGCCTCCGCCGCCCACACCGGTGCTGAGCGAGCCCTATGCGCTGCGTCCGGTCGACCCGGACACCGACGCGGAAATGATCTCGCGATGGATGAACCTGCCGCATCTCGCCGAAGCATGGGAATCAGCCTGGCCGGCGTCGCGATGGCGCGACTACCTACGCGCCCAAGTCGACGGCAACTACTCCCGCCCGTTCGTCGGCAGCATGCATGGTGAGGATGGCGGATATATCGAAGTGTACCGCGCCGCAAAGGATTCCATCGCAACTCGGTATCACGCCGATCCCTACGACGTCGGGCTGCACGCGGCCATCGCCGAGCTGACGGTCGTCAACAAGGGCCTTGGCCCATTCCTGTTGCCGCGCATCGTCGCCAGCGTCTTCGACGTCGAACCGCGTTGCCGCCGAATCATGTTCGACCCCGACCACCGCAACACCTCTGCGCGACGGCTGTGCGAATACGCGAGGTGTACGTTCCTCGGGGAGCACGACATGAGCAACCGGCGGATGGCGTTGTATGCGTTGCCCCGCACTCCTGCCGACGTCCCGGCCACCCGCTAGCTGGACGTGTCGCCGATCAGCTCGTGGTAGCCGGCGTAGTCCGGCTTCATCGCCGCGGCCACCAGTTCCCACAGCACCTCGTCGGTGCCGCCGCCGACCCGGGCCAGCTTCATGTCTCGCCACCATCGCCCGATCGGCGTCTCGTCCACCAGATAACCTGCGCCGCCGAAGATGTGCATGCACTCCGACAGCACCTCTTCGCCCAGCCGAGCCGCCGTGACCTTCACGGCGGCCGCGGCCCGCAGATCGAGCCGCCCCTCGGCGGCGATTCCGTTGAGCCCATGCCGGAGTAGGTCGACGCGGGCCTGCAGGTCGGCGATGCGCAGTCGCAGAGCCTGGTGTTCGAACAGCGTCGAACCGAACTGTCTCCGGTCCATCATCCTGGCGTGGGTGATGCCGAGCGCCCGCTGGCATCCCGCGGCCACTTGACCCGCGATCGACATCCGCTCGTGCGCGAGCCCCCAGGAGATCGCGGCCAAACCCGTTCCAGGACGGGCGATCAGCGCATCCGCGGGCACCCACGTGTCGATGTGCACCGCGGCGGTGTCCAGCG
>Ga0302326_10005176_pt1 | contig 29826 bp, 21 predicted proteins | sample Palsa_T0_3_FD_202264 | JGI IMG/M metagenome (GOLD analysis project Ga0302326, IMG submission 202264) | Peat permafrost microbial communities from Stordalen Mire near Abisko, Sweden - Palsa_T0_3 | ecosystem: Environmental > Terrestrial > Soil > Palsa > Peat permafrost | place: Sweden: Abisko... | reverse complement strand
CGAGCGGGTCGCCGAGGCGTTTCTGAGCGGCCTCGAGAAGCGCCTGGCCGAGGGCAAGTCGCTCGACGTGCACTCGGTCGCAAGCTTCTTCGTCTCACGCGTGGATACCGCGATCGACAAGCGACTCGCCGAGCTCGGCCACGAGGACCTGCAGGGCAAGGCAGCGATCGCCAATGCACGTGGGGCCTACGGTAGGTTCCAGGAGATCTTCTCCGGCCCCCGCTGGGAGGCTCTGCATCAGGCGGGCGCCGCCGTCCAGCGTCCGCTGTGGGCATCGACGGGGGTCAAGAACCCGCATTATCCGGACACCATGTACGTCGACGAGCTGGTCGGCCCGCACACCGTCAACACGATGCCGCTGGCGACGCTGCTCGCCGTCGCCGAGCGCGGCGACATCCACGGACCCACGGTCGAGCGCGACCCATCCGAGGATCTCGACGCACTGGCGAAGGCCGGAATCGACCTCGACGAGGTGACCGAGGCGCTCCTCGTCGACGGCATCAAGCAGTTCGAGGACGCGATGCGCAGGCTGATCGACGGGATCGAGTCACGCCGGGCCGCGGTTATCACCGGCCGTCCGCTGACGATTCAGGCGACGATCCCAGCTGATCTCCAGGAGCCGGTCGCCGCGCGCGTGCGGCGGGCACTGGCGGAGAACGTCGCGCAGCGGATCTGGCGGCGGGACCCAACACTCTGGGGTCCCCCGGGAACTCCCGAGATCGAGGACCGGCTCGGGTGGCTGACGGTATCCGAGTCGATGCTCGAGCACGCGGGCGACCTGCACGCCTTCACGCAGGAGTGCCTGGCTGACGGATTTACCGACGCGGTGCTGCTCGGGATGGGTGGCTCGTCGCTTGGTCCCGAGGTGATCCGCCGCTCGTTCGGGGATGTCCCCGGCGGCTTGCGGCTGCACGTGCTCGACACAACCCACCCGGACGCGGTCAGCGAGCTGGACGCGTCGATCGACATAACCAACACCCTCTTCATCGTCTCGTCGAAGTCGGGCGCAACGATCGAGACGCTGTCGCATTACCGCTACTTCAAGCTCAAGGCGACGCCGCGGCAGTTCGTCATGGTCACCGACCCCGGCAGCCCACTCGAGCGGGTCGCCCGCCAGGGAGGCCTGCGGCGATGCTTCCTGAACCCGCCCGACATCGGCGGCCGCTACTCCGTGCTCTCGAACTTCGGCCTTGTGCCCGCCGCACTGATTGGGGTCAGCATCGAGGCACTGCTGCACCGCTGCCAGGTGGCCGAGCAGACCTGTGCCCACTACGACTCGAGCCAGTCGAACTCGGGGCTGTGGCTCGGTGCCGTGCTCGGCGAGCTCGCGCTGCAGGGTCGCGACAAGCTGACGTTCGTCGTGTCGGAGCCGATCGGGAGCTTCGGGCTGTGGGCCGAGCAGCTGATCGCCGAGTCGACCGGCAAGCAGGGCCGCGGCATCGTGCCGATCGTCGACGAGCCGCTGGGCTCCCCCGAGGCGTATGGCGATGATCGCGTGTTCATCTACCTCAGAAACGCGGACACCCCGAGTCAGGAGCTCGATCAAGAACTGGACGCGCTCGCCCAGGCCGGGCACCCGACGCTTACCCTGGCCACCCACGGTCCGGCCGATCTAGGGCGGATCTTCTTCCTGGCCGAGTTCGCAACCGCGGTTGCCGGATGGGCGCTCGAGATCAACCCATTCGACCAGCCGGATGTCCAAGAGGCCAAGGACAACACCACGAAGGTGCTCGCGGAATCGGCTGGCGCCGATTCCGTTGGGACTTCGGCTGGCGCCGAAGTCCCGGGGCCTGCGGACGACGACGCGCTGCGCGCGCTCCTGCGAGACGCTGGGCCGCCGCATTACCTCGCCGTCCTCGCCTACCTGCCGCCGTCGGACGCGCTCGATGCGGCGATCGCCGAGCTCCGGGAGGCGCTCCGGGCGGCAACCGGCGCCGCCACGACGTTCGGCTACGGCCCGCGCTTCCAGCACTCGACCGGCCAGCTACACAAGGGCGGACCGCCGGTCGGTCGCTTCCTCCAGCTCGTCAGTGACCCCGAGAGCGACCAGGAGATCCCCGGCGCCGGTTTCTCGTTCGCGACGCTGATCGCGGCGCAGGCTGCCGGGGACCTTCAGACGCTTCGTGCCCACGGCCTCCCGGCCGAGCGCGTGAAGCTCGAAGGTGATCTCGCGGCGGCCGTGCGGTCACTGACGGAGAAGATCCAGGGGATCACGCCCCAGTCATGACCGCGCTGGCGGAGAATCCGCTGGTCCAGGGTCTCGAGCGGCTTCCCGTCCATCCGACCGCGCTCGTCATCTTCGGCGCGACCGGCGATCTGGCGCACCGCAAGCTGCTCCCGGCTCTGTACAACCTCGCTCACGAAGGCGCCCTTCCCGAGCGCTTCGAGCTCGTAGGCGTGTCGCGCTCCACGTACGCGCACGAGGAGTTCCGTGCGATCGCGCGCGAGTCGATCGCGCGCTTCTCCCGCACGAAGCCCGATCCGGCGGTGCTCGACGGGCTGCTCGCGGACATGCGCTACATCCCCGGGGTCTTCGACGACGACAGCGTGTACGCCGAGCTCGGCCGCACGCTCGACGAGCTCGACGACAAGGCCGGCTACCCGCTCTCACGGGTGTTCTACCTCTCGACCGCGCCGCAGTTCTTCCCGGTGATCATCGGCGAGCTCGGTGAGGCGGGCCTGAACAGGGCAAAGGGGGGGGAGACCAGGGTCGTGATCGAGAAGCCGTTCGGTTATGACCTCGCCTCGGCGCGCAAGCTGAACGCCCAGGTGCTCGGGGTGTTCGACGAGTCGCAGGTGTTCCGGATCGACCACTACCTCGGCAAGGAGACGGTCCAGAACATGATGGCGCTCCGGTTCGCCAACGCGCTGTTCGAGCCGGTGTGGAACCGGAATTACGTCGACCATGTCCAGATCACCGCCGCCGAGGACATCGGGATCGAGGGTCGCGCCGGCTACTACGAGGGCGCCGGCGCTTTGCGCGATCTGGTCCAGAACCACATGCTCCAGCTGGTGGCGCTGCTGACGATGGAGCCGCCGACGGCATTTGAGGCCAACAGGCTGCGTGACGAGAAGCTCAAGGTGCTCGAGGCGATCGTCCCGCCGGCGATCGAGAACGTGCCGATGATGGCGAGTAGAGCCCAATATGGGCCGGGAGTACAGGCTGGCGTGGCGGTGCGCGGCTACCGCGAGGAGGACGGCGTCGCGCCCGAGTCGCGGACCGAGACCTACGCGGCACTGCGGCTGCAGATCTCCAACTGGCGCTGGGCGGGAGTGCCGTTCTACCTGCGCACGGGAAAGCGCCTGGCACGCAAGGTGACCGAGATCGAGGTCCAGCTCAAGCCGGTGCCGCATCTGGCCTTCCAGAACCAGGGCTCGGTCGGCGTGCAGCCGAATCAGATCGTGATCACGGTCCAACCGGACGAGGGCGTCTCGATCTCGCTCGGAGCCAAGATCCCCGGCCCGCGGATGCGGATCCGTCCGGTGAACATGGAGTTCCACTACGGCACGTCGTTCGTCTCACAGTCGCCCGAGGCGTACGAGCGCCTGATCCTCGACGCGATGCGCGGTGACGCGACGCTGTTCACGCGTAACGACGAGATCGAGGCGCTGTGGGGCATTATCGACCCGATCCTTACTGCCTGGAAAGAGGAGACGGCGAGCCCGATCCCGCAGTATCCGGCCGGCTCCCAAGGCCCCCCGGAGGCGAACGCGCTGCTACAGCCCGGCCACTCGTGGAGGCGGCTGTGAGCGAGGACGTCTGGAGCGAGCGCGAGACGAGTCCCGACGCGGTCGATGCCGCGCTGCGCGAGATGCTGCGGGCTCGCCACACCGCCAACCACGCGCTGGTGCCGGCGCGGGTGCTCAACCTCGTGGTCGTCGTCGACCGCGCGTGGAAGGGTGAGATCGCCAACCGGCTCGAACGTGTCGGCCGCTACCACGCGTCACGAACGGTGCTGTGCGCCGTGGAGCCTGGGCGCACGACGATCGATGCCCGCGTTGTGATGAGCTACGACGAGCCGACCGGGGACGGGCTCGGAGTGATCCTCGAGCAGGTCGAGATCGACCTCGGCGAGATGCACCTGGAGAACCTAGAAAGCGTGATCGACCCGATCAGAGCGCCCGAGATCCCGACGATGCTCTGGTGCCCGCACGGCCACGCCGAGGCGATCAACTCGCTGCTCGAGATCGCCGACGTGATCCTGCTCGACTCCGACGATGGGCCCGACCCCGCGATCGCGCTCGCGCGGGCGGCCGAGCTGCTCGCATCGGTGTATGTGGTCGACCTCGCCTGGCTGCGCACAACGCCGTGGCGCGAGCGCCTTGCCGCGAGCTTCGACCCCCCGGGCCGGCGCGAGCTGCTGTTGCAGATCTGCCGACTGGCCACTCGGCACCAGGCGAGCTCGACCGCGAGCGCGGCGCTGCTCGCCGGCTGGCTTGCGTCGCGTCTGCGCTGGGAGCCGACGCCTCTGAGCGCCCACGCCCACGGCGAGCTGAGCGGTCTCGCCCACGCCGGGGACCACGACGTCGCGGTGCAGCTCGACAGCTCGGATCAGCTCGTGCCGGGGCTGACCGGCGTCACGGTGGCGGTCCAGGAAGCCTGGTCGCTGGCGCTGGACCGGGGCTCCGGCGGTCTGTGCGCCCACCGGAGCTCGGCCGATGGAACCGAGACGAGCTGGCTCGTGCTGGGGGCTTCGCGCGGCGAGGGAGGGATCCTCGGTGAGGGGGTCCGGCAGGCGCTGCTGCGTGACCCGACGTACGGTCCGGCGCTGTCCTGTGCGCGGGCCTTCTGGGGGGCGGAGGCCGCAACCGCATGAGTGTCGAGCTACGCGTCGTGGCGGACCCCGCGACAGTGTGCGCCGAGCTGCTCATCGACGTCGCTGCCGCCGGAGGCCAGATCGTGCTTGCCGGCGGCTCGACGCCGCGCGCCGCCTACGAGCTCGCCGCCCGCGCGGGAACGCATTGGTCAGGCGCGACCGTGTGGTTCGGTGACGAGCGCTGCGTGTCTCCGGATGACGAGCGCTCGAACTACGCAATGGCGAAGGCCGCGCTGCTCGACCCGCTCGGCGATGCCGGCCCCACCGTCAAGCGGATCCGCGGCGAGCTCGGCTCGACCGAGGCCGCGGCGGAGTATGAGCGCGAGCTGCAGGCCGCAGGGACGCCGAGATTCGATCTGCTGCTGCTCGGCCTCGGTCCCGATGGACACATGGCCTCGTTGTTCCCCGACCAGGAGGCGCTGGCAGAACGCTCGAGGCTCGTGGTGGGGGTCGAGCGGCCGGGCCGCGAGCCGATCGTGCCGAGGGTGACGCTGACGCTGCCGACGCTTGCCGCCGCCCACCAGATCGTCTTCCTGGTCACCGGCGCGGAGAAGGCCGATGCCGTCGCCGCAGCGTTCGGCCCCGGCGCGGAGCCCGATCCGCACGTGCCGGCCTCGCTGCTGCCGCCGCTCGCGGAGACGGTCACCGTGCTGCTCGACCCGGCAGCGGCAAGGGCCGAGGAGTGATCGGCCAGGTCATCGGCGTAGACCTCGGCGGCACGAAGGTGGTGGTCGCGAGCCTGCGCGACCGCAACCTCGGCGAGTCGGTGATCGAGCCGACCGACACGGCCGACTCGAACGCGCTGATCGACCAGCTCCTCGGGATGGTCAAGCGGGTGCGCGGGGATGACCTGTGCGCCGTGGCGATCGGAACGCCTTCGGTCGTCGACTCCGAGACCGGACGCGCCGTGAGCTCGGTCAACGTGCCGCTCGCCGACGTGCCGCTCCGCGCGCTTCTCGGCGACCGTCTCGGCGTGCCTGTGTTCGTAGACAACGACGCGACGGTCGCGGCGCTCGCCGAGGCCCACGACGAGCAGCTCCGCCTCACCGCACGCAATCTCATCATGTTCACCGTGGGCACCGGTGTCGGCGGCGGCATCGTGCTCGGCGGAAGGATCTATCGCGGCGCGACCGGAGCCGCCGGCGAGCTCGGGCACACGGTCGTTGGGATGGATCTGGCGGGGTCGGTGCCCGCGCCGATGCGCTTTCCTCAGCCGGGATCACTCGAGTTCGCAGCCTCGGGCCATGCGCTCGATGCGCTGGCCGCCCAGGCCGCCAAACTCCACTCCGAGTCGCCGCTCGGGCGCCTGCGCGCGGAGGGCAAGCCGGTGTTGGGCGCAGACGCGGTCGAGGCGGCGCAAGCTGGAGATCCCGCCGCGGCACGGATGGTCGAGCTCTGGGGCCAGCGCCTCGGGATCGGGATCGCGAACGCGATCAACACCTTCGACCCCGAGGAGGTCGTGATCGGCGGCGGCGCGGCGCGGGCCGGCGACCTTCTGCTCACGCCCGCCACGCGGGTGGCGCGGGCCTATACGCTGCCCGGGGTGGGACGGCGGACGACGATCAGGCTCGCCCGCCACGGAGTCAGGGCAGGAGTCCTCGGCGCAGCGTTGCTGGCCGTTCACGAGCTGGAGGAGGTGAGGCGATGAGGGTCGCCTGCGGATTTGACCATGCAGGTTTTCCGCTGCGCGAGCGGTTGCTCGCGGAGGTCGCGGGCGCCGGCCACGAGGTGATCGATCTCGGTACCGACACGCCGGATCCGGTCGACTACCCGGTGAAGGCGCTGGAGGTCGGCCGCGCGGTCGCGTCCGGCGCGGCGGATCGCGGGATCATCGTTTGCGGGTCGGGCGCGGGCGTCTCGGTCGCCGCGTGCAAGATCCGGGGCATCCGTGCCTCGACCATCCACGACGCCTACACCGCGCATCAGGCGGTCGAGCACGACGACGTCAACGTCCTTTGCCTGGGTGGGCGGGTGATCGGCGTCGAGGTGGCGGCCGAGATCCTCAAGACTTTCCTGGCGGCCAAAGTCTCAGACGAGGATCGCCATGTCCGCCGCCGCGCTGAGGTCGCGGAGATCGAGCGCACCGGGGGCGAGTGAGCATGCGAGTGATCGAATGCAACGCCTGCGGGGAGGTCCTGGCCGCGGTGACCGACGAGGAGCTCGTCCGCCGGCTGCGGGAACACATGGCCGCGGAGCATCCCGACGCCGCCCTCGACGAAGCTGCGGCGCGAGAGCTGGTGGCGGCAGACGCCTACGAGGCGACCGACTCGTAATCAAACTCATCTAACTCAATTGAGTTTGTGTAGAATCCTCGGGACAGCTCCGGCAGGGGCTGATCGCGCTAGTCCTGAGTTCGGCGAAGTGGTTGTGAAACCGCGGCGCCACGTCACGAGGAGGCAGTCATGTCGTCAGCAGCGACCATTCGACCGCCGGCGCGCGCGGGTCGCGTTGTGGTGCGACCGACCGGGGCCAGGCACATGGCCGGCGTCGCCGGCGGCTTGCCGGGCCCGTCCAGCGAGGGACAGCGTCCGCCGCGTCCGCGAGCTGCGTTGGACGCCGAGCCACATCCATCGGCCCCGATCCTGGCCGTCGACGGCCGGCCTCTTGTCCGGGCCGGATTGGCCAGGCTAGCCGCCGGCGCCCTCGAGTGCCCGGTCGAGCCCGTCTCCGACCTCGCCGAGGCCCGAGCCGTGATCCGCGCGACCGGGTGCGCTCCCCGCGCTCTCCTGATCGGTGTGCGGCGAGGTCAGGATCCCAAAGCGCTCGTCGGTGACGCGATGCGGTTCGGCGTGCCCGTGATCTGCGCGATCGACGACCAGAACGAGGCGCTCGTGCGCTCGGCGCTCGCGGCCGGCGCCAGTGGCTACGTTGTGATCGAGCAGGCTGAGACCACGTCTCTGCGCGCGACGCTGCGCGGCATCGAGGCCGGCGAGCCCGCGGCGTCGATCGGCAGCGGGGAAACCGCTGATCAGGATGCCGGCCGCGCCGCCCCGATGACGGGGCGCTCGCTGGAAGTACTCGGCTCGCTTGCGGACGGACTGCACGACCACGAGATCGCCATCCGGCTCGGCATCAGCACGAGCTCGGTCCGCAAGCACATCGCCAGCGCCCAGACGCGCCTGCGGGCGCGGACGCGCACCCAGGCCGTGGCGATGGCGGCACGAGAGGGGCTGCTATGAGATCGGCCGGCAAGCGCCGTCGTGCCGGCACCCGCTCGTGCCCGGCCGCGAGCGCCGTGATGGCGACGGTCCTGCTCGCGATCGGAGTCGCGGCTCCGGGGTCGGCGGCCGCGAAAGCCCACCGATCGGCGAGCACCAAGGCCCCCGCGCTGCCGGCGACGGGCGACTGGGAAGGGACCGGCAACGGCGGCACGACCGCCAGCTTCGAGGTGGCCACCGAGCGTTCGCGCGTGACCGGATCCCACAACGCGAAGTACAGGGTGATCGAGGACTTCGCCGCCGACGCGCCGATCGACTGCACCAACGCGGACGAGCCGGCGATCCCGTTCGACGTCGAGACGATCGATGGGCCGCTGCGCGTGAGCGGGCACGGCACATTCAGCTCCCCCGGTATCGACCATGGGTCCGGGACGGAGGTGAGCGGTCACTTCAGCGGCAGGCATTTCCTGCTCTCCTACCGCTACGAGTCCCAGACCCCGAATCAGTTCGCCGGTGGCACCGAGGTATGCGACACGGGGAGCGTGCGGATCACCGCCGCGCCAGGGCACCGCAGGCTGGTCAAGGCCGGAGTCTGGTACGGGGAAACCGAGACCAACGAGCCGGTCGTCCTCTACGTGTCCGCCGGCGGGCGGGTGCTCGAGGCGCCTCCGCGTCCGCCGACCGATGGATCTCCGCGAGCGGCATTCGCCTTCGGCGCGTTCACGCAGACCTGCTTCACGGACGGGTGCACGACCTCGTCGAACGACATCTGTGCATACGAGTCCCCGACGTCGCTGTTCGTCGCTGCTGACGGAGCGTTCAGCGACAACCAGTGGCTGGAGGGGGACGATCCGATCGTCGCCGGAGCTTTCACGGGCTCAAGCCGGGCGAGCGGGCAGTTTGCCAACGGACCAGAGGGCTGCGGCGAGACCGACTGGAGCGCCGAGGCGGGATGAGCCACGCGGACTCGCCGCGTGCGGACGGCGCGACGGGCCCGCATGTGGTGGTCTTCTCCGAGCGCGAGGTGATCGCTCAGGGACTCGTCGGGCTGCTGCCCGACGAATGGCGGGAGCGCGCCGAGATCGCGGTGGACATGGCTGCGCTCGAGCGAGTCGCGCTCGCTCCGCTGACGGCCACGATCGTGGATGCCGGAAACGCCGAGGCGCAGGCGGCGGCCCGCTTCACACGCTCCCGCGGAGGCTCGGTCGTCGTCGTACTCGGGTCGATCGAGGAGAGCTTGAGCCCCGCACTGCACGAGGACGCAGACGCGATCGTGGTACGCGACGACGTCGAGGCCCTGACGCTCCGCGTCGCGCTGGCGGTCGGTCGCCTCGGAATGCGGTTGCTGCCGCGCGGGCTGCCGCATACGGCCTCGCGACCGGCAGTGGACGCCGAGCAGATCCGGCTCGGCGCGCCTGCCCAGCGGGCGCTGGAACTGCTCGCCGAAGGATTGCGCGACGCTGAGATTGCGCGCCGGCTCAACCTGTCCGAGAGCGCGGTACGGAAGCTGATCCAGCGCACCGTGCGGCAAGTGGGGGCGCGCACACGCTGTCAAGCTATCGCGGTCGCAGTACGGGACGGCGAGCTGAGCTGACGCTTGGACCCTCGACTCAGCCCTTGCTCAGGGCGTGCTGCTGTTTCACATGCACCTTGCCCTTGGCCTTGGCCTGCGCGAGCAGCTGTGGGAGCGTCTTACCGAGTTCCTTGGACCCCTCGATCAGCCAGCGGTTGTGCAGGCGCACGAGCTCGAACAGTTTCGGCTTGATGAACTCCTCCACATCCTCCGGCGCCTGCGCGGTGGCCGTGGCTCCGCGCACGACGATGTCCTGAACGCCGACGTCGTCGAGGATGTTGCCGCTGACATTGACGCCGGCCTGTTGCAGGGTGTTGACCGAGTCCGCGAGGGTGGCGTTGAAGTAGGCCATCGCCTCCGCGCACGTGAACTTCGCGTTCACCGTGTAGGGGAACGCGATCTTGGCCGCCTGCATGAAGCCGGTGAGGCCGGCCGGCGAGAACAGCGAGCACGCCAGCGACCGGTTGTCCTGCCAGGTGGCCCGGTAGAAGGTAACTATCGTCGATGTGATCTGCCGTGCCGAGCTGCCGGTCTCGAGCTGCCGCACGTCGACCGCCGGCTGCTGTGCGACCTGGATCGAAGTCGGGGAGTGGCTCGCCGACGCTGCGTGACGGCTGCCGGAGCCGGAGCCGGAGCCGCAGCCGGTCAGGGCTGCTGCCAGCGCGAGCATGGTAACTGTTGGCACGAGGCCACGACGCATGGCGCGGAGAGTAGCGGCGCGCGACGCCGATTTTGCGCGAGTATCACTTCAGGACAATTATCGGTCTGAACTGACACTGTCACAACGAGCCCTCTGAAGACGACTCGTTCTACCACTAGTCAGTCATTCGTCCGGCGCCTACTCTTACGCGCCAATTGCGCTGACTACAAGCGAGCGCGTCGCGTCGTCCCCGAGGAGGTCGAACGAAATGGCAAAGGACTCAGATCAAAGCGGTGAAAGGCCGCCAGGCCGGCGGCGCTGGCGCTGGCGGATCGCGGCCGTGATCGCGCTTGCGACGGCTCTGATGGGAAGCCTGACCACGCTCGCGAGCGCGGACCTGGTGCTGCCAACGCTTCCCCAGCTAGAGCAGCTACTGGGCCTTACCAACGACCCGGGGGCGACGGAGCAGTCAGGTACCTCAGACCTTCCGATCGATCCGCAATGGCTGGTCGACACGGTCCAGTCCGCCACGAACCTCGGCCAGTGGACAAACCACACAGTTCCCGACGAGATCACGGCGCGCAACCAGGACGACGCGAACTGCCCTCGCACGATGCCGAACAACTCGCAGGCCACGTACTGCCGTCAGGAGTACATCGTGGTGTGGGCGGGCAAGCAGAATGCGGCCGACCTCGACGCCACCGACATCAGCGACTTCATCCAGAACCTGACGATCAACCCGGAAGGGCTCTCAGAGCTCGCGGTCCCGCAGTTCACGCCCGGTCTCGACGCGCTCGCAGTCATCGATGCCCGCAAGTACAACGCCGATCACAGCCTCAACCCGCTCTACGGGCACGTGGTCAACCTCGCCACGCTCAACATCGACGGCGGCATCGAATGCGAGCCCCATCACACGCAGTACGACTGGATCAACGGCGAGAACCTGATCCTCGGCTGCCTGTTCTCGTCGTGGACGTTCGGCGTCTCCGTACAGGACATCCCGAACATCACGGGGCTCGTGACCAATACGCCGCTGTCGGTCGTCCAGGGATCGATCCCGGACGCTTTCGACGCGGTCAAGTACGACAACTCCAACCACGCCAACGACGAGTACATCGGCACCTGGATGGGTGGTCCGCTGTACAACTTCGGCGGCTCACCTGGAGCCTTGGCGACGCTCGACGGCTCCGGTCACATCCTCTCGGTGACACCGGCCGGCAGCGTCGGACAGATCCTCACCGACCCGCGTGAAGCGGCGGTATGCAACGTGCTCGAGGCCGAGCCGGTGGGCACGTGCGCGAACCCGCACGGGGTCCAGGCGCGGCCGGACCTGAATGTGCTCGTGACCGACGACTACGCGGAACCGCGCGAGATCGTGCTCGACCCGGTCAAGCCGGTGAACATCTACGCCTTCCGCCCGACGGTGCGGATCTGGGACATCTCCGACCCGCTACACCCGGTGGAGTCCTCGGTGGCCCACATGCCGATCACCTGGCGCGACCCCGCGAACCCGGCCCACACCAACATCGGCATCATGGAGGGCAGCAAGACGCATGCCGCGCCGGACGGCACGACCTGCGGAGCCGGCGTCGCCACGTCCAGTTGCGCGCCCGGCGATGACACCAGCGCCTATAACGGCGACTTCCTGTGGTCAAAGGGCTTCTTCTCCGAGTCGATGTGTGGCGGCGGTGTGTTCTGGGACTCGGACGTAACGGCGCCGGCCCCGAACGGTGTATCGACGAGCCAATGGCACCAGGTGTGGGACGACGGGTTCTCGCAGCTCGCCACCAACTCCACAGGCGACAACAGCGGCGTCAACAATGTCAACGGCGGCTTTGAGGACGAGCCCGGGGGCTGCTCCGGTGGCGCCTGGATCCAGACGAGCCCGAACAACCGCTGGCTGTTCCACACCGTGCAGGGTCGCGTACCACTCGGCGACAACTACTTCGACCAGGGCGAGGAGAAGATGGTGTACGTGCTCGACATCTCCCACCTCGTCGAAGACGGTGAGAAGGGGATCGAGAACTGCGACATGAACGCGCCCGTTCCGAGCGGTCCCTACGCGGGGATCAAGACGGGACTTGCGGAGGCGGAGATCGCCAACGACGTCGTCCCCACCGGCAACCCGAACAACGACACAGCGCAGTATTCGGAGAACCCGTCGACGGAGATCGGTGACTGCCCGGTGCTGCTCGACGTGCTGATCGTGCACGACCCGACGAGTGGTGGCCCGCACTGGGGTGCCCTAGACAACCACTCGATCGATGCCGACGGGTTCCCGACGCGGATGGCGTTCGACGATTACTTCGTCGCTCGCACAGGCGTCGACGGCGACCATCGCCTGTACGTGGTCGACATCGCGCCCAGCGGCAACCTCACCTACGACAAGAACTTCATAGATGAGGAGGACGGCAGCCTCGGCGTCGACTTCAACCGCCGTGACTGGTACGACTATCCCGACGCCGGGTTCTACAAGCCGCACGCGATGACGTGGGTCTGCCCGCCGACAGACTGCGCGGACGACATACCGAGTGCGGCAGGGTGAACGCCGCGATGACAAGGCGGCGGCGAGCACTGCTCGCCGCCGCCGTGGCGCTGGTCGCGCTCGCCACCGCGCCCGCGGCCGGCGCCCATCCCTACCTCGTCGCCGCAACCCCGCAGGGTGGCGTGGTGGCGCAGACGGCGCCGACCAAGATCCAGCTCGCGTTCACCGAGGCGCTGGTGATCAAGGGATGTGCGATCACCGTCAAGAGCTCGAGCGGCGAGGTGATCCACGTCGGCAGGATCACCCCGGTGCTCGGCGGGTACGCGATGTCCGCGCCGGTTCCGAAGCTGGGCGAGGGCATCTATACAGTCAATTGGGTCGCCTACGGAGACGACGGGCACACGGTCGAAGGCGCGTTCCAGTTCGGGGTTCCCAGTCCGAGCGGGCAGCCACCGCCGGGTGCTGCTCGGTTGCTCGCGAGTACCGTCTCGAGCGCCGAATCGGCGCCCACGGAAAGCCTCGTTTCCGTAGCCGGCCGCTGGCTCGCCGCGCTGGCCGCATTCGCGCTGCTCGGCGGCGCCGCGCTGTTCTGGCGTATTCGCGGGCGCGTCGACGAAGAGCTGCGGACGGCAGCCGCGAGGCGGTGGGTTAGGCTGGCGCCCGCGGCGCTGGCGCTCGCACTGATCGGGACCCTGCTCGAGGCGTTCAAGCGCGCCCAAGGGCCGCACGGGCTCGACCTCGGCCTGCTGAGCGCCGCGACGACCGGCGTGGCGATCGTCGTCCGCCTCGTCGTGCTCGTCCTGGGCGGGGGCGCGGCGACGGTGCTCGCCCGCCGCGGCAGGATCGCCAGGAGCACGGCAGTGTTCGGCCTGACGGGCGCGATCGCGCTTGGCGCGCTCGCGATCGACGGGCACGTGGCGACCGTTCGTGCGACGCCGGTGCTCGCCGCGATCGGTCAGATTCTGCACCTGCTCTCGGGCGGCGTGTGGATGGGCGCGGTGATCGTGCTCGCGCTCTGCCTGGTCCCAGTGGCAGTGGGTGCGTCGCGCGCCGACGCGCTGCTGACCGCGGTGCGCGCGTACGCGCCGGTTGCGATCGTCGCGGCGGCGGTGACGATCGTCACGGGCGTGATCGCGGCAGTGCGCGAGGTGAGCCGCTGGTACTTCCTGCGCTGGTCTTCCTACGGTCACATCCTGATCATCAAGGTGGTCGTCGTCGGAGCGGTGCTCGCCGTCGGCGGGGCGACCACGCTGCTCGCGCGCCGTGGCCTCGCCAGGGGCGCCTCGACGCGCGCCGAGCAGCGGCGTGCCGCCTGGTTCATGCGCGCCGAGGCGCTGATGGCAGTGCTCACGATCGCGATCGCCGCGCTCCTGGCCGGCACGCTCCAGGGCCGTGGCCAGACGCTGCCCTCGCAGCGCGGCAATCTGCTCCCGGGTGCCGGGTTCGCCGATGTCGCGCTGCAAAACGCCACCGGCGAGATGGTGCTCGCCCCGTCGGAGGTCGGCCTGAACCGGATCATCGTCACCAACGCGCAGGCCGACGAGAGCAGGAGCGTCCCGCCACGACCGCCGAAGTCGATCTCGGTGGCGTTCGCCTGCGGTTGCCGGCAGGGTGAGCTCTCGTTCCACGTCAGCTTGCATCCGGGAAGCGCCGGTCCGAGTGGTGCGTGGTCGGCCGAGGTGGCGCTGCCTCGGGACGGCACCTACAGCGCGGAGCTGACCGAGAACGGCAAGCCGACGGTCGGCAGCCCCACGTTCACGGTTGGAGATGTCACTTCGCCCGGGTCGACGCCGGTGACGGTCGCATCGGTCGCCGACCTCTCGGGACCCGACGCGCTCGACTGCCGCTCGCAGGAGATCGGGGCGCTGATCGCGATCGAGCTGATGAACGCAGCGGGCGGGGACAACGGGAACAAGATCCACCAGGTGCTGCTCGATGACGAAGGCAGCGCGTCCCTGGCTCGCAGCGAGGCACTCAGGCTCGAAGCCCAGCATCCCGTTGCCTTCCTCGCGCCATGCGGGCAAGGCGCGCAGGGAGCGATCAGCGCGGTCGGCAACTCGATTCCGACGATCGTCGCCGACGACAACGTGCCGGTCACCCCGGGCACGCGGGTGTTCCGCATGGCACCGAATCCCTACGCCGAGGGATATGCGGCCGGCCAGTATGTAGTCAAGGTGGGCTTACCCTCGACGTCCCATGCGCCCCGCCGCGTCGCCGCGCTTATCGCGGGCGACGCGGACTCCGAGGCACGGTTCGTCGGTCTGAGGACCGCGCTGGCCGGCGCCCACATCAAGGCGGTTCGCTTCCCCGCCGGAGGACCGGGGCTGGAGGCGCGCCTGCGATCGGTGCTGCCCGCAAGCTCATGGCTCGCGATCTACGCCGACGGGAACTTCAATCAGCTCACGTCCGCGATGCGCGCGGTCGGGGCAGCCACGGCACACACCGTGAACCCGACGCCGTTCATCGTCTCCCAGCGCCTGGCGAGCGAGCGGTTCGTGATCGACAGCGGCGATCTCGGCGTCGAGGGCCAGGTGCGCGCGATCACGGACGTCGACCCCACGAGCACCGACGCGGGTCTGTACGCCGAGCTCGTGCCGCAGATCGTCGGCGAGCTCGCAACCGTGCCCGGTCTGAGCGGCTTCGTCGCCGGCCAGGCGCTCGCCTACGGGCTGATCGGCGGCGACTCGCCGTCGGCGATCTCGAGCAGGCTGCGAGCGCCGGGCGTGTTCAGCAAGATCGCCACCTCGCCGTGGGACGACCGAGACCCCGCGGAGGGCACGCTGATCTTCCGGATGGTGCTCGCCCAGTTCCTGCCCGACAACCTGATCCCGGCTGGGGGCGGCGCTCCCTCGGAGCCATACGAGGGTAACTTCTTCGTCGACGGTGCATGGGAGCCCGCCTCGCCGGAGCTCTTCTCGCCGCTCCCGATCAATCTGACCGGCGCCAAGGCCCGCAGCTCCAGAGGCTCGAGCTGATGAAAGCGCATCCCGGCCGCTCGCCGATGATTGCTGCCCTCGCCGCGTCATTGCTGGCGATCGGCGGCTGCGGCGGCTCGGGCTCGCAGCATCGCTCGAAGCACGCCGTGTTGGTGCCTTCCGGCCTCGGCGCCGGGTCGGGCGGGACGGGTGAGCACCGCTCGCCCGCTTTGTCCGCTGCGGATTCGAACACCGGCACCGTTTCGGCCGCGAGCTCCGGCGGCGCGGCGAGCACGGTCTCGGTGGGTGCTGGGGGCGCGGTGTCTGTAGGCGCGACCGGGACCCCGGTCGCGTCTGCGGACGCCCTGCCCGTTGCCAAGGTCACCTTCGCCGCCCCCGGTGGGGAGTCACGCACAGGCTTCGTCGCATCCGCTGACGCGATCTGCCGGAGCTTCCGCGATCGGGCGCGAGCGATCGGAGCCGCCGCGACCACGCTCGGGGCACAGGAGACCGAGCTCGGCCGGCTCGTGAAGGCGACCGAGCTTTCGGTCAAGGCGCTGACGGATCTCTCGCCGCCGACCGGCGACGCGGCGGGCCTTCGGCGCTTTGCAGAGATGACCGTTGCCTCGGTGATCGCGTTCTCTGAGGCGCAGTCTCGCACCAGGTCGACCAGTGAGGCGGTCGGCGCTCGCGTGGAGGCCAAGGACTTGGCGGATTCGGAGCGCTCGTCGAGGGACGCCGCCTCCGCGCAAGCTGCCGCGCGAACGCTTGGGCTGCGGGTTTGCGGATCAGCCGGTTCGGCATGGCTCTGAGCTGGTCGACGTCGCGATCGCGGCGCGCGCTACTGGTTCTCCTGCTCGTGCTCGCCGGCTGCTCGGTCCGCGCCGCTGCGGCGGCCGCCGACGCGGACCCCGCGAGTGACGTCCTGCTGGTCCAGAATGCCTTTTTCCCCTATCAACCGAGCGTCCCGCCGGCGCTGACAAAGGCGGTCGATCAGGCGCTGACGGAGATCCACGCCACGGGACTGAAGCTCAAGGTCGCGATCATCGACAGTCCTGTCGACCTCGGCGGCATCCCGGAGCTGTTCGGGCAAGTGGCTCGCTACGGCGCGTTCCTGGAGCGCGAGATCTCCTATCAAGGGCCGCAGCCCCTGCTCGTCGTGATGCCCGATGGGCTCTCGCTGCAGGCGGCGGGATCCGCGAGCGCCTTGAGTGGAATCACCGTTGATTCGAGCCGGCAGTCGGCTGGGCTCGCGCGGACCGCGGTGCTGGCCGTGGAGCGGATCGCTGCCGCGCGCGGTCATTCGATAACCGCTCCATCGCTCGGCGGCGGCGGCGCCGGCGGGGGCGCGACCGGACCGCTGGTCGCGGCAGGCGCCCTGTTGCTGTTGCTCGTCGTCGGCCTGTTCGCGCGGCGGCACTCCGAGCATCGATCCGGGCGGCGGGTGGCGGCGTAGCTCGGGTTGTCCGCCGCTCTCCAGCCTCACAGTCCACGCCGGAACAGGTAGACGCGGTGTGGCGGCACGCGGCTCGCCACTTCGAGCACGACGAGCTCGTGGCGGATCAGGACGATTGCGCGGGGATCTGCGGCCCAGCGGCGCCCGTTCACGTACGCAACGACCACCGCTCCAGCGGGTGCTCGGAAGCGGGCGACCATTCTGCGCCCGAGCTGCTGTCCCCAGATGTCGAACAGCTCGCCGAGCGTTACCCGAGCGCCTCTGCGCACCTCGATCACACCAGTCGGGTCGGTGGTCATCGCCGGGTAGTAGCAGCGACCGCCGAGCACGCTCGCATCGGTGGCAAGCGCGAGCGGCGGCGCGACCCCGATGCCGGCTGGAATCGACACGACGTGTCGATGGGCGAACACCTCGAGGTGAGCGCCGAAGCGCACCCCAAACGGCTCGACGCAGCGCAGACCGTCGATGGAAGCCGCAAGTCGAGCACTGTGCGACATGGGGCCGGGACGGTAGCGTTGGCCGGCGCCGAGCGTCAACGCCAGATAGTCCGCCGGAAGCCGCCTGATCATGGACACACGAACCGGGTCGGTTATGGCGCCGCAAGCGGCGACGAGCAGTGCAATCCCGGCGCAGGCGGCGGCGCGGACGCCAGCTTTCCCGAGGCGGGCGGGCGTCACTTCACGCTACCGCCGGTGTTGGCGACGCCACCATACTCAATCAAGCCTACTAGCTTAGTAGACTATACGGACGATGCGTTAGCGAATGCGCGAGCTCGTGCTCTGCCACACGACCGCGTAAACGCGCGAGAATGCGGCGGTCGTGGCCGACCGCTCAGCAGCCGCACCGGTCTTCGGGCGATTCAACATCGTCATCGTCCGCCACGGCGAAACGGAGTGGAGCGCGGCGCTCAAGCACACGAGCCGAACCGATGTGCCGCTCACGCCGGCAGGACGCCGGCGCGCGGCGTCGCTGGCCTCCGTGCTCGGAACCGATTACTCGATCGTCCTCTGCAGCCCGCTCCGCCGCGCGCGCGAGACGTGCTCGCTCGCGGGGTTCGACGATCCGGTCATCGACCCCGACCTGCGCGAGTGGGATTACGGCGAGTACGAGGGCCTGACTACCGACAAGATCCGCGCGCAGCGGCCGGGCTGGAACCTGTGGACCGATGGCGGTCCTGGCGGCGAGAGTCCGATTGCTGTCGGCGCGCGCGCGGACCGCGTGCTCGAGCGCCTACGCGCCGCCGGGGGACGTGCGCTCGTGTTCGCCCACGGTCACATTCTGCGCGTCCTGACCGCCAGGTGGCTCGGCATGCCGCCGGCAGCCGGCGCCCGCTTCGCGCTCGCGGCCGGGGCCGTCGGCGTGCTCGGCCACGAGCGCGAGACCGAGGTGATCGAGCGCTGGAATGCCTCGCCCTGAAATCCGGGGCAACGCCTTGCGCGGCAACCCCTGGTTCGCTAGCCTAGCGCCCGCGGTAGGTAGCCGGAAGCTCTACCGATAGATCACGAGGGGCGACAGCCAACGGTGGATCGGATGCGGGCGAAGTCGGTGTACGGACGCAGACGAGCTCTGCGTAGGCTGCGACGAATCCTTGCGCTGTCGGTGATCGCCGCGTGCGCGGTCCTGCTACAGCTCGCGTTCGCAGGCGTCGCCTCCGCGGCTACCTGCAACGATAATTGGAACAATTCGGCGGGCGGCTCATGGAGCGACCCGGCGAATTGGAGCGCGGGGGTTCCGGGAGCGGCTTCAGACGCCTGCATCACGCGCTCCGGCAACTACACCGTCACGCTGATCGGCGGACAGCCGGAGGTCAACTCGCTGACGCTGGGCTCCTCGAGCGGAAGCACAGTCCAGGCCCTCGCGGTCCAGGGCACTCCAGGTAACAATTCCACGCTGTCATTCGCGTCCAACAGCGCAGTCGCCCAGACCGGTCAGCTGGTGCTCGACAGTCAGGCTGGTGGCGGCACTCCGACTGTCGTGGGGGCCTCCGGCGCGACACTGTTCAACAGCGGCTCGATCGTGACCCAGGTCGAAAGCAACGATTACGACGCGCTCGAGGCGGACCTGACGAATAACTCGAGCGGGACGGTCGAGGTCAAGTCCGGCGAGCTGCGCCAGGACGACAACACGACGACGATCAACGATGGCGGGTTTTCGACCGATGCGGGCGCCGCGTTCAACCTGACCGCGGGCGGCGATATGTTCGCGAACAACGGTTCGGGCGCGACGGTGACGAACGATGGTTCGGTCACGCTCACCAATGGTGCGTCGTGGTCGCAGAATGGCGGCGGCGAGTCGGGGAACCCGGTGACGTTGTTCGGTGGCGCGTTCAGCGATTCGGGGACCGGCAGTCCCGGCGGGTTTGACCTGGTGGACAGCGTGGGCGTGTCGGGGACGATCGCGGCGGGGGAGACGGTGACGGTCTCCGCGCTGCTGGGTCATAACGCCACCGCGGGTCTCGCGGCGGGCACGATCAATAACGGCGATCTGGTTCTCGACAGCCCGTCTGGTGGTGGAACGGCGGCGATTTCTGGTGGCTCGTTGGTCAATAACGGCGCGTTCGATTCGCAGGTGGAGAACGGCGCTCACGACGCGGTCGAGGCTGCTGTGACGAATCACGGGACGGTCGAGGTCAAGTCCGGTGAGCTGCGTCAGGATGACAACACGGCGACTACGAACGACGGGACGTTCAAGACCGACGCGGGCGCTGCGTTCAACATGACCGCGGGGAACGACACGTTTGTGAACAACGGTTCGGGCGCGACGGTGACGGATGGTGGTTCGGTCACGCTCACCAATGGCGCGTCGTGGTCGCAGAGCGGCGGGAGCGAGTCGGGCGGCCCGGTGACGCTGTTCGAAGGTGGTTTCAGCGACAACGGCGCCAACGCCGACGGCGGTGCGTTCGACCTGGTCGACAGCGTGAACGTGTCGGGCACGATCGCGGCCGGTGAGACCGTCACGGTTTACGCGCCGCCGGGCCACAACGCGACCACGAGTCTCGCCGGCGGTGGTGTGACGAACGACGGCACCGTGGTGCTCGACAGCCCGCTCGTCAGCGGAGCGGACGGCGGGACGTCTACGATCGCCGGTGGCCCGTTGACCAACGACGGCACGCTCGACTCGCAGGTCGAGAGCAATGGTCACGACGCGCTCGAGGCGAACCTGGACAACAGCGCGAGCGGCACGGTCGAGGTCAAGTCCGGCGAGCTACGCCAAGACGGCAACACGACGACCACGAACGACGGCACGTTCAGGACGGACGGTGGCGCGACTCCCGCCGCCGCGTTCAATATGACGGCGGGCAGGGACGTGTTCGTCAACGGCTCGGGCGGGACGGTGGCAAATGGCGGGTCGATCACGCTGAGCAATGGTGCGTCGTGGTCACAGAATGGCGGCAGCGAGTCGGGCGGCAATCCGGTGACATTGTTCGGCGGCACGTTCAGCGATTCCGGTACCGGGAGCGCGGGCGCGTTTGATCTGGTCGACAGCGTCGGCGTGTCGGGGACGATCGCGTCGGGGGAGACAGTTACGGTTTTGGCGCTGCCTGGTCATAACGCCGACGCGGGTCTCGCGGCGGGCACGATCAATGACGGCATGCTGGTTCTCGACAGCCCGGCGGGTGGTGGGACGCCGGGGATTTCGGCCGGACCGTTGATCAACCACGGCACGTTCGACTCGCAGGTCGAGAGCGACGCTCACGACGCGCTCGAGGCGGCTATGACGAACCACGGGACGGTCGAGGTCAAGTCCGGCGAGCTACGCCAGGACGACAACACAACGACTACGAATGACGGCAAGTTCAAGACCGATGCGGGCGCCGCGTTCAACCTGACCGCGGGTGGCGACATGTTCGTGAACAACGGTCCAGGCCCGACGGTCGCAAATGGTGGTTCGATCACGCTGAGCAATGGTGCGTCGTGGTCGCAGAACGGCGGCGGCGAGTCGGGCAGCCCGGTGACGTTGTTCGGTGGCGCGTTCAGCGATTCTGGTACTGGGAGCGCCGGTGGGTTTGATCTGGTCGACAGCGTGAGCGTGGCCGGCACAATCGCACCGCGGGAGACGGTTACGGTTTCGGCGCTGCCGGGTCATAACGCCACTGCGAATCTCGCGGCGGGCACGACCAATAACGGCCATCTGGTTCTCGACAGCCCGTCTGGTGGTGGGACGCCGGCGATTTCCGGTGGCGCGTTGGTCAACGAGGGCGTGTTCGATGCGCAGGTGGAGAGCGGCGCTTACGACGCGCTCGAGGCTGCTGTGACGAATCACGGGACTGTCGAGGTCAAGTCCGGTGAGCTGCGTCAGGATGACAACACGGCGACTACGAACGACGGGACGTTCAAGACCGACGCCGGCGCTGCGTTCAACATGACCGCGGGGAACGACACGTTTGTGAACAACGGTTCGGGCGCGACGGTGACGGATGGTGGTTCGGTCACGCTCACCAATGGTGCGTCGTGGTCGCAGAGCGGCGGGAGCGAGTCGGGGAACGCGGTGACGTTGTTCGGCGGGGCGTTCAGCGATTCTGGTACTGGGAGCGCGGGTGGGTTTGATCTGGTCGACAGCGTGAGCGTGTCGGGCACGATCGCGGCGGGCGAGACGGTCACGGTTTACGCGCCGCCGGGCCACAACGCGACCACGAGTCTCGCCGGCGGTGGTGTGACGAACGACGGCACGGTGGTGCTCGACAGCCCGCTCCTCAGCGGAGCGGACGGCGGGACGTCTGCGATCACGGGTGGCCCGTTGACCAACGATGGCACGCTCGACTCCCAGGTCGAGAGCAATGGTCACGACGCGCTCGAGGCGAACCTGGACAACGGCGCGAGCGGGACCGTCGAGGTCAAATCCGGCGAGCTGCGGCAAGACACGGGTACGACCACGACCAACAGCGGGAATGTGATCGTCGACGCGCCGGGCACGTTCAACGTAACCAGTGGCGCGGCGGCCTTCGATCAGCACTCTGGCGGGACGCTGACGGTCGAGGTCGCGGGGGTTTCGAGTTTGGGCACGCTCAACTTTTCGAACGGTGCCGGCGCAACGCTGGCGGGCACGCTGGCGCTGACGCTGGATCCGTCGTACGTGCCGGCTCGGAACGATTCGCTCGCCGTTCTGAGCTCGAACGCGACGCCCACCGGCACATTCGCCGGCGTCACGCCCGCCACGACGACCAGCGGGTTGCAGCTGGTCGCGCAGTACTCGAGCAGCGGCGTGGCGGTGGTGTTCCAGGGAACCTCGATCACGGCTCTGGGAGGGTCGCAGAGCGCGCCGGTCGGGGTCGCCTTCGCGTCGCCGCTGGAGGCGAAAGTTACCGACAACAATGGGCCTGTGGAGGGGCGGAGCGTCGTGTTTGCGGCCCCGTCGAGCGGCGCGAGTGGAACCTTCCCCGGCGGTGCGACGAGCGCGACCGTCACCACTGACCAGAACGGCATCGCGACGGCGCCGACGTTCACCGCGAACTCGACGCCCGGGAGCTACACCGCGACGGCGACTGTCGCGGAGTCCTCGTCGTCGGGTACGGCCAGCTTCGCGCTCACGAACCTGGCGTCCGGGCAGCCGGGCGTCAGTATCAGCACCACAAGCCTGAGCTTCGGGACGGTCGGCGTCGGTCAGGCGGCCCCGCCTCAGTCGGTCACGATCCTCGATAGCGGCCAGGCGCCGCTCATCATTTCGTCATCGACGTTCACGGGAGCGGACCCGAATGACTTCTCGCTGAGCAGTGATTCCTGTGGCGGGCATACGGTCGCAGTCGGTCAGCAGTGCTCGGCGACGGTCGTCTTCAAGCCGCTCGCGGGTGGGCCGCGCACCGCGTCGCTCGGGTTTGCCGACAACGCGGTCGGGAGTCCGCAGACGGTCGCGCTTGCCGGCGCCGGCGCGACGACCGCGACGGTCAGCGGCGAGGTCGTCAACGGCAGCGCGACGGGGAACCCGCCGGTGTCGGGGGCTGGGCTTTTCATCTGCCCCCAGGTGGGGTCGGGCCTGACCGCGTCGTGCCAGTCCGCGACGACGGGCGCGGATGGCCGGTACAGCTTCACCGGATTGCAGTCGGGGCCATGGTTGATCCAGCTCTCTTCGCCGGTTTCGAGCCTGTTCGGCGCTTCGGCGATCGTGCACGTGGTGCCCGGGGACGTGACGCAGAACTTCGTCCTCAACGCGCCGATCTCGCTACCCAGCGGCGTGACCGTCAACGGGCAGTCGGGCGTACCGACCGTGAACTGGGCTGAGCCGTTCTCGATCCAGTATTCGCCGAAGTTCCCGTCCGAGCCGGCGGGCACCGAGATCGCCTACGTGACCGCGGTCGGGCTGTTCAACAACGGTGCCGGCAGTACGACACCGATCGGCTCGGGGGCGCTGGTGCTGATCGTCGATTACCCGGGTGGTGCCCCGGTCGTGGTCGCGCAATACGCCGATCCAGCCGGCGGCCCGAACCCGAGCGTCACCTTCGCCGGTGCGGCGGGCAGCGGCTCGCCCGCGACCGCCGGCGGCGCGTCGATCCTGCTTCAGTACCTGCCGCCGACGAGCAACGAGATTCAGGCCGACGTGCCGTCGCTGAACCAGCGCACGCACGGGGCCACGGAGATCACTGTCCGCCGGGAATACGCCGTTCTCGACCCGAACGCCGCCACCGCTACGTCCGTTCCGGCGCTGCTGGCGCAAGCCGCGAAGGTGGCCTGCCTGGTGCCGAAGCTCAAGGGCCTCAAGCTGCCGGCGGCCAAGTCCGCCCTGGGCCGCGCACATTGCAAGCTCGGCAAGGTAACGAGCATCAATTCGGCGCCGGTCGCGAAGGGGCGCGTGATCTCGGCAAAGCCCGCCGCCGGCACGACGCACGCGTCCGGAACGGCTGTGAACCTGCAGATCAGCAAGGGACCGAAGGCGAACCCCAAGCCGAAGCCCAAGCCCAAGCCGAAGCCGAAGCCCAAGCCCAAGCCGAAGCCCAAGCCGAAGCCCAAGCCCAAGCCGAAGCCCAAGCCGAAGCCCAAGCCGAAGCCGAAGCCGAAGCCGAAGCCGAAGCCGAAGCCGAAGCCGAAGCCGAAACCGAAGCCGAAACCGAAGCCGAAACCGAAGCCGAAACCGAAACCGAAACCGAAACCCAAGCCGAAGCCGAAGCCGAAGCCGAAGCCCAAGCCCAAGCCCAAGCCGAAGATCCACGGGCCGCACATCAAGCTCCCCGGCAAGCCGCATCCGATCGTCCCGATCCCGCCGAACCCTGCCCGCGGCAACATCTACATCGACCCGAGCGGTGTGGTCCACACTGCCACGGGCATCCCGGTGCCGGCTGCGAAGGTCGTGCTACTGCGCTCGACGCTCGGCACGGGGCCGTTCGCGCAGGTCCCGGGCGGCTCTCTGATCATGTCCCCGTCTAACCACCGCGACCCCGACCACACCGACGCGCTCGGGCATTTCGGCTGGGACGTCGTCCCTGGCTTCTACAAGATCAGCGCCCGCCACGTAGGCTGCAGAGCCGCCACGGGCGGCCACATAGCCACGACGCGCGTGTACCAGGTCCCGCCGCCGGTGGACAACCTCTCGATTACGCTGCGCTGCCCGCATCTGAAGCGCGCCCCGTCCCACCTCACGCTCCGCTTCAAGATCTTCCAAGGCACGATGACGCTAGTAACCGTAACCGTTCACGGCCACAGTCCGACTGGCCTGATCGCGTTCGCCTCCCGCGGCGTCCACGCGACGCTCCCGATCAACGCCCGCACGCACAAGGCCGTGTTCGTGCTCCCGCGCTCGACCAGGCACGTCCACGCCTCATATCACGGCGACGGCTACAACAAGCCGAGCTCGGCGCGGGCGACGGTGTAGCAGAAGCTTGGTCTTACGAGTGCGGCTGAGAGGACTTGAACCTCCACGTCCCTGAGGACACAGGCACCTGAAGCCTGCGCGTCTACCGATTCCGCCACAGCCGCGGGCAGGCCAACTTATCAAGCGAGGGTCGAGTCCGGCTACATCAGCAGCTGCATGGCGGCGAACATGTACGCCATGCCTAGCGTCATCGCGAACATCGAGGCTCGGATGTCGCGGAAGCAGATCAGCGGCGCCGCGACCGCCGTGCCTACGGCACCCTCTGCGGTGACGGAGAAGGCGCCGGGCAGCGTGTGCTGATCGATGGAGCGCATCCGATCGCTGACCCACAGCAGCGACTGTGCGCCGAAGTATGCGACCAGCAGCCAAGTGACCGCGGGCCGGTACCCGGTCGATGACCACATGTAGACCATCGCGGCGAGATCGATCGCCATCACCACCCACAGCGCATTGATCGCGCGCCGCTCGATCGCCTCGGTGAGCATCCACGCGATGATCACGAGCGAGCCACCGGCGAACGTGAGCTGCCAGAAGCTGCGCGGGATGTCGAGATGGTCGATCGAGGACGGGGCGAACATGAAACCCATCCCGAGCGCCATCAGCACGTGTCCGGAATGCCAGAGCCGGCGCTGACCTCGGGTCTCACGTAGGTGGCGCACGTGGATCAGGAAGATCGCGATGAACACGAGGGTCCAGATCACGGCGAGCCAGGTGGGCAGGATGTTCGTCGCGCCGCCGTGCCCGCCAGGGCTGATCGGCTGCCCGCTGGTCACCGCGCCCGACGTGTGGCTCCCGCCCATGCTCATGCTCATGCCTCCTCCCATGGGCGGAAATTACCAAGCGGCGCCGTCCGGGTTGCCTGACCCTCGCCGGAGCGGGGTCAGGCATGAGGCCGGAGCGTCGGTGCGAATCCTCTTGGAGCGGTGTTTCTCGCCCGATCCGGAGCTCTGGCTTATCCCGTTGCCGCTGCCGTCGACCCCGCCACGGCATGGGGTTCGAGCCGCGGAACTCCGGCCGGGAAGGGGACCAGCGAGTAGAGCGCCACAGACAGCAGGATGAACAGCGGTCCCGCGTTGGGGTCGGTGGCGCCTCCGGCGAGCATGCCGCCCAAGCCTTGGCCGACGACCCAGTACACGAGGTTGAGGCCGATCGCGATCGAGAGGAACGTCCTCGGCTTCCAGTTCATCGCGACAGCGAGTCCGACCGTAATCGAGAGCGCGGCGAGCGCCACGGCGATGATCAGTCCGTGGCCCTTGCTGGCGTCGGCGAAGCCGTTCTGCAGCGTGGCGAGCCAGGCAGGCCCGGCAGGAGCGGACCTGATCAGGGTGTACGTCGCATCCGCGCTCGAGTTGATCGCGAGCAGCCAGAGGACACCCATCAGGATCCAGAGGTTGGCCCACAGGATTCGTGCGCCGGACACGCCGATCAGGCCACCGGGGCGTTCTCCAGGCCAGACGAGCGCGCCGATGATCGCGTACAGGATGACGGCGCCCGGGGCACCGGTGAGGGGGTTGGCCATGTTCATGAACAGCATTCCGAACGCCTCGGCGAACCACCAGACGACGAGTGACCACGCGAATGAGACGACGAGCGCCTGCTTGACGGTGGGCCGGTAGAGAATCCCGAAGCCGATCGCGAGCTGGAGCAGCGCGGCCATCGTGTTGTAGAGCACCTGATGATGCTGCATGGTGTGGGCGCCCCACAGGAGCGTGCTCGCGAGCCAGTGCGGCTGGGCGGGCGCCATTCCCGTGAGCATCTGGATGAAGCCCTTCCCGTACATGAACGACTGGAACTGCAGGCCGCCGTCCAGCAGCCAGATCAGCCCGAGGACCGTCTGCACCGTGCGACGGGAATCGGAGAAGAAATAGGTCCGCAAGCGATCGAGGGACGATGACCGCCCTCGGATCGAAGCCTCGGTGGAACTGATGCTGCTCATAGTCACTCCTTTGGACCGGCCAAACTCGGTTGCCGTTAGGTACGCCGCGACGCGGGCGTCGGGTCAACCGGCGGTTCGTGCTCGCTTCGGACGAGCGGTCGGCGCCACAGGTGCAACGGACGGGAAGCAGCTAGGAGCGCAGAGCGAGAACCGCCGGTGGCGGCGTCATCGGTGGAGCCCGTCCGGCGCGTGCCATCGCGATGAGCAGACCGCCGCGCGCGAGCCAGACTGCGGCGTACCGGATCGCGGCCGGCAGGCCACCGGAGGCTGGTCGTCCGGCGACTCGCGTCCGCCTGCCGGGGCGCGCGAGTCGAACGAGCAGCTGTCCGGCTGGATCACGGTTCAAGCACAGCGGCACCAGGAACACCAGCGCCGGAGCCAGAAACAGGACCGCGTGCAGCAGGGCCGGAGCCCCGACCGTGGCCAGCGGCGCCAACACGAGCACGAGCCAGACCGCCATCATCAGACGCGCCGAACGAGGCACGAGCGCGGCCGACCGTGTGCGCTCCGCAGCCGGAGCGGGGGGGCATCGATGTCCCGGTCCGGCGCACGCGAGGCTCGTACGTGACGAGTCCATCAGGAGAAGAGTACGCAACCAGCGTCTCGTTGCCAACGCGGCACCGCCCGGGCCTCGGTCAGCAAGCGAGATTGGCCCGTCGTGAGGGCGCCCGCGCGGACGAGGTTTCCGCTCGCCTTGGCGCGTAGGAGTCGGTACGATCGCGCGCGCTGGACCCAGGCCAGCCAAGCCCGGAGGAGACCGGTGCGTTCATGGGCGACGATTCGAAGGACGATCGAGTTCTGGCGGCGACCCGATGGGCGGCCGCCGTGGTCGTCGCCGTGCTGTTGCCCGCGCTCGTGATCCTGTGGGGGCTGCCAGGCAGGACGCACACGCTGTGGGCGTGGACGATCAAGCCGGAGATGACGCCGATCTTCATGGGGTCGGCGTACGGGGCGGGCGCCTTCTTCTTCACGCGCGTGTTCCTCTGCCGCCGCTGGCATACGGCGTCGGCGGGCGTGATCTCGGCCGCGATCTTCGCCGCGTTCATGCTCGTAGTCACCTTCGTGCATTTCAACACGTTCAATCACGGTCACGCACCGGTCCTGGCCGCTGTCGCGTTCTATGGATGGACCGGCGTCTACATCGCCTCGCCGTTCATCGTTGCCTGGCTGTGGTTGCGCAATCAGCGCACGGACCCTCGTAACCGCGAGCCGGGCGATCCCCTGGTCCCGCCGTGGGTGCGGGCGATCACGCGAGCGGTCTCCGTGGGGGTGGTCGTCGCCGGGATTGTGTTCCTGTTCTCTCCCACGACTGCGAATGACGTCTGGGCGTGGAAGCTGACGCCGCTGACCGCCGGGGTCGTCGGCTCTTTCACGATCCAGGTCGGTGTCGGGGCGCTGTTTCTCTCGCTCGATGAGCGCTGGAGCTCCTGGCGGCTCCTGCTCCAGACGTTCCTCGTCGCGACCACGCTGCTGCTGATCGGGACCGCACGCGTCTGGAGCCGGCTCGACCATTCGAACGCAAGCACTTGGATCTTCGTCGCCGGCCTGGTGGGCCTAGCGCTGGCGATCCTCGCCCTGTTCCGCACGATGGAGGGGAGGTCCCGCCTCGCCGCGACGCTATAGCTCCCCGCGCCCCCCGGCGTTCCACATCACCCGCTACCCTTGCCACACCCGCCGCTATCGTCTAGGGGACTAGGACGCCGCCCTCTCACGGCGGAAACCCGGGTTCGAATCCCGGTAGCGGTACTTCAGAAGCCCTGTGTTGACGGGGCTTTCGTCGTTCTGGAGGTCGTGCGCCACAGCCTGCGCCACAGTCGGGATCGGCTTAGGAGGGTTCAGGTAGGCGTCGAGGCGCTCCGCAGCGGCCTGCTCGCCGCCGGGGACGAGGTGCCCGTAGCGGTTCCAGGTCTGCCGCACATCGCCGTGACCGGCCCAGGTGGAGATCTGCTTCCAATCCAGGCCGGCGGCGATGAAGTAGGAGATGGCGCAGTGGCGGGCCTCGTGTGGGGTGATCGGGTTGAGCCCGGCGGCCTCCCACGCCTTGTTCGCCCGGGCCCGGATCGTCGAGGCGAAGAAGCTCTCGGTTGCAGTGCGGCCGAACACGAGGTCCTGACCGCTCCGGCCGGTCCGCTGCTGGTGGGCTTTGAGAGCTCGGCGGACGACGAATGCCATCGGGACCGCGCGGCGCCCGGCCCCGGTCTTGACATCGATCGGGCCCGCGACCGGATCCCAGGAGCGCTCGACCCGGACCACCCCGGCCTCGAAGTCGACGTGGGTCCACTGCAGGCCACGCAGCTCGCCGCGGCGCAAGCCGCAGAACGGGGCGGTGGCCCAGAAGGCTTGCTCGCTGTCAGGTAGCGCGGCGAGCATCTCGTGCGCCACCTCTGGCGGCTCGATCCGGTCTCGGCGGCCGCGGACGGCGGGAAGGTCGAGGTTCTCGGTGGGGTCGAGCGCGACCTCGTCGCGGCGGATGGCTCGGCGGAAGATCACCCGCAATGGGTCGAGGGTGTTCGCGATCGTCGAAGGGGAGAGTCCCTGCCTACGGAGGTCGTCGACGAAGTCCTGGACGTCGCGGCGCTGCAGCTCGGACAGCTTCCATCCGCCGAGGGCGGGGATGACGTAGGCGTGGAGGAGCTGCTCATAGCCGCGGGCCGTCGACGGCTTGTACGGCTTCCCCGCGCGGTCGAGGATCGTCCCGTCGTGGGCGCCTTTGATGAGGACCTCGGCCGCCTCGGCGATCGTTTTCGCCGTCGGCGGCCGCATCGTCCCTCGGCGCAACGCGACCTGGGCGTCCTGGCGCCACAGCTTGGCGGCGCTGAGCGTGGGGAACGTGCGCCACACCTGACGCCCTGTCCGCGTGTCGTACGCCTGGGCCTGGTAGGTCGGCCTGCAGTTGCAGCGTCCACTGTCGCGCGAAGTGCAGTTGCGAGAGTGACGGACGCGGATCCCGGTGGCCATGAGGACCGCTGATGCTAGGGCCGGCGCGGACGTCTGAACACCGACTCGGCGCTCTCATTCGCCCACCGCTCCAGCTCGGCGACGGGGA
>Ga0302326_10005175_pt1 | contig 29829 bp, 26 predicted proteins | sample Palsa_T0_3_FD_202264 | JGI IMG/M metagenome (GOLD analysis project Ga0302326, IMG submission 202264) | Peat permafrost microbial communities from Stordalen Mire near Abisko, Sweden - Palsa_T0_3 | ecosystem: Environmental > Terrestrial > Soil > Palsa > Peat permafrost | place: Sweden: Abisko... | reverse complement strand
GCCGCGGAGTGGCAAGCGCGCCGAGATCCCCGCCGCGGCACGAGAACAGGGGGCGCGGCTCGCACCGCGCCCGGCCTCGGTCGTCCAACGCGAGATCCGATAACCTACTATATATCAACGGCTTACGAGTTCCGCGACAGAAACTAGCTAGCTAGCTTCGTCGTAATCCCAGCGGTGGGTACCCCGCGAGAGCGTGCCCGACAGGGAGGCCCAATGAACTACGGCAGTTTGCTGGAACCCATCAGGTATTGGTCGATGCCGCGCGCGGCGTTGCGGCCCTCGGTGATGGCCCAGACTACCAGAGACTGGCCGCGGCGCATGTCTCCAGCGGCGAAGACGCCCGGGACGGAGGTCATGTAGTTCTCGGCGGCGTGGACGTTGCCGCGAAGGTCGAGCTTCACTCCCAGGCTCTCCAGGAGCCCAGATTTGACCGGTCCGAGGAAGCCCATGGCGAGCAGCACCAGGTCCGCGTCGAGGGTGAATTCCGTGCCGGGGATCGGCTCAAACTTGGGCACATGGCCGACGCGCGTGGCGTGTAGTTGTTTGACGTTGCCGTGTTCATCGCCGGTGAACGCGGTGGTGGCCACGCTCCATTCGCGGATGCCGCCCTCTTCGTGCGAGCTTTCGCTACGGAGCTGCATGGGCCAGAGGGGCCAGGGGGTGGACGGGGAGCGCTCGATCGGGGGTTGCGGCAGCAGCTCGAACTGGTGCACGGAGAGGGCCTTCTGGCGATGCGAAGTACCCAGGCAGTCGGCGCCGGTGTCGCCGCCGCCGATGATGACGACACGCTTGCCCGCGGCGGAGACGGGCGACGAGCGTCCCAGGAACTGCATGGCGAAGTGGATGCCATTCAGCTCGCGGCCGGGGACCGGCAGATCGCGAGGCTGCTCTGCGCCGCCCGAGAGCAGGATGGCGTCGTAGCCGCGGCGCAGATCTTCGGCCGGAATGTTATGGCCTACATGCGCATTGGGGATGAACTCGACGCCCTCGGCGCGCATCTGCTCAAGCCGCCGGTCGATGAGGTGCTTCTCCATCTTGAAATTCGGGATGCCGTAGCGCAGCAGGCCGCCGATGCGGTCGTTCTTTTCGAATACCGTGACGCCATGGCCCGCGCGGCACAACTGCTGCGCGGCAGCCAGGCCGGCGGGACCCGAGCCAACGATGGCGACGCGCTTGCCGGTGAGGTTGGCGGGAGGCTCGGGCTGGATCCAGCCCTCCGCGAAGGCGCGGTCCACGATGGTCTTTTCGATCTGCTTGATGGTGACCGGCGGCTCGTTGATGCCGAGCACGCAGGCGGCTTCACAAGGCGCCGGGCAGATGCGGCCGGTGAACTCCGGAAAGTTGTTGGTGGAATGCAGCACTCGGATGGCTTCGCGCCAGCGGCCGCGATAGACCAGGTCGTTCCAATCGGGAATGATGTTGGTGAGCGGGCAGCCGGTGTGGCAGAAGGGCACCCCGCAATCCATGCAGCGAGCGCCCTGTGCGCGGATTTTTTCCTCCGGGAAATCGAGGTAGATTTCGAACCAGTCGTTGACCCGCTCGGCGGCCGGCCGGCGCTGCGCCACCTCCCGGGTGTATTCCATGAAGCCGGTGGTCTTACCCATGGGCCACCTGCTGCGGGATGGGTTGTAAGTGGTGAGTTATGGGTTGCGGCTGCTGGGCGCTGGGCGCCGCGCGCTGGCTGAGCACCCGCTTATATTCGTGCGGGAAAACCTTAATGAATTTGGGCTGCATGGCGGACCAGTTCTCCAGAATCCAATTGGCCCTGGGGCTGGCGGTAAATTGCGCATGGCGTTCGATGAGCGAGCGGAGAAGCTGAGCGTCTTCGGCAACGGGTTCCAGGTCCACGGCGGCGGTATTGCAGCGTTTCTCGGCGAAGTCGCCGGCTTCGTCCAGGACATAGGCTATCCCGCCGCTCATGCCGGCGGCGAAGTTGCGGCCACAGCGGCCTAGCACTACCACCAGGCCTCTGGTCATGTATTCGCAGCCATGGTCGCCCAGTCCTTCGACGACGGCGGTCGCGCCGGAGTTGCGCACGGCGAAGCGCTCACCGGCCATGCCGTTAAAATACGCTTCGCCGCTGGTGGCGCCGTAGAGGACCACATTGCCTATCAGGATGTTCTCTTCGGGCAGGAAGGTAGATTCCCGCGGCGGGTAAACTACGATGCGGCCGCCCGAGAGACCTTTGCCGACGTAATCGTTGGCGTCGCCCTCCAAGGTGAGAGTGACGCCTCTGGCCAGAAATGCCCCGAAGCTTTGGCCCGCCGAGCCTGTGAATTCGAAACGGATGGTATTTTCAGGTAGGCCGGCGGAGCCGTAGCGGCGGGCGATTTCGCCGCTGAGCATGGCGCCCACGGTGCGGTGCACGTTGCGAATGGGCAGCTTGATCTCGATGGGGCTCTGGTTCACGAGCGCCTCGCCGGCCAGCTCGATCAACTTGTAGTCTAGGGCCTGCGCAAGGCCGTGATCCTGCGACTGGATGCAGCGGCGCGCGATGCGCACGGGCACTTGCGGGCTGTGCAGGATGGCAGAGAAATCCAGGCCTTTGGCCTTCCAGTGGTCCAGCGCCTGGCGCGGGTCGAGCATATCGACGCGGCCCACCATCTCGTTGAAGGTGCGAAAGCCGAGCTGGGCCATGTACCGGCGCACCTGCTCCGCGATGAAGAAAAAGAAATTGATGACGTGCTCCGGCTGGCCCTGGAATTTTGCGCGTAGGGCGGGGTCCTGGGTGGCGATGCCCACCGGGCAAGTGTTCAGATGGCACTTGCGCATCATGATGCAGCCCATGGCCACCAGGGGCGTGGTGGCAAAGCCGAATTCCTCTGCGCCGAGCAGCGCGGCGATGGTGACGTCGCGGCCGGTTTGCAGCTTGCCGTCGGTCTGCACCCGGATGCGCCCGCGCAAGTCGTTCATGACCAGCACCTGCTGCGTTTCCGCGAGGCCCAATTCCCAGGGTATGCCGGCGTGCTTGATCGAGCTGAGCGGAGAAGCGCCGGTGCCGCCCGAATCGCCGCTGATCAGCACCACGTCGGCATGCGCTTTGGCGACGCCCGCGGCCACCGTACCCACGCCCACTTCGGCCACCAGCTTCACGGAGATGCGCGCGCGCGGATTGGCGTTCTTCAGGTCGTAGATGAGCTGGGCCAGGTCTTCGATGGAGTAGATATCGTGGTGCGGCGGCGGGGAGATCAGTCCCACGCCGGGGATGGAGTGGCGCACGCGCGCGATTACCGCATCCACCTTGTGGCCCGGCAGTTGGCCGCCTTCGCCGGGCTTGGCGCCCTGCGCCATCTTGATTTGCAGCTCGTCGCAATTCACCAGGTAATTGGTGGTGACCCCGAAGCGCGCGGAGGCCACCTGCTTGATGGCGCTGCGCCGCCAGTCGCCGTTAGGATCGCGCAGGAAGCGGGCTTCGTCTTCGCCGCCTTCGCCGGTGTTGGATTTGCCCCCGATACGGTTCATGGCGATGGCCAGTGTTTCGTGCGCTTCCTTCGAAATGGAACCGAAGGACATGGCGCCCGTGGCGAAGCGCTTCACGATTTCGGTTGCCGGCTCCACGTCCTCGATCGGAATCGGGCGGCCGGGCTGCTTTATTTCGAGCAGGCCGCGCAGAGTGCACAACTGGCGGTTCTGTTTGTCGATCAGGTCCGTGTATTCCTGAAAGCTGTCCGGGTTCCGCTGGCGCACGGCGTGCTGCAGTTTGCTCACGGTGAGGGGATTGAGCAGATGATACTCGCCGCGCACGCGGTATTGATAATTGCCGCCCACGGGCAGTTCGGTATCGTAGTCCGTGATAGGCCGGAAAGCCAGCGCGTGCTTCATCTGCGCTTCGCGGGCCAGCACATCGAGACCCACGCCCTCGATCCGGGAAGCGGTCCCGGTAAGGTACTTGTCGATCAGCGATTTGTTCAACCCTATAGCTTCGAACACCTGCGCGCCGCGATAGCTTTGCAGGGTGGAGATGCCCATCTTGGAGAAGGTCTTCAGCAGGCCTTTGTTGATCGCCTTCTTGTAATTGGCGAGCGCTTTTTCAAAGGTCAGCCCGGCGGGCAGGTTGCCGCGGGCAGCCATGTCTTCCAGCGTCTCGATGGTCAGGTAAGGGTTCACAGCGCTCGCGCCGTAACCGATGAGGAGCGCAAAGTGCATCACCTCGCGCGGCTCGCCGGATTCGACGATCAAGGCCACCTGGGTACGGGTTTCATCGCGCACCAGGTGGTTATGCACGGCGGCCAGGGCCAGCAGGCTGGGGATGGGGGCGTAGTCTCCGTCCAGGCCGCGGTCCGAGAGGATCAGCAAGGTGTAGCCGGACTTAATGGCCAGCGAGGCGCGCCGGCAGAGAGAGTCCAGGGCGCGCTCCAGTCCTTTTTCGCCGTCTTCCACCGGGAAAAGCGTGGGTAGCGTGGTGGCCAGGAAGTCGCCTTGCGAGACGCGCCGCAGTTTTTCGAGCGAGCGGTTGCCGAGGATGGGGTGCGGCAGCCGCAGCGTGTGGCAATGGCGCGGCGTCTCATCCAGGATGTTGCGCTCGGTGCCGATGTAGCTGATCAGCGACATGACCATCTCTTCGCGGATGGGATCGATGGGCGGATTGGTGACCTGCGCGAAGAGCTGTTTGAAGTAGTGGAACAGCGGCTGCGGCCGGTCCGAGAGGCAGGCCAGCGGCGTGTCGGTGCCCATGGATCCGATGGGTTCTTCGCCCTTCTCGGCCATCGGCGCGAGGATCATGCGCAGATCTTCGTCAGTGTATCCGAAGGCCCGCTGGCGGCGCAGGATGGTCTCATAATCGGTGCCGTGCTCGCGGGGCGGCTCGGCCAGTTGCTCGAGAGTCACCTGGTTTTCGGCGAGCCATTGGGTATAAGGGTGGCGCGAGTAGAGGCGCTGCTTGATCTCCTTGTCGGAGACGATGCGGCCGGCCACGGTATCCACCAAAAGCATCTTGCCGGGCTGGAGGCGGCCCTTTCTCTTGACGTTCTCAGGCTTGACGGGCAGCACGCCGGTTTCCGACGACATGACGATCAGGTCGTCATGCGTCACCAGATAGCGCGCCGGACGCAGGCCATTGCGATCCAGGGTGGCGCCGACCACCCGGCCGTCGGTGAAGGCGATGGCGGCGGGGCCGTCCCAAGGCTCCATAAGGGAGGCGTGATATTCGTAGAACGCCCGTTTCTCGGGGTGCATGTGCGGGTTGCTGGCCCAGGCTTCCGGGATCAGCATGGCCATGGCGTGCGGCAGGTCGCGGCCGGCCATGAACAGGAGTTCCAGGGCGTTATCGAAGCTGGCGGAGTCGCTGCCGCTGGGCGCAATGATGGGGAAGAGCTTCTTGATATCGGCGCCGAACAATGGCGAGGCCAGGATGGACTGGCGCGCGTGCATCCAGTTGACGTTGCCGCGGAGGGTGTTGATTTCGCCGTTGTGCGCCACGTAGCGGTAGGGATGGGCGAGTTGCCATGTGGGAAACGTGTTGGTGGAGAAGCGCTGGTGCACCAGGCAGAGGGCGCTCATCACGTCGGGGTCGGATAGCTCGCCGTAAAAATGGGCCATCTGGGGGGCCAGCAGCAGACCCTTGTAGACGATAGTGCGGGCGGAAAGCGATGGGAGGTAGAAGTCCCCCTTGTTGGGCAGGTTGGTGCGGGCGACCTCGGCTTCGGCGCGCTTGCGAACGATGTAGAGCTTGCGCTCCAGGGAGTCGGGGTCGCAGCGCTGGGTGCAGCCGATGAGGATCTGCTGGATGTACGGTTGGGAGGCGCGGGCCACGCGGCCAATGGCATCGCCATCCACGGGCGTGTCGCGCCAGCCGAGCACGGTCAAGCCTTCTTCGCGGACGATACGTTCCAGGATGCCTTCGCACGACAGGCGTTGATGCGGCTCGACGGGCAGGAACGTCATGCCGACGCCGTACTCCCCTTCCGCGGGCAGGGTGAAGCCGAGGGTGGCGCATTCGCGGGCGAAAAACTTGTGCGGAATCTGAATCAGGATGCCGGCGCCGTCGCCTGTTTCGGGGTCGCAGCCGCACGCTCCGCGGTGCGTGAGATTGATCAGGACCTGGATGCCTTTAGCGATAATGTCGTGCGATTTATGGCCTTTAATGCTGGCGACGAAGCCGATACCGCAGGCATCGTGCTCGTGGCGCGGATCGTACAGGCCCTGCGCCGATGGTAGCTGACCGGGGATACACTTGGATTCGGTCATGTTTTTCTCCGGGGAATGTCCCAGTGTAGCAGGCATTTTAGTATCACGCAATATGGAGTTGATATTTATACAGTATAAGAAATTATGATACTGCTGCCCGGTTGTAGTGTCCCTATTTATAACGCCGCGAAGCAGATAAATGGCACGGCGAATGGCCGTTGGAGTGTTGTATTGTCAGTGCGTTCGCGCGGACGAGAAGCAGCACTTCAACGAGGTGGTATGGCAACCGGCCCCGGTGGTGTGCTCTTTTGCACTAACGGCCTCCCGGCTCACCGGGACGCCGGCCCTCTCCGTTTGCAAACCAAATGATCGCCCGGCACCCAATTCACCACGGAGGTCTTGCTGACCTGCCAGTCCATACTAAAGGAATCCGGCGCCGTGATCGAGTATAGAAAGCGGTTCGCGGCCATGGGCGCTTTGGGGTCTTCCGACACGGGAGACGTCATGGTCAGCACGCCGTTCACCCAGCCATCGGCGCTTGAATAGGTGGCCGCTCCAAAGTTGTTGGCATCGAACTCGACCAGGCGCTTCTGTTGGGAGTCATAGCCGATCAGGTACTTTGCCAAATAGCCTGTAGCCGGCTCGATGTCCCGCTCGGTAAGCTCCAGCCATTTTCCTCCCAGAATCACGCTGCCGGTAAAGGCCGACTTGTGAGTCTTCCCATTGCCCATCGCGCCCGCACAATCCCACGCGCCTTCGAACTGAAAGTTGCCCGGAGGGATGGCTGGCAGAGGCTTCGGGTCTTGGGCAAAGGCGGGCAGTGCCCCAGCGAACAGGCAGAAAATGAACAAGGGTTCGCGGCCGATTCGTGGCATGCTGGCAACTGTCTCCCGGTTTCGAGCCATTATACTGCAAGCCACCATGGCTTGGCAGGGCTGAGTTACAATCTTGTCATGCGCGGCAACGAAGAAATCCTAAAGCTGTTGAACGAAGTACTCAAAGCGGAACTGACTGCCATCAACCAGTATTTCCTGCACGCCAAGATGTGCGAGAACTGGGGGTATCAAAGGCTGGCGGCGCTCGACCGGCAGGAATCCATCGAAGAGATGCACCACGCCGATATTCTGATGCAGCGCCTCCTCTTTCTGGAAGGCATTCCAAACATGGTGGACCTGTTTCCGATCAAGGTCGGCCCGGACGTGAAAAGGCAATTGGAAAACGACCTGGCGCTGGAACTGGACGCGGTGCCGCGGTTGAACGAAGCGATCAAGGTGGCCGCGCAGGTGGGCGACAACGGTTCGCGCGAGTTGTTCAAACAGATCCTGCTGGATGAGGAGCATCACATCGATTACCTGGAAGGGCAGCTGCATATCATCGAGGAGATCGGGCTGGACAATTACCTGGCGCAGCAAATTCATGCGGGCGGCAAGACCTGATCTCGCCGGGTTTGTTGTAGAATGGAGGTTCACCGGGAGGTGAGTCTTCTCGAGTAGCAGGCGCGCGGTATCGTTCTCCGAGTTTTTCCCTCCGATTTTCGGTTCGGTATCGCACGGCCTTTTTTCGCTGCTCTTCCCCGACGAGTGCCGCATCTGCGAGCGCCCTTTGCGGCGCTTCTCGCGGGTGCCGGTGTGCGCGGACTGCCTGAAAGAGCCCGCGCCGCTCAGCGCCGAATTCTTCTGTCTTAATTGCCGGACGCCTTTCCGGAACAGCTTTCCGCTCGACTCGGAGGGCCGCTGCATGCTTTGCCGGACCGGCATGCGGGGGTTCGACGAAGTCTTCTGTTACGGAGCGTATGAAGGCACGCTGCGCAAGCTGATCCACCTTTTCAAATACAGCGGCATGCGCCGGCTGGCGCAACCGTTGGGGGCGCTGCTGGGCGAGGCAATGCCGCGCGACCGGCAGTTCGATCTGGTGACGGCGGTGCCGCTGCACTGGCGCAGACGGTGGCAGCGCGGATTTAATCAGGCGGAATTATTGGGAAAGGTGATAGGCCGCAGGCGGGGCATTCGCTCGATGAATGTGTTGCGCCGCGGATGGGCCACGCGGGCGCAGGCGGGGCTGAGCAACGCGCAACGGCGAGAGAACGTGGCGGGCGCTTTCCGGGCGCGGCGCAGAGTGGCGGGCTTGCGGGTTCTGCTGGTGGACGATGTGATGACCACGGGCGCGACCGCGGGGGCCTGCGCGCGGGCCCTGAAGCAAGCCGGGGCAAAGTCGGTTGCGCTCGCGGCACTGGCGCGCGTCGACCGAAGATTTACGGATCAGGCGGACTTAGGCAAGCGAAAGGGACCTGTTTAAATGACTAGTTTGAACAGACTGCAAAAGCCGGTTCTGGTTTTGAATGCGAGTTACGAGCCGATCAACATTTGCGCGGCGCGGCGGGCGCTGGTGCTGGTGTTGAAAGGAGTGGCGTCGGCGGAGGAGGAATCCACGCAGCACATCCACTCGGCGCGCAGCGCGGTGAGGCTGCCGAGCGTGATTCGATTACTGGAATACCGGCGCATCCCGCACCAGACGCGGGCGCTTTCGCGCAAGAACATTCTGATGCGGGACCGCTACACTTGCCAATACTGCCATCGTACGCTGCCCTCGGCGGAACTGACGCTCGACCACGTGGTGCCGCGGTCGCGCGCGGGCGAATCCAATTGGGAGAATCTGGTGGCGTGCTGCAATCCCTGCAACAACAGGAAGGGCAACCGCACGCCCGAGGAATCCGGGATGAAGCTATCGCGGCAGCCGCGCCCGTTCAGCTTGCACACCAGCCGGCATCTGATGCGCCTGCTGGGCAAGAGCGACGAGCAGTGGCGGAAGTACCTGTTCTATTGAAGAAAAATAAGAGGGCGGCCTGCGAGGCCGCCGCAGGCTGCGAGCCTGCCCCACGATGTTATCCTAAAAGGTTAGGTCCTCGATGCGGCACAGCACCCGGTACAGATTAAACACTTTCTTTTCGTCAACCAATTTCCCGAATGGCGTAAAATGGCTGCTCATTAGCAATACGGTAGTCTTCGTGCTGAGTTATCTGGCGCACGAGACCGGCTTCGGGGAGATTTTCGGCCCATTCGCCCTGGTCCCCAGGCTGGTGGTATACCATTTTGCGATCTGGGAACTGGTGACCTACCTGTTCCTGCACGGGGGCGTCTGGCACCTGCTCTTCAACATGCTCACGCTGTGGATGTTCGGTGTGACGCTGGAGAGAGACTGGGGCACGCGGAAGTTTCTGAAGTACTATTTTCTGTGCGGGATCGGCGCGGGCTTGTGCGATGTGACGGTGAACGCGCTGCTGGGCAACTGGTACTCCAGCACGATCGGCGCATCCGGCGCCATTTATGGAGTGCTGCTGGCTTTTGGCGTGATGTATCCGGAATCGACTATCCTTTTTCTTTTCTTATTTCCCATACAGGCGAAGTATTTCGTGATGATTTACGGCGCGATCGCGCTGTTGGGATCTTTAAACGTCAACAGCGGCGTAAGCAACGTAGCGCACCTGGGCGGGATGATTTTCGGGCTGATTTATCTGAAGATGCATTTTCCGAAGCTGGATATGTACGAGGCGCGGCGCTGGTATCGCAACTACAAGCTGCAGCGGGCTAAGAAAAAGTTCCAGGTGTACATGCGCAAGCACGGCTCCGACCGCGGGCCATGGGTGAACTGAAAAAGCGGCTGAAAGCCGGCTGCCGGCTGGATTGCCCGCCCTCCAGCCACGCCTCTTAACCCAAGTGTAACCTTCCCGTAACCTGAAAGCTCCCGCTGTGTTGTATGCTGCGATGTACGCCTAAGGAGAGCAATATGGCGACTGCCGCGACCGCAACCGCAACCGTACATGCGAAGCTTGAGAAGTCTCCCAGCAAAGCAGGCATGCTGGTTTTTGCCGTGATCCTGGTGGCCGGCGTCGGATATGCCGGGATCAACCTGCTTTCGGATCTCTCGGGCGTGCGCACGGCAACCACGTTTGAGTATTTACTTTTGGGCGTGGCGCTGCTGACCGCGCTGGGTTTCGAGTTCGTGAACGGTTTTCACGACACGGCCAACGCGGTGGCTACGGTGATCTATACACATTCGCTAGAGCCGCATATAGCGGTGGCCTGGTCGGGGTTCTGGAACTTTATTGGAGTAGTGGTCTCCACCGGCGCGGTGGCTTTCGGGATCATCTCGCTGCTGCCCGTGGAGTTGATTTTGCAAGTGGGCAGCGGGGCGGGGTTCGCCATGGTCTTCGCCCTGCTGGTGGCGGCCATCATCTGGAACTTGGGCACCTGGTACTTCGGGCTGCCATCGTCCAGCTCCCATACGCTGATCGGCTCGATCATCGGCGTGGGCATTGCCAATCAACTCATGGCCGTGAAGACGGGTACCAGCGGTGTGGATTGGGCGCAGGCGACGAATATCGGCAAGACACTGCTGATTTCGCCAGTGGTTGGATTTGTGTGCGCGGGGCTGCTGCTGCTGATCATGAAGGTTGTGATTCCAGACAAACGCCTCTATAAGGCTCCGGAAGGGGATGCGCCGCCGCCGTTGTGGATTCGTGCGCTGCTGGTGCTGACGTGCACGGGCGTGAGCTTCGCGCACGGCTCCAACGACGGCCAGAAGGGTATGGGACTGATCATGCTGATCCTCATCGGCACGGTGCCCACGGCGTACGCTTTGAACCATGCTGTTACGGCCCGGCAATCGCAGGAGTTCGTGACGGTTTCCACGCAGGCGGCCGGGGTGCTGTCACATTATGTATCGCCCAATGCGGTGATTGGAGACGCGCGCGACGACGTGACGGCTTACATCCGGACGCGTGAATTCAATCCCAACACGATGCTGGCCCTGCGCACTCTGGTGAGCGACATCGGCAACGAGATGGCCCTGTACAAGGAACTGAAACACGTGCCGGCCGACCGCACGCCGAACTTCCGCAACGACATGTACGTGGTGAGCGAGGCGCTGCGGCTGATACAGAAATCGGGAACGCCGGCATTCGCGGCGGCCGATGCGGCGGTGCTCGCCAATTACAAAAAGCACATCGATAGCGCCACCAAGTTCATTCCGCTCTGGGTGAAAGTGGCGGTGGCCATGGCATTGGGGCTGGGCACCATGGTGGGGTGGAAGCGCATCGTGGTCACGGTGGGATCGAAGATCGGGAAGGACCACCTGACCTACGCGCAAGGCGCGGCGGCGGAGATCACGGCTATGGTGACCATCGGCGCGGCGGACTGGTTCGGGATGCCGGTCAGCACGACGCACGTGCTTTCTTCCGGAGTGGCCGGCACCATGGCCGCCAATCACTCGGGCCTGCAATGGGGAACGGTGCGCAACCTGGCCATGGCCTGGGTGCTGACGCTGCCTGCGTCGATCATATTGGCCGGCTTTTTGTTCTGGCTGTTCCGGCATATCGGCGGGTAGCCGGGAGCCGATTTCAGCGCACTATCACCACAACGCTCTTCGAGGCCCCGCCCCAACTGGCCGTAACGATCACTCGTTGCGGACTGTCGACGGGATTCGTGGGGATGGAAACCTGCCAGGTCTTGCGGGCAGCGGGGACCAGCACGTCGGAGATCGGCACCGCCGAAGGAGCGCCTGCCGTCATGCTGACGGTCATCCTGACGAGGGCCCCGTTAGTGGGAGTGAGTCCGCTGAATGTGAGGGTCGCCTGTATGGAGCCGCCGCCAGAAACGGTAGTGGAACCAATGTCCAATCCGGATAACTGCGTGGCGCCCTTATCGCGCGCCGGCAGGCCGGCCATTTTCCCCGTCTCAGACAGATCGGTGTATCCCTCCCACATCAGGCAAAGGCCCATTGTCAGGGTCAGGACCGTCACGGCTTGGTCGAACCTTTCCATTTGAACTGGCGCGCTACATCAATTCTCCGGGCGGAACGCGTAGTTCCCCAGAATGAACTGGTCCGCGAACCAGTTCATCACCTGCCTGCTGTGCATGTACATATCGAGCTGGCTGGAGCAGGCCAGCAGGCGGCCCAGCAGATCGAGGCGCTCCGCCGTTTGATCGGCCGGCGCTTTACGGAACCAGGCGTTGACCAGGTCGCCGCGGCGATCCACGCGAAAGCCATAGTGGACCAGGCATTTTTCCAGGAAACAGGCGCGCAGGCTGCGGCGGCCTTGGACTGCGCCGCCGCCCTCGAAGCGAAACGAGATGTAGTTTTCGCCGGGTGTATCGGAGAGGCAGGCATCCACCAGGCTGTAGTGATACGCGAGGCGGGAATTCAGGTTCATGTACTCGTCGGCCACCAGCAGGTGGCTTTCCTGGCCCAGGGGACGCCCAATGCCGCCGCGCGGGGTGAACGTAGCCGCCAGAACAGAGGCTAGATCGCCAATGCTGGCCGGCATGTGGCGGGTCCAGGTGACTTCCGGATGACTGATACCCAGCCACAAAGCCTGAAAGGGTCTGGAAACGATTTGAGAGGGCGTGACCGATCGTTTCGACGGATCGGCCAGCTCCAGACCGCCGCCCAGATCGATCACCGAGAGGTTCAGCGGCAGGGAGGTTTCCAGCTTTCGGAACGACTGGGCGCCGCCGCGCTCCAGCTCACGGTCGTTGACCTCGAACATCGTCTGGATGGCTTTCTCATGGCAGTAACGGAGAACATCGTGACCGGATTTGCAGCCCGAGGGGCGGAAGTTGTCCGCCGCGGGGTCCTGCAGGTTGAGCGTCAGCAGCCGCGCGCCGATGGGATCGCCAGCCCGCACGCGATAGGGTTCCGAGATGGAGGATTCTCTGTTGGCCGGCGGCCACAGGATGCCGGGATAGACGCGGGCGCGCACGGCATCCAGGCTGACTGGCTCACCGCTGGTCAAGCGATCGAATGCGCCCGTCATCTGGAATACCGATGGAATTTGGAACTCCCGCAGAAGCGTAGCGGCGTGGCCGGCGATGTTGCCCCACTCAGCCACCAGGCCGGCGGTTCGGGGAAGGATGCCGACGATTTCGGGCGAGGGCTTGCGGAGGAAAACCACAGCGCCCGGCGGGGTCTCGCCGATGTTCTGAATCTCGTCGACCAGAAACGCGTTGCCGGAGGTCCGGCCGGGATACACGGTGCGGCCACCGGTGAGCTTTGGTTCGGTCTTGGGGATGGATCGCGGTTTGCCGCGCCCGGCGTCCGCACTCGCCAGCGGGCGCGACTGGACGATCCAGAGCGCGCCATCCCGGTCGAGAACCCACTCGATATCCTGCGGCGCATGGAAATGGCGCTCGATGAGTACGCCCCAATCGGCCAGGGTGTGCAGGTAGACGTCGGCCAGGCTGGGCTCGTCCTGCGCGTCGGCGGTCAGCGGAATCGCGGCGATGCCTCCGCCGTACTCCGGCACAATTTCCTCTTCCTTTTTGACGAGGTTGCGCTCGACCACGGCATGCGGTGAGGATCGCGTAACGAGGAAAAGGTCGGCGGGGCTGCTGCCGCTGGCGATGCCGAGCCCCAAACCGCGCGTGGCCGTGATCCAGAGAGTCTTGCTCTTCGGGTTGCCGGGGTCGCGCGTATACATGATGCCGGCGGCGCGCGCCGGAATCATCTTGACGAACAGCGCCGCCATAGGCGTGTCCACCTCGCGCAGGCCGGCGGAGAGCCGGTAGAACAGTGCCCGCTCGCGAAACCTGGCTGCAATCACGTTCCGGTAAGCATCGGCTGCCTGGCCGGCCGGCACGTTCAAGAGGCTGAGGAACTGGCCGGCATAGGATCGCGCGTTGCCCTCGCCACGGGCGCTGGAGCGTACCGCCACGGTGGCGTCCCGCCCGAGCAGCGCCGCGGCGCCTTCGGCAATCGCGGCCTCGACTTCCTGGGGCACTGCGGACTCCATGACACACCGGGTGAGGGACTCGGACACGTGTCGAAGAGCTTCGTTATCGTTCAGGTCCAGATTGTGGACGGCATCGCGAATCTTTTCCCAAAGGGGAATCCCGCAGTATTGCCGGTAGGCTTCCGTGGTCAGGACGAAACCATCGGGAACGGGCAGGCCCAGCCGGTTGCGGATCTCGCCGAGCACGGCAGCCTTGCTGCCCGCATCATTCTCCGAATCCGCATCGAGTTCCGCTAGCCAGGCGGCGAGCCTCGGGTTGGCCTGATCGTCGAGACTGGCGGAGTAGCGTTCGATTTCGTTTTGCTGCGTTTCGACGGCGGCGGCCAGCGCACGTTGCGAGACGCCCGTAAGGCGCTCCAGGGATTCCACTACGCCGCGGATGCGGACGAAGATCGCGCCGATGCGGCCGCCCAGCACCTCGCGGCGCGGCGGCACGTATTGCAGGTCGTCCTGCAGTCCGGCCATCAGCTCCAGCGACTCGTTATTCAGCGCCAGCAGCCGGCGGAAGTTGGCGTACTTCGCGCGTACGCGGTCCGCGGCCGGGTCGGGCATTTCCTGCTGGCGGCTTTCGCGCCGGAATAACCACATAGGTCAGGCCCGGCGGCCTATCCCACGGCCTTGGAGAGATCTGTCCTGGTCACGTTCATCAATCGTAACGCGCGGCCAGGTTCCTTGTAGTAGTAACGAACCACGTCGCCGGCCTGCCAGGTGCCGGCGGGCATCGCCAGCAGGTCGCCAGACGCAGCGAAGGTAATCACAGCGTGATCCTTCGCGGAGTAAAGAGTAATGGTTTTCCCGGCGCGATCCACCACCGGAGGCCCAGGGCTCTTAGCCACATTGTGGCGTTCCGCGAGCGGCGTGTATTGGATGGTCCGGAACGATCCGGCGGCGCGATCGTAAACCACCATGCGCCGGTTCCTGGCATCCACCAGCAGCAAGCCCCCGGCCACCGGTGCGGGACCCATCTCGCCTGGATCGGTGGGCGCACCAATGGTCACAGGCGGCAGGACTCCAGGGCTGGATCGGACTGCGACGGCTGCTTCTAAGATTAAAGTCACCTGCCGCGTTTGCGGATCATAAGCGATGACGCGGCCCTGCTCGACCTTGCCCAGAGGCCCGCAGCCCGCCAGGGCCAGCGCCGCGGCGATGCCTGGCAGGATAATTCTACGCAACCAGCACCGCCTCTCGCTTCAGGGCCAGTTCTTCCCGCACGCCCATGACGAACTTCAACACGATGAACAATGAGAGCAGCGAAACCAGGCCGAGAATCAGAATAGTCGCGGAGAGGTCCAGCACCGATTTAAGGCTGGGGTACGTGGCTGCGATAATCTTCATGAGGATGGATATGTCGCAACCCACGACGGCACATCCGAAGAAGATGCGGATTCCGTAGCCTTTGACGTATTTGGTAGCCACCGCGCCGATCTGCGCGCCGACGGCAGCTCCGATCAGCATGATGAATGCGGCCCACAATTCGACGCGGCCCTTGTAGCTGTATGTCCCCGCGCCGTACAGTCCCGAGACGGCGATTTCAAAGAGGTCGGTGCCTACCGCCACGTGCGTGGGCACACCGATCAAATAGATCAGAGAGGGCATGCGAATCAATCCGCCCCCTATACCCAGAACGCCAGCCAGCCATCCGGTAAAGAAAGCGACTCCCACCGGCAGCCACACGGAACAACGCACACCGGCCCTGGGGAAGTTGACCACCGGCGGGATCTTAATTTGCTGCAACGTCTTGTACCATTCGATGCCGGTGGTGAGCTGATCCACCGTCCGGCCCGCGGCCCGCGCGGCGCGATCTTTGTTCCGCCGCTTCAGGACGTCGGCAAACACCAGCCAGGCAATGCCAGTCAGCAGGACCAGGTAGCCGCAGCGGACATAGAGGTCGATCTTTCCGATGCGCTCCAGCCACATGATGTTGCGCGCGCCGATCTCCAGTCCGCCGATGGTGCCGAAGACCATGATCAGCGAAAGCTTGTAGTCGACATTGCCGAACTTGGCATGCCGCATGGTGGAAATCAGCGATTTTCCTGCCATATGAGTGATGTCGGTTCCGATCGCAAAAGCCATGGGAAGACCGAGAACGTTGAGGGCGGGAGTAACCATCCAGGCGCCGCCCATGCCGAAGAAACCGCCGATAATGCCGACGCCGAGCCCCAGGATCACCAAACCGGGCCACCAGACGTGGACTCCGGCAATGGGCAATAGGACATAAAACCAATTCATAAAATCACCTCTATGAAATCGATCGGGCTAGTTCTCGCGCAACGCCCTGGACTTCAGGTCGATGCCGATCTGGCGCATGAGCAGGTCGGCCACGCCGCCCAGGATCGCGCCCCCTAGCGGAATAGTCACGATCGTCAACAATGCGAAATAAAGATGGCTTTCGTTGTAGATGTTTACCCACCAAGCCGTCAGGCCGGTAAGATGGCGGCTGTCCGCCACGATCACGATGTCACCGGCGCTCTCCTCCGCTATGAGGTGCAAGGGGAGCAGGAAGAAGCCAATGCCGATTACCTTCGATAGCAGGCTACGCATGTGAACCGCCTTTTTTTCAATATGATAAACGTCGCAAACCTTGGAATCGACGTCGTCAAGGTCCGTCTTTAGAAATCCATACTATTTTAGATAGAATTACTGAACTGAGGCCATTTGTCAAGCGAACCGCGAATCGATATAGGTTGTGCGGGCGCACGGGGACGGATATAATCAGGACAACGGAGTCTGATATGACCAGTCTGCAAGAAGTACAGACTTTTCTAGACTTGAAGCGGTTCGCCTTTCGCGCGGGGGTACCAGGCTGTGCCGGTAAATCCGGAGGTCGCGGAAATTGATGGACAGCCTTGCTTTGCCCGGCTGCAGGAGATTCGGCCGCCGGTCGATGGAGCGTTGTTCATGACAGCGCCCGCGGTAACGGATACACTGGTGCGGGATTGTCCGGGTGCGGGTATCAAGCATGTCTGGATGTTCCGTGGCGTCGGCGCGGGAGCCGCGACCGGTGACGCTATTCGGTTCTGCGAGTCGCAGGGTATCCCGGTGATTCCCGGAGAGTGTCCGTTCATGTTTCTTCCTGGCGGGGCGTGGTTCCATCGCTTTCACGGGTTGGTGAAAAAGATCGGGGGATCTTACCCTCGTTAACAGAGACTCGCCGCAACCACTTCCTTGCGGCCGTGGCCCGGTTTAGAGCCGCGAGAACATGATAGAATACGGAGCCAAGATGTTGGGGAGGTGGATCGATTCCTCGTCACTCTGTATTCAGCGCAGATTCCCGCAGCCCGCGCGAGATTGCGCAAGCCGTTTCGTGGAGCCGGAGGACTTTCCTGCGCGAAGTCACGGGGGCAGCGGCTGCCGGCGCATTGCTGAGCCTCGGTCCGCGGCGCGGCATAGCCTCAGTACGCGCCCGCAAGGCGGTGGTGGTCACGTTCGGCGGCGGCGCGCGCGACGAAGAAACCTTCATGCCGGACGGGCAGGAGAATATTCCCCACCTGCTCAACGACCTGATACCGCGGGCCACTTTCTTCAGTCAGGTGGTCAATCGGGGAATCCTGGGCCACTATGTGGCGACCGCCAGCCTGGCCACAGGGTCGTACGAGACTTTCAATAACTTTGCCGCGGTTCCTCCGGATCGTCCCACGGTCTTCGAATATTACCGCAAGGATTTGAAGCGTCCCGCGCTTGACGCTTGGGTGGTGGCGCCGAGCAATGGCTTCAATCGCATCGGCGAGAGTGGCAACCGCGCCTACGGCCGCGGCTGGGGCGCCGGCGTCATTTTGCCAAAACGCCTGTTGGCGGCGGCCCTGGCAACCAGCGAGGGCGCCGCGTACGAGCATCTGCTGCGGGACAACTACGAGACGCCGCTTTACGCCCCTGAGCTGGGCGGCAATCAAGTCGAGCTGCACCAGATGGCCGAAGTCCTGCGGCTCTCGGTTTCCGATTTTGCGGCCCACGCGCGCGTGCTGGCGAGCCCCGACGAATTGTCGGTTTATATCGCCAAGCAACTCATGCGCCAGCTCGCGCCGAGCTTGCTCTGGATCACGCTGCACGACATCGACATTGCGCATTCGGGGACCTATTCGTTGTATCTCGAGGCCATCCAGCGCACCGACCGGCTCTGCGGGGAGATCTGGAAAAATATCCAGAGCGAGCCGGAATACGCGGGCAAGACCAACATGTTCATCCTGCCGGATTTCGGGCGCGATTCGGACGACGACGCAGGCGGCAACGGGTTCCAGCATCACCGTACGGGCGATCCGCTTTCGCGCACTACCTGGATGATGGCGATGGGGCCGGGAGTCCGCGAGAACACAGTGGTGGACAGGCTGGCCGAGCCGACCGATCTGGTGCCCACGCTGGGGGCGCTGCTGGGCTTCGATGCGCGCCTGTCGCAGGGCAAGCCGCTGCCGGAGGTTTTGTAACGGACATGCTGCCCCGCGATCTGAAGGCCAGCCAGTTTGACGGTTACCCGCCGCAGGCCAGGGCGTTGGCTGCCGGACGGGTTTCCCTGTTGCAACAGTTACCCCTCGGTTTTCTGCCGCTGCTGCTGCGTGAAATCATCGTCTACGACTGGAAGTTTCCGCCGGAGCGAAGTGAGCTGGACCATCAGTTGGCGTATCTGGAATCGCGCTCTGCCGTGGAGCGGCGGCAGTTGCTGGCGGGCTTCGAGAAATTACGCCTTCCGCCTGAACTGGAGGCCTTCGACTGGGTCAACGAGCCGGGACAGTTCTCCGAGCAACTGACCACGCACCTCTGGGCCACGCTGCAGATCGACGCTTTCCGCGCGGCCGCCATCGACTACGTGCGAACCGTGAACGCCGCCGCGCCGCATACGCCGCCGATCATGCCGCGTCTGAGTATGGTGGCGCTCGGAAAGAACGTCGCGGAAAACAAGTACAAGCTGTTTCGCAAGCTTCGCCCTAACGGCGTTTATTTCAGCCGCGTGAAGCCTGAAAACGGGCTGCGCATAATGCTGGATGCCGCGGCGGCCAGGGCCCAGGCGCATCCGGCGCCATACGGGCATTGGTACGTCGACGGAGGAAGCCAGGAGCCGGTGGCGAGCGAGGGGCTGGTGCGCTTCTCCTACGACTCGCTGGTGACGGCGCGCGCGGCCCTGCAGGAAAAAATGCAAAAGACATTCCAGTCCGGGATCGGTCCCGAGGCATTCCGCACGATGCTGGCGCGCATGCGCCCGGAGGAGTTGGGCCTGGGAGGCGCCGCCGACGCCGTATTGAACCGCTTCCAGGTGAGCTTGCTCACCGAGGGCTCCGGGACGCAGATCTTCAGCACTACGTTTGTCCAATGGGCAGCGCGCGAGGCGTTCCGAAGGGCCCAGCCGGTAACGCTGTTGCTGCGGTTCGCCCCCCGCCAGCGGGCGCGCCCGATGAACGAGTTACTCGCCGAAACGCAACGAAAGCCGGAATTGGACCCACAAGGGTCTTTGGTGGATGCCGATATGGGCGCATACTATACGTGGCTGAACCAGCAACGCCTGGCGGGCGCGGATAAGTCATCCTTCTTAGTCTGGTTCGAAGACCACAGCGAGGCGCTAGCCATTGGTCCTGCGTGGGCGCGCGGGGCTGAGTCGAGCAATCCGGTATCCTTGCAAGACTTAGTCAAACAGGTTTCGTAGTTATAGTTACCAGGGGGCCGGAACACCGGCGCCGCGGACTACAGCGGGCTGCGCCGCCAGGTTCGAGCCCTCGGCGGCGATTGCTCCCAGATTCCAACGATCAGGAAAGCGTAGTCACTGAAGCTACTGATCCGGCTGCGAGGAGCAGGGAGTTGAGGGTCTCCTGAAAGCGGTGGCCCCCAGGGAGCCGCAATGCTCTCAAGGTGCTGAAGAACACCCTGAAGAACAATCGCGCGGTCTGGTTCTACCAGGAGCGCCGGCCATGCGGGTCGCACACCAAACCGTCGTATCTCACGAGTGCCGCGGCGTCGCCGCCAATTCGCCGCTCGCGGCGTCCGCGAAGCCGGGTGGCAGTCCAAACGCATGAAACAGGCGCGGCCCCGTGGGCGGCACAAACAGCGTCAGCGTGGAAATCATGCCATCCTCAAGCGTCAGCACCTGGATGGAGTGCGCGGCCCATGGGCCGTCCGCGCCATCGCGGGTATACACGGCGAAAGCGGGCTGCCCGTTGGCAGCCGTCGGTACCAGGCGAAGGCCGCCACATGTCTGCCAAGCGATCGCAAAGAAAGACCGGATCGCCTCGCGTCCCGCGTACCATTGCAGCCACGGCGGCATGGTGTAGGTCGCGTCCTCTTTGAGCAGGGCCACGAAGCCGTCCAGATCGTGCCCTTCCCAGGCCTTTAGATAGTCGTCGAAAAGCTCTTGCTCCGCGGCGTTTGGCCGGGACGCCACCGGCGGCCGGCCGTCGGGATAGCGTTTGGCAAGCGTCCCGCGCGCCCGCTGCAAGGCGCTGTTGATCGAGGCGGTCGATCCGCCCAGCAGCGTGGTGGCTTCAGCGGCAGCCCAACCCAGCACATCGCACAGCAGGATCGCGGCGCGCTGCCGCGGCGGCAGTTGCTGGATGGCGGCGACAAAAGCCAACTGCACGGCCTCGCGCGACGTATAACGCGCCTCCGGATTCTGCGCGTCGTCCGCCAGCCCTTCCAGGTTTAAGTTCGGGTAAGGCTCCAGCCACTCCACGTCGGTTGGCGGGGCGCCCTTCGGCATCTCCACCGTGACGGTGGCCGGCGCGTGCTGGTCGGGAAGCCAGCGCCCCACGCGCTTGCGGCTGGCAAGCGCATTCAGGCACGCGTTGGTGGCGATCCGGTAGAGCCATGCGCGAAACGATCCCCTTCCGTCGAAGCTGTCGAACTCAAAGCGGTCGAAGCCGCGCCAGGCGCGCAAATAGGTCTCTTGCACGGCGTCCTCGGCCTCGTGCAGGGAGCCCAGCATGCGGTAACAATGCAATTTGAGCTCGCGGCGAAACGGCTCAGCCAGCCCTTCAAACGCCTGGTTCGAGCGATCCAAGGCTTGCTCCTGGTGGGATGGTTCCGCCGGTGTCATTCGAACCATTATGCGGCCTCCGCTGGCGTTCTTCAATGCTTTGGCCATCTCACGCGATATCACGAGGTCTCACGCCGCCACGGCTTCCAGGCCCTTCCCCGATACGACGAACACATCTCCCCTGGCGCGCTCCGGGTTCACTACCAAATCAATGACGGCATCCGCCAGATCGCATGCGCTCGGCGGCGCAGCCATGCCCCGCATGAAGTCGGCCGCGGAAATGCCCAGATAGCTCGCATAGCCGCCACCGCATATTTTCCGAGCTCCGTGTCCGGCATGATGCGCGGCGCCACTGCCATAAATCGCAGGCCCAGCCCCGCACGGTCCGATTCCTTCTGACTGTAGTTGGCCACGAATATCTGCGTTCGTTTGGCTCCGGCATACCCTCCCGAAATCGGCGAGCCGGCCAGAGCCGCGCCGCTGGAGATCACCACCACCGAGGCGCCCGCCGGCAGAGGACGCGACAGCGCTGCCTTGCAGAAATGAAATGCGATTTTGACGTCGTTCTCCCAGTTCACCGCGAACTCCTGCCAGCTCTGTTCGTGTAGCGGCGCGGCTGGCGGAAACGCGCCCCCGCCCACAACCAGGATATCGGGCTGCATGACGTCGAATACCTTGGAAGGCGCGCCTTCCTCCGTCGCGTCGAGCGCCAGAACCTCAGCGCCGCGGACCTCTTGGGCCAATTGCCGTAGCGGCCCCTCCTGTCGCGCCACCGCAAGCACGCGCGCGCCATGGCGGATACCGGCTTCCACAATCCGCCGTCCTACCCCTCGGCTCCCGCCGATCACGACCATCTTCTTGTCCCTCAGTGATCCTTTCTGGTTGGGGCGGCCCCTACCCGTAGTAATCAAACTCCGTAAGCTACCGATGATATAGGAGCCCCACGCGTTCGAACACACATTGAAACATTCGTATTGGGGGACTAAGCCTAAGTGAGTGAAATGAATTTCCGACTTATCGCCCTTTCTGGCGATTTCAAAGACAATTCTCGTTCCCTTCCACTCGCTTTTGTCTTCCGTAAAGTTGAAGTCGTTGTCCACCACCAGCCAAACGATTTTCTTGTCGGGAATGACTTCTATTACCTTGATTCTGCAATAGTGGACGTCTTGGTAACGGTAAGTGAACTCATCGCCGGGTTTGTCGGTGCTGCCTTCAATCTCTTCCGACCACCACCCGCGCACATTTTTGATGGCCCCGAAGGCTTCCTCCGGGGTCTGGTCTACCGTAAATGTCATCGTGAAACTTTGATCGTTTATGGCTTCTCTCCCCTCCGTTCGTTTCCCGTTTACTCTTTCCGGTTGGGCTGCCCTTTCCCCGTCGTAATCAGGCTGCGCAAACTGTCGTTGATGTAAAAGCCCCACGCCCCTGAACAGTCGCCGTAGCATTCGAAGGCCGGAACCAGGCCGACGTGCGTAAAGCGGAGTTCGGTCTTGTCGTCCTTCTTGGCGATCTCAAAGACAATATCGGTGCCTTTCCACTCCGTCTTTTCCTCGACAAAGTTAATGTGACTCTCCACGACATGCCATACGGCTTTCTTGCCGGGCGCTAATTCAGTGATCTTCTGGGTGGTGCGGTGAACGTTCTTGTAGTGGAACGTGAACTCAGCGCAGAGTTCGTCTGTGCTGCCGTCAATTTCTTCCGACCACCAGCCGCGCACGTTGTTGATGGCGTCAAAGACTTCTTCGGGAGTTTGGTCTACCGTAAAAGAAGTGGTGTAATCGCTAGTCTTCATCGTCTGCCCTCAGTCATCTTGTCCCTCTACTGTATAAAACCGGCATTGCGGCTGAAACTCATCGGTGTTCAGCGGATTTTTTTGCTCCGTCGAAATGCTTACGCGACGATCCGCGACTAAGCACTTTGAAATGAATGGAGAGTGGGGCACCGTCGAAAGCGCCGAGTGGGGCAGGACTCCAGTCCTGCGCGGGTCCTCCAGGACCCGCAGGACGACGTGCATCTTTTGTGCAAGCCCGGCCGCAGGACTGGAGTCCTGCCCCACATTCGGTCCCATCACATTTGGCGGCATCGCAGGCCGCCCAACTCGCGCGCTAGGTCGCCTCACCCTGCGGCTTGTCGGCGGACCTCCGTGGCGACCTGACCTTGCCTGTGAAACAATGAGGACATGAAACGGCCATTTGCGGCCACTGTTTGGCGCGAAGGGAAGTGGTATATCTCCCAATGCCTCGAACTCGACGTCGCCAGCCAGGGCGAGTCCGAGGACGAGGCTCTCGCCAACCTCAAGGAAGCGATTGAACTGCACTTCGAGCCGCCGCAAGCGACACTGCCCCGCCCCAGGTACGCATGATCGAGGTCGAAGTTTAGGCGGCTTAAGCCCCTCCCTTTCCGCAAGATCAAACGCCGTCTTGAGGCCGCCGGCTTGTGCTAAAGGATTTGAGGGAAGTCCAGGTCGTTCGTTAGAATTACATAGGCAAATTGGCGGGCGTAATCACGCATCTCGCTATCCTTGCCGGATATCGAGCCGGCCGATGACCAGTGGACAGCTTCGTGCCCAACGCCCTGGAGAAAGCGAACCCAACGAGGCGTCAGGTTCATATCCACAAGAAGGCGCATCAACTCGCTAGCCGGATCTCGTGTCCTTGCGCGAGCCGCGCGGCGAAGCCTACAGCCTCCCGGACATCGGGCTCTTCGATGTACGGGAAATCAGCCAGCAATTGCTCGATGCTGCGGCCGGCCGCCATCGCTTCCACGATCATGCCCACCGTTACACGCATCCCGCGGATGCATGGCTTGCCGCCCATGACTTCAGGATCCATCGTAATACGGTTGAATTGCTGCACGTCGTCATCATAGCGCAAGTCTGCCGTAGGATGGCGCGAGCCAGGCGCACTTCGCTGGAGGATCGTCGCGTCCATAGAGAACTGGGCAAGACTCTCCTCAGGGCGGCAGCAGATCCGATACGATGGAAGTCTCGTTAGTCCGGATGTGAAAAGAGTCCGGCAAAATGGATCAAGTACGCCGCCCATTACAGAATGCCAACACTATCTGGATCACTCCTCGTCGATCCGCCACCTGGAGTCGCTCCGGCGCATTTTCCAGGTCTGCACGGACGCAAGCACATTAGCGCGTTACACTCCGTGATGGAACTGCACATTCCCAATTTCGGGTGCTCAGGCGCTATGGGTCGAGATAGCGGCCCTCTTCCGTTCTTTGCGGCACCGAGCGGCCGAAAAATCATCGCCCGACTCCCAGGAACTGATTAACGGCAATCCTCTACGACGAGGTCTGACCAGAAGTAGGGGAATCCAAACAGCCGTCCTCTCTAAGTCCGAGATAACGCCTAAACGCCCTGAGCACTCCAGTCACATTTACTAGGTCCCTCCGCATTGCGTGAACCCTCACAAACCGGTGAAGTCGTGCCTTGCCTTCCCGAGTAAAATCGCGATGCGCAACTTCCCCAGCCCGGAACTGTCGAGAAATGGCGGTCGGATACTCTTCACAGAATCTGACAGAAGCCCTGTTCCCAGCAAGTCCTGCAACTCCCACTCGATATTTTTGTAAGGACTCGGAACTGCCTTTCGAGAACCGTCGGATCGGCATTAGGGGTCATTGGCATAATCGGACGCAAGCGAAATACATCCTTAAATTCAATGATGCTATGGTCCCATTCACGGGCTGCGCGAACGGCTTGACGCCCGGCCCTGTCATCGTCGAAAAGTGCCACAAACCGGTAGCGCGGCAAGCCCTTTGGACCCAGGTCGCTCCGCGCGATGTTTCGCAAAGTGATCATCTGTCGCAGAACACCAGCGGTACCACCTTCGTCTCCATCACCGGCCGCCATCACCGCGAGGTCACGCCCGAGCAGCAGCCCCTTGCCTTGGCCGAGGACCCCTCCATCCATGCCTGCGAAGCCATGTTCAGCCATATCACCCTTGTCACAGGCCGCCTGGAGCGCGCCTTCTTCAAGGCCTACAAAGAGTTGGAGCGCATCAAAACCGCCCGTCAGAAACAAGCGCAAGCGCCCGACCAGCCGGAGCAAGACCAGACGCCGGACCAGTCGGAGGAATCGCACCTGGGCCCTGCCATCGACCTTTACTGGGTTGACCCCAAGACCGGCGAGCGCACCCTCGCCGCCCAGACACCGGCAGCCGTAGCCAGAACCGAGAGGCTACTGCGCGAGAATCCACCCGGCTAACGGTGGGCCAGGCACCCTGCTTGCGGCGGCATCCCGGCCGCCCTTCCCCGCCGCCGGATATAATCAGACTTCGCAATCTTTTTGGAGGAACACCATGCCCACAGCCGCTCACGAGCAGAAAGTCCGAAAGGCGCTCGACAGCTTCCGCATCGAACTGCCTTCCTGGGGTTTTGCCAATACCGGCACACGTTTTGGCAAGTTCCAACAAGCCGCGGCCGCCACCACCACCGCCGAAAAACTGAGCGACGCGGGGCAGGTGCATCGCTTCACCGGATGCTGCCCAACTGTGGCCGTCCACGTACTTTGGGATTTTCCCGACGGCAAGTTCAGCGTCCCCGAAGTCATGCTCATGGCTGAGCGCTTCGGCGTCAAGATCGGGGCCATCAACCCCAACGTCTTCCAGGATCAGATTTACAAATACGGATCGCTGGGCAACCCCGACCCCGCCATCCGCAGCGCCGCCCTGCACCACATTCTCGACTGCATCGAGATCGCCGGCGCCACCGGCAGCCGCGACATATCGCTGTGGTTCGCGGATGGCTCCAGCTATCCCGGTACGGCGAACATCCGCCATCGCCGCCGCTGGTTCGAAGAAGGTCTCGTGGAAGCGCATCGTAATCTGGAGCCGAACCAGCGCCTGCTGGTCGAATACAAGCCCTTCGAGCCGGCTTTTTATCACACCGACATTGCCGACTGGGGCATGTCGCTGTTGATGGCGCGCAACGCCGGCCCCCAGGCCAAGGTGCTCGTGGATACCGGGCACCATTACCAGGCCCAGAACATCGAGCAGATCGTGGCGTGGCTGCTTTCGGAAAATATGCTGGGCGGCTTCCATTTCAACGACCGCCGCTACGCCGACGACGATCTCACGCTGGGATCGATCGATCCTTACCAGGTCTTTCGCATCTTCCACGAAATCGCGCTGTTCGAATGGGAGACCGGCCGCCGCGCCGAGATCGCCTACATGGTCGATCAGAGCCACAACCTGAAAGACAAGGTGGAAGAGATGATTCAGACCGCCATGACCGCGCAGGAACTCTACGCTAAGGCCGCGCTCGTGGATCACGAAGCGCTGGCCCGCCATCAGAGCGCGTCCGCGCTGGTCGACGCCGAAGAGTGTCTGAAGGAAGCTTTCTCCACCGACGTGCGCCCGGCCATTCGCGAATGGCGCAAGGCCAACGGCATCCCCGCCGAGCCGCTGAAAGCGTTCCGTGAAAGCGGATACCAGGAGCGCGCCGCGCGCGAACGCGGACCAAAGAACGCCGCCACGGTAACCAGCTATGCCTAACAATTCAGTGGGGCAGGCTCGTAGCCTGCGGCGGCCTCGTAGGCCGCCTGTGTTCTTCTTATCCGTGTGCATCCGTCTTCATCTGATGTGGTTGCTTTGTTTTATACTAAGCGCCGCCAACCCTGACCTGCTAACCCGCGCCTGGACCGCACACTGGATCTCCGTTCCCAACGCATCGCCCTATGACTACGGAGCCTATCACTTCCGGCGCACCTTCGATCTTCCCGCCGCTCCGTCCTCTTTTCTAATACACGTCACCGCCGACAACCGCTACAAGCTGTACGTCAATGGCGACTTAGTCAGCCTCGGTCCGGCCCGAGGCGATCTGCATCATTGGCGCTATGAATCCGCGAACATCGCCCGCCATCTCAAACCAGGCAAAAACGTCCTCGCCGCCGTCGTCTGGAATTTCGCAGAGCTAGCGCCCGAAGCCCAGACCACCAGTCAAACCGGCCTCCTCGTGCAGGGCGACGGCGAGGCCGAGCGCATCGTCGATACCGGCGATAAAGGCAAACAGTGGAAGTGCGTGCGTGACGCAGCCTATTCCCCGGCGCCCCGCGAGCCTGAGATGTCCCGCTTCTACTTTGTGACCGGCCCCGGCGACCAGGTGGATTCGCGCCTCTATCCATGGGGCTGGGAACAGCCCGGCTTCGACGATTCCGGCTGGGTGGCCGCCACGTCGGGAAGCTCCGGCGCGCCGCGCGACGCGCAGGATGGCCCAAATCGTTGGATGCTCGAGCCGCGCTCCATCCCGCCCATGGAATTGACGCCGCAACCCATCACCGTGCTGCGGTCGGGTGGCCCATCCCGCGAAATCCCCGCGCACAGCAAGGCCGTCCTCCTGTTCGACCAGACCTTTCTCACTACCGGATATCCGCAACTGACTATCAGCGGCGGAAAAGGCGCCAAGGTCGACCTGGGTTACGCCGAGTCGTTGTTTCTCCCCGGCCTCCGCGACAAAGGCAACCGCAACGAAATCGAAGGCAAGCAATTCATCGGCTCTCACGACGTCTTCATCCCCGACGGCGGCCCGCGGCGCCGCTTCGAACCGCTCTGGTGGCGCACTTGGCGCTATCTCCGGCTCTCCATCGAAACCGCGGATGAGGCCCTCACCATCGACGATCTGCACGGCCTCTACACCGGCTATCCGTTCGCGCGCAAGGCCCGCTTCGACGCCGGCTCGCCCGAGCTGGACAAGATCCTCGATACCGGCTGGCGTACCGCGCGCCTCTGCGCCCACGAAACCTACATGGATTGCCCCTACTACGAGCAGTTACAGTATGTCGGCGACACCCGCGTGCAGGCTCTCGTCTCGTTGTATATGACCGGCGACGGCCGCCTGATGCGCAACGCCATCGAGCTGCTGGATTCCTCGCGCAGCGCCGAAGGCGCGACTTACAGCCGTGCGCCTTCCCGCCTGCAGCAATATATCCCGCCCTTCTCTCTCTGGTGGATCGGCATGCTGCACGATTACTGGATGTATCAGGACGACGTCGCATTTGTCGCCCGCATGTTGCCCGGCGTGCGCGCGGTGCTTTGGTTCTTTGCCGCCCACCAGCAGGCCGATGGGTCGCTCAGTCACTTGCCCTGGTGGAACTTCGTGGATTGGACGAAAGAGTGGGAAGGCGGCGTCCCGCCCGCGCTCGGCGGCGGCAACTCCGCGCCTCTCGATCTGCAATTGCTGCTGGCCTACCAATGGGCCGCGGAGATGGAGTCCGCTCTCGGCAATAAAGCGCTCGCGGCGGACGATCGCGAGGCGGCTGACCGCCTCCGGGATTCCGCGCGCCGGCTCTACTGGGATTCCGCCCGCAATCTGTTCGCCGACACGCCCCCTGCAGGCACCGCCAAACGCGAGTACTCCCAGCAGGCCAATGCGCTCGCCGTGCTGGCCGGCGTCAGCGAAGGCGCCCAGGCCCGCGACCTGATCGAGCGCGTCGCTGCCGACCAAAGCCTGGTGCAATGCTCCATCTACTTCCGCCACTACCTGCACTCCGCCATGAACAAGGCGGGCGCGGGCGACATGTATCTCGACATGCTGGGTCCCTGGCGCACCATGCTCGGCCGCGGCCTCACCACTTGGGCGGAGACCGCCGATCCTACTCGCTCGGATTGCCACGCCTGGGGCGCCAGTCCTAATTACGAACTCTTCCGCACCGTGCTGGGCATCGATTCCGCGGCCCCCGGTTTCGCGCGCGTCGTGATCCGCCCGTTTCTGGGCAAGCTGACCCACGTATCCGGCGCGATCCCCCATCCCAAGGGCGAAATTGCCGTCGCCCTGACGCTGACTAACGGTAAACTGGAAGCCGGTGTGACTTTGCCCGCCGGCGTGGAAGGCCAATTCGAGTGGCACGGCCAGACGCGGAGTCTGCATTCCGGCGAGAATCATGTGACTATATGAACCTCATCGTTGGAGCTACCGGGCTGGTAGGCGGCGATATCTGCCGCCGGCTGGCGGCCAATGGGAGACCGGTCCGCGCGCTGGTGCGGCCCACCGGAGATGCGTCCCGTATCGACGAACTCCGCGCCGCGGGCGCTCAACTCGCCTACGGAGACTTGCGGGATCCGGCATCCATCCAGGCTGCCTGCGCCGGCGCCACCGCAGTCCTGTCGACGGCTTCGTCCGTGCTGTCGCGTCAGCCGGGCGACACCATCGACGGCGTGGACCGCATCGGCCAGTTGCAGTTGGTCCAGGCCGCCAAGTCCGCCGGAGTGAAACATTTCGTGTTCGTTTCGTTTCCGCCCATGGCTGAAGATTTCGCCTTGCAGCGCGCCAAGCGCGAAGTGGAGCAGGCGCTGATCGCGAGCGGCATGCAGTATACCATTCTGCGCCCCACGTTCTTTATGGAAATCTGGTTCAGCGCGCCGCTGGGCTTCGACTTGGCCGCGCGGCGCGTCCGCATCTATGGCGCCGGTGCGAACCCCATCAGTTGGATCTCGTTCCCCAACGTCGCTGAGTTTGCCGTTCGGTCCCTCAATACTCCTGCCGCGCGCAACGCCACCTTCGCGCTCGGTGGCCCTGAAGCCCGCACTCCGCTGGAAGTCGTGCGCATCTTCGAGGAGCTTGGAGGCGCGCCGTTCACTATCGAATACATGCTGGAATCCGTTTTGCACGCCGGTAAGGCGGCCGCGCGCCGGGCGCTGGACGAAGCCTTCGCGGCGCTCTCGCTGGGCTATGCGCATGGCCAGTCGATCGACATGCGCGCCGCTTTGGATGCCATGCCGGTGAGGCTGGTCCCCGTCCGCGAGTACGCCACGTGGCTGTTGAAAGAGAACTAGTGTAGTGTGGGGCGGGCCATCGTCGTGAGTGGCCTGCCGGGTTCGAGCACTTTAGAAGCGACCTAGCGTCCGCAGCAACTCCCCGGCATCGCCCTTTTCCAGCCGCACCGAGTGGACTGGATTCCAGTTCGCGTCCAGCGCGCCGATGTAGGTGGCGTCCCGGCCGTCGGCAGCCCTCAGGATGATCGTGC